>Ga0181523_10000751_pt1 | contig 36327 bp, 17 predicted proteins | sample PEATcosm2014_Bin_43_FD_119752 | JGI IMG/M metagenome (GOLD analysis project Ga0181523, IMG submission 119752) | Peatland microbial communities from MTU Mesocosm Facility, Houghton, MI, USA - PEATcosm2014_Bin05_30_metaG | ecosystem: Environmental > Terrestrial > Soil > Wetlands > Peat | place... | reverse complement strand
TGGATGTCGGCCATCTGACCCTCGACCAGCGGATTTTCCGGCGCCAGGTTCAGGGTAATGATCGGGCCCGTCGGCCAGACCTTGGCGATTTCCGGAATGACGGCCTGGCCGGTGAGCCACTGTTTCACCATTTCGATCTGCTGGCCGGCTCCGGGAAGGTGCAGCATCTCAGGCACGAAAGCGTTGGAAGCCAGGATACGATGTTCGTGGATTACGCCCCGCGCATTGCGGGCAGGATCTTCGGACTCCACTTCGCGCATGTGACAGCTCTGACACCGTAGCCGCCTGGACTCATCCGTATACCACGGCCCGTTCTTCAAGTCGTCATACTGGTTTTGCAATTGCACGAATCCCCAACCATTTACGCGTTTATCGAGGTACTGCTTGTGACAAGTGCCGCAGAATTCAATCGATTGGGAATGTCGGGCGTCGTAATCGAGCTTGTGTTGTTCCGGATGCAACCGAATCAGAGCTTGCGACAACTTGCGCAGCGCGGGCGAAGACGAGAATTCGAATAAGTACGGATTCGGAGCGGTGGCAACATAGTTCGCGTTTCCTTTAATGTCGGGATTGCGCAGCACGTGGCAAAACACGCAGGAACTGCCGGCCTGCGAGGTCGGCGAAGTTTGCGCGGGGATGTTTTCGCCAGACATTAGCGAGATCGGCTCGTGGCAGCCGGCGCAATACTTGCCCGCGCCCGCGCCCTGGGCCTTAACGTAGTTGCCTTTGATCAGCGCGTAGAAGGGGTCAGCTCCCGAAAAATGATGTGCGCCTGGGAGCCACTCCTCATAGATCGTGCTGTGGCACCCGGAGGCGCCGCAGGACTCGGAACCAAGAAGGAGCTTGGCTGGGATCACCCGGCCGGTGTCCGTGCGGGCATTGGAGGGGATGAAATTTGCGCTGGCGAGAGTTCCCTGCCTGCGGGCGATTCCGATCGCCGCCGCACCGACCGCAAGAATCAAGATGCACAGCGCCAACGGGCGCGCCAGTTGGGCATAGCGGCCTTGCGAGAATTTGCTTCGCGCAAGACCGTAGACGATGTGGAAGAGCCCCACGGCTCCGAACGCGATTCCGGCCACGAGATGAACGGAATGCATCCGATACGGAACGAAGACCCCCCAGATTCCTTTGCCCACCAGCCACAAGCCGCTGAGACCCAACACCGCCCAGCCGATTCCGGACCACAGTCCAGCGCTCCACCAGCGGGGGGGCGTGTCGCGATCAGCCTCGCGCCCGTGCTTGGTGAAAATCACCGTGAGCGGGATGATGGCTGCAAGGCCGACAATGACGTGGAGCAACAGGATCCACTGCGAAATCACGCCATAGCGCGCCAACCAGGGGATCAATCCGCTGAGCGCGAGAAAAATGAAGATGGCCGACGCTCGCCGCAAGTTTGGGAGGCTTGCCGACTCGTTATTCACACTTATCCTCTTGTGCTGGCTGTGCAGACTGGCACGCCGCCACTATTTTGCCTGCATGGTAGTAATCCAGCGCACATCGGGCAAGGGCACTCGTCACACCCACATGTGACGTGCCGAAGGTGAGGCGGGCGCATGGTCGCTGTGTGCTCGGGTGAGCGACAACATGGCGATCGATCACAGACATGAAAATTATGGGTGAGCGCGATTTGCCCCGGAGTTCGGAGAGACAGGTCTGACTGCGCCGGTCATCGGCCGGGCTCCCGATCAAACAGTGATTCGGCACGGATCAACAAGGCAAGCCGCGGAAACAGGAAGTGCCCGCCGGCGTCATCGATCACATTTACCTGGCAAGTATAAAAACCAGGTTTGAGCGAAGTCAGCGGCACGTCTAGCTGGAAGACAGCAGCCTTTCGCTCGCGCGCGTTCAATTCCGTCAGCTGCACCAACGAGCTTTCGTAGGTTTTGGCTTTACCCTGGAAGAAGGCAACGTTGGTCAAAAGTCGGATACTGGTCTTGTTGTCTTGGCCTCTTGCAGAATCTGCGACAGCCGGCCGCGCGGGATCGTACACCTCATAATAAAGAAGCAGGTGCTGCGCAGCCGAGAAAACATGTGTGATGTTCGGGATAATTTCGGAACCGTCGTGGACTAGCGGATTCGGGTTCGCACTCATCTTTACCTTTACCGGCTGAGTCTGGCTCGCGAGCACCACGGAACTCATCTTCAGCGGGAGTGCCTTTAACTCCGGCACCTCGATGTCGGTTTCGAACGACGCCATGCGGCCAGTCTGATTCTCGCGCACGACAAATTTCAGGTGATACTTGCCGCTCAGCAGGCTCATCCCGGTGTCATACTGCACATTCTTTTTTTTCACCTCGACCGAGGTGCTCACCGCGAGTTTCACGCTGTCGCGAATTCTGTTCAAGGGGTGGCGTTCGTTGTCGAGGACCATTCCGATCACATCGAGCGTTGCCTTGTCGCGGTCGCTACTGCGGACAAATGGAATCTGCGAGCCCGGCACCACCAGTGAGATAGGGACGAAAAATTTGTTGCCCTCCAGCCGAAAGTAGGCGACGCCCAGATACAGCGGAAAATCCGTGGCCGGCAACTCAGACGCGAGTTCCTCCTCAAGCTGACGCTCCTTGTCATCCTTCGTGAAATGCTGATAATCCGCGGGCGCGTAGTAGCCGCGGCGGTAGTCGATCTTCACTTCGGGAAGATTGCTCTTCACGACGATGCGCCGGTAGCGCCCGTCGCGCGCGGTGTTCGTGCTGTGATAACCGAGCAGATAGTAAGTCGACGTGTCCTGCTGCACTCCCTTGAAAATCTTGCTGAAGTCGTTGGAGTCGAGAAAAGCGCGCCCGCCGGTATCGCTCGCCAGCGTCACCAGCGTTTCCTGCGTGGTGAAATTGGAATTCAGGGCATTGAGTGTCGCCTGCCCGGAATACGCCGAAACTCCGCGCAGGCTGGCGTTCTGCGCTTCTCCGCCCGCTACCAGCGCCTGCAAGCCGCGCATGTCCATGGTGTAAATCGCCAGGTTGGAACGCACCGCCGCGTTTACCGCCGCACGCAGCTCCGATTGATTCTCGATGCCGGTGCGGTCCATGCCGCTCGAAAAATAAATCAGCGACTTCTTCTGCTGCACGTTCGCCAGCTTTTCCGCCACCGATCGCAACGCCTCCAGCCGCCGGTCGGTATTGAAGATGTTGTATTCCGTATCGTCGGCGGTAAATGGCTGACCCGTATCGGGCGTTCCCTCGGTCGTGCCCGTGGTGCCTTCCTCGAAACCCTGGCCGCTGCCCGAACTGAATCCGTCCAACTGTTTTTTCAGCAGCGCGTGATCCGTAGTAAAGTCCTGATTCACCAGCAGTGAACTTCCCAGCGAGACAATCGACACCAGATCCGCAGGCGCCATTTGTGTATCGACATAGTGTTCGGCGGACGTCACGGCGTGGTCGATCTCATCCGGCTCCATGGCGGAGAGATCGAAGAACAAAACAATCAGACGCCGGTCTTTGAACCGGGCCGATGTATCTGCCGCGGAAGACGGCGGACTTGTCTGACCAGACGCCGCTTCTGGCAGCGGCTTCGCCTGCGCCACTTCCAACGCGGGCACGGCATCGACGTTCTCGACATCAAAGGAAACAATTTTCTGCGGTTTGTTATCCTCGAAAATCGTGAAATCTTCCGGTTTCAGTCCCGCCATAAACTTCCCGCTCTTGTCCCTCACCGTCACATTCACCAGCACGAGATCCGATTCCGCGTGAAACACATATCCCGTCTGCTGCTGCGAGGGTGAAGCCGGACACAGGAGCACAAGCGCCAGCAGCACCGCTGCAGCTCGATCGGCGAATCGGATTGAAGTGAAAGTCACGGCAATCCTCTTCTAGAGCGTCTCCCGCAGCAAGTCCTCCTCAAAAACGAAAGCGCGACGTAATCGTGAACTGTCGCATGGCCCCCGCCGCGGTAACCCGGCCAAATGTGGGCGAGGTGACGCTGGTATCGATGGAGGAGTAATTCACCAGGTTGAAAATGTTGGTGGCCTGCGCCCGAAACTCCAGCACCCGCGCCTCCTTCAGCGGAAATATTTTTGTGAATGCCATGTCAAACACCTTGCTGCCCGGGCCGATGATGCTGTTGCGGCGCGCATTGCCGTACGTACCCGTGGGCGGCGCAACGTAGGCAGCGGTATTGAACCACTCCGCAATCGAGGGATGCGGCAGGCTCACCGATTGGCCAGGAACCAAGTTCGGCCGTAGCGTACCGTCCGTGCCGGCGTTTACGTCACCGACGGCGCCCAGCAGTCGCGGTGTAAACGGCAACCCCGATGCGATCGTCCAATCGCCGCTCCATTGCCAGTCGCCAAAGATGGCGCGCAACGGAGTATTTCCCGTGAGCCACCGTTTGTCGTGCCCAAAGGGTAGCTCATACAAATAATCCGCAGCGAACTTATGGGTCTGGTTGAAGCTGGAAAGCCCTCGTTCCGCGGACAGATCAAAAGGATTCTGCGCAACGTTGGCTGTACCTCCACTTGTCGAAGCGCCGGCGCCGGCGGCGCCGGTACCGCCTGCGCCCAGTCCAGGAGTACTCGCCACCGAGGTTGCTCCCGCGCCGATGGAGGACGCATCATCCAGCGACTTGGAAAATGTGTAGGTGCCGCCGATCGCGAATCCTGCCGACAAGCGCTTGCGCAGCCGCACTGATACCGCATTGGCCTCCTGATCTGCCACCGAGCCTTCGTAGGTAAAAGCGTCGACCAACTGAACTTGCGGGGGGATACGAATCCCGGTCGGGGTTCGGTTTGGCGCTTCCAGAATGTCGAGGTTCGTTCCCTTGGTTCCCGTGTAATCAAGATTTAACAGCAGAGTGGGGCGAATCTGCTCTTGAATGTCGAGATTGCGAATCTGCACATAACCCAGCCGGTAATTCGGATTCACCGCATAATTATTGGTGATGGCGCCGGGAGCCGGCTGAGGGAATCCGTTTTGCAGCGTCAGCTCGCCAGGAGCGCTCTGAACGTTTGTCGCCGCAGTCGCGAACGGCGGCTGCAATGCAAGTTGCTGCGCGATGCCCTGATACGCGCCGGTATTGTAGTTGATGCCGTATCCGCCGCGCACCACCGTATTCGGGAGCGGCTTCCACGCAAAGCCGATGCGTGGCGCAAAGCCTTTGCGGTCCGGCCGCACCAGGCTGTCGGGCAGGCCACTGTAGCCCGGCCGAATCGGTGTCACGGGCATCGCCCCCAGCGGAAACGCCGGATTCAGGACGCCGGGAGAAAGATCGAGGTTCACAATGCGATTGTTGATTTCCGTCAGCGGCGAAACATACTCGTAGCGCACTCCGAGATTGAGCGTCAGATTCGCGCGCATCTTCCACTCATCTTGCGCATACAAATCCCAGAAATTGCCGCAGAAGTAGTCGTTCTGTCCAAACTGGACGGAAGTTTGCTGCGGCAATCCGAGCAGAAAGTCGGCAAAGTCATACCCAGTGCCCGGCACGGGCTGGCCGCCGCTCATCTGCGAAGTGTTGGTGCCGGTGAAGACGAACGAGCCGCGCGGATTGCTGTCGGTTTCCGTATTCACCTGCACGCGCCGGAAATCTCCGCCCCAGCGCCATGTATGCTTGCCGTGATTCCAGACCACATTGTCTGAGAAAGTGTAGGTCTGGGGTCGCGTGAGCGAAGGAGTTGTGTCCTGAAGACTGGCGAAGTTTGTAAGAGAAAGATTCGGCAGTCCCCAGTCGAACGGACTCGGTGAAACTCCCGTGATTCCGAGCATGCCCGTAATGTTGGTATTGAAGCCGTACAGATTCTGCGTGCGCGTCCGGCTGCGGTTAAAGTCGGCGCGAACGATGTTGGTCAGCTTTCCGATGCTGCGCGTGTAAGACACCGGAATGTCAAAGCTGCGGACGGTTGTGCTGCCGCCGACGCTGGGGAACGAGTTCGTCAAAGTGGCGCTCGATTCGTGGTAGTGGAAACCGATCTGCAGGCTGTTGCGCGGAGCGTTGCGCCCTCCGCCGCCCCGGCGTCCGCCCGCGGGCGCTGCGCCGAAGCTGTGGTTCACACGAATGTTTAGATCATCGCTGTCGCTGGTGGCGGAAGTCACGTAGTGGAAGTTTTGATAATTGCTCTGCAGGTTTGTCGGCAACGGAATATAGCTCAACAATCCTAGCGCTGCGCAGCTCATATCCCCGAGAACGGGCTTAGGCGTGGGCGTACAGGCGGCAGGCGGCTGTGGAAGCTGATTGCCGGGATAAGGCGCGTTTGTCGCGGGATTGAAAAGTTGTACCGGTTGTCCTTTCCCCAGCCCCGAATTGTAGTCGATCCCGGAAAAGTCTCCCTGCCGCTCGGCCAGCGTCGGCACCGTCGAAAACTGATCGAAAGGATTGTCTCCATGCCGGCCATTGAAGTTGATGAAGTAAAAAGTCTTGCTCCCGCCGTGGTAGATATGAGGAATGTTCAGCGGTCCGCCCACGGAGCCGCCGAAACTATTCTGCAAATATGACGGTTTTTCCGTCGGCTGACCGGTGAGCGCAAACGGCGATGCATTCAACGCCGAATCGCCGACGCCGTAATATAACGATCCGTGCGGGCGATTGATGTCAAAACCACGACGGCCAAAGCCTCCACCGCCGCCGAACCCTCCGCCGCCGCGACCACCTCCCGGACCGCCAAATCCACCTCCACCGCCGAATCCTCCCCCCTGTTGGCGGGCATCGTTGAAACGCTGCTGCAGTTCGTCGGCGCTCATCGCATTGAACGAATTGGAAGTGTTGCCCGAAACCGCCACAGATTCCGTCGCACTACTCGTAGCAATGTCCGGCGCAATTCCCGGAACTGGCATCCCGGAAGGCACAACCTCGCTCATGGACCCACCGGCCGCATCCTGCCCCGCTTCACTCTGAAACACGGAAAGATTCTGAAAACCGCGTCCGCCCAGATTCGCCCGCCGCTGCTGGTCTTTGTCGGTGACGCTCTCGCGTGCCCGCGACAGCAGCACCAGTTCAAAATTCGCCTGCACGTCTTGATGGGTTGCGTCCAATACCACTTCCTGCGCGCCCGCGGCAAATGCCGCCATCTGTACGCGCACGGTATAGTGCCCATCCGCGGGAATCCGCAACCAGTAACTGCCGTCCACATCCGTAGACGTATTGACTTGTTCCTTCGTGGCCGCATTCGCCGCGGAAACTCCAGCGCCGGGAATCGGCATATTCCCCGACTTCACGACGCCATGAACGGCGAGCCTTCCAGCCGCTGGCGCAACCGCCTGTCCTCGCAACGGATGCGGGTGAAACAGGAGAACCTGACACCAGAGGAGGAACCGAAAGACGAACTCCCGGCGCAGCTTGCCCTTAATGACCAGTAAGTGAAGAGCGGAATTCCTCATAGCATCGCCGAGACATTCGGTGCTGCCTTACTCGGATCATACCGCTCTCACCCACCCAGAACTGTAGAGTTTTGTGACGTTTTTTCTAGAGTTTGTCACCACGAAGCGCACCCCACTCCGAAGGAGTGGATGGCTGACGGGCTCACGGAAAATCGAAGCTTTACTTGGAGTCTGCAGCCGATTGCGTGTGAATGACGGGCATACCGGAAGTCATCCCAGGGTGGGTGGAAGGTTCGACCCCAGCTAGAATCCCTCATCTATAGCATATCGATGGCCACCTGTGGGCGCAGACGCTGAGATGAACCCGCGTTCCATCAATCCACGTGCTCGCCCACCTCGAACCCTTCTTCGGCTGCGGGCAGCACGTCGCGGTCGCCCGCGAACCAGACGTATAAAGTCGGCAACAGAAAGATGCTCATTACCAGGTCCGCAATCAAGCCGCCGACAATGACGATCGCAAACGGGCGCTGCGAGTCGGAACCAATGGCGTGCGAGAGAGCGGCTGGTAACAATCCTAAAGTTGCCACCAGCATGGTCATCATGATGGGCCGCAGTCTCAACACGGCCCCCTCAACCGCAGCGTCCTCGATGGAGTATCGTCGTGCTCGAAGCTGGTTGATGTACTCCACCATGATGACTCCGGTCTGCACGGACACGCCGAACAGCGCCAGAAAACCCACGCCGGAGGAAACACTGAAATTCGTGCCAGTTACTACAAGAGCCAGGAGACCGCCGAAGCGGGCCATGGCAACGTTCGCCAGGATCAGCAACGCCCATTTGAACGATTTGAACATCGTGTAAAGGAGAACGAAGATGACCAGGACCGTGATGGGGAGCACGATGAGCAGCCGCTCGTCCGCCCTCTTCTGGCTCTCGTATTCTCCTTCCCAGTCGATGTGATATCCGGGCGGCAGTTTGACTTGTTCATTGATCTTTTTCATCGCCTCTTCTACGGTGCTGCCGAGGTCGCGCCCGCGCACGCTGTACTTGATCGCAACATACCGCTGATTTCCTTCGCGGTAGATCTCGGAGCCTCCGTCTCTTTCTTCGATCTTGCAGAGTTGGGCGAGCGATACCCGTTCCCCGGAAGGTGACAGGAGCCGAATATTCTCGATCGCTTCCCGCGTATCGCGATATTTTGGCAGGTAGCGCAGCGTAAGGTCGTATCGGGCCTCACCCTTGAGAACCTGGGTCAGCGCATTCCCGCCGACCGCGGTCTGAACCGCATCCTGCACATCGGCGACGTTGATCTGGTAACGGGCAGCCGCATCGCGGTCCACGGTTACGTTGAGGTTGGGCTGGCCGAGCACATGAAAGACTCCGAGGTCTTCGATCCCCTTGACACCCCGCATGATGCCGACGATCTGGTCGCTTTTTTCCTCCAATAGTTTCAAGTCATCGCCGTAGACTTTGGTGGCAAGCTCACCCTTCACGCCACTGACCGCCTCCTCCATATTGTCTTCGATGGGCTGAGAAAAACCCCAGACGACGCCGGGAATCTTGTTGAGTTCGCGATTCATGGCCGCAATAAGCTCGTCTTTGTTTTCGTGGAAGACAGGCCGCCACTGTTCTTTGGGCTTGAGATCGACGAAGTACTCGGTATTGAAAAAGCTGGTTGTATCCGTGCCGTCATCTGGCCGCCCGGTTTGGCTGGTACATTGCGGGACCTCTGGAAAAGAGCAAAGCACGATTCGGGCCTGGTTCATTACCCGGATCCCCTCGTCCGGCCCGGTGCTGGGCGCCAGCGTGCCCCGTACCCAGAGCGCACCTTCATCCAGGTGGGGCAGAAATTCGGAACCGATAGCGCCGCCGAAGGCGAGGTAAAGCGCTATGAAAAGCCCCAGCACCCCGACACCAATCGTGAGCACACGCCGGCGAATGGCCCACCGTACCGCGGTGCGGTAGTGCTCAACCAGGAATTGCATGATCGGGTTGTGCCATTCCTTCGCTCCCTTCCGGAAGACGAAACTGGCCAACACGGGTGCGATCACAATCGAGAACAGTAATGCCCCGAGCAGCGCAAAGGCTACGGTCCAGGCCATGGGATGAAAAAGCCGGCCCTCAACGCGCTGCAGCGTGAAGATCGGCAGATAAGCGGTAATGATAATGGCGATCGCATAGAATACCGGCCGCTGTACCTCGTGCGCGGCTTCACTGATTTTTTCGCGCGCTGTCTTGACCCCGTTCTGGTGGCCTAAGTGGCGCACGATGTTTTCGATCATCACCACCGCGCCATCGACCACCATGCCAAAATCCAGCGCACCGAGAGACAGCAGGTTGGCGGGAATCTGCCGCAAGTCCAAACAGATGGACGCAAACAACAGTGAAAATGGGATGGTCGCCGCAACGATGAAGGCGCCCCGGACATTGCCGAGAAATAAGAACAGGATGATTGATACCAGGATCATTCCTTCGGTAAGGTTATGAAGCACCGTGTGACTGGTGAAGTGAACCAGATCGCTGCGATCGATAAAGGGCACAATCTTCACGCCCGGAGGCAAAATGTGGTTGTTCAGTTCTTCCACTTTGTCGTGGATGCCTTGCAGGGCTTTCTCGGCCACCGCCCCTTTCCGCAACAGCACGATGCCTGACACGACATCGTCGTTGTCGACGATCTTCCCGTCCTCGTGGTGAATGGCTCTGGCGAACTGGCCGAGCCGAATCTTTGGACCCTGTGAAACAACCGCAATATCCTTTACCCGGAGTGGTGTGCCATTCTTGGTCATGATGACCGTGCGTTCGATATCCTGGGCACGGTCGACCAATCCGACGGAGCGCACATTGATCTGCTGCAGACCCTCTTGTATGAAGCTTCCGCCCGCATTGACGTTGTTGTTGGTGAGTTGCTGCTCAACCTGGGCGAGGCTTAAGCCGTAAGCGACCAGTTTGTTTGGGTCAACACGAACCTGGTATTCGCGGGTGGGGCCACCGAAGCTGGAAACGTCGACGATGTTTGGCACAGACTTGAAATGCTTTTCGACGACCCAATCTTCAATGGACTTCAGCTCCATCGGGTCATAGGCCGGATTGGTGCTGTGCAAAGTGAAGAAGTAAATCTGGCCGACCGGGCTCCAGTCCGTGCCCATTTGCGGCACCACGCCCGGCGGCAGGGTAACTTGGCTCAACCGCTCCAGGACCCGCTCCCGGTTCCAGTCGTTGTCCGATTCTTCATCGAAAATAAGTTTCAGGTCGGAGAGTCCGAAAAGCGAGAACGAACGCAGATGCACGACATGCGGCATGCCGTTCATGACGATTTCGAGCGGAATCGTAACTTGCTGTTCGATTTGTTCCGCCGAAATCCCCGGCCATTGCGTGATGATCTCAACGTAGTTGTCGGCTACGTCGGGATAAGCCTCTATCGGAAGGTCACGGAACGCGACGATTCCCCCGGCGAAAAGTATCAGTGCAAAAGCCAACACCAGCAGGCGGTTGTCGAGAGCAAAATCAACGACGCGGCGAATCATTCATTGCTCCCATTTATTGCTCCAACGTGTTTTGCAGTACCAGGGCATTCGAAACCACTTGATCCCCGGGTTTGATACCGGAAACAACTTCTTGCAGGTTGCCGGGAAGCATGTTTCCCGTCACCACTTCCAGGCGTTTGAAATGCCCTTTGCTTACCGGCGTGTAGACCCACTCGCGGTCATGCAGGTGCAGAATGGCGGCGGCGGGAACCGCAGCCCTGGTTTCGGCTTGCTTCCCGAAGAAGGTCGCGGTGACGAACATGCCCACGCGCATCGTTCCGGGGTTGGCAACCTCGAGGCGAACTTTCGCAGTGCGAATGGTGGGATCGAGAACGGGCAGAATGTTATCGATCCGTCCTTTCAAGATCTTGTTGGGGTAGGCATTCAGGCGAATATCCGCGTACTCGCCGACGTGTACGGCGTCGAGATCGTTTTCGTAAACGTCGCAGATGATCCAGACATAGGAAAGATCGGAAATAGTGTAGGGATTCGGGGAGCCCAATCCTTGCACGCCCGATGCGTTGGTAACCTGCTGGTCGGTGATCACACCCGATATGGGCGCGACGATGTCGACGATTCCCGAAGGATGATCTTTGTCGATGCCGAGAAGCCGCAACTGTTCGGTGGCAGCATCCAGATCGGCTTTGGCATCCTGTTCGGTGTCATCTGCTTGTTCAAGAGCGCTCTTTGCGATAGCGCCCTTGTCGTAAAGAGTCTGCGCCCGTTCGAGTTGTATGCGCGCCAATCGCTCATCGTTCTCGGCCTTGCGATACACCTGGTACGCTCCGGAAACATCGTTGCTCTGAACCCTCAGCAACAACTGGCCCTTCTTCACGGTGTCGCCCAGTCTCGCCTTGATTTCCACAACTCGACCTGCGGCCAGCGAGATCACGGGCACAGCGCGCGCGATATCGGGCTGCACTACGCCGGTGACATTTAGCGCAGGCGCCGCTTTATGCTCAATTGCCGTCACTAATGGAAACTGGTCGGGGTGGTCGACTTTGAAGTTGTTGGCGTCCAGATCAGGCTCGACGGTGGCCGCGGGCGGCGCTTCGGCCTTCGGGTCGGCTTTGGTTTCGCCGCAACCAAAGAGCACGCTCAACAGCAAGCAAAGAGTTGCCACCAGCATTAGGCTGGCGAATCTCGTTTTCATTGGATCACCTCCCGGCCCACCGCCATATTCAATTGAGCTGCGGCCGTCAAGTAGGAACCTACCAAGTTCACGTAGTTCAATTGCACGCCGCGGTACTCCGCCTGTGCGTTCAGGAAATCCAGCAGCGATGCCCCGCCGTGTTGGTAGGAAAACGTAATCGTATCCCGCACCCGGACCGACATCTGCAGGTACTTGGCCTTGTAAGGCCGCAGCAGAATCAGATTGCTATCGAGCGTGGCGTAGCCGGAATCCACGTCGCTGAGCACTTGTGCTTCGGCGGCGTCGCGCAATCTTTCATTGCGCGTGATATCCAGTTGCGTGCGCAGTTTCTCTCCCTGATTGCGGTCGAAGATGCGCAATGGGATGCTGACGCTGACTCCGACCGTATTTATGGCAAACGGGTTATTAGTGGAGGAGTTGTGCGTGTACCACGCGCTCAACGTCGGATCGGTGGAACCATTGGCGACCGCGAGTTTGTGATCGGTTTGGGCTTTGTCCACGGCTTCGACCGCTGCCCTCAGGTCCGGCCTCGTGTCCATGGCGATCTTCCGAAACTCATCGCGGGGCAGGAGTTGATCGCTGAAATCGTAGGGCCCGGTTACGTCAAATTGATCGAGCGGAGTCCGCGCATTCAGCATCGTGAGTAGTTGAATTTTTGCGGTCTCGAGGCTCTCTTCGGCCGCTTCCAAATCCGATTCATACTGCACCCGCTGCAGCTCCAATCGATCGAGGTCAATTTGCGCGATGTCGCCAGCACTGAACCGGCTTCTACTGATATCGAGCACTTGGTCGTAGTAAGCCAGGTTGTCTTTTGCCAGCTGCAGCACCGCTTTCGCCTGCAGCGTTGAGACAAATGCGCCGCGCAAGTTGAAGAGCAGAGTTCTCTCCAAGTCGGCATGACTCGACTCGGCAATCAGGGTTCCCTTTTTTGCACTCTCCAGCCGCAACTCCCGCTTGTGCTGTCGTTCGTGCAAATAGCTAATGCCGGGCGACTCAAAAGTGCCCGCGAACGGCCGCCAGACGCCTTTGTCGGGAGCGATTTGGGTCCCATCTGCCGTCAGCGTGAACTGTGGATTGGGACGCAGAAAGGCCGTGATCTCCTCTGCCTTCGATTCGTCGATACTCAGCTTGTCTGCCAGCAGCGTCGGGTTGGTGGCTTCGAACTTGTCTCGAATCTGCTGCCACGTGAAGCTCTGCTGCTGGGCGTATGCGCTCTCTGCGAGAAAGCCGGCGATCAACAGGCACAGGAAAAATAGCTGCACCGATCGCAAGCCGGCCGGCGTTGTGGGAACCATCCTTTCCACCGCGGCTGATCTTCCCATCCACACCTCTTGCTTAAGGGCGGCAGACGAATAAGGCTTACTCGTCAGGAATATCCCAAGGGCCCCCGAGAATGTTGGATGCTGAAAGGTCATTTAGTTTTTCAGCAGCGCTCACGACCCGGGTCTGGAGGGACGGGGAAGGTTACGCTCTTGTGCTTCCGCACCAGACCTTCGCCAGAAGTCCGCACACGACTAAAAACGCAGGTACAATGCCCCAACGGCCCGGACTTTCTTAGGGCAAGGGATTGTACTCCCTGAGGAATCGACTGCGCCGACTCTGCAACCATTTCAGGCCTGAAGAAATGCTGTACTGGATGTGACAGCAATATTGTACAAGTCCCTGTGCGCGAAGGGGACTCCTATCTTTGAGTCTCCAACACTATCTTTCGGTGAGCTTAGAGGCTATCTTTTGGCTAGTTCTTGACAAGCCAGTTTTCTGGAACCGGAAGATAGCGCACCATTAAGGTAGCCATGAAAGACCCTGTACCCATCTCCGCACCGCCCCTGAGGGACCTACTATCCATCTACGCACCGGCCAACCGTACCAGACTGATCTTGGTTGCTGGTCTTTTGATAGCCGCGATCGCGGCGGTTGACTGGGCGACAAAGCCCTACATTTCCCTCGGATTTCTTTACCTGTTTCCAATCATGATTCTCGGTGGGTTCCTGTCAAGGACTCAGATTTTAGGGGTTGCACTGGTTTGTGCGGTTCTGCAGGAAGCGTTCAGCAATTTGCCGGAAAATGAAGCTGTGGTCCGCTTGCTGTTTAGCTCAGCAGGATTTGTCGGTACGGGACTGTTTATTTCGGAATTGATCCGCAATCGACGAGTTGCCATGAAGCACGTCGAAGAACTCGAAGGGCAGATCAAGCTACGTGAGGACGCCGAGGAGCAGTTGCGTTCGCTCATCGAAAGCAGTCCGGCTGCGATCGTCACAATCGATTCCGTTGGCAACGTCATATTGGCAAATGAAGCAGCTCAACACTTGCTCGCTCCCGGAGGAAAGCCCTTGCCAGGCCAGGAGATCAATTCTTATCTCCCAGCTTTGCAAACCGTCCTCAAGACTCAACAGCCGCGAGTATTTCGAACCACTCTGCACTGTACGGGACAAAGGAGTGACGGGGAGGTCTTTCTGGCCGGCGTTTGGTTTTCAACCTACGGCACAATATCGGGCCCACGCTTGGCGGCCATCATTGTGGATCTTTCTGAGGACCTGCGGAATCGCGAGGATCTCAGTCTAGACTATCTATTGAAGAACACGAGAATCCTGATGGGTGCCGTGGCCCATGAAATTCGAAACCTGTGCGGTGCAGTGCTTGTCGTACACAAGAACCTCTCCCGAGTTAAGGAGCTTGAATCGAACGAGGACTTTAACGCCTTAGGCAACTTGATCCAGAGCCTGGAAAGAGTATCGGCATTGGAACTGGGCTCCGGTTCAGATCGGAATGGGGAGGTGGTTGAACTCACCTCCGTGCTCGACGAATTGCGGATTCTGATCGAAACCGACTATCACGAGTCCGATATCGAAGTGCAATGGAATGTCCAGGGATCCATGCCATTGGTTTGGGCTGATCGGTACGGGCTCATTCAGGTTTTCTTGAACCTGGCCAAGAATAGTCGCCGGGCCCTGGCTTCTACCGGGACGAAGCGACTTCGAATTGCGGCACGAGAAGAGCAGGGGATGGTCACAATTCGATTCGAAGATACAGGAACGGGCATCGCTTCGCCAGAAAACCTCTTCCGACCGTTCCAACGCGGCGCCAAGTCCAGCGGTCTCGGACTGTACGTTTCCCGCGCGATCATGCGCAGCTTTGGCGGAGAACTCAGCTACGAGCCGAGATCGGAAGGTTGCTGCTTCACTGTGATCTTGCCTTTACGCACCGCAGCAGAGGAGGGGGCAGCCAATGCCTGAGCCTGCAGGAAAGACAATTCAAATTTTGTTGATCGACGATCATGCTTTGTTTCGGGAGAGCGTGAGTCGGCTCCTACGAGTGGAGCCTGGGTTCGAGGTTGCTGCTCACTGCGGGACAATTGAAGAAGGTCTGCAGGTTCTGAGCCAGAAATCGGTTGATTTGGTACTGCTCGATTTCGACCTTGGCGAGCGCGATGGCAGACAATTTGTCCGATCGGCGAAGGAAAACGGCTTCCAGGGAAACATTCTCGTCGTCACCGCAGGACTGGAGGGGAGTGCGGCAGCCGACCTGATCCGGGCTGGAGTTTCTGGCGTCTTTCGGAAGCATGATTCTGCCACGCTCCTTGTCCAGGCAATCCGCGACGTAGTCGCTGGCAAAGTATGGTTTGATCGAGAGCAGCTTCAGAGTGCTCTGACGAATGGATTTGCAACTTCGCGGGAGAATCGAACCGCGCGGTTTACCGAACGCGAACAGCAGGTGCTCTCGGGAGTATTCGAGGGTCTCGCGAATAAAGAGATTGCGGCGCGAATCGGGGTATCGGAGAGCTCAGTCAAAGCCACCCTTCAGCAACTGTTCTCCAAGACCGGCGTCCGGATGCGCAGTCAATTGGTGCGCATCGTTTTAGAGCAGCATCGAGATCAGCTCTAGTTGCAGCAACTGTTATGGCATTGAGCCGCCCGCCAAAGGATTTCTGCTGGCCCGCCTGACTGGCATCGGCGCGGAACCATTTCCGGCCAAGCGTCGTATACGATTACAGTGTGGACCGCACAGACCCTACAACGACGAAACAGGTGGTTGCGCGGAGGAGCGTCCAGAGGTTTGCCACCTTGCGAGTTGGAGAACAACTCAGGCGTCACGGCACCGTGTTCCGCGACCCGGCGTTCGAGGCTCTGGCAGCATTACGTGCACACAAGCTGCGTTCTGCGCTGACCCTGCTTGGCGTCACTTTGTCGGTGTCGGTGCTCATCCTTGTCGTGTCGATTATCACGGGGGCGAACCTTTACATTGAGCATCGCGTTGCCAATCTCGGGTCCAATGTCTTTCTCGTGCTTCGCTTTCCCATTATCACCAATCAGCAGGACTTGCTCAAAGCGATGCGTCGCAACCGGTATGTCACTTGGGAAGACTTCGAGGCTCTGCGTGATGGCATGAAGCTGCCTCGCGCCGTTGGTCTGGAGACGCGAACCGTCGGCAAGGTCCGCCTGGGAACACAAGCGTTGGACGACATTAATGTCCGCGGGGTGACGGCCAACATCGCCGATATGGATGTGGAGGAAGTCGAAACCGGTCGCTACATCACGGATGCGGACAATGAAGGCAGAGCGGAGGTCGCTTTTATCGGACAACAAATCGCCGAAAAGCTGTTTCCTGCGGTCGATCCCATCGGCAAGACGATTTACGTCGATGGCCGTGGCTTCCTGGTGGTCGGGGTAGCCAGGCCGATTGGAACCGTCTTCGGGCAATCACAGGACAATTTTGTCTACGTCCCGATCCGGACGTTCTTGAAACGGTATGGCGAACACGGGCAAGGACTGGATCTGGCCATCAACATCCGGGCGCGCGGCCCGGAGTGGATGCAGGAGACCGAGGATGAAGCCCGCACCATGATGCGCGGCCGCCGCCATCTCGATCCCACGGCTGATGACAATTTTGGCATTCTGGCGTCTGACACGATTATGGGGTTATGGAATAACCTGACTGGCGCCATCGCCAAGACTATGGTCGGAGTGGTTTCGGTGTTCCTGGTCATCGGCGGCGTGGTGATCATGAATGTAATGCTGGCCAGCGTGACGGAGCGCACCCGTGAGATTGGCGTGCGCAAATCGCTCGGAGCGCGAAGACGAGACATCCTGATGCAGTTCCTGGTGGAATCCGCGGTGATGGCAGCCGTGGGAGGAGCGATAGGCATTGCCATTGCCTATCTTCTCTCCACGCTGGTGAGAGTGCTCACGCCCGTGCCAGCCCAAGTGCCCATCGGCGCGGTGATTTTGTCGCTTGCCGTATCGACGACCGTGGGATTGTTCTTCGGGTTGTACCCCGCACACCGGGCTGCCAAGCTCGATCCTATCGAGGCTCTGCGCTTTGAGATTTAGGCTTGAATCTTTATAGAGGTTGCAACCGTGCGGATTGAAATCAGCGAAAGCACGCGCATGGCATTTGATTCTCTTCGCCAGCACAAGATGAGGTCGCTGTTGACTGTCTTGGGCGTGGTCATCGGGATCATGGCCATCGTGGCCGTAGCCTCCATCATGGTGGGTTTGGACCGAGATATTCGCGGCTTTCTCGATCAATATGGCACCGATACACTGTTCGTTTTTCGCTGGGACTTCGGTTTTCGAGGCACGCTGACAGCGGAAGAACGCAACCGCAAGCCGCTGACGTACGAAGACACCATGGCTATTCTGGATGAGTGCCCCGACGTGAAGGACGTGACGGTGGAGATCTCCCCACGAGTGGAACCGGGCAAGCCCTTCACCGTGGTGCCCGCGCGATACAAAGGGAACGAGGTGTACGGGATTCAATTTACTGGTGCCATTCCGTCCTACGAATGGGTCTACAACGCGAACCCTGAGAAAGGTCGGTTCTTTACCGAACCGGAAAACCTGCATCACATGGATGTGGCGGTAATCGGTCACGACTTGGCCGAGGGACTATTCCACGCGGAAGACCCGCTGGGCAGGTCCATCGAGGTCGGAGGCGCTTTCTACCGGGTCGTCGGTGTGCTGGAGAAGCGTAAAGGTCAGTTCTTTAAAGATGAATCGGCGGACAAAGTTGTGGTCGTGCCGTACGGAGCGTACCGCAAACATAATCCGCAGGACGACGAACTCTTCATTGGCGCGCAAGCGCATCCGGGCAGAAAGGCCCAGGCGGAGGACGAAATCATCGGCCTGCTGCGGCGGCGCAGACATGTTGCGGCCGATAAGCCGAATAATTTCGCGATTTCCAGTTCGGAGGAGATTGCGCGCCAATTCCGCCAGATCACGGGAGCGATTGCCATTGCAGTGGTCGTGATCAGTTCCATCGGGCTCCTTATCGGTGGAGTTGGCGTGATGAACATCATGCTCATGTCGGTCACCGAACGCACGCGCGAAATCGGAGTGCGCAAGGCCATCGGCGCCCGACGCCGAGATATCGTCCGCCAGTTCCTCACAGAAGCCATCACTCTGACGGGCACTGGGGGAATCATCGGTGTTTCACTAGGAGCGGGGATCAGCTTCTTGATCAATAAGCTATTGCCAAGTTTGCCTTCGGCGGTGCCGCTATGGTCGGTCATCGCTGCTGTGACAGCTTCGATGAGCATCGGACTATTCTTTGGGATTTATCCTGCCATAAAAGCCTCGCGACTAGATCCTGTGGATGCGTTGCGCTACGAGTGAAGTAAGCCCGACACTATGTTGCCTGGGATCAGGACCGACAGGTCTTCATCGATGCGTTTGATCATAGGAAATCTTCCTCCCTTCAATCCGTCTATTCGACGGAAGCGAGGTAGTGGACAGGCCTAGCAGTAACGGCCTTTTGTCGGGCTCAGACAGCCTAACCCCAAGCACGGGGTGCATGTTCCATCCGGTCCTGTTCTCACCCCCTTTCATTCGTTGACGGGCGGATGCCGCGTCCGTAAGATGAAGCGACTCAAAAGCGCACTTCTGATGATCGGCCAAACCATCTCTCACTACCGCGTTGTGGAAAAGCTCGGAGGCGGTGGTATGGGCGTGGTATACAAGGCCGAAGATCTAAAACTCGGGCGCTTTGTCGCATTAAAGTTTCTGCCGGACGAACTCGCCAATGATCCGCTGAGCCTGGAACGCTTTCAGCGGGAAGCTCGCACTGCCTCAGCGTTAGATCACTCGAACATCTGCACTACCTATGAAATCGGAGAGCATGAGGGTCGTCCTTTCATCGCCATGCAGTATCTGGAAGGTGTGACCTTAAAGTACAAAATCGCGGGGCGGTCGCTCGACCCGGAAATGGTAATTGACGTCGGGATCCAGCTTGCGGACGCTCTCGATGCCGCGCATGCCAAGAACATTATTCATCGCGACATCAAGCCTAGCAATATTTTCCTGACGGCACGCGGACAGGCAAAGATTCTTGACTTCGGGCTGGCAAAGGTGACTTCCCGTCTTGCCTCCAACTCAGGCTCGTCGGCAACGTCGGGGCTAAGTGTCACGCAGGAGCATTTGACTAGTCCGGGTTCTGCCTTGGGAACCATTGCCTTCATGTCACCAGAGCAGGCCTTGGGAAAGGAGCTGGACGGGCGCACTGATCTTTTTTCTTTCGGCGCGGTGCTCTATGAAATGGTGACAGGCGCCCCGCCCTTCAGGGGCGACACGACGGCGGCGATCTTTGATTCTATTCTGCATCGCGCTCCGGTCGCGCCGGTGCGGCTCAGTCCCGGTGTTCCCGCGGAACTCGAGCGCATCATCAACAAGGCACTGGAGAAAGACCGGAACTTACGCTATCAGCACGCGGCGGACATCCGCACCGACTTGCAACGGCTGAAGCGAGACAGCGAGTCGAAGCGAAATGCCTTCATCGACAGTGATTTGAATCAGACTGACTTGATCCACGCTGACTTGATCCACACTGACTTGACCACGGAGCAGGGCGCAGTCGGAGGGCAGCCTGGAAGTTCGAGTGGTGCGAGAACGGCCGGCCCGCCGCCCACCAGTGGCGGGACGAGCGCCGCTCAAGTGGGAGTGAATCGCCCGGCGGCCGACGCGGGGCGGCCGGTTCCCGGCCCTGCGGGACGAAGTGTATCGCGCATAGTAATTCCAGCGTCAGCGGTATTGCTCGCGCTGCTGGCCGCCGCCTTTCTTTATCTCCATTTTCGCAAGCCGCCGCGGCTCACTGATAAGGACGTTATGGTGATCGCAGACTTCAGCAACACCACTGGCGATCCAGTATTCGACAGCACTCTGAAAGAAGCTTTGGCGGTCGATCTGGAACAATCGCCTTTTCTTAACGTCGTGTCGGAACGGAAGCTGAGCGAAACCCTGAAACTGATGGGAAGAACCAGCGGCGAACGAGTGACGCGGGACGTGGGACGCGAAGTTTGCGCGCGCACAGGAAGCACGGCGTTGCTGGCGGGATCGATCGCGAGCCTGGGAAGCCACTACGCGATTGGTCTGCAGGCCATGAACTGCCGGACGGGCGACGTGCTCGGAGCGACTGAGGCGGAGGCAGAGAGTCGCGAGAAAATACTGCAGACGCTCGGCCAGGAAGCCGCTGCGTTGCGCGGCAAGCTGGGCGAATCTCTGGCGTCGGTCCAGAAATTTGACAAACCGCTCGACGAAGCCACCACGCCGTCCCTCGAAGCACTGCAGGCCTATACGGAGGGCGACAGACTATCCCGCGAAAGAAGCGATACGGAAGCTCTTCCCTTCCTCAAACGGGCGGTAGAACTCGATCCCAATTTTGCTCGTGCTTATGCCTCGCTGGGTGTGCGCTACAACAATTCCGGCCAAGCCAGTCTGGCCCTTGAGAACGTCCGCAGAGCTTACGAATTGCGCAACCGCGTCAGCGAACGGGAGAAATACTATATTACTTGCACCTATTTCACGCTGGTCACGGGCGAGCTGGAAAAAGCCATTCAGCAATATGAGTTGTGGATACAGGATTACCCGAGAGATTACATTGCCGCAACCAATCTCGGAGTGAATTATTTCACGCTGGGACAGTTCGAGCGAGCGGCCGCAGTGACGAGAGACGCACTGCGGCTCGAACCTGCTTCCATAGTGGGCTACAACAATCTTGGGGTTGCTTATTTTTCCATGAATCGGCTGGACGAGGCGAAATCGGCATTCGACGAAGCCCTCGCTCGAAAACTGGATGGCCCCTACTTGCGGCAATCCATTTATTACCTCGACTTCTTGCGCAAAGATGCGGCTGGCATGCAGCAGCAGTTCGCGTGGGCTGCGGGCAAACCGGGTGCCGAGGACATCCTGCTGTCGGCTGAGTCGGACACGCAGGCCTATTATGGACGTTTACAGAAGGCACGGCAGTTGTCGGCCCTAGCAGAAGAATCCGCTAAGCGGAACGACTCCAAAGAAACGGCGGCGTTCTGGCATGGGAACGAGGCCCTGAGGGAAGTTGAGTTCGGCAACGCAGGCGATGCCCTCAAGCAGGCGCGCGCGGCTCTGGAACTCGCGCCCGGACGAGATGTGAAGGTGCAAACAGCGTTGGCATTGGCCCGCGGCGGCGATGTATCGAACGCGGAGAAACTGGTGGAGGCGCTCAATCAAGAGTTCCCGCTGGATACACTCATGCAAAATTATTGGCTGCCCACGGTGCGGGCAGCGATAGCGTTGCAGCGGCACGATTCCGCCAAGGCAATCGAGATTCTGCACCCATCCGTCCAATACGAAGCAGCAGATCCGCCGCCGTTCGCGTCGGGGACAATGTATCCCGTTTACTTGCGTGGCGAAGCTTATCTCAGTGCCGGAAAAGGCGCCGGAAAAAGTTCCGGAGAACCGGATGCGGAAAATGGCAGACTGGCAGCAGCAGAGTTTCAAAGGATTCTCGATCATCCCGGTGTGATCGTGAACTTTCCGTTGAGTGCCTTATCCCATCTCGGCCTGGGACGGGCGCGTGCCCTCACTGGCGACACGAGCGGGGCACGCACCGCGTACCAGGATTTTTTCGCCCTCTGGAAAGACGCCGATCCCAATATCCCCATCCTCAAGGAAGCTAAAGCGGAGTATGCCAAGCTGCAATAGGCGCGGGGAGTGCGGCGACAATGTCCAAAATCCTCCAAAACATGTGTTCCCCGCTCCGTGCCGCGGGAGATGCCTTTCGTATTTCGGACATCTTTGTCCAACCGGTCATTTCCGTCCGCAACGCGGGAATTACATCCATGCGCCGAGCACATAATACAGCGCATAATAAGATGACAAGAAAAGCTGTTTACCTATCCAACCGTTCCCAGTCATCCGACAGACTGAAAATGGGGGAATGTTCCTGCGGCTATTGGAGAAATTCTTGCATTCGGGCTGTATCGCGAAACGCTTCCGTGCCGCCACAGTCGGTGGCGGAGAATGCTCCGCACAGGTTTGCGTAGGCTAGGCACGTCGTGAGATCTGCCCCACGTAGAAATTGGTGGAGGAAACCGGCGTCGAAGCTGTCGCCCGCGCCAATCGAATCGACGACCGTTACCGGCACGGCGGGTGCGCTGAATCGGTGCCCATCCCGTATAGCAACGGCTCCGCTGGCGCCCATTTTTACCACGATGGTTTCCACCTTTTGTGCCAACCGAGAAAGCGCGCTTTCCAGGTCGTGAGCCCGGGACATCTTCATCGCTTCGTGTTCATTCGGCAGCAGGATGTCTACGTAAGGCAGGACCTCAAGGAAGCTGTCCCAGCGGTCTTCGGGATCATCGTTGGTGTCGAGCGAGGTGGTCAGGCCGGCGGACTTCATCCGCCGAAAGAGTTCTGGCACACGTGGCAACAGCTCACGCTGTAAAAACAGCGACGACATATGAAAGTGGCGCGCCGATGCCAGATAATCAAGGTCGAGATCCTCGAAGCGCAGCTCGGAGATTGTGCCCGGATACGTCAGGATGTGGCGCTGCGGCCCGTGGGGCAGAATGACGGTCACGCCGGACTTTGCGCCATGCGCGATGCCCGCCAGGTCTACACCGCGTTCACGCAGGCGTTCCACCGCGAGGGCTCCGAAAGGGTCATCGCCAACCTTGGTGACGAACCCCACGCGGCTTCCAAGAGCGGCGAGATTATGCGCCAGGATGGCCGAAGAACTGCCTAGCGTAATTGCAAAGCCGCTGGCCAGCAGTTCGCGTTCCGTGGGCATGTGTTCAGGCAAACCGTAGAGGATCAGGTCAAGATTGATCTCCCCCGCGATCGTGATATCAAGCTTGGACATGGAACAGGCTTTGTTGGCTTACTGCCAGTTACTAACTGCTAGTTCTAGTGGCCATCCGCGAGTTCGACCACGCGCGTCAGATTCTTCGGCGAGTCGGGATTGAGGCCCTTCTTGAGCCCGTAGTAAACCCCGTACAGTTGACCCCAGATCGCGAAAGCCGCGGGGCGCGCGTACTCCGGCGACGGGAGGCCAAGTTCGATGGCGAAGTCAGAGGCACGCTGAGCCCGGTTATCGACGCGATTCGCAATCACCATCGTGGCCGCGCCCAGAGCTTTCATTTCTTCGAGCAATTCGACTTCCGCGTCGTAAGAAGTTTCCGACATAACGAAGGTGATCAGCATCTGTGGACCTGCGATCGATTTCGGACCGTGACGGAACTCCAGAGAGTGAAATACCTGGGCATAGGAGCACGATGATTCAGTCACCTTCAACATGCACTCCGAGGCAATGCCGAACAGTGGGCCCTGCGCCAGAAAGACAAAATCCGAAAAACTGCGGGACTCGACAAACAACCGCAGCCGCTGCGGAATGTCTTTCAGGAGGGGCTCGACCTGTTGTGGGAGCTCGAGTAATGCACCAAGAAACACTTCATTACCCGAGACCGTTGCCGCGAGGTATTGCAGCGCCAGCAGCATGGATGTGAACGATCGCGTCATGACCGTGCTCTGTTCGTCGGCGTCGAGAAGATTCAACGTCACGCTGCAGGCGGGCTCCAGCGGCTGGCCGTCGGCACAGGTGATGGCAACGGTGCGAAGATTGTGATCTTTCTCCAGTATCTGCGCGGCGCGGACTGCCTCCGAGGTACGGCCGGAGCGCGACACCACAACTGGAACATAGTCTCGTCCGGCGTGCAGAGTTAGTCCAGGATACATCAGCAGATCCGAAGCGGGGACGGACCGCGCGGGCAGGTTGAGATAGTTGAAAGTCGATGCAGCGGCCTGCGCAAGATAGTAACTCGTTCCACAGCCTACAAAGATCCACTCCGCTCCTGGCCGCGCCATTTGAACGGCTGCACGAAGTTCCGCGCTGATCGCCAGCTTTGCCAGACACGTTCTCCAGCACTGGGGCTGAGAAAATATCTCGCTCAGCGTGTGCTGGCCCTGCTCTGTGATTTCTGCCGATTTCATTGGGTCTGTTTGACTCCGATCACACCAACGTCACTTTTACTCCTGCCTCTTTCAGCGCGCACAAATCTGATTTCGGGATTTGCTTGTCGGTAATTACTTCATGCACAGTCGTGACCGGCATGATATTGCACAGGCTGCGCCGGCCGAACTTACTCGAGTCGCAAACTGCAATCGTCCTGCGGGCAATCTCGACCATCGCTCGGTTCACTTCGGACTCCAATAAATTCGGAGTGAAAAGGCCAGCCTTGGTGTCGAAGCCATCGACGCCGAGGAACAAAATGTCGGCGCTGAGTTGGCGCAAAGTCCGCTCGGCCAGAGGACCGACCAGAGAAAACGAGTTCTTGCGCAGCATGCCTCCGGTCAGGATCACTTCGATGTGCGTGCCCGCCAGTTCGGCCGCGATGTTGATCGCGTTCGTGATCACGGTGAGCTGCACCATGTTTTTCAATGCCCGCGCAATGGCCGTCGTCGTTGTGCCAGAATCAAGCAGCACGGACTGTCCTTTTTCGACTAAGCGGGCTGCGGCACGGGCAATCTGCGTCTTCTGCTTGCGGTGTAGCTTCTCTTTCTCGCGCAGCGTCGGATCGAGCAGCGCGCCGGCCGGTAGGGGCAGAGCGCCGCCGTGAGTACGCTGGATGACCCCTTGACCGTCAAGAAACTCCAGATCCTTGCGGATCGTGATCTGCGAAATGCAGAAATGCCGGGCCAGATCCTTGACGAGCACACGTCCATCCCTGTGCAGGACCCCAAGGATTTCACGGCGGCGTTCTTCGTTAAGCAGACCGTTGGAAGGCATATTATTTCGACTTATTTCGACTCATAATCCTACTGATGGCCTCCAGAAATCTATTGCAGCATCACCGTGATGGGCGCTGAAGTCACGCTGCCGTAGAGCGTAAACGGCGGTCCTGATACAGGACAGCATGGCGCGATCGCATTCCCCGAGTACACTGCCGTAAACGTGTTGGCGCCTAGCGCGAGCTGTGACGCCTGGAGCGGCAGCCTTGCAACAGACTCCGTGGCGCTGGTCGGCACCAGCGTTTGTTTGTTCAGCAAGGCTGCCCCGAGCATGAAGTTCACCGTACCGCTGGGCACACCGCCGCCACCGGGACTGGCGAACACCGTGACCGTCAGAGTGGTCGCTTGACCTGGCCTGAGAGAGTATGTCCCCGAAGTCAGATTCACTGTCAATGAGTTGGCGACTGCGACTCCAGTGTTTTCGTAGGCGCCAATGTCAATGTTCGAGCCCGTCGCCGAGCGGGTAATCCGAGGATTCCCGAGGAAGTCGGTGCTGCCATAGATGGAGTCGGGGGAACTGCCATTGGGATCACACCAGCCGACGCTGCACGAGAGGCTGGTGCTGCCGGCGTCGACGGTCGGCGATGAAGGGATGGTGTCAAAGTTCGGCGGCGTGTCTCCCAGATCGACGAAGAGCGGATCCGTGTTCACGGAGTTGGCATCTTCCCCGCTGCTGGTCTGCCAATTTGAAAAACTCGTGTAGGAATTCACGTTACCCCACCAGATCGACGTTCCTTCCACATAACCCGCAGCCGAGTTGTACAGGTTCCAATTGAGAGTTGCCGGCGGGGCTGGATACTTCGGCGAAAAGGGGACGTAGCTGAAGATCCAGGTATTGTATGCACCGGCGTAGACAACGTTGTTTTCGTAGATGTTCCCTTGAGCGCTGCCCACCTGGTACTGAATCTGGAATTCGCCGGTTGAGCCGCCTTCCGATTCGTTGCCGGGTTGGGTGGCGTTGTTGTAAAGAGTGTTATTGACGAAGAAGTCGTGGTAGCTGCTGCCTCCTCCATTGCTATGGCCGCCCTTCTTGGACGCGGCCGCATATCCGCCGATGGAGTTACCGCAGGCATTCGAGTTGTAGAAGATGTTGTTGCGCACCGTAACATACCTGCCGTAACACGGGAACTTGCCTTTAGCAGCGGTTCCCGTATTGTTTGGGCCAGACCACTCGGTGCCATTGCTTTGGCAAATTTGATTTTCGCTGGTGGTCTCGATGCCGTAGTCGGCTTGGATGATCACGTTCCGCTCGAACGTGACATAGGCACACCCGTCACAGTAGAGTCCATCGGCGTCGTATTCATAGCCCTCACCGGGATTCGTGATTCCGCTGATGTTATAGACCGTGTTCCCGCTGATTTCTCCATACATAGCCTCGTCGTAGCCCACGGGACCGACGCCCTCGTATCCAATCGCGTCGATACCGATGTTGTCATTGTCGTGGACGAGGTTATTGGTGATTCTAAAGTAGGTCACATTGCCATCCACATTCACGGATTCGCTGTTCCCAGTTCTCAGGTCGTAAACCTCGTTGCCACTGATGACCAACTGCGTGATCGGAGTCTTCGACGTGCCGTAAACGGAGATGCCAAAAGCGTTGCCATTCGCTTCCGACTTGGTCGTAATGTTGTGCACCCGATTGTTCAGAATCTGGATTCCCGTGCCCGATCCTGTGATCCACACGCCGGTCGGAACATAGTTCTCGTTGCTGGTCGTGTAATGGCGGATTTCAAATCCGTCAATGACGATGTAGCTCTGATTCACAATATTGATGAGACCCTGTGTCTCGTTCCCGCTCGACGGTGGGTTCGATGTGCAGCAGCTTACTCCGGTCCCGTCGATCACCGCAGTCTGTCCAGGATAGCTTTCGAAGGTGATAGGAGATGAGGGCGTTCCAGACGCCGGAAAATTGACAGACTCGTTGTAAACTCCTCCGAATACGTACACGGTGGTGCCTGCCGAGACCGAATTTGCCGCATGCTGGATGGTCAGCCAGGGCGAGCCGATCGTGCCAGGGTTGCTATCGTTGCCGGTGGTTGACACATAGTAGGTGGCTCCGGTTTGTCCGGCGAGTGACTGCGCCAGCGTCAGGACAATCCCGACGAGCGCGGCATATACCAATTCCGGATTCCGCATCGTCAAGAAATTGCGCTGCATAATTTCCCTTACATGAACATTAGTGCATGCGACCGAGTTAGTGATCACTCGACTCGGAAGCGGGTCAGAAATAGAACTTCAACGCGAACTGGATCTGCCGCGGCGCTCGCGCCGCCAGCGGGTAGCCAAAGCTGCTTTGACCTAGTTCCAAGGGCGTCGGCTCGGCGCTGATCGCTCCAAACTGGCCAAACAGATAATTTACGTGATTGAGCACATTGAAGAATTCCGCGCGGAATTCGAGACGTTTTTGTTCGTTGATCGGAAACTGTTTGACCAGGGAAGTGTCCCAGGTCTTATATCCGGGACCCTCGATGATGTTGCGTCCGGCGTTGCCGAAGGTTCCAAGGTCCGTGTTGTCCGCAAACGCGCAGGTGTTGAACAGCGTTCCCGGGATGCACGGCTTGGCGTTGGGATTACCAACCAGGTTGGGGCGTGAGCAGTAGACGCCGACGGTGCCGCCGCAATCGCCGCCGGAAACACTGTTGATGTCAGTGGCGGTGTAGTAATTGCCGGTGGCGGCGGAAAAGACGCCGCTCATTTGCCAGTCGCCAAGAATCCCGTTTATGACGCCGGAAGCGTCTTGCGCAAACCTGCGTCCGCGACCGAAAGGCAAGTCGTAGACATAGCTGAAGACGAAGCGCTGACGCACGTCGAAGTCGGCATTGCCGTAGTTGGCGTTGGGGAAGCGCTGGTCCTGGAAATCTCCGTTGTTCACCGATCCCAGGCTGGCGCTCGAAGCGTTGTCGAGGGCGTGCGCCCAGGTGTAAGCCGCTTCGTACTGGAGTCCGTGAGAGTAGCGCTTCTCCAGGCGAACCTGCGCCGAGTTGTAGTTCGACTGCGCATTCGAGCGGAAGGTATTGATGGTTGTATCGAGCGCGGAATTACAATTTTGCGGGTTTGCCAGAGTGCAGGGGCCGGAGGCGCCGGGCGCTTCATCGCTGGCGGGACGCCGCGGCGCCGTGGGAAGCGAGTCCGTCCCCAAGACGGGAACGGCCTGATTGCCGTTATAGAAAGCGAAGAGCTTCAATCCGCGAGAGCCGGCGTAGGAAACTTCGAGGACAGTGTCGGCGGGCAATTGGTACTCGATACCCAAATGCCACTGCTGGGTGTAGGGCGTGACCAGATGCGGATCGAGTGAGTAGAGCTCGGGTGCGTTCGGGTCGAAGAGCGGGGGTTTTCCAGTAACGGTATTGTTGGAAAAGCCAGCCTGTAGCTGGTTGAGCGGCAAGTTGCCGTTGTTCACGATCGAGATCGAGCAATCGGAAGCGGGCTGATTTGGATTTGCGAATGGCGCCGTACAGGGATAGTTGTAAGCTTCCGAAGACAAGAACGGAGGATTGAAGCCGGGGCTCGGGTTGGAAAAGGGGCCGTTTTCCTGCCCGCCATAGAAGATGCCGTAGCCGCTGCGAAAGACCAGCTTGTCGGACCATTGGTAAGCCAGTCCAATGCGGGGCGCGAAATTATTGAGGTCGGGAGAGATGAGTCCGCGAGAACCGTTGTTTTGAATGTTGAGCTCTTGGCCTAGGGTAGTCGTCAATGGCGTGTTTTGCCCGCTGGGAACGATCAGCGAGAGCGAGTTGAAATCGAAGGTGGCCTGCTGGTCATTGGCTTCTTTGATGGTGGTAAATAGTTCGTAGCGGAGGCCCAGGTTCAGAGTGAGAAGTGGAGTAACTTTGAAGTCGTCGAGAGCATAGATCGCGTAAATCTGCCGGCGATAGTCGACGTTGGGAGTCACGCTGGTGATTTCTCCTCCGTCGGGAATGCCCTGCAAGAAACTGGCGAAGGCCTCGCCGCCGGTGCCGGGTGCGGCGGGATTGTCGTTGATGAGGAAGTTGCCGCCGAAGTCCATGTAGCCGCGCGCGGCGGCCGGCTCGAGTAGGGTGAACTGTTCGAAGCGAAACTCGGCGCCGAACTTCGCGGCGTGGCGTCCGTGGGTCCAGCTTAGATTATCGGTAAAAACGTAGCTGTTCTGGTGTTCGACTGCGGGCAGGAACTCCGAGGCGCCGATGTTTGTGGTGCCATCACCGAAGGTGATCGAAGGCAGGCCGCCAATGTTCTCGCCCGCTTCGAACGGAACCCCCGGAAAGGGAATTCCGCCGGGGATTTGTTGCGAGACGTTGACGTTGGAATACAGATTGTAGCGATGGGAGTCGAGGTGATTGAAGCCGAAGCGAAATTCGTTGATCAGGTTGTTGCGAAAAGAGTGTATCTCACTGGCAGCCAAGCCCTGGGCTACGTTTTGGCTGTAGCCGTCCTGAAAGCTGCCCCCGTCGAGCACGTTATTGATGAAAGGCGAGGGCAGAAAATTACTGTCGTTGCCGTAGCTATAACGGGCGAAAAAATTGTCTTTTTCACTAATGGTGTAGTCCCCGCGAATGTCGAACTTGTTTTCCGTTTCGCTGCGTTTTGGATCGGATAGGAAGTTGCCAGCCGCCTGCAGAGTGTTAATCGTGGCATTGGGCGCGGGAAACAAATTAGCCAGCTCCTTGCCCAGCGGATCGATGCACACAGGAATGGGCTGGTTCAGCGGGAGCGGAAGCGGGCACGAAGTATTAATGGGCAAAATGTTGGTCGGTACCCCGCTGGGAGTGGTGCCGATGGGGACGCCGCAGGGCCCGCCATTATAGTTCGAATTAGCTAGCGCTTGGTGCGGATCAAAGATCTCTCCAACGTAAGTCTGGTTGCCGTTGCAGTCGACCACACCCGGGATTGGATTGTTGAGCTGGAGAAATGCGGAAAAATCTCCGCTAACTTCGGCTGGCGTGGGAACCGTGGACACTTGCGGCAGTCCCTGCCGGATGCGGAGTCCTTCGTAGTCTCCGAAGAAGAACAATTTGTTCTTCACGATGGGGCCGCCCAGCGTAAAGCCGAACTGGTTCTGTTTATAGGGCTGCTGGCCGTCGATGTCGAAGTAATTGCTGGCATCCAGTTTCTCGTTGCGCAGAAACTCCCACACGTCGCCGTGGATCTGGTTGGTGCCAGACTTGATCACCGCGTTCATAATCGCGCCGTTGCCCCGGCCGAATTCAGCGCTGTAGGAATTGGTCTCGACCTTGAACTCGGCGATAGCGTCGACCGCAGGCTGGACCACATAGGCGGCGCCGTTGAGGACGTCGCCCAGATTCGCATTGTTGTCGATGCCGTCGAGCAGGAAATTATTTTGCAGAGAGCGGGCGCCGTTGGAGCTGAAACCGTAGGTGGTTTCGACGCGCGACCCGGGCTCGGCGGCCGCAATGCCGACGCCGAGCAGAGCGAGTTGCGCGTAGTTGCGTCCATTCAAGGGAAGCGCGTTGATGGTCTGGCTGTTCACCACCTGGCCCAGGTCGGAGGTTTCGGTTTCGAGCTGCGGACGTTGGCCGGTGACGGTGACGACTTCCGTTGCCATTCCAGGCTCAAGCTTCAGATCCACGCCGACGCGATCCTGGATGTTTACTTGTACAGGCCCGGCAACCGCCTTCTTGAATCCCTCCTTCTCGACGGTGACGGTGTAACGGCCGATCCTGAGCGGGCTGACGACATACTCCCCTTCGCCGTTGGTGGAGAAAGTCAGCACAATGCCGCGATCCACGTCAGTCACAGTGACCTTGGCGCCCGTGACTACTGCCCCGCTCGGGTCGCGCACCAGGCCTACAATGGCTCCGGCATCTTTTTGCGCCGATAGCGGCGTGGTCAGCGCCAGGAATATAGAAAAAAACAGGGCGGAGAGAGTTTGCAAGCGAAGGAAAGGGATGGGCATGGCCACGCTCCTGGACGCTAAGCCCGAAGGTTCGCAAGCGGCTTGGTTCGGCCTAGCGAAAGTTCGGGTGTCGGACTACCAGCTTTCGGTGTACTATTACGAACTATTACTTTTACTTTCGTTTTATAGCTTTTGTCAACTACGATTTTTGGGGGCTTAGAACAACCAAGAGGGAGGGTTACTCATGATCGCCCGAAAGAACGGGATTGCGCTGCTTTGTGTCACGCTCGGTCTCACACTCCTGTTGACGGTTTGCTCGAAGTCGCCTCTGACGACCGAAACCGCCAAGCCAGAACCTACCCAGCCTTCCGCGATCAACGTGGACGTGAAGTCAGGCGGACCCGTGACGCTGACGACGAGCGTCGCCGAGTTCCAGGTGACGCCGGAAGGTTACGTACAGGCTCTTTTGTTGAAAGACGGCAAGAAGTTTTCGTTGGACGAACCCAACGTCGGCGCTCCCACTGACAGCGATTTTGTGCGGATCGCGGGCAAGGACGTGCACTTCACGCTCGACTTCCAGCAGACCGAGGTGCATGAAGCGATCGGGAAGATGGGAATGGGCAAGCGTGTGGAAATTACAGCGCGTCCGCTGGGGCCATCGGGTACGCTGTTGCAAGGCGTCCTGGCTCTCGAAGTCTACGACAATTTCCCGAACATTCTGTTGAGCACGGTGGAATACAAGAACACTGGCGCTAGTGAAGTCACAATCGCGAAAAGCGTGAATCAGCGGCGCCGTTTGAATGCACGGCTGGCTGACGCGAAGGCGAAGCCGTGGGAGATGTGGTCATTTCATGGTGCCAGCTACGACTGGGGAAAAGATGATGTGGAGAAACTGACGCCGGTTTTTTCCCAGCCTAATGTCATGGGAGAAATGGTCAAAGGCGGCTATGGTGGTGGGATTCCGGTGGTGGCTTTCTGGACGCGCCAAGTGGGTGAAGCGATCGGGCACGTGGAGACGCTTCCGATTCCCGCGGCGATTCCGGCAAAAGTGGGATCCGATGGACGCGTGGACGCCGAGGTGGACTACGCCGCCAACATCACGCTGAAGCCGGGCGAGACGTACTCCACTCCGCGCAGTTTCGTCGCGGTCTATGCAGGCGATTTCTATGAGCCGCTGCGGATTTGGTCAAGTGTGTTGCAGAAAGAAGGCTGGGAACTTCCGAAGCCGTCGAGCGAGGCCTATAACGTGAGCTGGTGCGGCTGGGGATACCAAGCCGACGTAACGCCGGCCCAGATGCTGGGCACGATTCCGAAGCTGAAAGAGATGGGTATCAAGTGGGTTACGCTCGACGATCGCTGGTTCGATGTCTATGGCGACTGGAATCCGCGCGCGGATACTTTTCCCGGAGATTCCATCAAGAAGATGACCGATGACTTCCACAAGGAAGGCATGCTGGCGCAGTTGTGGTGGCTGCCGCTCGGGGTCGAGGATGGTGAAGGAAAATACGAGTCGCACAAGTACGCAGTTTCGAAAATCGTGCACGAACATCCGGATTGGCTGATCCTGGACAAGAACGGCAAGCATGCGCGTATGACTCGCGGCCTGGCGGTGCTGTGTCCGGCGGTGCCGGAAGTGCGGGCGTATCACAAGCAGCTGACGGAAAAATTCATTCGCGACTGGGGATTCGACGGCAGCAAGCTCGACAACATCTACAGCGTTCCGGAGTGCTACAACCCGGCGCATCATCACAAGTCGCCGCAGGATTCGGTGAATGCGATGGGGGATGTCTACAAGGACATTTTCCAGACGACACGCGCCCTCAAGCCGCAGAGCGTAACCCAGGCCTGTCCGTGCGGAACGCCGCCCTCCCTGGCATGGCTGCCGTTCATCGACCAGGCAGTGACGGCCGATCCGGTCGGCGCTGTGCAGGTGCGGCGGCGGATCAAGATGTATAAGGCTCTTTTGGGGCCCGAATCGGCGGTCTACGGCGATCACGTCGAACTTTCCGCGATGACAAGAGTGGGCAACGATTGGAGAGAACACGGCGACGATTTTGCTTCCACGATTGGGGCCGGAGGTGTGGTGGGGACGAAATTCGTCTGGCCCGATCGCGGCCCGAAATTCAAAGACGTCAATCTGACCGCTGCGAAAGAAGAGCGCTGGAAGAAATGGATTGGCTTGTACAACCAGAAGATGCTATCCAAGGGAGAGTTCAGGGACCTTTACGTGACCGGTTACGACGTACCCGAGGGATATGCCATCGCAAAAGACGGCAAAATGTATTACGCGTTCTTTACCTCGGCCAGTTGGAAAGGCGAAGTCGAACTGCGCGGATTGAAGCCCGGGAAGTATCGGGTGAGTGACTACGGCGAGGGGAAAGACCTGGGAACAGTAGACGCGGCGGCTGATGGCGTGGCGAAACTGGTGGCGGAGTTCAAGGATCATCTGCTGCTTGAGGTCGGTTCGCAGTAGCTATTCTAGTGTCACGGCTTTCACCAGATTGCGCGGACGATCCACATCGAGGCCCCGCTTGGCGGCGACATAATAAGCAAACAATTGGAGAGGAACGATCTCAAGGATCGGCGCCAGCAGCTCCGGCGTCTGGGGAATCAAGATGGTATGGTCCGCTAACTGCGGTACGGTTGTGTCTCCTTCCGTCGCTAGCACAATCAATGTCGCACCTTGCTTCTTGAACCCTTCCATGTTGCTGACGTTCTTGCTGTAGCGCACCACGGAACCGGGATCGTTGCGGTCGCAGGTCGCGATCATTACCAGCGGCAAGCGGAAATCAATCAGCGCGTTCGGTCCGTGCTTCGCTTCTCCGGTGGGGTAGCCTTCCGCGTGAATGTAGGAAACTTCCTTCAGCTTGAGAGCTCCATCCATCGCAATCGGGTAGTGAATGGCGCGGCCGAGAAACATGAAGTCGTCCACGCGATAGTAAAGCTCGGCCAGCTTCTCCACTTGATCGGCGGCCGCCAGGATCGTTTCCGCCTTTTGGGGCAACGCGAGAAGTTCGCTGATGTAATGCTGGGCCAGTGCCTTTGAAACCTTTTCCTTGATTTCGCCAAGATACAGCGCGAACAGAAACAAACACGCCATCTGCGCGGTGAATGCCTTGGTCGAGGCGATGCTGATCTCCGGACCAGCGTGGGTGTAGATGAAACCGTCGGCTTCGCGCGCGATCGTCGATCCTTCGACATTTGAAATTGCGATGGTGCGCGACCCCTTCCGCCTGGCTTCGCGCTGCGACGCAGTCGTGTCGGCGGTTTCTCCCGACTGAGTAATAAAGATGCTGAGTTCGCCCCGCCCAATCATCGGATTGCGGTATTCGAATTCACTCGCGTAGTCCACATCGACCGGCACACCGGCCAGTTCCTGCATCATGTACTGGCCCGTCATCCCCGCATGACGGCTGGTTCCTGAAGCCACGATGTTAATCCGGCGCAGCGCGCGCAGCTCCTCGCGCGAGATATGAACTTCGTCCAGGCGAACCAGTCCACCGGCCAGCGAGACGCGAGGTTCAATGGTTCGCCGCAAGGCATCGGGCTGCTCAAAAATCTCTCGAATCAGATGATGCGGAAATTTGCGCGGCTCCGCCATTACTCTCCTTGAATCAGAAACTCCGGCGCGAACCTGCCGGCTGTTTGCGAGCAGAAATTTCGAGGCCGCGTCCCTGCTCGACGAGTACAAGAGGATACTCGACGGCGCCAGTCGGAATCAACGGCATTCCAGCAGTAAAAGCCATAATAAAAACGTTTTAATAGCTACGAAGGCGACTATGCCCAAGATTGTAGCAGCCTTTGCGCTCCCGCCGGAATTCGATCCGGAGACCAGTCCCCGCAAGCAAGGCATAAAGGACTTGATACTGTCCCTCGGCGTTCGCAACGCCGCTCCAGGAACTTGTCGCCTTCCGACCCCACCTGCTACTCTCCCTATTCACCCAGGCAATGAAAATCACAAGATGGATCTCTCTCGCCTGCCTTGCCTGTTTGCCACTCGCTTCTCACGCTCAGGTCAACGACGCCGTCCGCGCGCTCAAAGTTTTGCCGGCGCCGAAGGAGGCTCGCATGGCCGAAGGCAAGATCGTGATCAAGCCCTCGACCACTATCCTCATTGGCAATTCCGAAGACCGAACTGCGGCCGATACGCTGCAAAAGGAGATTCAGGACCGCACCGGTATGAAGCTGTCGATCGAAGCAGTGACCGGCGCGCCGAAAATGAGGGGGCACATCGCGCTTGGCCGCCTGACCGACCGCGGATTGCGATCCTACCTGGAATCGCAGGGAGTGAAAGCCGGAGACGAACTTGGCAACCCTGATTTTGACAGACATGATCTTGACAGACATGATCTTGACAAACCTGATCTTGAAAAACCTGATCTTGAAAAACAAGGTTACGTGATCTGCGCGACCGGCTCCGGAGTGTTAGTGGCGGGGCACACCGCGCAAGGCCTGTTCTACGGCGTGCAGACGCTTCGCCAGTTGCTGCACACGGAAGGGAAAACGCTTATGGTTCCCGCTCTGGTTATCCGCGACTGGCCGAGCATAGAATGGCGGGGTGTGAGCGACGACATCAGCCGCGGTCCCATCCCTACGCTCGACTATTTGAAGATGCAAATCCGCACGTTGGCCGAGTACAAGATTAACCTCGTCGGGTTCAACATGGAGCATGTTTTCGACTTCCAAACTCAGCCGCTCGTCTCGCCTAAAGAAGCTGCGCCCAAAGAAGCGGCATTAACTCCCGGCGAGATCAAGGAACTTGTCGACTATGCCAGCAAGTACTACATCACCCTCCTGCCCGAGCAGCAGGCCTTTGGGCATCTTCATCAATTTCTGAAGTATGAAATCTATTCCGATCTTGCCGAAACGCCTCACGGCCACGTCCTCACTCCCACCAATCCCAAAACCTACGATTTCATTCGCCAGATTTACGGTGAGGTCGTTCCCTTGTTTCCCGGCCCGTTCTTCCACATCGGCGCCGACGAAACCGTCGAGCTTGGCCTCGGCCAGACCAAGGGTCTCGCTGCCCAGCAGGGCCTCGGCCGCGTTTATCTCCAACACCTCCAAAAAGTCTTCGAGATCATGCAGCCTTATCATAAGCAACTCATGTTCTGGGGCGACATCGCGGTCAAATATCCCGAACTGCTTACGATTCTTCCGAAGGACATGATCGCCGTTCCCTGGGACTACGCCCCCAAGCCCAGCTATGAAAACATCATTACCCCATACACTAACGCCGGGCTGCGCGTTGTCGTCGCGCCCGGTGCCGGCAACTGGGGCGTGATCTGGCCTGACCTCGAAAGCGCTTTCGTGAACATCCGAAACTTTGTTCGCGACGGCCAGAAGCATCAGGCTATCGGTGCGCTTAACACCACTTGGGACGACGACGGTGAATCCCTCCTCGACATGACCTGGCCCGCCCTGATCTTTGGCGCAGCCGCCAGTTGGCAGCCCGGCGAGTCGAGCATCGATGATTTCAAAAATAGCTATGACTGGGCCTTCTATCGCAATAGCAATGACGACAAAACTTTTGTGGACG
>Ga0181523_10000750_pt1 | contig 36370 bp, 27 predicted proteins | sample PEATcosm2014_Bin_43_FD_119752 | JGI IMG/M metagenome (GOLD analysis project Ga0181523, IMG submission 119752) | Peatland microbial communities from MTU Mesocosm Facility, Houghton, MI, USA - PEATcosm2014_Bin05_30_metaG | ecosystem: Environmental > Terrestrial > Soil > Wetlands > Peat | place... | reverse complement strand
GCTCCTGCAAGATGCCCTGACATGCGCTCAGTCCCAGGCCGTCTTCGAGATCGATCGCATCTGGGCTGTCGGCCGAGGGCGCGATGGGTATGGATTCAGTCGCGATTTGAACCACCGACATGCCTGCCCGCGATTCCGTGCTGACGGTCAGGACGCGGCCGCCGCGCTCGTTCAGCACGTGCAGGCAGTTGGCCACGAGTTGCAGGCAGACCTGCAGCAACTGGTTGGAGTCGCCCAAGACTTTCGGCAACGCGGAATCGAACTCGGTTCGAATCTCGATGCCGAGAGCCTTCCACTGGGGTTGGGTCAGCTTCACGGCGGTGCGAGCCAGCGTATTGAGGTCTACGGGACCTTTGGGAGAGGGCGCCTGCCGGGCGAAGCTGATGAGACTGGCGACCAGAGATTTCGTGCGGCGGACGTACTGTCCGATCTTTGCCGCCAGCGATTGCTGCTCGGGTGTGAGTTTTGTGCTGAGCAGCATATCCGAATAGCCCAGCATGGCGGTGATGGGATTGTTGAGTTCGTGGGCTGCGCCGCCCACCAACTGCCCAATCGAAGCCAGCTTTTCCGACTGAAGAATCTGCGCCTGCAGGCGCTGCAGATTGTCAAAAGATTCCCGCGACTGGTTGAGCAAGTGGATGAGTTCACGATCCAGCATATACTGGCGCGCGAAAACCATCAGTCCCATCAAGAATGCGGCGGCCAGAGTTAAGGCCAGCCGAAACACGCGAATGCGCGGAGAGACCGCGTTGTCCGACATGGCCCAGGCGGCGAACAGGGGCAGCGAAAACACTGCAATCATGCTGCAGCGGGCGATCCACACGCCGTACACGGTGGAGGTTTCACGGGCATCTGCGCGCGGCTCTTCGGCCTGGGTGGTCAGGCCAATCCAGGTCAGCCACGCCATCGAAACGGCGAGTGGAATGTCGTATAAGCCGCCGGTGTAGTAGGTGTTCCTCGAGATGGCCCAGTTCGCGAGGGCGGAGCCAAGGGTGTAACAGAGGCTCATGCCGAACAGTCCAGCGTAGAGCCTTCTCCAGTGACCCTTGGTGCCGGCCCAGAAGGCGAAAAGGCCGACCAGGAACGCTATATTCTCGGCGATATAGACGGCGTTCAGGTTGCGATCATAGGCTGCCACGTCGGCCACGACATACTGCCAGGGCATGACGATCAGGACGTAAAGATAGAACCACCACACCAGCAGAAGCGCGAAATCGAGCCGGCCCAGTCGCGCCGCATATTCGTCGCGAGGGGCGTGGGGACGGAGGGCCAGAGCGGCCATCAGCGGGACCACGTGCAGGAAGAGGACGACGTCGCCGATACAAAGGTCGGGTACTTCGCGGCGGAGCACGACCTCGTAGTACGTCCAAAAGAGTTGATAGCCGAGCCAGAAGGTAAGGCCCAGCGGGATGAGCGACCAAAACATCCGCATGCGGCCGCGAGAACGCAACGCTAAAGGGATAAACGCGGCCGCGCCCGAAGCCAGCAGGAGAGAGTCGATGACGTCGCACAGGGCGGCTAGGCCAAAAGATTTGGGCAGAATGAGAGCAGCGAAAACCAAGGTCGCCAAAATTCCGGCGACCGCCCCCAGCCACACTTTGTTACGCTCGCTCAAGACAGTCCTCTGAAGCCATTATAAACATGATCCTGGAGCGACGGTGGTTACTGTCGTAACCCGTGGCTGGTTCAGGACCAAATGCGGAACGGGGGCTGGGACGAGGTGTACTCCAAACCCTCACTTGCTGGTAAGCTTTTCTTATTCAATAATATGCAGCAAAGCCACCACGTCCGTGGAGATGGGCGAGATTGAATCCTCTGCTAGAGCGCTACCAATGCTAGAGCGCTACCAACATTCCTGGAGACTGAGAATCCCCCCTGATCCGGGGGAAACCCGCCGGATCGAGCGCTGGCTGGCGACCGCCAGGGTCATTCTCGCCATATCGGCGCTCGTTGCCATCCGCATGGATCCGACGGAACTGGGCCATTCCCGGGCGGCCTACGGGCTGTTCGTGTTTTACATGGCGAATGGCGGTCTGATCTGGATGCTGCTGCGGCGGCGGCAGCAATCCACGGCGGCGTTTCGCTTGTTGGTCCACACCGCGGACATCGTGTGGCCCGCGCTGATTTCAATTTTCTCGGAAGGGCCGCGCACTCCCTTCTTTCTCTTTTTTGTTTTTGTGCTGGCGGCGGCCGCCTATCGCTGGGGCTTATGGGAGACGCTGGGCACGGCTGCGGCGGAAGTGGCGCTGCTGTGGGTGGAAAGCTTCGTGCTCTTGCACCTGCGCCTTGGGCCAGGGGGCACTCTGCCCTGGGCGGCGCTGAACGGACTGCGGGTCAACGTGCCCGAGTTCGAGCCCCAGCGGCTGTTCATGCTGTCGGTCTATCTGCTGGTGATGGGCTTGTTGCTGGGATATCTGGCCGAGCAGCAGAAGCATCTGCGGGCGGAGAAGGCGGTAATCACCGGGACGCTGTCGCGGGTGCGGGTGGAAACTGGCCTGACGGGAACGATTGAACAGATTTTCCACGAAGCCATGTCGATGTATGGGGCATCGCGGGTCTTGGTGGCATCGCAGGAATCTCACAGTCATCGGGTTTTTGTAGGAGAGTTGAATCGGGCCGAAGGACGCGCGCCGTCCGAGTTTCACTGGCTGGAATCCGGTTTACGCGACGCGAAAACCTATTTGGACGATTTTCCCGGGGACGTGTGTTATGCGTCGGCCGATGGGGATCGATGGACCACTCTGGCATTGGATGCGACGGGTCACGCAGTTCCAGTGCTGAACCTCGCGTCTATTTCTCAGCTGCGAGGAGCCCAAGCGTTTGACTCGATGGTCACGGTTTCATTCCTCTTTGGGAGTGAGTGGAGAGGCCGCGTGTTTCTATTCAACCCGGTGTGGCAGGGCGAGAAACAGGAGGAACTGCGTTTTCTGCTGGATCTGGTCCACCAGGTCGGGCCGGCGGTCTACAACGTTTATCTGCTGCACCGGCTGCGGCGCCGGGCAGGAGCGGCCGAGCGGGCGCGTTTTGCGCGGGAACTGCATGACGGCGCGGTGCAGTCGCTGATTGCGGTGGAAATGCAGGTCGACGTACTGCGCCGGCACGCCGATGCCGGCAAACCGATTGGCTCGGAATTAGGCCGCATCCAGGGCCTGCTGCGCGAGGAAGTGCTGAAGCTCCGCGAGTTGATGCAGCAGATGAAAGCGATCGATGTCGATGCGCAACGGCTGCTCGGGGTTCTGAACGACACGGTGGAACGCTTCCAACGCGAGACCGGGATCCAGGCGCGGTTCGTTACCGACCTCGAGGAACTGGACATGCCGCAACGCGTTTGTCGCGAGGTGCTGCGTATTGTGCAGGAAGGATTGGTCAACGTGAGAAAACATAGCGGGGCGCGCCATGCGCTGGTGCGCCTGGCGTCGAGCCCGGAAAAATGGAGCCTGACGCTGGAGGACGATGGGAAGGGATTCCCCTTTGCGGGCCGTTACAACCAGGATCAGATGGAAGAAGCAGGAAAAGGGCCTATGATCATTAAGGAACGGGTGCGTTTGATTGCCGGGGGACTCACTGTAGAATCAAATCCCGGGCAGGGAACGCGTCTGGAAATCAGCGTACCTCGGAGCGGGGAAGTGCCTCATGAATTTTAGAAAAGCGCAGGTTCGTCTTGTCATTGCCGATGACCATCCTATTTTCCGCGATGGTCTGCGGCGGTTGCTGGAAGCCGAGGCCGACCTGAAAGTTCTGGGCGAAGCCTCGGACGGCGCCGAAGCGGTGAAGCTGGCGCGACAGCTCAAGCCCGACATTCTGCTGCTCGATCTGGCCATGCCCAAACATCCCGGACTGGAAGCTCTGCGGGATTTGAGTATGCCGGCGAATGCAACTCCGGTGCGCGTGATTCTGCTGACCGCAGCGGCGGAAAAGAGCCAGATCGTCGAGGCGCTGCAACTGGGCGCCCGCGGCGTGGTGCTCAAGGATTCCGCCACGCAGTTGCTGTTGAAAGCGATCCACACCGTGATGGCCGGCGAGTACTGGGTTGGACGCGAGAGCGTCTCCAATCTGGTGCAGTACCTGCGCACGCTGATGCAGTCTTCGCACGATGAGGCGCGGCAGAAGAAATTCGGCCTGACGCCCCGCGAACTGGAGATCGTTTCCGCCGTGGTGGCGGGGTACTCTAACAAGGAAATAGCGGAATACTTCAAGATCAGCGAAGATACGGTGAAGCACCATCTCAGCAATATTTTTGACAAGCTGGGCGTCTCGACTCGTCTGGAGCTGGCGCTGTTTGCGGTGAATCAGGCGCTGCCCCTGAAAAGCATCGCCTGAACTGGGTGCTTTCGCCTTATATTCGAGTGCGGCGGTGCGGTGGCACTTCCGTGCCATTGGCGCGGTTGGGCTTGAATACTACAATTCTGTTACAGATCAGCCTTGGAAAACTGTGGGTAGGGTACGTGTGAGCAGCGGCACCCCGGTTGGAGTTGGGGACAGAGTCACCATAAGAAGTGAGGAAAGAGGAGCCCCGTGGCGAAACGGTTACTGCAACTCTGGAACGATGAGCGTGGACAGGACATTGCGGAATACGCAGTGATGTTGGCTGTGATTCTGGTGATCGTCGTGGGCACGATCCGGCTCATCGGTTCGAACGCGAACAACGTGTTTTCACAAGTCGGCAGCGCCATTCAGTAGGCGGCGAGTGCAGCTTTTCCGAGGCAAGGCGAAGGCTGCGAAGTGCAGGCCTTCTATCTCTCCGCGTACATGAGTTGTTCCGCTCTTCCCAGGTTTTTTCTAGCCAGGTTTTTCCAGCTTGGTTTCCTTAAAGCAATTGTTCCCCAACAGTTATTTTTGCTGAGTCTGCGACGGCGACCCGGCCGTGAGCGCGACTTTTTCCGTGCCATTGGCAGACAAGCGCGTCAGGTAGGGGAAGAAGGGAGTGATTTCAAACTCCATTTTCTCGCGCGCGGAGGTCAGCGCCACCGGCTTGGCCTTGGACAGTTCCGCCTGATCGGTCCAGGGATCGACTTTGATGCGGCCGCCCAGGGGCAGAGCCGCAATCTGGTCAACGCGCTTTTCGTCGAGGGCGGGGGCTGAAGCCAACAGGCCTGCCATGCGAACGTTCTTCTTATCGGCAAAGCTGTTTCCCAGGTGCGGGCGAATCAAATGTTGCAGCTCGGGAGCCTTCTCCTGCAAGGCCTTCAAGAACAATCCGGCATTGCCCAACTTGTCTTTATATGGGGAGTTCTTCAGCAGTTCCAGAGCCTTGGTGTCTGCGGCGGCCTCTTCCGCAGGGTTGCGCTTGAAGTCCATGCGCTGGAAAGACTCTTCGTCGGGAAAGAACATCTTGTCGTTGAAAGCGAGTTTGGTGTCGAGCCGATGTCCCAGCACAATGTGACTGAGTTCATGGGCCAGCACCATGGCCAGAGAAGCTTCATCGGGCAGAACATCGAGCAGGCCGCGGCTCATGACGATGGTGTGGCCGATGGTGAACGATTCCAGAGGCTGAGTCAATAAAATGCGGCAGTGGAGGTCTCCCTGCAGGTCAATGTTGTTGGTGACCAGCAGATTGTTGACCACGGTGGCCAGAATCTTATCGACCTCGCCGGGAGGTGCCAGCAAGCCAATCTTCTGCAGGCGGTCGACGGCGTTCTCCTCGGCCTGTTGTTCCCACATGCGCTCGGCGACGACGGGCGTGGCATCGGCCGCGGTCGGGCTCTGGTCGTTCACCGACTGCGGAGAATCGATCAGAATCTGGGTGAACTCTTCGTTCTTGCCCAGACTCTTCAGGTCATAACCCCAGAGCCGGGTCTGCGCTTTGAAGTGCAGAGTCTTGGTCAGTCCGGTTTTGAGGTTCGATTCTTCGGTGTAGACATAGGCGGGCAGCCAGGTTCCCGGGCGCATGTTCAGGCGCCAACTGTCGAAGTGGAAAAAGAAATTGATCCTGGGCTGCGGGTAGTAGCTCCCGTTAAAGCGGACGATGTTGTAATCCTGGTCTTCGACCCAGATTCTGCCCATGAAGCGCGAGACTCTGTCGCCTTCCTTAGGCTGCACATCGATGACGAGGCAGCGAACCTCGCCCAGAAACTCCCGCCGCACAAAGGTGAAGTTGTAAGACTTCTTTTGGAAATCGGAGTCGACCACCACCATCTGGGCAAAGCCCATGGGAAGGAAGTGCAGAGAGTAGACTCCGGTCAGTTTGGCGACCATGCGATGACCGAATCCCGGTTGCCCCACGAAAGAAACGTCCTCGGGCCCATCCGCCATGTCGAGCCGGCCGAGAAAATACTGGTCTTTCACGGGAGTCGTGTTTCCGTCTTTGTCGTCCTTCAAGTCCTGCAGGTAGGTTTCGATCATGGGATGCATGTGACGCATCTGTGCCATGAACAGGTGCTCGCGCTGCACGACGCGATCGATCACCTCGTTGAGCGTGGCCGCGGCTGGAGGCTGCGGGTCAGTGCTTGGGGCGGGCGTGGTTGGAGCGGGTGCGGTTTGAGCGGCCGCGCTGGAGGGCGCGGCTTTGGGGCTCAACGCCGGTTGCGCCGCGGAAGAAGAATCTTGAGCGGTGGCGGCGAAAGCGCAGACCAGCACCATGAGAACCAATAACGAGCCCGAACGAACAATCTGCATAAGAACCTTCTGGGAGTCGATCACGCTAATTGAAAAACAACGTGTAGAACGGCCGTGTAGTCCGACGGCTGGCCATCTTTCAGGGCTGGCTTGAATTGCACGTGCTCGGCGGCTTGTACCGCTGCTTCATCCAGACCGTGTCCGAGTCCGCGAACTACTCTCAACACGCGCAATTTACCGCTTGCTTCAAAGACGACCTCGAGCAGCACCTCGCCCTCGATATGCTGGGCTTTGGCCTCTTCACTGTAGACGGGCTTGGGCTTAGCAAGGATGTCCGGAAGAACTATTTTTGCCGCCGCCTGGGCTGCGGGTCGCGATTGAACCGTGGGAGGAGCGGGAACGTCATCGCCGAATCCCGCCGAGCGCACTGCACCGCGAGCCGCATGCGGGTCGCTGGTGGCAACGCCGCCGCCGAATCCGGTGCTGGCCACTACGCCGCGGGCGCCACTCGCTCCGCCCGTCCCATTGCCATAGCCGGGTCCGGTGGGCATGTCGAAGCCGCCCGCCTGCGCAATGTTGACAGCCCTCGTCTGAGTCGTCTTCGCGGGTACGCCGTTGGGATCGCCGAAGCCGCCGGTCTGCACCTTCTCCGGAGCGCGGTCGATGGTTTGAGGCGCCGAACTGCCGGTTGAGAAGGTTCCGGTTGCTACGATTTTTCTGGGAACGACGGGCGCCGTCGAAGGCGGCAGGTCAAGCTTCTTTTCGGCCATCTTCACTTCAGGAGCGGGCGCGTCTTCCACTTTCGGCTTGGGCAAACGTTCCGGCGCAGGCAAGCGCAAGGCTGCCGGCGGAGGATCGAGCTCGGCCACTAGAACCGGCCTCGGAAGCTGCCGCTGGGGCGTGTGATTGACCGGAACCGGTGTGGGGACCAACTCGATCGCGTGGTAATCCCTCTTCGGGCCTTCCATGACTTCGGGATGGAGGACGGGAATCCAAACCAGAATGGCGATGACAACGGCCTGCACGCCATAGCTCCAGACCAGCTCAGACCATGGCGTCTTCCACTGCGGCAGCGGCGTAAACAGGTTTGATTCGTTGGAAGGCAACGGCATAATTAATTCTGGTAGTGACGATTCAAGGTGCAACGATTCCAGGTGCGACAGTTCAACGCTCAACCGTTCGGCCTGCAACGGCTCAACGCGCAACCGTTTGGTGCAACGGTTCAAACCCCGTGGATAGTGTAAAAGTTGTCCCGCCTTTTCGAACGCTGGGAACCAGGGACGGCAAGACAGCTAAAGTGTACTATCTCGCCTTGGTTTATGCACGATACGGGCCATTTCACGCGGTCAAGGAAAATGGACAAAACCCGTAGCATCAGCGGGTTACCAGATATTGGCGGCGCTTCGATGGAGCGCCGGGGTGGGCAGATGCACCAAACTACACCCTGTGTGGACAGATTTGCCACCGCCAAAGCGGTTCCGGAGGTGCCCGCTGACCCTCAGCAGCGCACGATTTTTTCGCTTTCAATCCCCCGGGTGGCGTTGCGGGTGTCGACCACCAGTTTGGCCTGCTCCACGATGTGCCGATAGTCGTAATCGGAGTGGTCGGTCACGATGACGACACAGTCGTACTGTCCCAGATCCTTCAGCTCCGCGCGCTTCATCTGCAGATCGTATTTCCGGCCTTTGCCAATCATCGGGAAATAGGGATCGTTATAGCTGACCTGGGCTCCATCTTTTTGCAGAAGTTCGATGATGGTCAGTGCCGGCGACTCGCGTAAGTCGTCGATGTCTTTCTTGTAGGCCACGCCCAAAATCAGAACGCGCGCGCCGTTCACCGACTTCTTGTGCCGGTTGAGCGCGCCCGCCACGGAGGAGAGAACGTGGTAGGGCATGTTGTTGTTGATCTCCCCGGCAAGTTCGATGAAGCGGGTGCGGAAATCAAACTCTTTGGCTTTCCACGAAAGATAAAAGGGATCGATCGGAATGCAATGCCCGCCCAGACCCGGCCCGGGATAGAAGGGATGGAATCCGAAAGGCTTGGTGGAAGCGGCTTCGATGACTTCCCAGATGTCAATGCCCATGCGCAGGGACAGGAGCTTGAGTTCGTTGACCAGAGCGATGTTGACGCAGCGGTAAATGTTTTCCAGCAGCTTCGTCATTTCCGCGGCCGCGGGGGACGAGACCGGAACGGTACGCGCGAAAATGGCACCATACATGGCTCCGGCGAGTTCCGACGCCTGCGCATTTAATCCGCCAACGACTTTCGGAATGTCGCGGCGCGCCACCGTGGTGTTGCCCGGATCTTCGCGTTCGGGGGAGAACGCCACGAAAAATTCCTTTCCCGTGGAAGGCAGATTGCGCGCGGCTTTGAGGCCGGCGAGGTTTTCCTTTTCGAGGATGGGGATCATCACTTCTTCGGTGGTGCCGGGATATGTCGTACTCTCAAGTACCACCAACTGTCCGGCGCGCAAATGCGGAGCGATGGAGTGAGTGGTGTCGGTGATGTAGCTGAGGTCGGGCTCGTGGTATTCATTCAAGGGCGTGGGGACGCAGATGATAATGGCGTCCATGTCGGTGAGTTGCGAATAGTCAGCGGTCGCGGAAAAACCTTGAGCCTTAGCGGACTGGATTTCCTCCGCCGCGATGCGGTAGATGTAGGAACCGCCCTTGGCCAGAGTATCGATCTTGCGCGGGTCGATGTCGAAGCCGGTCACCCGGAACTTCTGTTCGCTGTAAAGCAAAGCCAGAGGAAGTCCAACGTAGCCCAGGCCGATGATGCCGATGCGGGCCTGGCGCTGCTGAATTCGGGTCTTGAGTTGATCAAAAGACGGATCGGTGGCAGAGGAAGTCGTCATGAAATGTTGTCCGGGATCAAGCTTAGATGTCCAGCACGAGAGCAGATTATTTTAGCACGATGAAGCGGCACAGCTTTTGCGGCGAGAGTCGGAAGGCAGCAGTGAAAGCCAATTCTGGGGGCTTCAAATCGGACTTCAAAGAGCAAAGAGCTAAGAAAGGGTTGATCGATTGACCAAAGAGGTGAGCCGAAGAATACGACTTTGGAGCGTTGCGGTTGGGGTGGCTGCGATATTGCTGACGTTTGCGGCGAATGCAGGCCGGTTGCTGGTGGTGGATGCTCCGCAGCCCTCGGACGTGATTCTGGTGCTGGCGGGGGAGACGGATCGTCGTCCGGCGCGCGCACTGCAATTGTTGGGGCAGGGCTATGGCCGCCGAGTAGTGATCGACGTTCCCGCGGATGCCACGATCTATGGATCCACCGAACTGCAGCTAGCCGAGAAGTATGTGCAGGATCTTCCGCAGGCGTCATCGATCCGCATCTGTCCCATTCAGGGACTGTCGACGCGGGACGAGTCGCACGACGCGGAAAAATGCCTGGCCGGTGAGGGCGGAAGCCGGATCTTGATTGTTACGTCGGAATTCCACACCCGCCGCGCGCTGAGCATCTTCCGTCACGAGGTTCCGGGGAAATCCTTTTCCGTAGCGGTGGCTCGCGACGAAACGCAATTTGGGACACGCTGGTGGGCTCACCGGCAGTGGGCCAAGACTTGCTTAGATGAATGGCTGAAGCTCGTATGGTGGACGGTTCTGGAGCGATGGCAATGAGCAGAATCGCTTGCCCAGAGCGGAAAGCGCCGCTAAACAGTCGATGAGTTTTCCACCGGAAAACCGTTTTCCAAGCACAAAAGGCATTGACTGACAACAACGAGGAGGGTACGATTCGAGCGAGGGTCACCAAAACAGTTATTAACGGAGTGTGGGAATGGGCAAGTCCGCGTTTCGCGGTATGGTTAGTTGTGTGCTGATGATTCTATTCCCCGGTTCGTTGTTTGCCGCCGATTCCAATGCGGCGATGCTTTATACAAACGGCGCGGCCTGGGTGAACGGCGTGCACGTGCCTCGCACTTCCTCAGCCATTTTCTCCGGCGATCTTCTCCAAACCCGTTCTGATGCCGTGGCCAATATCAACGAATCGGGCTCCAGCATCACCGTTCTATCCGATTCTCTGGTGCAGTTCGAAGGCGCGTCGGTGGACATCGAACACGGCGGCGTTACCGTATCGACGTCCAAGGAGATTGCTGCTACCGCCGGAGATGTGAAAGTAACACCCGCCTCGAATGCGTGGACGGAATTTAACGTCACGGACGTCGACGGGACGGTCCGCATCTTTGCCCGCAAGGGCGCGCTGACCATCGATGACGGCAAGAACGTAGTTACGCTGGCCCAGGGACAAGATACGACCCGCGCTGAGACCTCGCCTGACACTCCAGATAACGACAAGACGAAAGACAGCAAGAAAAAGAAAGACAGAAAGCGAATGGCTGGGGCGATTCCGGCAGCGGGCGGGGGAGTTCTGAGTTCTCCTTACGCGATCGGTATTGGCGCGGGGGCCATTGCGGGCTTTACGACCTGGGTGCTGTTGCAACCCAGCAACCCGGCCAGCCCGACCGTGCCCTAACAGCCGCGCGGGCGGTCAGCGTTCCTCGTTGCTCATTCCTCGTTGCTCATTCATCCCTCCATCCTCCCGACAAGCAGCTTCGATAGCGACGGCGCACGCGGCACTCGTGTCCTGCGGCGGGGGCTGATTCGCGAGCGTGGGCAAAGCGCGAGTCGGCGATTCCACTCTGGCTGGGGACTAACTGAGAGGCGGAAAGCTAGACCACTTCCGATGCCGGCATAACCTCTTCTCGCTCGGTGGATGCAGGCCTGCGTTTGCGAGAGCGCTGCAGCAGCGGCGGAGCGGCCGCGAGAGTGCAGAGCACATAGAAAAGCGCGGCGTTGGCGGGAATCTGCAAATTGAAGTCGAGCAGGCTGTGGACCAGGATTCCGGTGAAGCCCAGGGTGCAAGCCAGAGTGACCGCGCTGCTCACATCTGACATCCAGTTTCCGATCTGGCGCAAGGCGGTGCGGTAAAGCACAATCAGGAACCACACCATGGTTCCGAAGCCGAGCAACCCCATCTCGCATAGTAGCTGCAGATAATCGTTGTGAGCTTCATTCACAAAGAAGTTTGTATAGAAGCTGCGGTACTGCGGGTAAATCACGGGGAAGGCTCCCAGGCCCCAGCCCAGTATGGGCTTGCTCCGGAACATGTGGAGAGCATCGCGGTCAATGGAAAGACGCATCCCGCCGGAAAGCTCAGTGCGGGCTTCTGTGGAGATGCTGGAAACGCGGGTAGTCAGTTCTTTGCCGCCCAGCCAGGTCAACACGCTGACCAGCACGACCGCGAACGCTACTACGCTGACGGCGATCCGGAAGGTTTTTTGCTGGCGCAGCAGCACTCCGGCGAAAACCGCCAGTTCGACGAAGATAGCGAGCATGCCCCCGCGCGAGCCCGAAAGAAAAATCGTCCCCACCATGATGGCTGCGGCGACACCGGCGGCGACGCGCTCCCGGTCACCGATCAGTCGCGTAAGCGAAAGCACCAAAGGAATGGGCACGAGCATTTCCATGAGTCCCGCGTAGTGATTGTGGTTCACGTAGGGCCCGTAGATTGCGCCCCCCATGGTGGGTTGGCGAACCCAGAACAGTTTGCCGTTGGGAGCGATACCCTGCAGCAGGGCGAGTGCCGCGATGGCGAATCCGTACAGGGCGAGCATGACGGCGATCTTGCGCGCTTGTGAACTGCGCAACAGGCTCTGCGCTGCCATAAAACAGAGCATGGCATAAGCGCAATACAACATGGCTCCGGAGATGGTGTCGTGCAGGTAGGCGCTGGCGCCGAAAACGATTTGCACCAAGATGAGAAAGCCGAATCCGGCCATGGGAAGGAATAGCGGATTCCACTCGATGGTCAATTCGCGGTCGAGGAATTGTTTGCTGAGCCACAGACCGGTGAGGAGCGCGGCGCCGGCTTCGAGGACAAAAGTCGACCAGGGCTCGACCGCGCCGAAGGCGACCGGACCGAACATCAGCAATCCGAAGGTTCCGTAGAGCAGGATGGTTTCAATCCGCGCCGACTGTGCCTGGCGGTTGAATTCCTTCGGTTTTTTTCTGTGAACACGCATCAAAGTTGCCGTTTTCCCCCGGCTTGTCCGTCTCCTAGGACGGTTTTCGGATGAGATGAAAATCGTCGATCCAGAGCTTACCACGGATTGGACTGCCTGCCGGAAGCCGGCGGATGTGCAGCACGACGAGTTTGCAATCCGGTCCGGTAGTGAAGTCGCCCTGCGCCGATTTCCAGAAACCTGCGTCGATCAACTCATCGCTCTCGTAATAAACCGCCTGCGTGTACATGTCTTGAATCGTGAAATGCGGCCCTCCCGCTCCCTCCATTTCTAGGTTCTTGTAGTACGCGGAGAACTGGTAGGCGGTGTTGGGCTGCACTGCGACGAACTGATAGATGCCTGCGTCGCTGATTCCCGGCCCGTCAAACGCGATGCTCAAGGACTGCCGGCCGGCATGAGAGTCGGTGGGATCGAGTTCCAGCTTGACGCCACCTTGGCTGACGTGCTGCCAGTCAAAGCCCGCGTTGAGCACATTCAGACTGAAGCTGGGGTTGACGATCAGGTTGCCCGGGGATGGCAAGTACGAGGTCAGCCCGAAACGAGCGGCGGTCTGTTGCCAGACCAGCACGGCCTGATCGACGTCTTTGTGCTGGATAAGATAGCGGATGTATTGATCGGCATGGACGCGCTCGAAGGGCTGATGGGTTTGCATCAATGCGCTCCAGACCTTGGCGGTACCGGCGGTCTCCTCCTTGGCCTCGAGTAAGTTCAGGAATGCCGTGTACGCGTCGTTACGGGGAGGGACAACGTCGCGCAGGAGCACATCGACATCCGGTTCGATGCGCCAGCAGAACTGGATGGCAGCCTCGGCGAGGGAGGGGTCATTGGCGAGCACAACGCGAAACTCACGCATCGCTTTTTCTTTTTCGCCCTCGACCAGATAAAGATTGGCTGCTTCCCAGGCCACGTCGGGCGTCATGGAATCGGCCTGGATGGCGCGTTCCAGCGCGGCACTCTGGCTGGCCGTGTCGCCCAGAACCTGATAGGCGCTGGCCAGGTCGAACCAGAAGCGGGCGGAATGAGGATTGAGGGCGACGGCTTCCTTGTAAGAGCCCACAGCCGAGGCGGGATCACGGTTGACCAGATCGTAGAATCGGCCTAAGTGATTGCGATAATCGGCGTTCCCGGGATCGAGCCAGGATGCCCGCTTGAGGCTGGTCAGCTCGACGCGGCTTCCCAGCCAGGAGGCTGCGAACCGGCTCGCGGCCAAGCCGATGTAGACGATGGCCAACGCGACGGCAATGGCCGCGACCAGCCGCTTGCGAGCCGGACTGTTCAAAGGAATCTTCATGTTGTAGGGCTGGAAAACCTGTTACGCACTGCTCGACGACGGCGAGATTTCGTCCGCTTCGTCACTCTCCTCATCCTCGTGCCCGGACGAGTCGTGTTCGCGGTAGTAGCGCGCGTACTTGCCTTGATACTCGTAATAGTAATAGTAGTCGGGAGAACTCAGGTCGACCGCATTGAGCAGCACTCCCACGACCTTGGCGTTGACCTGCATCAGAATATCGCGCGCGCGGCGCAGCGCATTCTTCGTGGTCTGGCCAGACCGGATCACGAGCACGACGGCATCCGCGCGCGGCGAAAGCACGACGGAGTCGGTTACCGAAAGCGACGGAGGAGTGTCGATCACAATGTGGTCATATTCCTCCCGCAACTGAGTGAGCACGTCTCTCATGTTGGTCGATGCCAGCAGTTCGGCCGGGTTGGGCGGTGGCGTTCCGGCAGCCAGCACGAACAGATTGGGAAGGATCGCGGTGCGGCTGATCGCCTGCTCCAGAGTGGTGCTGCCGGTCAACACATTGCTCAATCCACTGTGCGGCCCCAAACCCAAAGTCTTATGAATACTGGGGCGGCGCAAGTCCGCGTCAATAAGCAGAACCCGCACGCCTTTCTGAGCTAGCACGACGGCACAATTGATGCTGGTCGTGGTCTTGCCTTCCTGCGGCAAGGCACTGGTTACCATAATGACCTTGGGAGGCGCTCCCAGGTTGGAGAGCAGCAGGGAGGTGCGCAGGGCGCGGTACGATTCCGCCATTTGCGACTGAGGCCGGACCTGCGTGACCAGTTCCACTGCTTCTTTGGAGGCGGCGATGACCAGGCGCTTGGGATTGGGCCCTTCGCGCGCCGACTTGGAACCCAGTGGAATCATGCCCAGCGACGCCAGGCCAGAAATCATCTGGGCTTGTTCGGTGGTGCGCACGGTGTTGTCCACACCTTCGAGCAGAAAGGCCAGTCCAACCCCCGATGCCAGCCCGAGGACCAGGGCAAACAGCAGGTTCCGCGGAACGTTGGGCTCGATGGGCGCGGCCGGCTGGGCAGCCCGGTCCACAATGCGGAAATTGTTGGACTTTAATCCCGCCGAAACGCCGGCTTCCTTCAGCTTCTGCAGCAGACCCTCGTAGAGCGTGCGATAAGTCTCCGAATCGCGCTTGATGATGTTGTACTCGATGGCGCTTTCGTTGAGCTTATTGGCTTCCTGCTTCTGCTTTTCGAGCGCGTCGCGCAACATGCTTTCGCGCTGCAGCGCCGTCGTGTATTGACCGCGGACCTTGCTCGCGACCTTCTTCATCTCCGCTTGAATCTGCGAATCGATCTCTTTCAACTGGTTGTTCAACTGCGTCAGCTTGGGATAAGCCGGGCCGAACTGCGTGCTCAAATCCGCAGCCTGAATCTTGATGTCGGCCTGCTTGCTCCGCAGGTTCTCCAGCAGTTGCGAGGCAGACTGTGTGTCGGAAGAGGCAGAGTCTTCCGTGCCGCCCATGCCGCCGGCGCTGGAAGCGACCGCGTCCGGGTCTCCCGACTCCACCATACGGTAGAGAGCCTCCTTGTCCATGCGCGCACTTTCCGCGGAAGTGAGTTCTTTGTTCAGTTCGTCCAACTTCGCCATCGTGATGTTCTGTTTTTCGTCGGTGCCCAGGATTTCGTGCTCTTTCTGATAACGCACAAGCTTTTCCTGAGAGGCTTCCACCTTCATCTGCAGATCCACCAGTTGCCGCTGCAGCCAGTCCGAGGCCTGCATGGTGGAATCGAAACGGGCCTTGAAGTTGTTCTCGACATAAGTCTGCATCAGGGTGTTGACGACATTGGCAGCCTTCTGCGGGTCCGGGCTGCGGTAGTGGACCTCGATGATGCGGGTGTTCGGAACCAAGGCGACTCGCAGACTCCCCTTGAAGCTGCCCACCATGGCGGCGGCATGAGAGGGATCGGTTTGCAGCGGGTCGGGAGCGAGATCGTTGCTGGGCGCAGGCGGCGCCTGGGCGGCGAACTCCGCGCCCCGGTCCAGGTGCAGTTCCTGAATGACTTGCAGAGCCAGAAGATCGCTCTGCAGGATCTTGATATCGGTCTCCAGTTCAGTGGGGTCAAGGTAGTCCAGACTGAACGAGGCCGAGTTTTGAAAGTTCAGGCTGGCATCGGGCTTATTGATCTCAATCGTGCCCCCAGCTTCATAGATGGGAGTCATCTTCAGGCTGGCGACGGCCACCACCGAGAAGATTGTCACCAAACACACGATGACGACCCATTTGCGTTTTTGCAAAACCCGAATCGAGTCGCCGATGGCGGATTCGTGCTGGGGAAAATCTGGATAACGGCGCAGCCCCGACGTCCGTCCCAGGTCCAATTGGGTCGGCTGTAATTCGCGAATGATGGGGTTACTCGCCTGCACCAGGGGTCCGGAATCCATGCCTGCTCCTCAACGATTTTCTGACTGCTCCAAGAGCCCCAACAGGGCTATCCTGCACACTACAGCGAAGTCCCGGGTCGAAGAGGCTGGTTCGTCGCGCAGGGAATTGTTTCGCACTGAGTAACGGAGAGTTCGTTGGACATTCTAGCATTGGATCGGCAAAAAACCGCGGCCAAATTTTTCGGCGACGCGGCGGGAGGACGGAGGGATGGCGCGCCGATTTCCGCGAAAGTCCGCTATACTAGCGGCAACGTGAGACCCAGCCCCGTGGCTATCCCCGCAGAAATGTTCCGGATGGCCGTGCTGATGGAGAGATTAAGAGGCGTTCGAGCGGTTTCGTCGCAGGGTGTCTGATTATTGGGAACGAGGCGGACGGGATGAATTGGTCGGAACAGGCAGTGCTGGTGACGGGCGGAACGGGGTCTTTCGGGAAGAAATTTATCGAAATTATGCTGAAGGAGTACCGGCCGAAGCGCCTGGTAATCTTCAGCCGCGACGAACTCAAGCAGCACGACATGCGCGCCGCGGGACTGGACCATCCCAGCCTGCGGTATTTTCTGGGCGATGTTCGAGACCCGGGCCGTCTGGAGCGGGCTTTCGCCGGAATTACGATCGTGATTCACGCCGCCGCGCTGAAGCAGGTGCCGGCCTGCGAGTACAACCCGTTCGAGGCCATTCAAACCAACATCATGGGCGGACGCAACGTGATCGACGCCGCCATCAATCAGGGCGTGCGGCGCGTTCTGGCGCTGAGCACCGATAAGGCCGTCAATCCCATCAACCTCTATGGCGCCACCAAGCTCTGCGCCGAGAAAATGTTTGTTCAGGCCAACGCGTATGTCGGCGCCCAGGAGTCACGCTTCAGTTGTGCGCGCTACGGAAATGTGGTCGGAAGCCGGGGCAGCGTGATCCCGGTTTTTCAGGAACAGAAACTCCGCGGGCGCATTACCCTGACCGACGCGCGCATGACCCGCTTCTGGCTCACCCTGGAGCAGGGGGTGCGGTTCGTGGTGAGCAGCATTGAGCAGATGCATGGCGGAGAAATTTTCGTGCCCAAGATTCCCAGCATGCGGCTGGTCGACCTGGCGGAAACGATTGCGCCGGGATGCGAGATTGAGACCATCGGAATTCGTCCCGGAGAAAAGCTGCACGAAGTGCTGGTCTCGGAAGACGAGGCGCGGAACACGCTGGAGGTCGACGACCGTTACATTATTCAGCCGTCGCATCCCTGGTGGCGGCGCGAGAACTGGGTGCACGGGCGGCCTTTGCCGGAAGGATTCCGCTATGCCAGCGACACCAATGAACACTGGCTCACGAACCGCGAATTGCAGGAATTAATCTCTCCCGCGATGCCGGAGGAACAGCCAGTTCCGGCGCGGGTTCCAGCCTGAGAGTCATGGCGAGCCCCATGAGTGCAACCAGATGAGCGCAACCACGGTCAGCCCACAGGCCCTTGCCATCCACGGAGGGTCGCCCGTGCGCGCGACTTTCCTTCCGTATGGGCGACAGTCGGTGGACGAGGCCGATATTCAAGCCGTGGTTGAGGTGCTGCGTTCGGATTGGCTGACGACCGGACCGAAAGTCACCGAATTTGAGGTAGCCTTCGCGGCCCGCGTGGGAGCGGCTCATGCCGTGAGTTTCACTTCCGGCACGGCTGCGTTACATGGGGCAGCGTTCGCGGCTGGACTCAAGTCTGGTGACGAAGCGATTACCACCCCCATGACCTTCGCCGCCACGGCGAACTGCGTTTTGTATCAGGGTGCGACTCCGGTGTTTGCGGATGTCCGCCGGGACACTCTCAATCTTGATCCTGAGCAAATCGAGAAGAAAATTTCGCCGAGGACGAAGGCCATTCTGCCCGTGGACTACGCGGGGCATCCGGCGGAACTGGCGCCGATTCTCGAGACGGCGCGGCGGCATGGACTCGTCGTGATTGAAGATGCCTGTCACGCCCTCGGCGCCGAGTACGGCGGGCAGCGCGTGGGAAGCATCGCCGACATGACCGTGTTCAGCTTTCATCCGGTGAAGCACATCACGACCGGCGAAGGCGGCATGGTCACAACGAACGATTCGCAGTTTGCCGAGACGCTGCGCCGTTTCCGCAATCATGGAATCTCCAGCGATGCGCGCCAGCGGCAGAGCGCGAGGCAATGGCACTATGAGATGGTTCTGCTCGGATTCAACTATCGCCTGCCCGATATTGTTTGTGCGCTGGGGTTGCAGCAGTTGACAAGGCTCGACGCGAATCTGGCGCGGCGGCGGGAAATTTCTGCGCGCTATACGGCAGCGTTCCGGGAAGTTCCCGGCGTGATTGCTCCCGCGGTGCGGCCCGAGGTAAATCCGGCGTGGCACCTGTATCCTATTCGCCTGAACCTGGAGATGCTGACGGCGGATCGCGCGCAGATCTTCCGCGCGCTGCGGGCGGAAAACATCGGAGTGAATGTGCATTACATTCCGGTGCACCTGCACCCCTACTACCGCGAGCGCTTTGGATATAAGGGCGGGGAATTTCCTGTGGCCGAAGACGGTTATGCCCGGCTGATCAGCCTGCCAATGTTTCACGGTATGAGTCACCGCGATGCCGAAGATGTCATTCAAGCCGCGAGGAAAGTCGTAGGCCACTACTTTAAATGAGCAAGGTGAGCGACAAAATCGTGAGCAACAAAACCGTGGGCAACGAAACTAAGACCAGTCCCCCGGCCGCTCCTGACACCCCGCAAGCGGCAGTCTGGAAAGGCGACTTTGGCCGCGAGTATACCGACCGCAACACTCTCGACACAGAACCGCTTGACCAGCTCTATCGCAGGTATTACGGCATCGCCAGAAGAGAAATCAATGAAAGATCTCTGCACGAAATCGCGAAGGACGCCGACTTCCTGGAGGTAGGGTGCAGCACGGGAAACCAGCTGCTATTGCTCCAGCAGATGGGGTACTCGAATCTCTCAGGAGTCGAGCTGCAGCCCTATGCGTTGGAAATCGCTCGCCGTCGCTTGCCGCGTGTAGAGCTGAAGTTGGGCTCGGCGCTGGCGCTTCCGTATCCCGATTCGTCGTTCGATGTGGTTTTTACATCGGGAGTGCTGATCCATATTTCCCCGCACGATCTTCCTCGCGCGATGGACGAGATCCATCGCTGCACGAGAACCTACATCTGGGGGATGGAGTACTTCGCGCCAGAGATCACCGAGATCAGTTATCGCGATCACGGCGAGCTATTGTGGAAAATGGATTATGCACGGTGTTATCTCGATCGCTGCCCCGATCTGGAGTTGGTGCAGGAACAGCGTCTTCCTTACTTGGAGAACGCCAATGTCGACACTATGTTCCTCCTGAGAAAGAAACGGTGAGTGCGTGTTCTTCGCGGAGGAATCTTGAAGGTCGTCGCCATTATTCAGGCCCGCATGGGGAGCACGCGGCTGCCGGGCAAAGTGCTCATGGACCTTGAGGGCGAAACCGTGCTTGCTCGCGTAGTGAATCGCCTGCGGCGTGCCCGCCTGATCGATGAAGTGGTGGTGGCCACTACGGATCGCGCGGCGGACGATGCGATCGTCAAGGAATGCCGCAGCCTCTCGGTCTCCGTCTCCCGTGGCGATCAGGACGACGTGCTCGACCGTTATTTCCGCGCAGCGCAGCTGGCGGAGGCGGACGTTGTGGTCAGGATCACCTCGGACTGTCCGCTGATCGACCCGGAGATTACCGACAAGACCGTCGCTGCATTTCTGGAGACGCGTCCCGACTATGCTTCCAACGCCATGGTGCGGACCTACCCGCGCGGCCTGGATACAGAAGTGATGACGTTAGCAGCACTGGCGCGAGCCTGGCAGGAAGCACGAAAGCCTTACGAGCGCGAGCACGTCACGCCCTACTTCTATGAGCATCCGGCAGAATTCAAGCTCTTGTCAGTCACCGGAGATGCAGACTACAGTGGCCATCGCTGGACCGTGGATACTCCTGAAGATTTGGCACTGGTACGGGCAATCTACGCACGGCTCAAAGGCAATCCTACGTTTTTGTGGCGCGATGTTCTCGATCTTCTCGACCGGGAGCCGGAACTGGTGGAGTTAAATCGATCAGTCCAGCAGAAAGCCCTGCACGGCGGATGATTCCCGGCTCAACACTTTCTCGTACAGTTCTTTTTCGCGCGGATGTCAGCGTCTCCATGGGGACGGGCCATGCGATGCGCTGCCTGGCACTGGCGCAAGCCTGGCAGGATGCGGGCGGCCGCGCTGTGTTCGCGATGGCGGAGAGCACGGCTGCCGTTTTCGAGATGCTGCGGACGGAAGGCCTTGAAGTGCTCTCGGTTCCCGCTGAAGCAGGGTCCGATGACGATTCGCGGCAGACTGCTTCTCTCGCGCTTGAGCAACGTGCCGCATGGGTGGTCGTGGATGGCTACCAATTCGGTGCCGATTTCCAACGCGCCCTGAAAACGGCGGGATTAAGAATTCTCTTTCTGGACGACAACGGCCACGCCGGTTCCTATAGCGCCGATCTGGTTCTGAATCAGAATGCGCACGCCGCCGAGAACATGTACGGCCGCCGGGAACCGTACACTCAGTTGCTGCTCGGTACCAGCTACAGCTTGTTGCGCCGCGAGTTTAGCGCTTGGAAGGACCGGCGGCGGGAGATCCCTGAGACGGGCCGCAAGGTACTCGTCACCTTTGGTGGGAGCGATCCCGGAAATTTTACCGCGATGGTGATGCAAGCGATCCAGCAAGTCAAGATTCCAGGCCTGGAAACGGTGGTTGTGATTGGCGCGAGCAATCCTCATTTCGCTTCGCTGGAGAAAATCGCGCCCGATCCGGATCGTGCGATTCGCCTGGAAAGAAATGTCTCGGACATGGCGAAACTCATGACATGGGCCGATCTTGCCGTTTCGGCTGCAGGAACAACCTGCCTCGAAATGTGCCTGCTGGGACTTCCCGCGATCGTGGTCGCGGTTGCGGAGAATCAGCGCGCCGCAGCCGCGGAGCTGGAGAATCGGAATTGCGTAGTGCAATTGAACACGCAAAGTCTCGGCGCTGAACGGGTTGCAGAATCGATCGAACGGCTGCTGCAAGATCGACAGACCAGACAGTCGCTCTCGCAGCGCGGTCGCGAACTGGTTGACGGCGACGGCGCGAACCGAGTGATTTCCGCGATCGAGAACGCAAGCCCGCGGTGGTGACGTTTCGCGGGAGATGGCCTTTGCCTCAGAGCAGCCCGAGAGTTTTCAGGGCCTCAGTCAGAGATGCCGCCTTGACTTGGGGTTGAAAGATGGGGTCATGTGGTGTGACCGCCGTTCGCACGCCCACCAAGCCTGAGGTGCGAAGCTGTACGGTCTTCATTCCCAAACGATTGGGCCCGGCAAAATCCTTGGCAATGTCGTCCCCGATATAGGCCGCTGCGTTGGGCGGCACACCGAGCAGGGTGAGCGCGACTTCGAAGGGAACCGTGGAAGGCTTGGCGCAGCCGTCTCCTAGTTCGCCCGTGCAGACAATCACGTCCATGTGTCGATCCAAATTCAGGGAGGCAATCTTTCGTCTCTGCGTAAAAGCTGGTCCGTCGGTGATTAGGCCCACGCGCAGGCCCGCGCTCTTGAGCGTTCGAATGGCGCTCTCGGCTTCCGGAAATAGCGAGATGGCGGGCTCGTGAGAACGGTAGACGAACAGGAGCGTTTTCAGCCAGGCCTCGGAATCGAGCCCAAGATCGTTCAGAAGATTGCGGAAGACCCTTCCGCGGCCCTGTCTGTGCAAAGTGAGCATCATTTTCTCGACGAGAGGGTCCAGATCGAGATTCTGATGCTTGGCCAGACATTGCGCCGCGGCGCGAAAGCCACTCGCTACGAATTGCTCTTCTGCGTATAACGTGTTGTCCAGGTCGAAGAGCACGGCTTGAAGGTTGGAGTCTGGGCGACTCTCGCTGGATTTTGTTGCCGCGGATTTTGTTGGCTCTGCGAACTGATCTGGCTTCGCCGAGGCGAGTTGGCTGGCTGGCAAAAACAGATCATCAGTGAAACGCATCATGATCAGATCGGACTGGAAATCGCCGAGCCGTGTTCGGATTGTCTCTCCCGCCAGCAGGCGAAGCAGCAAGGCAGGGGTGTCGACCCCTGCGGCGATTCCAAGCGCAGCGGCGCCACCAAAGCGAGGATTGACTTCGATGAACTTCGCTTGTTGGCCATCCCAAAAGCACTGAATCGTGTTGTGCCCGACTAAGCGCAACTCCGTCGCCAGGCGTGCGGACTCTGCGATGAGCATTGGCTCGTTGACGGTTCGACTGACATAGGATTCACCGGCCACTACCAGTTGTCGCAAGCGGGGCACTGCAGAGATCACGCGGGCCTCGAAGTCAGCCAGCAAATCCACGGTATATTCCGGACAATTGACAAACTCTTGAATCAACCAATGCTCGGGATCAGAAGCGGCCTCGCGCAAGTCCGCTTCGCGATCGACACGACGGGCTCCTTGCGTTCCTTTGCCGGACCGCGGCTTCACGAAGAGGGGGAATTCAGCCTGTGAGCACTGGTCCGGCCGGTAAGTGCGGGGGATTTCGAATTCGTGGGTGCGGCAGAATTCGACAAAAGCAAGTTTGTCCTGGCAGATGCGAACGGTTTCGGCCGAGGGCACCAGCACGCGGCGTCCCTGCTGTTCCAGGCGCGAGTGCGCAGCGGCGAAGATGGGCAGTTCCTCGTCGCGCGTGGGAACGATTAGACTGACCGATTCGCGCTGACAAAGCACCACGATCTGATCAATGAAATGGGGATCGGTGCTGGGCGGCACCAGAAAGTGACGATCCGCCAGGTAGAGCGCGGGAGCGAAAGGGCTGGTGTCCACGGCGACCACACTCCCGCCGCCATGGCGGGCCAACGCCGATTGAAACGCGCGCACCAAGCCGACTTTGCGCGAGGCGCTAGTGATGAGGACATTCACGAACGGATTTTCTTATCCAACCTTCTTACCGAACACCAGACAGTCCCGTCCCACGCCGGCCTCGCCAAGCGCGCAATAGATCTTCCGCCGCAGTTCCGGTGGAATGCCCAAGTCAAATTGCACGCGGCGGGCGTGACAACTGCTTCCAACCTGGGGGTTGCCAATATAGTTTTCCCCCATGAGCAGGAACATTTCCATGGGAAAGTCGCCTTGCGCGTAAATGGTCTCAAAACCAAGCCGGTCCAGCAACTGCCTGAGGGATTCGAAGTTGAAGTAGTTGATGTGGTCGGGGACCGCGATCCACCATGGGGAAGCGCCTGTCTTCGCCTGGGCCGCTGCTTGAATCTCGGTAAAGTCGTTGGGCACGCGGATACAGAGAATTCCGCCCGGGTTGAGAACTTGCTTGCACTCCTGCAGCGTGCGCACTGCATCCGGCACGTGCTCCAGAACATTAATCATCACAGCCACATCGAAGCGGTCGGCGGGATGCTGCGCCACAAATTTTTCGAGGGGCATGTTGTGCACGGTTAAATGCCTGGAAGCAGCGAGTCGTGCGGCTTCGTCGGAGGGTTCGGTGCCGACGACGCTAAACCCGTGTTCCTGCGCAAACGCGAGAAAATCGCCCGTGCCGCAGCCCACTTCGAGCAACTGTCGGCCAGGAGCGGCCGTCTCCAGGGAGTTCACAATGTCGGTATAGAGCCCGTCTCGCAGCCATTGGAGTTCTTTCGACGCCGCGTCGCCACCCGCCATAAGCCGCCGCAGTTCGGGGGCGCGATTTCCCTTACGCACCAGATCGTAATAGCGGCTCTCGTAGAAGTCAGCGACTTCGCCCTGGGGCGGAATCGGATCCAGGCGGCGAAAGCCATAGGTGGCGTCCTTTACGACCTGAAACCCGGTAGACTGCGTTGGATTGTCGGAATAGCTAGGCGACGATCCACGATCCTGATTCTTCATGGAGGCCATTGTCTCAAATCGTCCGCCGAATCAGAAGCCGGAGGGGAATCGCCGGCCCGATTATAATTCGGCTGGGACCAACGACGCGGTCGCAGAGAAGCCGTTGCGATCTGACAATCATTGATGACTACCGAGAGGATGACCGCCGAGATCAACGTTGGCAAACGCCGCATCGGTCCGGCGCAGCCCGTCTATGTGATCGCGGAGCTTTCGGCGAACCACAATCAGGATTTCGATAAAGCTGTCCGCATTCTCCAAGCGGCCAAGCAGGCGGGCGCCGATGCAGTGAAGCTGCAGACCTATACGCCTGACACGATTACCATTCGCAGCGATCGAGAGAGTTTCCGCATCGGGGGAGGAACGCTGTGGGATGGGCGCACGCTCTATGAGCTCTACGGCGAAGCGTACACTCCGTGGGAATGGCAGCCGAAATTGAAGCAGGTCGCCGATGAACTCGGCATGGATTTATTTTCCAGCGCCTTCGATGCCACGGCGGTAGATTTCCTGGAAGAGATGCACGTGCCGGCGCACAAAGTGGCGTCGTGTGAATTAGTGGACATTCCGCTCATTCAGAAGATGGCGCGCACCGGCAAACCGCTCCTCATGTCGACCGGGATGGCTACGGTGGAGGAGATTGATGAGGCGGTGCAGGCGGCGCGGCAGGCTGGTGCGACGCAGATCGCGTTGTTGAAGTGTACGAGCGCTTATCCGGCGCCGGCGGAAGAGATGAATCTGCGCACTATCCCGGAACTGGCGCGGCGTTTCGGCGTGCCCGCGGGGCTTTCGGATCATACGATTTCGGATCACGACATGGGGATTGTGGTTCCGGTGGCGGCAGTTGCGCTGGGCGCATGCATCCTCGAGAAGCACCTCACGCTGTCGCGCTCGGATCCGGGGCCGGATAGCGCGTTCTCGCTGGAGCCAAATGAATTTAAGGCCATGGTGGATGCGGTGCGCGTCACCGAGAAGGCGTTGGGCAAAGTCTATTTCGGATGCAGCGCGAAAGAGGCGAACAGCCGGGTATTTCGGCGCTCCCTATTTGTGGTGCAGGATGTGAAACGGGGTGATCGGTTCACCGCCGAAAATGTCCGCTCGATCCGTCCGGGGCAGGGGTTGCATACCCGGCATCTCCCGGAAGTTGTGGGACGGCGCGCCGCCTGCGACATTGAGCGCGGAACTCCGCTGAGCTGGGAACTGGTCGAACCGGTCGAACCGGTCGAACCGCAATGAGGATTGTCAGTCCCTTCCTGAAGAAGGTGTTCTATCCGGCATTGTCGCTGGCTGGAGTTTTTCATCGCACTTCGGCTCGAGGACTCGCGGTGGTTACGTATCACGGCGTGCTTCCCGAAGGATACGAACCTGTCGATTCAGCGTTGGATGGAAACCTCATCAGTGCGGAGGTGATGGGCCGCCAACTGCGTCTGCTGAAGGCGCATTACAACGTGATTTCGCCCGAAGATGCGCTTGCGTGGCTTGAAGGACGGTGCGAACTGCCGCCGCGAGCGGTTCTTTTGACCTGTGACGACGGACTGCTGAACTGTCTGACCGATATGTTGCCGGTTCTGCAGCAAGAGAAGGTGAGTTGTCTGTTCTTTGTGACCGGCGCTTCCATCGAAGAATCGCGGACGATGCTGTGGTACGAAGAACTGTTTCTGCTGTTTCTCCGCGCCCCGGCCGGGCCCTGCGAGATTTCGTCCGCAGGAATTCTGATTCAGGGTGAGTTGGGGTCGCGCGAGCAGCGGCGCGCGATCTGGTGGAATTCGGTCAAGCGACTCTCGCAAGTTGACTCGGAAAAACGAGAATTATTTCTTCAGGTCGCACGGATTCAATTTGGAGAGACCGGAGAGCGGGATTTCAGAGAGGGAAACTCGGCACGGTGCCGCCGGTTTGGATTGCTGACGCGCTACGAACTTCTGGAACTGGCCTCGGCGGGGATGACCATCGGCGCTCACACCCTAAGCCATCCCATGTTGTCGCAGTTGCCGCCCGAGTTGGCTCGCGCCGAAATCTCCGAGAGCCGGGCGAGACTTGAATCGGTTCTTGAGAAACGGGTGTGGGCGTTTGCCTATCCCTTCGGTGACCCCCAGTCGGTCACGCCGCAGGTGCTGGCGATGGCTGAGGAGGCTGGATACCAAGCGGCCTTCCTGAACTTTGGTGGTGGACTGGGCACTGCTCTGCCGCCCTACGCGTTGCCACGCACACATGTTACTGCGGGGATGACTTTGGCCGAGTTCGAGGCCCATGTGTCCGGCTTCTACGCGCGACTGCAGCGGGTTGTCGGCCGCAGTGCGCAAAGCGCTGGAACAACGCAGGGGCAGGCATCGAGATGACGGGGCGCAGCGCAGCTACAAATCTTCAGACCTACCGAGCCATCTTTGTGCAACGGATTGGTACTATTACGTATTCGCTAGACCTTGCGAGAAGTGAATCTAAACTTGCGACTCGTCCTGCTCCAAGAAATCCCCGAGGATGCCAACCTGCGCCAGCAGTGGAATGCTCTGGTGCAGCGCGAGGAGCACCCGCAGGTCTTCTATACCTACGAATGGTCGCTGGCGGTGCAACGCGCCTACCACGCCACGCTGCGTCCTCTGCTTTTTCTGGCCTATGATGTGGCCTATGACGACAGTCAATCCCTGTGCGGAGTCGCGTCGCTCGCTGCCGGAGTGGATGGGCACCGCGTGTCTTTCCTGTGCGCGACCACCGGGGACTATTGCGATTTTATTGGTATGCCGGAACACAAAGCCGAGTTCATTGCAGGAGTGCTGGCCGAGTTGCAGAAGCGGGGCATCGGCGATATTACACTGACGAACTTGCCTGCCGACTCGAATACGGTCACAGCCATCCGGAAAGCATCGGCGCGGAACGGCTACCTTTGCTTTGCGCGCACGGCGTACGTCTGTGCTCAGGTTTCCCTGGCGCAACTTGAGCGCCGGCCGGGGGAAGACAAGCCGGAACTGCCGCGGAAAAAAATGTTGCGCCGCTTTCTGAATGCGATGGGGCGTGAAGCGCCCGTGCGTCTCGATCATGCACGCTCCTGGGAAGCGGCCGCGCCCCTCTTGCCCCAGTTCATGCAAGCGCACGTGGCGCGATTTTTAGCGACCGGGAGGATCAGCAACATGGCGCGCCCCGAGCGCCGTGTGTTTCTGGAGGAGTTAGCCAAGTTGCTTTCCGCGTCCGGGTGGCTGGCGCTGACGCGCATGATGTCGGGCGAGAACTCTTTTGCCTGGAACTATGGATTCGAATTTCAGGACACATGGTTCTGGTACCAGCCGACCTTCGACACGATCCTGGAAAAATATTCTCCCGGCTTTTGTCTGCTGGCAAAGCTGATCGAGGAAGCGGCGGATAGCCCTGCCTTGAGAACCATTGATCTTGGGCTGGGAGCCGAAGAGTATAAGGAACGATTTGCCAATCAGAGCCGGGAAACGCTTTACGTGACTTTGAGAACCTCCCCTTGGCAGAATGCCCGCGAGATCGTGCGATATCGCGCGGCTGAAATCATCAAGACTTCCCCGCGGCTGGAGGCGGGTGCGCGAGCGACCACCGCGCGCTGGCGGCAACTGAAAGAGAGCATCCGCCGCGACGGTATCGGTGCCACGCTGCAGCGGGCCGCCAAGCGAGCAAATGCATTTCTCTGGTCGGAGGACGAGGTCTGTTTTTTTGAGTGGTGCGGCCCGCTTCCTCCTGATTCGAGCGCAACCCTGGAGCCTCTCGATCTGAACCACTTGGCCTCGGCAGCGTCGCAGTACTCCGACGAGCCGTCGACGCTCGCTTACTTATTGCGGTCCGCCTCACGCTTGCGGGATGGGAGCGCGGAATGTTTTGGCTTAGTGGACACGAAGGGCGCGCTATTGCATTTTTCATGGGTTACTGCGTTCGATAGATTTTTTCTCGCGGAACTGAATGCCAAGGTTGACGGGCCATCGCCAGGCTGCGTGATGATTTTCGACTGCTGGACTCCGCTCTCGGCGCGCGGCCACGGATATTATGGACAGACCGTGAGCCGGATCGCCAAGCGCATGCGGAACAAGGGAAAAATCCCGTGGATTTTCAGTGCCGCCAGCAATGTTGCGTCGATACAGGGTCTGAAGAAAGCCGGGTTTCAAAGGCGCTACTCGCTGGTTCGGCAGCGGGTTCTGGGTCGGCAGAGGATCAAAGGGGAGACACCAAAGCTCGATGAGTCGCCCGTTGCGGAGGTGTCGGCTCGCGTTTGACGCGTCCGACTCGCCATCATGCGAGTTCTCTTGTTGCAGCCCGAAGATTCGCCGGAACGAGGACCCTGGTCACGGCAGCATTGGGATCTCATCGTCGACTTGGGAAAATCTTCTGCGTTTTCCGAGGAAACGTGGGGCCGGAAGTTTGGCTGTCCGGTGGTGCGCGCCGATTCTTTCCACCATAACATCGCCAACGTGAAACATGTGCGCGAGATGTTTTCCGCCGGGCGAAACCGGCTGGTCGATGAAGAGGGACTCGACTGGTGGGACCTCATGTCGTTGCTAGTGGCCCCTTCCGCGCTAGCCCTGCCCGCGCTGCTGTCGGTGGCCAAAGAAATTAGTCCGTCTGCGGAACTCTGGGCCACGCGCCCGGGAGGAGCCGCGGGCATGGTGGGGCTGGCGTTAGGCCGCTCGCTGCAGAGCTTTGAACCGACTGGTCTGGCGCGCAGCGCCGCCCGCGCCATGCATTACGCTGGGCTGGTTCGACGCTTCTCGGCGGCCCAGTTCACAGAGATTCTTCTGGACAAGTACGATTCTGGCTATCAGTGGCGATCTCGGGTTGCCGTGCGCCATCAGCGTTGTGCCAAATCCGTGGTGCTGCTGCCCAGCGCGTACAGCAACGTTTCGCGCATGGCCGCGGCCTACGCGCGATTGCTGCCGGAGCAGCCTTTCCTGATGGTGGCAACCCGGCGGAGCGCCCGGCAGTTCGTCGCTCCTGCCAATGTTCAGGTGCGAGATCTGGCGGCTTATGCGAAAGCCGATTCAGCCGCGGCGGAAATCACATCCCTCACGGAACGTTGGATGAAGCTGAGAGCGGACTTGTGCGAATCTCTCGAGTTGCGCGTGCTCGTGCAAGCTGGCCTGCTTGATTCTTTTCCGGATTGGATTCGCGATGGTTTGAACGCTCGCAATGCCTGGCGGGAGGTACTTGAGCGCGAACCAGTCGAGGGGGTTCTGTGCGGCGATGACAGCAACCGCTACACCCGGCTGCCCGTCTTGCTCGCGGTCCGGAGAAAGATAAAGACCGCGGATTTTCATCACGGCGCGCTCGATGGCGGGTATGCGTTGAAGGACTTACCATGCGACCTGTACCTGGCGAAGAATGAAATGGAACGCGACTATCTGCTGCGGGTCTGCGGCCTTCCCGCAGAGAAGGTCGTCCTTGGGGCACCGGCGCCGGAGAATGCTTCTTCGGCGATCGAATCAACCCATCCGTCCCAGTCTTCGGCCGTTTTGTTTTCTGAGCCCTACGAACAGGCCGGCATGCGCGCGGACGAAATCTATCGCGAACTATTGCCGTCGCTGTGCCGTGTGGCTCGTCAAGGCGGGCGCGGAGTCGTCGTTAAACTGCATCCGTTCGAAAGCCTTTCGCAGCGCCGCAGAATGATCCGTGACCTTCTCACTCCCGAGGATCGCAATCTGGTGAGTGTGGTGGATGGCCCACTCACCTCTGACCTCATGGCGCAGGCGTGGTTTGGCATCACCGTCGAATCGACCACGGTCATCGACTGTTTGCGGAACGGCATTTGCTGCTTCCTTTGTGGTTGGCTGTCGCTTGCGCCATACGAGTACGCGCAGCAGTATGCCCGCTTTGGGATCGGCGAGGTGCTGCAGGACGCACAGCAGCTTTTGGAGATTCCGAGCCGGCTGGCGGAATTTCACAAGCGGCCGCCGATGAAGTTGAATCTCTCGGTGACCGCCGATCCTGCACTGTTGCAACGGTGGTTGACCAAATCCCACGACGCGGATGACGCGAGACCCGTCGCATGAACGAACCCCTCATCAACGATCGATCGATGAACCAACCGGCCGTCCAACCGTCAGCGGAAAACGTGGCCGCTCGGACCCAGCAATTCCGCTCCCAGGTCGGACACATCTCGCGCAACTCAGGAGTGTACTTTGCCGGAACCATTTTCAGCGTTGCGCTGGGTTACGTATTCAAGGTGTATCTAGCTCGCGTGTTGGGGGCTGAAGCTCTGGGCATCTACGCTCTGGGCATCACGCTCGTTGGATTCTTGGGCGCGTTCAACTCACTCGGCCTGGTAGAGTCGGCGGTCCGCTTTGCTGCAGTGTATCGGGCGGCCCACAAGTGGGAACAATTACGTGCTCTGTTGTGGTGGGGCGGTGCCATCCTCTTGGCGGCAAACGTTGTGTTTGGCGCAATTTTCTTGAAGTTGGGAGGGATGGTGGCTGCGCGTTTCTACCATTCGGCTGCGTTGGCCCGATATATTCCATGGTTCGGCGCCTTAATGCTGCTGGGCGTCATTTCCACTTTCTACGGCAGGATTCTGGCTGGATACAAGGAAGTTGGGCGACGTACGGTTATCACCAGTTTCATTGGAAGCCCGGCCACGATGCTGCTTACGATATTTTTGCTCCACCTCGGTTGGGGCCTGCGCGGATACCTGCTGGCTCAGGTGCTTGGTGCAGTGTTGGTGGTGGCTCTCCTGCTTGCGATGGTCTGGAAGTTCACCCCTTCGGAGGCGCGGCTTTCGCTGCATTGGCCATCGCCGTTGGAATCCGAAGTTTGGTCTTTTTCCGCCGCTGCGGTAGGCGTTCTGCTGCTGGAGTTCTTGATGGGCCAGGTGGACAAGGTCGCGTTGGGCTTTTACCGCGGGGCACGCGAGGTCGGCATCTATTCGGTATCCGCGGCTGTGGTGGCATGTGTGAGCCTCATCCTGACCTCGGTGAACCAGGTTTTTTCCCCGGTAATCGCCGATCTGCATAGCCGGAGGGACAACGCCATGCTGGCACGCCTGTATCGGGCGCTCACGAAGTGGATTCTCGGGCTTACGGCGCCGTTGGCCATCATCGTGATTGTTTACGCGCGGCCAATCCTGCGGATTTTTGGCCACGACTTTGAAGCAGGCTGGCCCATCTTGATCATCGGGACGGTCGGTCAATTGGTAAACTGTGGAGTGGGCTCGGTCGGGTTGCTTCTGCTAATGTCGGGGAATCAGCGGCGTCTTCTGAGGGTGCAGACGGCAATGGCGGTGGTGATGACCGTTGCCAGCATCGCATTGGTACCGCTCTGGGGAATCGTTGGAGCGGCGGTCGCGGCTGCCATCACGAATGCGGGAACCAATGCGTGGAACCTGTTCGAAGTGCGCCGAGTGCTGGGCCTGTCGCCTTTCAGCCGCAGCTATTTTAGATTGCTCATCCCGACGATTGCCGCACTGGTTATGGTGCTGGTCCTGAGGTTTGAAGCCAGGATATTTCAGCATGACTGGTTTGCGATTGCAGTCAGCTTGCTTGGAAGTTACCTTGTTTTTGCAGGAACGGTTGCGGCGATGGGCTTGGACGAAGATGACCGCGTCGTCGGCCGCGCCCTGTGGTCTCGTGTTCGGCCATCGGCGCCAAGCGTGGAGGGGATGGAATCTTGACTGACATGTGCACCGTGAGTCTGCCCGCGGACTTGTGTATGCGGGCTGAGAAGAAGTTTGGCAGCCTGGAACAGCTGCTGGAATATGTGCTGCGCGATTTGCTGAGGGACGACGACGCTCGACGGGACGAGGCGGAACAGCGCATGGTGGAGCAAAGATTGCGGGACCTGGGCTATTTATGAGCTTGCTCCGAGCCGCCAAAGCGGTCGATAGCAGCGTGTCTCGGCATGCGGTGGACGAAAAAACACAGACTTCTGACGCTCTCGACTTTCAATTTGTTAGAGCCTCACGGTGTCCTGCACACATCGTTCAGGAAATAACCGGCTTTCTGGATACCCAGGACACGTCGCATCCCTTTCAGTTTCCACAATGGGCGGGCGCTCGGACCTATCTCGCCTTCGTTCGGCGGCAGGCGAAACTTCAGTGGTTCGCGCAATGCGGAGTGTTTTACCCTGCGGGAAGGATCCTGCGGCCGATCCGAGCCCTGACCTTAAATCGGGGACCCGTCTGCGATGACCTGGATCTGGCGGAGATTGGGCTTCGACGCCTGGTGGAAGCCGCCAGCCGCGAGGGCTTCGCCTTCATCGACATTGCTCCTGAATGGACAGGTCAGCTTGCCGAGTCCGCGGGCGGCATTCTGGCGCGGAACGGTTGGCTACCGCGTTCGGCACCGAGGAGTTCTTTACGGTTGGACTTGAGCCCTGACCTCGATCGGTTGCTGGGCAATTTCCGGAAGGTGACGCGTTACGAGATTCGACGATCCGAACGGCAGGAAGTTGAAGTGATCATGGCACGCGACGAGGACGACTGCGATCGTTGGCTAGGGCTCTACCTCGATATGGCTAGGGAAAAACAGTTTGCCGCAGAGGATTGCGGGCACATCCGCCACGTGCTTCGCTGGCTTAGGCTTGAAGCACACCGAGGCGGTCTTCTGCTCGCCCACAAGGACGGAAGGCTGCTGGGCGGGATTGTGATCGTTCGCGCCGGAGTTCGCTGCTGGTACGTGTTAGGAGCCACGTCCAAAGGCGACAAATTCAGCGCAGGGCATTTGCTGCAATGGCGGGCTATCCAATGGGCGAAAGAGCAAGGCTGCCTGGAGTATGACTTCAGCGGCGGTGAGAATCGCGAAGGCGCGGACCCTGGTACCTCTTTCTTCAAACGCGGCTTCTGCGACGACGTCGTGCATTTCCTGCCTCCCCACCGGCAGGTTATAAGGGGAACTTCCGTTCGAGTGTCTGATCTCGTATCGAAGTTTAGCGCTCGGTGGCGGATTTCTTGACGCGTAGCACTTTCGCGGAACGAGATTAAGGTGACGTCAAAATGATTACACATCACGGCGAGCGCACTCCCTCCATCGGCGACTCGGAACTGCGGGCCCTGCTGCTTGAGTACCGCCGTGAGAACTGGAACGGGATTCAGCCCGAGGCGATTCAACGGCAGATCGTCGAGGGCATTATTCATGGCGATGCGGAAGGGCCGCTGCGTCAGGTCGAACCGTACATTGCGATTTCGTCTGATGCGCGAATACTCGACCTCGGCTCGGGCGTCGGTAGCTTTGTGGTCGCTTGCAGACGCCGCGGCCTGCGGGCGTTCGGGTTGGAGCCGGACCGAATCGGGCAGGGGGCCAGGATCACGTCGATCCAGATTGCTATTCGAAGGCTCGTCGAGCCCGTCTGTGTGAGCGGGGTCGGAGAACGGTTGCCCTTTCCCGATGCCTGCTTCGATCTCGTGGTAATGGATCAGGTGATTGAACATGTAGCCAACCAGGGCATGGTTGCTCGGGAGGCCGCTCGCGTGGTGCGCGAGGGAGGAGTGATTTATGTCGCCTGCCCAAACTATTTGCGCTTCTACGAACCGCACTACAAGATTTTCTGGGCGCCGCTGCTGCCGAAGGTGTTAGGCCGAATATACCTTCGCCTGCGGGGGCGCAGTCCGGCGATGCTCAATCAACTGACCTACACTACAAACGCGATGCTACGAAAGCTGTTGACGGCGTTTGGGCCGGATTACAGGGTTTTGGATCTGCACCGCGAGCAGTTTATGAGAAAGCGATCTGCCGGCAGTTTTGCGGCAAGATCAACGCGCATGGTGGTGAAACTCACGCGACTGCCGTTTGTCGGTCCCGCAGCTTTGTGGGCAATACTGAAATACGGATCGATCACCGAGGGTGGCTGTGAAATGGTTGTGATTCGCCAGCCGAGGGCGGCGACGAAGTGACATTCGTTGGAAAACTCTGGCAGCGTGGCCGCGACCTGCTTCCTGTGGCTGGATTTCATTTTGACCGGCCGCTGGTGTTGCTGCAAAGCGATGACTGGGGCCGGGTTGGGTTGCGCGATCAGCCGGGATCGGAGCAACTGCGCTCGGCGGGTCTCGATCTCGGCGAGCGTCCCTCCGATTTCTATACGCTGGAGACTGCGGAAGATCTGACTCATCTTGCTGGAGTATTGAAGCGGCATCGGGACTCCAGCGGGCGTCCTGCTTGCGTGGAGATGAATTTCATACTGGCTAATCTGGACTTCGCCAAGATGAGCGCCGAAGCTTTTCGGCAGATTCACCTGCTGCCCTTGGCTGAGGGCCTTCCGCTGGGTTGGACGCGCCCCGGGCGAACCGAAGCTTTGAGCGACGGAATTGCCCACGGCGTCTTCCACCCGGCTCTGCACGGAACCACGCACTTCTGCCGGTCGGCGGTTGAGCGCAACTTAAATGGGGAAGGTGAACGAGCCAATCTTTTGCGCACACTCTGGCGAGCCGGAACACCCTACATTCACTGGCGCATGCCGTGGATCGGGTATGAATATTGGGATCCTGAGCGCCCGGAAGAAAAACGATTTCTGTCCGCGGAAAAGCAGAACGAGTTGATCGGCCAGACGGTCGGAGCTTTTGCCAAACTGTTCAACACCCTGCCGCGTTCGGCCTGCGCTCCCGGCTACCGCGCCAATGACGATACTCACCGCGCGTGGGCCCGACATGGAATTCGTGTGGCGCAGAATGGTCCGGGAGCGTTTGTCCCACCTCATTTCGATCGCCACGACATTTTGCATCTGTCTCGTACGGTGGAATTCGAGCCGGCGACCGATCCGGCATTCTCCGTCGAGGCTTGCCTGCAGCAGGCGGAGAGCTGTTTTGAACGAGGCATCCCGGCGATTGTCTCCGTGCATTCCATCAATTTTCATTCGACGGTGAAAGATTTTCGCAGCCGCACGCTGTCGCTCCTCGATGAATTCCTTTCGGCGCTGGAGTCCAAGCACGCCGATCTGCTGTATCTTGACGATGAGGATCTGCGGGAGTTGGTGAACCAAGGTTTCTATAAGACGGCCGAGGGCAGCGCAAAGGTGAACGTGATCCGCGAGAATTTCAGGAAGGCGCAGGTGGAGCGGCAAGAGCATGCTCGGCGGAATCAAGCCGGGCCGGATCAAGCCCGGGGGGCCAAGCTCTGATGAAACAGAAATCAATCGTGTTGGTGACGGTGGATTGCTTGCGGGCCGACCACGTCGGCTTCATAGGATACGAGCGCCCCACCACACCGTTTCTGGACGCGCTCGCCGCCGAGAGCTTTGTGGTTCCCGCGGCGATCGTCGCTGGAGCGCCGACTTATTATTCGTTTCCGGCGATCCTGGCTTCGCGTTATCCGCTGGCACTGGGTCGCGACGTGCTGGGCCTTGGCCCGGACGAGCCGACGCTCGCGTCCACATTGAAGCAGGCTGGCTATGCCACGGCTTCGTTCGGCGCGGCCAATCCGTACATTTCAGCGCGGTTCGGCTACGAACACGGTTTCGACACGTTCCGCGATTTTCTGGAAGACGAACCGGCGCCGCTCTCGGAAGAAAAAGGGAATACCGCAAACGGCAACGGTTGGGCTAGCCGGCTGAACCGGGGGCTGCAGAAAATTCGACCCGCGTTGGGGCCTCTGGGAAGTGTTTACGACGAGCTTTACTTTGAGTACTGCCAGCGCGTGACGCCGGTCGCGGATTCGCTCGACGCCTTGCGCCGATTTCCCGCAGCCGATGTGATTGTGGACCATGCCTGCACGTGGCTCGCGTCTGTCGGCGATGCACCGTTCTTTCTTTGGCTGCACCTGATGGACCCGCATTCGCCTTACTATCCGAAGGAAGCTGCGTTGAAGCTGATGGGGCGAGATCCAGTCACGCCCTATCGAGCGCGCTATTTGAATTCCTACTGGAACCGGTCCGATCTCGGACCTCGGCGCTTTGCGCGCCATCGTGACGAAGTGGTCGCGCTGTACGATGCAGGCATTCGCTGGATCGATGTGCAGATGGCACGCTTCATCGAGAAGCTGCGTGCGTCAAGCCAGTGGGACGACTGCATCTTCGCGTTCACCGCCGATCACGGAGAGGAATTTCTCGATCACGGTGGCCGCTATCATCCGCCGTCGCGGTTGATGGAGGAATTGATTCATGTGCCGCTGCTGTTGCGCGTGCCCGGCAGTGCGAAAAAAGAGGTGACGAAATCTCCGTTCAGCATGGTGCATCTTGCGCCAACGCTATTGGATGCGGCGCAGTTGCCCGCGCCCACAAGCTTCGAGGGCCGCAGCCATTGGAAACAGTTGCGGCAGGGTGCGAGTTTCGATGGCGTCGCGATCTCGGAGTGCGTGGCGGGCTGCACCAATCCTTTTCGTCCGGAGCATCGCG
>Ga0181523_10000749_pt1 | contig 36382 bp, 32 predicted proteins | sample PEATcosm2014_Bin_43_FD_119752 | JGI IMG/M metagenome (GOLD analysis project Ga0181523, IMG submission 119752) | Peatland microbial communities from MTU Mesocosm Facility, Houghton, MI, USA - PEATcosm2014_Bin05_30_metaG | ecosystem: Environmental > Terrestrial > Soil > Wetlands > Peat | place... | reverse complement strand
TCGAATTACCAGCTCAATGACGGCGTTCAGACTCCCATGCAACTCACCCACGTGCACAATGACCGGCGAGCCTCCCAGTTGTTCTATTCTTCCTGCAAAGCCAATCCCAACCTGCCCGCGGACTTCTTCACCAAGGAAGGTCTGGAAAAGCACTACAAGGAAACCGGCGGAAAAGTGAAGGAAAAGAATTAAACTGCAGTAAACCCGGTGGTGTGATTCCGGCAATTGTTTGGCCCGTCTGGAAGGCCTACCCTTCTCGGTCTGGGTGTAAATAGCTCAATAATACCCAGAAGGATAGCGCCTATCAGTTGACCCGGAATCCTGCTAATTTAGTAGTCCCAGTTGACAATAGATCAGGCTTTCGCACCGCAGGGCGATGCATGGGAATTGTATTTCATGAAACGGCGCACGTTCGACACACAATCCGCATCCCGGGGCGAGTTCGGCTTCAGTCTGACCGAATTGCTCGTCACGCTGGGCGTCGCTCTGATCTTGATGGCCATCGGCCTGCCCGCATTCCTCCGCGCCTACCACGCCTATCAATTAACAAATTCCGCTTCGCAAATGGCCGATATCCTGCGTCTTTCCCGCTACGAGGCCATCCGCTTGAACAAAACGGTGAACTGTCAGGTCCAGCAGGCCTATTCTGGCGATCCAACTCTTACGCTCGTCTGGGCGGACTCGAACGGGAATGGCATACCAGACCCTGGCGAAAAGATGGTCCTGTTGGGGCCAACGGGGAATTTGATGGCCGGAAGTGTTCCGGGAGCTTCTGCGATGCTTTCGCAAGCGGTCAGCGGAACCGCGCCTGTGGCGCCAGTTCCGACAGGCACGGTGGTTACTTTTGACGCCCGCGGCGCGGTGACTCCGCCGAACGTCAACGTTTTTTATCTGAGCAGCACCGTCGCTCCGGAAGCGGGCTTTCGCGCCGTCATACTGATGCCGGCGGGTTCCATCCAGATCTGGACGGCCGATGCCACCGGATATTGGCAGCAGGTGCGCTGAAGCAAATTTCTATGAGAGCATGTTCCAATTCGAGGAATTCCCAGCGCGGGTTCACGCTGACGGAAATGCTCATCGCCACGGCTATCATTCTGGTAGGACTGGTAGCGGTAGCCCAACTTGTTCCCGCTTCGGCCATGTTAAACGCGAACAATCGAAGCGACGGAACGGCCTTGGTGTTTGCTCAGAGGGAGTTGGAATTCATGCGCGAGCAAACTTTGGTAGTTCCGGTTGCGCCTCCGCCGACCTTTACCGACCCACTGGGCGTGCTCTGTCCCCCGGCGACCAACTGCTACCTGGGCGACCCTTCGCAGCCTGGGCAGGTTATTGGAAGTTCCGTGGTCCCGGGCAGTTCACCACCCCTTATTGATTTTACGGAAGCGCAAGTTCCAGGCTACAGCTTTAACTATACCGATCCGAACGACCCTTTCGGCGCCAGCTACGATGTGCGCTGGGCTGTGGTCACTTTCACGAACCCGATCACCAACGTCACCACGGGTAGGCGTATTATCCTTGGTGTTTTCCGGCGTGGCATGAAGACGCCGACCTATCCCATCACCCTGGATACCATGGTGGAGAAATAGGATTGAAGCGCCAGGTCGATAATCGGAAGGGTTTCACGCTGATCGAACTGCTTCTGGCGATGGCGGTGTTCCTGGTCATCTGCGGAGCGATGTTCGGTCTGCTGGAGGTTTCCCAGCAACGCTACTCCAGCGAGACACAGCTTTCCGGTGCGTTTCAGGAAACGCGCTTGGCTGTGGATCAAATCTCTCGGGACGTGAACGACGCGGGATTCCCCTCTGCCGGTATGTTCTCGAAGTTGCCGGATCCCACGCTCTATGCCTTTAGCCCCGTGGCTTGGGTCCCGGGATACTCGGCAACATCGTGCTTCATCGGAACCGGCGGCGGAGGAACCTGCACGACGCCTGGAGATTTTGACTTGATCCTAGAGACGACCTTGCAGACGCCGACCGGGCCCGTCGTAAGCTGGATTCGTTATCAACTTCAGGGAACCACACTGTACAGAGCCGTGGCTGCAAAGACCGACACCGATCCCTCAGGACCGACTACCGCGCCCGGCATCATGGTTCCGTTTCTTACGAATGTGATGAACAATGCTACTGGCCAATTCTTGCAGATTACCGCCTCGTATCCGACGATGTTTCCCACGGGCAATCCTGTGCCGATCTTTCAATTCATGTGCGACACGCCCACGGGAGCGGTTGCTTGTCCACTTGCGGGGACGTACAATTCGCCACAAAATATTCGCGACGTGGACATTACTCTGATTGTCCAGACGCAACAGCCCGACGCGCAAACAGGCCAGCTGAAACTGATCGAATTGAACGGCAGGGGTCACCGGCTGAACCCCTCCAATTAGAATCAAGCGAGCATCGATGAAGCAAGAGCGCAACAAACGAGAAAACGGGCGGCAAGAGCGCGGCGCTGCGCTGCTGATCGCCATTTTCGCCTTGATGCTCATCAGCGTAGTGGCGATTGCCATGATAGTCGAACAGGGGACCGATAGCGCCCTGGCTGGGAATTACCGCACCTCCATCAGTGCCTATTACGCGTCTGTAGCCGGGCTGGAGGAAGCGCGGGGACGCCTATTATGGAAAAATCCCGATTACTTTGATGGTCCAACCAGTCCCAATCCAGGTTTTATGCCCATGGCAGGAGTCTTGCCTGCGATGCAGCTCACCGATGTCCGCTACATCCTGAATCCGGCGAGCGGAGAGACCGTGGATCCTACCAGTGCGAACCCGGCGAACTACCCAGATTCGGATTATGCGAACGAAATGGGATGGCCTCTGAGCGCTGCAAACGTCGTTACGATTAACTCGACCTATCAATCGGCGAGCATGCCGGGTCCGGTTTACAAATGGGTGCGCATCAATCCCGTCACGGAATACGCCCTCAATCTGGATGTGAACGGCGACGGCGTCTTGGATAGGGCGACCCCTTTGCTCTACGACCCCGCCCGCGTTGTTGGAGTCACTCCGACCCCGGCCCCGAGTCTGATTCTGCCAACTTCAATTCCACCGACGCCCACCGCCGTGCAAGCTTTAGAGATTACCTCACTGGCAGTGCTTCCAAACGGTAGCAAGCGCCTGCTGCAATACGTGGTCGCTCCGCTTCTTCTGTCCACGCAAATCAGCACGCAAGTCGACTCACCCACACCGCCATTGCCGGGTGGCCTTCCCTTCAACCCTGGTTTTCCTGCGGCGGTGACGATGGATGGCAACAACGTTTCCTATCAGGACCCTGGAACACCCGACTTTGTGGTCAATGGCCAAGACACGGGCGCCGGCACTTGCACGCCTCCCCAGACCGCGGTCGAGTCAATCGAGTACACCAACCCATTTGATGGTTCCTACTGGTCGATTCTTTCCAATGTCAACCCTGTTCAGAGTAGTTATCCTGGATATCCTCTGGGCCCCCCGCCGACGTACGTGCCAACTACTCCAAGCGTCCCGAATCGAAGCGTGCCAACCGCTGTCCGGCAAAGCTGGCTAACCCCCGCCACACTGGATGCGGTGGTGCAGGACATCACGAAGAGCGCCGACGTTGTCATTACGGGGCCGGCATCGGGAAGCAATATGCCAACCTGGAACCCTTTGAACCCGATCCCCATGACCGTGGTGGTGAATGGGAATCTGAGCCTAACGCGGTGGAACCAGACAGGCTACGGATTGCTCCTGGTGACCGGCACGCTCACCTACGATCCTGACTCGACGTGGAACGGAATTGTGCTGGTAATCGGGCAGGGCATTCTTCTTTGGAGTGACCGTGGCAGGGGCACAGGTGGAATTAATGGCGCGGTGTTGATCGCCACTACGCGCGATGCTTCCGGGAATCTGCTCGCGACAATGGGGTCGGCATCCTTCAGCGGCACTGCTAGTGGTGGCCACCGGAGTACCTCACAAGGTGGGATCGTCTACAACAGTTGCCAGATCAATAGCGCGGGCGCGCAAGCGCCTCTGTCGTACAAGATCTTGTCGTTCCACGAAATCCCCACAAACTAAATTTTCCTGCAATCCCTTGCACCTCCCATGACCTCCTCCCTCCATCGCGGTATACTTACAGGATGAGACATGCCTCCGGGAGGCCGCAGTTGCACGGCACAACCGTGCTGTGCGTCCGCAAAGACAACAAAGTAGTGCTCATCGCCGATGGCCAGGTGACCATGGGCGATCACGTTCTGAAGCACACTGCGCGGAAAACGCGCCGCATGTTCAACGACAAGGTGCTGGCCGGATTCGCCGGTTCAACCGCGGATGCACTCTCGCTCTTCGAGCGTTTCGAGGGCAAGCTCCAGGAACATTCCGGGAATTTGCAGAAGGCGTCTGTGGAACTCGCCAAAGAGTGGCGCAAGGACCGCGCCCTGCGTCATCTGGAAGCTCTGCTGATCGTCGCCGATGCCAAGGCCACCTTCGTCCTCTCTGGCAATGGCGACGTCATCGAACCAGACGATGGCCTCTGCGCCATCGGCTCTGGCGGGATGTATGCTCTCGCCGCGGCGCGCGCCATGGTGAAGCACACCAAACTCGCCGCGAAAGATCTGGCGCTGGAAGCCATGCGTATCGCCAGCGAAATCTGCATATACACAAACGAGAATTTCACGGTGGAAGAGCTTTAATCACACACGAGGCTTTGATTCAGCGTTAAATTAGAGGGGCGCCGGAACTCGGTATCGCCCAGCGCGTGCAAGGAATCGAACGGATATGGCAATAAAGTCAGACAAAGAAATTACGCTGCTCAACGGTGGCAACGGCACAGTCAGCACCGAAGATCCCGCGTTGCTTCCGGCGCTGGACGACATGACCCCGCGGGAAATCGTGGCCGAGCTCGACAAATACATTGTCGGACAGACAGCCGCCAAAAGAGCTGTGGCCGTCGCGCTGCGCAACCGCGTGCGCCGCCAGAAGCTCGAACCGGAAATCGCCGAAGACGTTCTCCCCAAGAATATTCTGATGATTGGTCCCACCGGCGTGGGCAAAACGGAAATCGCCCGGCGTTTGGCGCGGCTTGCCGGATGCCCCTTCGTCAAAGTCGAAGCCTCCAAGTACACCGAGGTAGGCTACGTGGGCCGCGACGTCGAATCCATGGTGCGCGACCTCGTGGAAACTTCCATTGATATGGTCCGCGAAGAAAAGCTGGACGAAGTGGCGGATCGCGCGGAGCAAGCCGCCGAAGAGCGTGTCCTCGATCTCCTTCTGCCTCCACCGCCTCCCGCTCCGCCCGGAACCACCGAGGGTGAATTGGCGGCGCAGCGCGAGCAGACGCAACGCACCCGTGAAAAACTCCGCGCGCAACTCCGCGAAGGCAAACTGGACCAGCGAATGGTCGACCTGGAAGTACGCGAACGCGCCATGCCTTCCTTCGAGATCATCTCCAACCAGGGCATCGAGGAGATGGACGTCAACCTGAAAGACATGCTCAGCGGCTTTTTTGGCCAGCAAAAAAAGAAGCGCAAGATGTCCGTGGCGGACGCCTTCGAATACCTCATCCAGGAAGAAGAAAACAAACTCCTGGACATGGACCAACTCACCCGGGTCGCCGTCGAGCGCGCCGAGCAGATGGGCATCATTTTCATCGACGAAATCGACAAGGTTGCAGGCCGCGAAGCCGGTCACGGCCCGGACGTCTCGCGCGAAGGCGTGCAGCGCGACATTCTCCCCATCATTGAAGGCACTACCGTCAACACACGTTACGGCATGATCCGTACAGACCACATCCTTTTCATCGCCGCGGGCGCGTTTCACGTCACCAAGCCTTCCGACTTGATTCCCGAGCTTCAGGGCCGCCTCCCCATCCGCGTCGAGATGCAATCCCTGAAGGAAGAAGATTTCGTGCGCATCCTCACCGAGCCCAAGAACGCGCTGATCAAGCAGTACATCGCCCTGCTGGATACCGAAGGCGTCAAGCTCCAGTTCACTGAAGATGCCATACAATCCATCGCCAAATTTGCCACCAGCGTGAATGAGCAAACGGAAAACATCGGCGCGCGCCGTTTGCACACGATTCTGGAAAAAGTTCTCGATGAGCTTTCGTTCGAAGCGCCGGACTTGAAAAAGAAATCGGTGAAGGTGGATGCCGCTTACGTTCACAAGCAACTCGCGGACATCGTAAAGAACCAGGATTTGAGCCGTTACATCCTCTAGCATCAGACGATTGCAAATGCCCAGCCCAACAGCGGCCAGACCCGCCACACTCAGCCATGCTTCGCCTTATTTTTCACTGTTTGCTCTTCTTTTGGTGGTTCTCTGCGTGGCCGCCGGCTGTGGCGCTCCCGGCGAACCTCTGCCTCCATCCCCGCCCATTCCCGTGGCCATTACTGACCTGACCGCTCAGCAGGCTGGCGATGCCGTGCTCCTGACTCTCACGATGCCCAAGAAAAGCGTGCGTGGGGAGCGCCTGAAAGAGGTGCCGGCGCTGGAAGTCTTGCGAGGCACTCTGAAAGCTGATGGCACGCCCGACGCAAAATCCTTCCGCATCGTTGACAGCGTTCCTGGCTCATTGCTTTCCAACTACACGCAACAGGGCAAGGTGGAATTTCCCGACCCCATTCCCCCGGACGAGATCAGCAAACAGGCGGGCGAATCCGTTGTCTACCGCGTGCGTACGCGAGTGTCCGACAAAAAATCATCCGCGGATTCGAACGATGTTTCCGTCCGCCTGCATTTCGTCCCCGCGCGGATCGTTTCTCTCGATGCGGGCGTGACCGAAGCGGGAATCCAGTTGAAGTGGGTCGCGCCAGAAAAGACTTCCGCAGGCGGGCCCCTCGGCCCGATTCAGGAGTTTCACATTTATCGGGGAGAGTTGGGCCCTGCAAGCGCGGCTCCCGCAGCCAAGGATTTATCGCAAACAGTTTGGAAGTCGCGCCCGCTGCAAATCGCCACAACCACGGCACCCGAATTCCTGGATACAGGATTCGACTACGGCAAGACCTACGCCTATCTGGTGCGAACGATTCTCCTTGCCGATGGCGTCGCGCATGAATCCGGGGATTCGCAGGCCGCCATCCTCACTCCAAAAGACACTTTTCCGCCCGCACCACCCCAAGGTATCGTCGCCGCTGTACTCCCGGGCACCCCTCCGGGCTCGCTTATCGTGGATCTGTCCTGGTCCATCAACCTCGAGACGGATCTGGCTGGCTATCGCCTCTACCGAAGTGAACAAGAAAGCACGCCGGGCCAACTTCTCACTCCTGAACTCTTGCCCACTCCCGCGTATCGTGATAACACTGTCTCATCCGGGAAGCGCTACTGGTACATGGTAACCGCTGTGGACCGCGCTGGTAACGAAAGTGCCTCCAGCGCCGCGATCGCTGTGGACGCCACACAACCTTCTCCGTAGTCCCGGGTTCGAACTAAGAGAGAGTGTTTGGTAGGGGAGTCCAGCACCCATGCCAGAGTCCGTCCATCTTCCCGGCTATCGTTGGCTCATGTTTCTGCGGAATGTCCCTGTGCGCGTGGGCATTTACACAGGGATCTGCCTATCTATCGTCTTTTTGCTATGGGTAGTGCTGGCCAATCGTGTGCCTCTTCTGGAACCGCTGGCCATGTGGCGAAATATCGCCGCTGTCGTAATCTTGGTCTTCTTCGCAACTCTGCCGATGCTGCGTTTCTACCGGAGCCCCGGGGAACTGATGGTGTCGGGCCTGGTTGCCTGGATGCTATTGAGCATCACGTACCGCGTCCTGTGCATGGTTTTTGTTTTGCTCGATGAGAAGTACAGCGCCTTCCATGTTTTCGTGCTTGGGGCCGTCGTTTACCTCCTTGGTGCGACGATATCCTGGATTGGCACGATTATTTGGAGGGTGCGCGCTTCGGATATCTCCCATCCTCACCACTGAACAGGCCTCCCGCGAATGAAATTCTGCCGCTTCTTAACCGTAAACATCCCCCAAGAAAATCCGACGCCTTCCTATGGCCTGCTTAAAGGAGACTCCCTCCTCGAACTCGATGGGCCGCCGTGGCGTAAGTGGACAGCAGGGAACCGCGCGTGGTCCCTCAAGGAATGCCGCTTTCTCGCTCCCGTGATTCCCTCCAAAATTGTCTGCGTCGGACGCAATTACGCCGCGCACGCCGCGGAACTTGGCAATGATGTTCCCAAGGAGCCGCTCATTTTCTTGAAGCCTCCTTCCTCCATCGTTGGCCCCGAGGGGCCCATCGTCTTGACGCGCTATTCCAGCCGTGTCGAGCACGAAGGCGAATTGGGCATCGTTATTGGTAAGGAGTGCGCGCATCTCGGTGATGAAGACGACCCGCTCTCTTATGTGCTGGGCTACACCTGTGTGAACGACGTCACCGCGCGGGACCTCCAGAAAAGCGATGTGCAGTTCACCCGCGCCAAGGGATTTGATACCTTTTGCCCCGTCGGGCCGCACATCGAAACGCAACTCGATCCGCGCAACCTCCTCGTTGAAACCTACGTCAATGGCGAACGCCGCCAGTCAGGCAGCACCTCCCTCATGGTCTATCCCGTGCCATTCCTGGTGCGTTGGATTTCCCGCATGATGACGCTCTTCCCCGGCGACTTAATTGCCAGTGGCACACCTGCGGGAGTGGGCCCGCTCGTCGCGGGAGACTCCGTGGAAGTCTCCGTGGCCGGTGTTGGCGTGTTGCGCAATCCGGTGCATCCCCCCTCTCCTGACTTCGCACATTCACGCGCGTTTCTGTAAGATAAGAGGTCGTGGAGAATCAACGAGCCTTGCGCGCTCCGTAACGAGTTTCCGCAAGGTCTGCCTTCTCACCCGGCATCCGTCCCATATTTCTTACTTCCAAGGGGTAGCACGTTGAGAGAGTTGCTTGCCGATTGGAAATTGCTGCTCGCCGTTGTTGGCGGAGGCCTCGCGGCCGTTCTGCTGATTGTTTACGCGTTCGTGCGCCCGGCCGTGAACCCGGAAGAAGAAGAGCGCAAGCGGCGGCTGCACTTGAACCTCATCGGCAGGATCGCCGAAGGCCAGGTCGTCGAACTCGCGGAGCATCCTGCTCCAGTTGTCGAAGCGCGCCGGGGACTCCTTGGCTCGCGCCCGCGCCCGCTGCAGGACAACGGACCACGCCACCTGGTTTCCTATAGCTACTCCATCTCTGGTGTCACCTACCAGACTGCACAGGACATCACCGGGCTTGAAAGCCAGGTACGCTTCGAACGCCTCGTTGCTGGCCAGCCCGCCAGCGTGAAGTATGATCCGTCCAACCCCAGCGACTCCATCCTCGTCGCCGATGATTGGTCCGGCTTGCGCTGAACCCTTGCCTTCTCATTACTTCTCGCTTGTCCCTTCCCGGTAAATTCTGTATTCATCGCATAGCAGGAGTTTGCCACTCTTCTGCACGTTCAGATTTCCCGGCGAATGCGTTATGCTTTGGCTGCCGATTTGAGCGATTTGCGGGCCTTTTATGAAACAAGTTCTCGCCTCCATTCTGACCACCTTGATGATCGTGGCCTTGACGTTCGCCGCAATGGTCATCCTCGAGCGCGCCACGCTCTACGTGATCTCCATCGATTCACCCTTGCAGCGCGCCGCCGCTATCGCTGTGGAAATTCTTCTCGGCATCGTTCTCCTCCTCGGTACCGTGTGGCTTGCCACTCATCTGGCCGTGCTGATCTTCGCTCCAAAACACAACCCGCCTGAGGGAGGAAAGCTTGGCTGAGAAAAATCATGTGACCTGGGACTCCCGCGTGAACGCCGAACGCCTCTCCCAGCTTCGCAACATGTCCGATGAGGCGGAAGCGGGCGGAGGCGCGGAACGCCGCGAACGCGAACACAAATCCGGGAAGCTCTCGGCGCGCGAACGCATTGACCTTTTGTTGGACGAAGGCACTTTCGAGGAACTCGATAAGTTTGTCCGCCACCGCTGCGTTGACTTTGGCTCCGCGGAAACTCGTCCCATGGGCGATGGATTCGTCACCGGCTTTGGTCGCATTGATGGCCGCCTGGTCTATGTCTTCGCCCAGGATTTCACCGTCTTTGGCGGATCGCTCTCCGAAACCAATGCCCAAAAAATCTGCAAGATCATGGACCTCGCCCTGCGTAACGGCGCTCCCCTCATCGGTTTGAACGATTCCGGCGGCGCGCGCATTCAGGAGGGCGTGGCTTCCCTCGCCGGCTATGCGGATATTTTCCTGCGCAATACTCTTGCCAGCGGCGTGATTCCCCAACTCAGCGCCATCATGGGTCCCTGCGCCGGCGGCGCCGTGTACTCCCCGGCGATCACCGATTTCATCTTCATGACCCGCGACACCTCCTACATGTTCGTCACCGGCCCCGACGTGATCAAGAACGTCACGCATGAAGAGGTCACCAAGCAGGAACTCGGCGGCGCCATGACCCACAACGCCATTAGCGGCGTCGCTCATTTCGTTTCCCGTGACGATGCCGATTGCTGCGCCATGCTGCGAGAACTCTTGGGCTTTCTCCCCTCCAACAATCTCGAAGATCCTCCGCGCCGTAACACCCGCGACCCCTGGGATCGTCGCGAAGACTCGCTGAGTTCGATTGTTCCCGAAGATCCCCAGAAGCCTTATGACATCAAGGATGTACTCCACGCGGTTGTGGATGACCGCTACTTCTTTGAAGTCCACGAGCACTTTGCCAAAAATATCGTCGTGGGATTTGCCCGTCTCGATGGCCGCCCCGTCGGCGTCGTCGCCAATCAACCTGCATTTCTGGCCGGCACTCTGGACATCAATGCCTCGGTAAAGGGCGCGCGCTTCGTGCGCTTTTGCGACGCCTTCAACATTCCTCTGATTACTTTTGAGGATGTTCCCGGCTTTCTACCCGGCACTCAGCAGGAGTATGGCGGCATCATCAAACACGGCGCGAAACTTCTGTTCGCTTTCGCCGAAGCCACTGTGCCCAAGATTACCGTGATCACCCGCAAGGCCTATGGTGGGGCTTACTGCGTCATGGCCTCCAAGCATATTCGCACCGATGCGAACTTTGCCTGGCCCAGCGCCGAAATCGCCGTGATGGGTCCCGAAGGCGCGGTGGACATCGTCTACAAAAGGGAATTGAGCAACGCCCCCGCCGCGGAGCGCGACAAACTTCGCCAGGAAAAAATTGCCGAATTTCGCGACCGCTTCGCTAATCCCTTCGTTGCCGCCGAGCGTGGCTACCTTGACGCCGTAATCGAGCCCGCAGACACGCGCGCCCGTATCATCACCGCCTTGCGCGCCCTCGAAAATAAACGCGACACCAATCCCAAAAAGAAACACTCCAACATTCCCCTATGAAAGGAAACTCACGTCTGTGATTCAGAAGCGTGGTCGCCGGTATGTCGCAAACGTGGAGGAAATCCCCGGTGTGAATACGCAAGGCCGCACGCACGCCGCAATCTCAAAGATGCACTAAGCCTCATCAAGGCAGAAAAACGTCTAATGGCGCGCCATCTTCGCTAGGAAAGTTGCCAATACAGTCGTGCTATTGTTTGGCTCCAGATTTTGCAGAAGAGAAGTCTATTTCAGCAAAAACTCCTCCAAAAACTCCACGTCAGCATAAAACTCATAGTCCTGGTTGCTCTTCTTCTGGAATCCATGCCCTTCATCTTTCGCCATTACGTACCACACCGGGGTGCCCTGCTTCTTTAAGGCCGAAACAATCTGTTCGCTCTCGCTGACCGGTACACGCGGATCATTCTTCCCTGCCACCACCATCATCGGCTTCTTGATTTTCTCGATGTTGTTCATCGGCGCAATGCGCTCCAGAAATTCGCGCATTTTCGGGTTGCGCTCGTCTCCATACTCGACACGGCGCAAATCGCGCCGGTAGCCTTCCGTGTGCTCCAGAAACGTTACCAGGTTGGACATTCCCACCACATCAATCGAGCATCGAATGCGGTCGCTGTAAAAAGTCGAAACCGCCAGCGTCATGTGTCCGCCGTAACTCCCGCCTGTGACCGCAATCTTGCTGGAGTCAAGGTCCGGTTGCGTGGCGATCCAGTCGAACAGCGCATTAATGTCCTTGTAGGTATCTTCGCGCTGAAAGCCATTGTCGAGCTTCACGAACGTCTTGCCATATCCGGTGGAACCGCGAACATTGGGCAAGATAACCGCAATTCCCAATTCGTCCACGAAATAATTCCGGCGGCCATTAAATCCAGGGCGGGATTGCCCTTCTGGCCCGCCGTGGATAGACACCAGTACCGGCCGTTTGCCGGTAAATTTCGCGAGCGGCCGGTAGAGAAATCCGGAAATCATCTTGCCGTCAAAGCTCTTCCAGCGCACCAGCTCCGGTTCGCGAAATCCATCCGTCTTTACGGCGGTCTCGCTATTCGTCCAACGGTCCACTTTCCCAGTGGTGACATCCAGCGAATAGCAATCGCCCGGCGAACTCGCCGAACTAATGCCGAAAGCCAGTTCTCGATTATTCTTGCGCCACAAGAGCCCACTGACTAGACCACCTGGGAGTTTTGGCAACGGCAGTTCCTTCCCAGTCGCTGTGTCCAGCAGGTGCAGCGCACTCAGCCCATCTTCATTGGTTAGAAAGGCAATTTTTCGGCCATCCCAGGAAAGCGCGAATTCGCTCACGTCCCAGGGAATCCCGCCGGTCAGCACTTTAGTTTGCTTCGTGGAAAGATCAAGATACGCGAGCCGCTGAAATTCGGAGTCCTTGTCAAAGGTGAAGTAAATCCCCTTGCCGTCTTTGCTGAATCGCGCGTTGGCATAAGCAATTTTCTCTTCTCCCGAGCGCGACGTAAGCTCGGTTTTCTCTCCTGTTGCGGTATCCACCAGCCACAAATACGTCTCGTTGACCGAAATCCCTTCCTCAACCAGCAGTTTCGCATCATCTGGAGACCAATCCACCGGATCCCACCCGCCCCCATTGAGCTTAGTGACTATCCTGTCGGATTTCACATTCAGCGGATCAACCACCCAAATGTCGGTATCTTGTCCGGTGCGCCGCGTTGATGTGTACGCAATCCGATCGCCCTTGGTGGACCATGCCCCCGCGATATTCCGCGATTTCCCATCCGTCAGCAACGTCGTGTCTCCGCTGGCCATGTCATAGCGGTACAACTGATACCATTCGCCGCCTCCAATATCCTTCTGAAAAACCATGTAATCGCCCGTGGTAGGCTGAAACTTGCCGCCGTGCACCGGCTCATTGAAGAACGTGAGTTGCTGGCGCGCCCCGCCCGGCATTTTCACCAGATGGGCTTGATAGGTATTGCCAAACCGCGTGCTGATCAGCAGTTCACTCCGCCGCGGATGCCAATCGGCGGGAACCGCGGAGCGATTCTCGCTGTAGCGCCACGCCAAATCGGCAATGCTCGCCGGAACCGGTGGCACTCCATCAATCACCAGGCTTTCCGGCGGCGCGACCACTGCTTGCTGACACAAAACCGGGGCAGCAAAATACAACAACGCCCCCGCAACACACAGATATCTTTTTCGCATGGAGTCCTCCGGCCGCTCTCGGCGCCCCTCTTCATACACCGCCAACGATACGACACGCAAGCGCTAGCTATTCCTTGGCCACCGCAACCCGCGTGGTAAACTCGCGCCAGTTGAAAAGACCGTCATGTTCAAGAAAATTCTCATTGCCAATCGCGGGGAAATCGCTGTGCGCATCCTCCGCGCATGCCGCGAACTAGGCATCAAAAACGTCGCCGTCTTCAGCGATGTCGATCGCACTTCGCCTCACGTGCGTCTCGCCGACGAAGCTTACCCCATCGGACCTGCCGTTTCCCGCGAGAGTTACTTGCGCATTGATAAGTTGCTCGATGTGGCGCGCCGCACGGGTTGCGACGCCCTGCACCCCGGTTATGGCTTCCTGGCGGAAAACCCCGCCCTGCCCCGCGCCTGCGCCGATGCGCGCATCACCTTCATCGGACCTTCCGCCGAGGCCATGGAAATGATGGGCTCGAAAACCTCCGGCAAGCAGTTGGCTCGCCGCGCCGAAGTCCCCACGGTTCCTGGCATAAGTGATCCCGTCGATAATCCAGAGGAAGCACAGGCTCTGGCGCGCAGCATGGGTTATCCCATCTTGCTGAAAGCGATCGCCGGAGGCGGCGGAAAGGGAATGCGCGTAGTCGCCGACGATGCTGACTTTGCCTCAGCGTGGCGCGATGCGGCTTCGGAAGCACTCAACGCCTTTGGCGATCCTCGCGTTTTCGTTGAAAAATATTTGGTCGGAACGCGCCACGTCGAAGTGCAAATTCTTGCCGACGCCCACGGCCGTGTCGTTTCCCTCGGCGAGCGCGAATGCTCCATCCAGCGCCGTCATCAAAAAGTCATCGAAGAGGCGCCCTCGCCCGTCGTGACTCCCGAACTCCGAAAAAAAATGGGAGACGCTGCGGTGCGTTTGGCCCGCGCAGGCCGCTACACCAACGCCGGCACCGTGGAATTTCTCGTTGACGCCAGCCTCAACTTCTATTTCCTCGAAGTCAATACGCGCCTTCAGGTCGAGCATCCCGTCACCGAACAAGTCACCGGTTTGGATCTGGTCAAACTGCAAATCGCCATCGCTGCCGGTCACCGCTTGCCCTTTGCTTGGGAAGCTATCACGCCGCGAGGCCACGCGATGGAAGTCCGCTTGTATGCCGAAGATCCCGACAACAATTTCTTCCCTTCTCCGGGAAAAATTTTGTCGCGTCATGCTCCAACCGGCCCTGGCATCCGCCTCGATGAAGGCGTCTACGAAGGCTATACCGTGCCATTGGAATACGATCCCTTGTTGAGCAAGCTCATTGCTTGGGGCAATAGCCGCGAAGAAACCATCGCCCGCCTCCGGCGCGCCCTCGACGAATACACCATCACTGGTATCCGCACCAACGTCAGCCTCTTCCGGCGAATCCTCGCCGATCCGGAATTCCTCCGCGGCGAATTTCACACCAAATGGCTGGATGAATTGCTCGCTCGGCCCAGCCCTCCGGCAGCGCCTCCACGCCCTGGCACAGAGGAGGCTTCCGTCATCGCGGCCGCTCTCTGGCACACCGTCAGAGCCGGCAGCACGGCAAATGCCGCGCAAACTTCTTCCGCGACGCCTTCGCGCTGGAAGTCGCAAGGCCGCCGCGAGCAACTGGATCGCACGCCATGAAACTCGAAGTCCATCTCGAGGATGTTTCGGGAAAGAAGACGCGCGTTGTGGAATTACAGCGCGAGGCTAAACGTTTCCAGATCGCTATCGATGGTCAACCCATCCAGGCCGACGCCATCGAGATCTCAACCAACACGATTTCTGTGATTATCGATGGACAATCTTTCGTCATTCATGTGACCCCTTCACTGGATGGCAAACTCAAATTGCAGTGCGGCCCCCACGAGTTTTCCGCGGACATCGTCGATCCCCGCGTTTGGCACGGTCGAAAACAAGGCGCGTTGGAAGCCGAAGGCCGGCAGCAAATTGTTGCGCCCATGCCAGGAAAGGTAATTCGCCTTCTTGTAGCCGCAGGAGACACGGTGGAAACAGGTCAGGGGCTCATCGTCGTCGAAGCGATGAAAATGCAGAACGAAATCAAATCTCCCAAAAGCGGAATATTGGAACGCTTCCTAACCAAGGAAGGTCAGACCGTGAACGCAGGCGATATCCTTGCCTGGGTCGAATAAGCCGCCTCTTTCGAAACCTGAACACACCGGTAGCGTTCTTCCGAACCTAATGTGGATCTTTTGTTTGTGGAATAGACTTGAGTGCTCTATTGCGTTGCCGCAGGCGTAGGAGCCGGCGTCGGAATAGTGGATTTCGCAGCGTCAGGCAGCTTCCCAGCGGCTTCAACTACTTGCGCCGCCAGATAATTCGTAACATGCGCTTCATCGCGCGCCACAGCAAGGTACGCGGACCTTAACAGTTGCTCCTTGCGATTGCGCAGCGTGTCGCGGATCGTCTGCTGCACTTGCGGATCGTTCACGCCGCGCAGCCCTGCCGCCTCGCGTGCCACCAGTTTCAGAATTCGCGTGCTGTCCTTCAATACGATCGGCTGGCTCACCTGCCCGGGTTTTAACCCCAGCACGGTCTTCTTCAATGTGGGGTCCGACTGGTTCAGAGACGATTCTGGTATGTAGCCCAGGTCGCCGCCGTTCGCCGCCGTGTTCATATCCTCGGAATAATCCATCGCCAGTTGCGCAAAATCTGCGCCGCTGTTCAGCTTGTCCATCAACATCTTGGCCTTGCGCGCTGCTTCCGCGTCATTTGTAGCATCGTCGTTCTTCCGGTTGCGGATTTGAGCATCCTTGTGAGGTGTAATCACGATCTGCGAAATCCGGTATTGCGGCTCGGCCACGTTAAACTGGTTCCGGTTGGTGTTGTAAAAGTCCAGCACGTCCTGGTCGGTAATTGTGACCTTGGCGGCAACCTCGCGGTTCAACAGCTTTTGGATGGATAGCTGGCGCCGCAGGTCGCGTTTCAGGTCGTCCACCACCATGCCGCGCTGCTTCAATTGCCGCTGGAATTCCTCTTCGGTGAACGGGCTCTTCAGCTCGGTGAACTTGTCTTCCACTTCACCGTCGCTCGCTTCCAGGTTCAGCTTTTTCGCCCGCTCCAGCAATATCTCGTTGTTGATCAACTGCTCCACCACGTTCAGCTTCAGCGAAAGCGCCTCTTCCTGTGATGGTTCCTGTGCTTCCGGGTTGATCTGGGACTTGTAATACTTTTCCACCTCGTCCCGCTTGATCTCCGTACCGTTCACCACTGCCCACACGTCCGCCGCGTGGTGTTCCGGCACCTTGCAGCCTCCAACTACACCCAGAATCAGGCCGGCCAGAGGCAACAACGCACCCGCGTGGCGTAGCCCACGGATTTTTCGTTCACTGATGGGGTGGCTCGGAAGGAAGCTCAAGATATTTTGCTCAAGCTGCTTTTTTCACGCGGCCCAGCCGGATGCAGCCGGTGCAGACGCGCACTTGCTTGCGAACTCCGTCTACTACCGCGCGCACCCGCTTCAAATTCGGGTTCCAGCGGCGACGCCGTGTATTATTCGCGTGGCTTACCACGTTTCCATAGTGCGGCGCTTTGCCGCAGATTGCACACTTCAATGCCATAACGCTACACTTCCTGCTCTTCAAAGGATAGAAAACACAACGCTTAATAATAGCAGATACCCTGCGAATCACAAAACCGCCATTTCTGCGACCCCCGCAATCTTTTTCTCACGGTCCCAATCCTCCTTTTTCATCTCTTTTGAATTGTTGGAATTCTTTTAATTGGGCGTCTAGCCGCCGATTCCCGGTCCCTTTGCTATACTGAAATGGTCCCAACTGGGTTAATTGACCGTGAATTCGCTCCGCATCTCCATCGTTCAATATCTCAACACCGCCCCACTCGTCCGAGGCTTCACCCACGGCCCTTTGCGCGGCAAATATCAGCTTTCCTTCACCGTTCCCTCGCAATGTGCTGAAGCTCTTCGCACCAACGCTGCGGACATCGCCATTATCCCGGCCATTGAATACGCGCGCATCCCTGATTTGGTCGTTCTTCCGGGCCTTTCCATCGCTTCCAAGACCGCCGTTCGCAGCCTGCTTCTCGTTTCCACCAAGCCTGTCCGCAGTGTCTCCCGCATCGCACTGGACCGCAGTTCCCGCAGCACGCAGGCTCTGGTCCGCATCCTTTGCCGCAAATGGTGGGGCATTACGCCGGAATTCTCTGAAGCCGAGCCCGATCTCTCCAAGATGCTGCAGAAAACCGACGCCGCACTCCTGATCGGCGACCCTGCCCTGAGCCTCGCCCTCCGTGTTGAAAAACAAGCAAAACGCGATCATTCGGGGATCCTCCAGTGCAGCGGCCAGGCTCCCGGATTTCCAGAAGTCCCCGCATTGTATTTGTACGATATGGTTGAGGAATGGCGCGGACTCACCCGCTTGCCCGCTGTCCTCGCTGTCTGGGCCGCCCGGCCACAAATAGCCACGCCGGAAGTGGTCCGCGACTTTCAGGCCTCGCTGGCTTTCGGTTTGCGTCAATTGAATGAAATCGCCGCCGAAGCTTCGCAAGAAATGAATCTACCTGCCGCTGATTTGCACCGCTACCTCGCCGAAAATATTGATTACGGCCTGGATGGCGAAAACCTTCAGGGCCTCCGCCTCTATTTCAATTTAGCTGCGGAACTTGGCTTGATTCCGAACGCGCCCGAAATTGTCGCCGCTTCGTCATCGGCCACCATGGAACACAACGCCGAACTCGCGTTCCAGAAGCACAGTTGATTTTGCTGCAAGGGGATAACTGACGTGGCCATCACCAAACAAGAAGCCCTCGAAATGCTTCAGTCCGATGATCTGGTCGGCATCGGCATGGCCGCTCACCAATTGCGCCTCAAAAAGAACGACCCCCGCGTCGCCACCTACCAGATCGATCGCAACATCAATTACACCAATTTCTGCACCGAATACTGCTCCTTCTGTGCGTTCTATCGCCCCCTGGGCGCAAAGGATGGCTACATCCTCTCCTTTGAATCCATCTGCCAGAAAATCGACGAGATGCTCGAACTCGGCGGCACCGGCATCCTTCTCCAGGGTGGCCTTCATCCCGACCTCCAAATCGGCTATTACGAAAATCTCCTCCGCTCTCTGAAGTCGCGTTACCCCCAAGTCCATCTCCACTGTTTTTCTGCCCCGGAGGTTCTCTGCATCGCGGAAGTCAGCGAACTCAGCTTGCGCGACACCATCCAACGCCTGAAAGATGCCGGCCTCGATTCCATTCCCGGCGGCGGCGCGGAAATTCTCGACGATGAAATCCGCGGCAAAATCGCGCGCCTCAAGTGCACCAGCGATGAATGGGAACAGGTTCACCGCATCGCCCATTCCCTCGGCCTGCGCACCACTGCCACCATGATGTTTGGCTGCGGCGAAGAACTCCGCCATCGCGTCAATCATCTGGACCGCATTCGCCGCATCCAGGAAGATACTGGCGGCTTCACCGCCTTCATCCCGTGGATCTTCGCTGCTGAAAACACCGCCCTTGGCAAAAAAGTTCAGGAAACCACGGCGGTGGATTATCTGAAGACCCTGGCCGTCAGCCGCCTCTATCTGGACAACATCGATCACATCCAGTCCAGTTGGCTCACTCCCGGAATCAAGGTCTGCCAGATTGGCCTGCAATTCGGAGCCGACGACGTCGGCAGCATCCTCATCGAAGAAAACGTAGTCTTCGCCGCCGGCGTAAAACGCCGCACCAACGAAGCCGAACTCCAGCGCATCATCACCGACGCCGGCTTCATCCCCGCCCAGCGCGACACCCTCTACCGCACTCGCACCCTAAAGCCCCTCCCCGAACTCCAACCGACCGCCTGACTTAGCAGGTCGTGAGTTACTTCCCGGCGAAGCGCTAATCGGGGCGTCGATGGCAAACCTCGCCTTGAAGTGCTAACAACGATTCACTACTTCGGGGAGATTCATCAGACAGCGACTGTCTGAATGTGGAATCTAATCTGCCAACGGCCATTCTTGCGCTCTAGAACATACAACTCTCCGGCCGCACCTTCGCGGCTCACCGCGCCGATCACATGAAGCAGGGCTAGGGTTTTGTCAGAATTGAAACCCACCCTCGATAACGTGATCACTTCTGAGTCGTGGCCGTATCTTTTGTGAAACTCTGCCCAACCAACCGCAAAAACGGCATTAATCTCGCTCTTGGAAACGAATCGCAGATTAGAAATACGGGGAAGCCCTTCAATTAGACAACTGGCTTTGTTCTTGGCTGCGAAGTCCGCTCGAGCATCAGGAGGAATCCCGTGGCCCTGGGCGACTAGTTGGAGGTTAAGACTGTCCACGCCGTAATCTCTAGCTTCCGTGCTGTTCACAAGCACAGCGAGTCTGTTTGTAGCAGTCTGGCTTCTCAAAAAGTAGGCGTAAACGTCGGCCTCCTCCTTACGCACCCGGCAACTCTTTGGCGCTGATACAACATTGCCCGAATCCTGGGTTGACGCCAACAGTGGCATCGTCATGGCATGAATGGCTAAAGTGGCGAGAATCAGAAGAACTGCTGGGGATTTCACGGGACTCACCCCATAGTATCTGATGCTGGCAGCGAGTTTGGTGTCTCAAATAGATTAGTTTTTTATCGCAAGGCGGGCCTACTTCCGCAACCTCACCGCAATTTCCACGTGCGCGCCGTCAGGCAAATCCAGCGGCTCTTGAAGCCGCAATATTCCATCCTTGTACTGCGCAAAACACCGCATCGTCGCGGGTTTGACCGGCGTATTTTCGGCGGAGGCGCCTACTCCGCCTCCACCCTTCGCCGTCTCATCCAGCGCCTGATTCGCCAGGGCATCCGCCTCGCGATTCTGCTCGCGATAAACATGATCGATCCGAAACGATTCCAGCCCCTGCGCCATCTTCCGCGCGCGTTCAAACAGAGGCCGCAAGTCCGCACTCTTCACCTTGTACTGCCCGCGCATCTGCTTCACCAAAAGCTCCGAATCGCTCTCGATCCGCAAGGCGCGTATCCCATGAGACTCCGCATAATCCAGCGCCGCAATCAATCCAAAATACTCCGCCACATTATTCGTGTTCTGCCCGATGTACTTCTTCAGCCGCGCCACCACTTCGCCCCGAGCATCCCGCACAACCACGCCATAGGCCGCCGGCCCCGGATTTCCTCGCGATCCCCCATCAATGTTGGCTTGATATGCAGCCGTGGTCTTGCGTTCGGGTTCATGATCTCCGAACAATCCGCCGCCTTTTGGCATCACAGGACGCTTGCTCATCAGGATTGTTTAGGTTCTTCGCTGGCCGCCGCAGCCGCAGCAGAGTCCGCAGCCGGCGTCGCGTGGGGGATAGGTTCCAGCGTGTACAGAAGTCGCCCGCACATCTCGCACCGGAAAACCTCTTCGTTATTATCCGTGCGCAATACCTGAATGATGTGCGGCAACACTCGCATGCCGCAACCGCGGCATTGGTCATCGCGAACCAACGCCATCGCCGACCCCGGCATCTTGCGCGAAATCCGGGTGTACAGTTCCAGCAAATCCTCAGGCACTTTCGCAGCCAACTTCACCCGTTCCCCGTTGGCCACCTCTAATTTCTTCTTCTGTTCGTTGTACTGCGCCTCGATCTGCTTCTTCTCCGCTGCAACCGCATTTTCCGCTTCCTTCAAATCCGCCTCAAAGTGCTTCACCCGTCGCTCCACCTCTTCGATCGCCATCATCTCGTCCAGCACCAGGTCTTCGATCTTCGACGCTTCGCCCTCCGCATTCGCAATTTCATGCAGCAAGGCTTTGTACGATTCATTCGTCTTTACGGAGCTGCTCTGTTCGCGATACTTCTTCGCCCGCCCTTTCCATTCCTCGACGTCCAGCTCGAGCTTCTTGCGCTGTTTCAGCGCCACTGTGTGAGCTTCCCGCGCCGCAGTCACTGCCGCCTTCGCGCCATTCAGCTTGGCATCTGCTTCGCGAAAGCGTTTCGGCAGGCCGTCGAACTCCGCGTGGAGCGCGGCAATCTGCTGATCCAACTGTTGCAGGTCCATCAGATGAGGAATGGCGGGATGCATGGGAAGTGATTCTAACACACACGTGCGTACCGCCCCGCCAGCGCCTGGCCGTGGCAGAAGCGGCGCGCGTCAAGCCGAAAAGTATGATCCCGTCATTCCGAACGGAGTCTGCGGAGTGAGGAATCCCTCTATTTTGTTTGGAGTTTTGCCGAACAAGGATCCCTGCTTCCTCTTGTATGGCAGGGACTTTCTGGCACAAGAAAAAACGCGCGGCTTCCTGCTAGGGGTGTGATGGGAAGGGGGCCTCGCCGCGCGAAAGGCCCCGAACCCCAATTTTCAGGAAGTCTTCAGGTCGCGCCGAATCAAAGCCGCATCCAGAAAGTACCCGATGCCCACAGCCAAGGGCAGAATCCCAAAAGCCGCCGCAACCAGTGTCTCCGGCTCGCTCGTTACCCGCGCAATCACCGTAAACATGATCATCAATCCCAACCCGCCGGTGACCAGCAAAATCCCCGCCCGCCGCGACCGTGCAAACTGCGATAGTTCCGGCTCCATGGGAATGTCTGCCCCCCGGGCTATCGCCGCCAATCTCTCTTCGGTCCGCAGTTTGCGAACTCGGTAAAACGCATAAATCAGTGCCAAGGGTATACCGCACGTCAGAACCACTGCTACGAGGCCAATCATGTTGCCATCCATTGTCCACTCCTTCTCGCAACCGCCTTCGCCATCCGCGTGCTGCGCTCTCATCCTAAGTTACGCACACACGGCCACAATTGTTCCCCACAAGAAGGGTTGGTATCTGGGATTGTTAAGGAATCCTGGTTCCGGGCTTACTGAATTTCCTGGATCTGCATCGAGGAATCGATTGCCAAGGTGGGATAGCGAATCGTCGTACCCGCTGGCGGCGCCCCCGGGTGCCGCGCAACAACGCGAAATTCCGTTCCCGAGCACTCCACTTCATAGCTATAGCCGTCGCGTTCCCGCCTCGCCATATTCATCGTTCCCGCGCTCACCATTTCGTCCATCGAAGCGCACCGGCTGTTCAATGCAATGTTTCCGCGCTCGGCTTGCGCAATGGACAACAGATCGCTCCGCACTCCCGTCAAGCTGATGGCCTGCGTGGGCGAGGTCCCCGGATCGCTGCTGGGCATTTGCTTCAAATAAAGATAATAGACCCCGATCGCTACGGCAGCGGCGACAAGTATGCCAACAAGGGATTTCATGTCTTCATTGTTCTCCCCCCTTGCGACAGGTTCAAGCACTTCCTCAACCAGGCGTGCAATTGGTAACAACCCCCCAGATTTCGGCTAGGCCGCGCCCGCCTTGTGCTACCCTCAAATCAGCGCCGTCCCTCTCTCGGTGTACTCTCCCCTCCGGACAAAACCATGCCTGTTCTTACGCCTGCGGACGAGCTTCATTCCATCGAAAAAATACGCGAACAGGAGCTCGAGGAAGCGCGCTCCATTCAAAGCGTCATGCTCCCCAGCCAACCTCTGCGCACCTTTTACGTCACCATCTCCCATGAATTCCAGCCTGCGGCTGTGGTAGGCGGCGATTACCTGGATTACTTCCTCCTTCCAGACGGCACCATCGGCTTGTACCTCGGCGACGTCTCCGGCAAAGGCCTCCCCGCTGCCCTCTATGCCGCTCTCGCCGTGGGCACCCTCCGCGGTGTCCACAAGACCGGCCAAACTCCTGCCCGCGTCCTCTCTGTCCTAAACGAGAGACTCCTCCTTCGAGGCATCCCCGGTCGCCACAGCGCCATTCAATACGCCATCGTCGATCCGCTCCGCGCACAAATGCGCATTGTCAGCGCTGGCATGCCCGGCCCGCTCCTCATCCGCGATGGAGAGTGCTGCGCCCTCCAGCTTGCTGGCATTCCTCCCGGCCTCTTCAGTGGTATCACCTACGATGAATCCACCCTGGAACTCCTGCCTGGCGACTCCCTCCTGTTTTGCACCGATGGCCTCACCGATGCCCGTAACATTCGCGATGAGGACTTTGAACTCGAGGGCGTCAAGGACATTTGCCGTAGACATGCCGCGGATTCCCCCATCGATCTCCTCAACCATCTCTTCTGCGCAATCCAGGATTTCTCCAAGGATTGCCTTCAATGGGACGACATGACCGCCGCCGTGCTTCACTTTGCTCCCTCCTCCACCGGCCCCGACGTCCGCCCTATTGCCCAATGAGCAAGTCTCGCGCTCTTTTTGTTTGACCCACGGAAACCTCTCCAGTAAAAACAATAGATATCTTTCGCTTGACCCTGAGGAGTCCTTGATGAAGACAAAGTCCCCGTTCCTCGTGGCCTTGGTTTGCCTGCTGTCCTGTGCGATTGTCATTCCTATGGATCTTGGCGCTATTCCGCCACTACCCGATCAGCGTGCCGGCGAAATCTCCCGTGTAATCCCTGCGGTCACCATCGCCCGGGGTGCCAAATCCCTCAGCGCCTCCGCCAAGACCGTTGTGGATTGGCTGGATGTGGTCAACACGCAAACGAACGCCCGCGCCAGGGTTTCCCTCGATGATGGTTCAATCCTGAATGTGGGTTCTGATTCTTCCGTCCACGTCGTCAAGCACGATGCCGGCGCCCAGCAGACCGACCTCGAGCTGAGCTTCGGCAAAATGCGCTCGCAAGCGCAGAAAATTTCCCAGCCCAACGGCAAGTTTGAAGTGCATACCCCCGCGGGCGTGGCTGGCGTCGTTGGCACGGATTTCTACGTCGACTACGAAAACAACGTGATGACCGTCATCGTCTTTGAGGGCTTCGTGCGAGTTTGCAATCTTGCGGGCGTCTGCGTCGTGGTCAAGGCCGGGCAAACCACCACCGTCCGCAACGGCGATTCCGCCGGCCCCGCTGCCCCCGCGCAAGCTTTACTCGCTACTCTTACCGATGCTGTTAGTACCACCACTCTCGACACCAGCACGCTGCCGCCCATTCACCACATCGGTAAAGGCACCGCCATCACCATCGCAATTCTCGCAATCGTCCCGGTGGTAGTGATTCCCATTGTGATCACTCACAGCGCGGGCTCTACCGCGCCCACTAAACCCAATTGCCCCCCAGCCGGGGCGAATTGCGGCTGATTCAGCGTTTTGCCTCGCAAATCCGCCGTCGGACTTTGCCGGCTTCCTTCACTCGGCGTGTCCGATTGCATTTTTCTTATAAGCCTTCTGCAACACGTAAAAGGCCTTCTTCTTCTGGCCGCTTTCGCTGATCAGCCCTTTGCGGTTGTAATCGTCCTGTATCTCCGGCAGCAACCGCAGGGGCGAACGGAAGTCCATCAGCAGCCACGGGCTCATCCCCCGCAATTGCGGTATGTGACTGAGCATAACCAACTGATGCTCGTAGATGTTTGCCTGAAATTCTTCCGTCCATCGCTTTGCTGCATCCCCATGCATACCCGCCCTCGCGCCGCTGCCGAATTCGCTCATGATTAGCGGCTTTTGATAACGGATATCCCACTTTGTCTGCTCCGCATCCGCAGCCGTCCCTTCATACCACCCTATATATTCATTGGTTCCCAGAACATCCAGAACGTCACCGAGCGGATCATCCACGATCTTGGTATGTCCCTCCGTGCGCACCAGCAATGCTGCCGTCACCAGGCGGCTGGCATCCTGTTTGTGAACTTCACCCACCAGCGTTTTCAGAAACGTCGTCCTCGCCGCATTGGCGGGCGTTTCATTCGCAACCGACCACAAAATCACCGATGCTTTGTCCCGGTCCCGGTGAATCATTTCGAACAATTGCGATTCCGCTTTAGCGAGCACAGCAGGGTCCTCAAAGTGGACGGCCCAGTAAACCGGTATTTCCGACCACACCAGTATGCCCAGCCGATCCGCAAGCCGCGTCATCCGTTCGCTGTGCGGGTAGTGCGCCAACCGCACAAAATTCCCCCCCAATTCATGCACCCAGCCGAGCAGCGTTTCCACGTCATCTTCGCTGTATGCCCGCCCCGTGCGATACGGAGCCTCCGCGTGCACGCAAATCCCTTTCAGAAAAATCGGCTGGCCGTTCAGCAGTATTTCCGTTCCCCGCGTCTCGATCGTGCGGAACCCCATCTCATCTTCCAGCGCGTCTTCCCCCGCCGTCAGCTTCAGGCGGTACAGCGCCGGATGTTCTGGCGACCACAATTGCAGCTTGTTATCCTGTAAATGAATCTGGGCTCTTCCATCGGTTTCCGTCTTCCCGGCCACGCCGGTACTCTGCCCATCTTTTTCCAGCGTGACCTTCACTTCCGTGCCGCCGGGAGCGCCAACCACGTGCACCCAGCCTTCGATCTCATCCGTCGTTCCCCTCTTCAAATGCAGATCGAACTCATCGATGAAGCTTGCCGGCACTTCCACGAGCGAAACTTCGCGCGTCAACCCTCCATAGTTCCACCAGTCTGTCTTCAGTGTCGGCACGCCTTCCGCCAGCCGCGTGCTGTCCACTGCGATCACAACGAAGTTGCCTCCTTCACGCAGAGCTGCCGTAATTTCGCAGTCGAATCCTGTGAATCCGCCTTCGTGTTCACAAATGGCGTGCCCATTCACCCAAACAAACGCCCGATAATTTGCAGCCCCAATGTGCAGAAATGCGCGCTTTCCAGGGGTTTTCTTGTACTCGAAATCTTTCTCGTACCACAGCGGCCCCTCGTAATACATCAGCGACTCGCGTTGCGTGTTCCAGTCTCCCGGAACGTGCAAGGTGGCAGATATCGCAAAGTTATATTCAATTGGACCGGTGGAATCGCTCTGCGCCAGGTTCCGTGCAAATCCATTGTTTCGCGCCTTCCCATTCGAGTCGTACAAACCATTTCCATACGGATCCACAATCACGTGCCACTCGCCGTCTAGGCTGACGCTATGCCGTTGATCCACAGCCGCCAGCACCGTTGAAGTCTGCGCAGTAACCTCCGCCGCACCCCATGCAAGGTTCCGTGAACCAGCCATGAGCGTGCACACCGCCAACCCGCAAACACACAACACCCTTGAAACGTGCAACATGTGCTCCCTCGTTCAACTCAACAACTGGTGCGTCTGCCGCAATTTCTCCGGAATCTTCAGCCCTTGCGCGCAATGCGGCACACAAGCACCGCATGACGAACATTCCCCCGCATCCAGCGCCAACCTCGCATACAGCCCGCGCGCCCGCTCCATGTCGTGGTAATCCCTGGCATACCGCTCATAGCGCAGAATCTCCGCAATCGGCAGTCCTTTCTCGCACCGCGTCATGCATTCGTTGCACAACCGGCAAACTTCCCGGTCCGTATACGCGCTCATCAGTTCGATAGCCTTTAAATCCGCCGCGCGCAAGCTCTTGCCTGCCCCGCCGTACGTGTCCACGAACTGCTCCAGGCTGTTGATCTGGATCACCGCGCAACTCAGTGCGGTCTGCGTAGTTAGCCAGCGAGCCATGGCCTGGTGCGGCGTTGTATCCGCCGGAAAGCTCCTCATGAACTCGCGGTCATCTATCATCCGCCCGGCGCCGGCAGTCGTTTTCATCGCCGTTGTGCCGAAGCCTTTTGTCTTAGCCTTGCTCACAAACTCGTTGATTCCCTGATTGTCTCCATAAGTGAAAAAGAACTGCGCATGCTCAAACAAACCGTCATTCATCACTGCCGTCAGGATTTCATAGTTCGGTTGCCCGTCCTTCACCTTTCCGTTGCCGGTGTAACTGTGCTGAGAAAGGTTCAGGTGCCGCACCAATCCCTCTTTTTTCAGCCGGTCGTACGCGCGAACCAATCCCCGGTTCTGGATTTCCGCCACGCTGTGGTAGCCGAAATGAAACATCATGTCGTCGAAATAGCCCAGTCCCGTGCGCGCCAGCGCCTCTTTCACAAACTGGTAGTGCGCCTCTTCATCGATCTCCCCCGTTTCGTGATTTCCGCGCACCCGGTCGCAGCATACTTCGCAGTAGTGCGCGTCGCGATTCTTCAGGATGGTCTGCGGCACGCTGGCCTTGTCCCACTTGTCAGACTTGTGCCAGTAATTCACGCCGCACTGAATCCCCGCTTCCACCGCAGGCGCAGCCCACGTCCCCGCCCCAACCAGCACGGATACTTCCCGCCCAGAATTGTCCAACTTGCGCCGCGGAATCCGTCCCACCTTCTTCGCGGCTTCCTGAATCTCGTCTGGCGTAGCATGGCCCCCGCACGAAATTCCAAGTCCTTCCGCCGCCACTCCCGCCGTAATCAATATGAACTTTCGCCGCCCCACGGTATGTTTCTCTGACATAAGCCCTCACTTCCGCCGAGCCATCGCTTTACCCTTACCACTTCTTCCTGTTCGTTGCTACCCGCGGCAGCCAGTCCCGCATTCCTCAATGCACGTAATACCCATTCTTCGACAGAATCACGTAATCCTTTCCCTTCTTCCCATACGATCCCGCCAGATGAACATCCAATTTATGCGGCTTCCCTGTGGCACCGGTGGCCTGGGTGTAATATCCGAGCGTATAGCGCGTCTTGATCCGCTGAATCAGTGCGCCAAACGCCGCATCCAGGTGAGCGACATCCTGCACATCAAAGATTTCCCCGCCTGTCTGATCCGCAACTTTGTGAATGCTCACCAGTCCTTGGACCAAGCCCGCATAGAAGATCGTTGCGGGCGGATTGTATCCGGGTATCTTCAGGTTGTATAAAACCGAATCCGACGCGATACATTCGGTGACGATGTCGCTCGTCCCCTGTCCGCCCGCGCTCGTGCCAACGTCATCGCTGATCAGAATAATCACCCGCCGCCCTTTTGCCGGAGTGTTCAGCAGATACTGCGCAGCGACAAATATCCCATCATTGATATTTGTGGCTCCGCCCACGTGGAAAGCGCTGATCTGGCGAGCAATCTCGCTCTTATCCTTAGTGAACGGCACGCGCATCTCGGCCTCAGTAGAAAACGTAAACAGCGCCACTTCATCTTCAGGCTTCAGCGCCGCCAGCGCCGTGTTCGCGGCGTCACGCAGCGGCCCCAGGAATGGCCCGATCGAATCGCTCAGATCCAGTACCAGCGCCACATTCAGTGGCAGCTCGTCGCGGCTGAAAATCTCTATCTTCTGCGCCACGCCATCTTCGCGAACCTCGAACGCATCTTGTTTCAAGTCGCCCATGATCGCGCCGGCTTTCGTCTTCACCGTGGCGTCAATCAGAACCAGGTTCACGTCCACATGAATGACGCCCCCACCTTGCTCCTGCCCCAAAACGGGCATTCGCAAGAAAAATCCCACGAAAACAATCGCAACGAACCAGCGCATCGTCTTCCGCCTTCCCTTCAATCCCGGACAAACAAATTTCCGGCGACAATCTCAGATTCAATCTTGATCCCTGCCCACTACCTTAACAGTTCGCCCAACCCCCGTCCGTTTGCATCATCGCCACCAAGCCGCCATGCCCAATTTTGTCCCGTAGACCGCCATGGCGTACACTGATTACTCGCTGTTTCCGTCTAATCCTGTGTGAGGCATCCTTTGAACCATCCTATTGGCGCACTTTGGCAAGGCCGTTTTCCTCGGCGAATCTTTGCGGCAACCTCTCTTCTCGCCGCAACTCTTCTCGCGCTTCCCCTGCGCTCCGCCGATCCCCCCGACCCCGCTGCCAAAACCTCGCCTCTCTTCGACGCCATGAAAATCGAACTCGACCGCTCCATGAAATCTCTCAGCGAGCAGGATCCTCCTGCCTACTACATCGGTTACACCGTCACGGATTCCCAGCGTGTCACAGTCTCGGGCTCCAACGACGCTCTTCTCAACAGCGATGAAAATCGCAATCGCTGGTTGGAAGTCACCGTGCGCACCGGCACCTATGACCTCGACGACACTCATAAGATTGATGGTCGCACCCCTCCCAACGGTGGCCCGGGTACCAATGTTCCTCTCGACGATGACCCCGATGTTCTCCGCCGTGCGCTCTGGCTCGAAACCGACAAACAGTACCGCGCAGCTGCCGAAGCCTTGATCAAGATCAAAACCGGCAAGGAAGTAAAAGTGCAAACCGAAGAGGGCCGCGCCCCTGATTTCTCGCACGAAAAGCCGCAGACCTACACGGGTCCCTGGGTCTCCTTCACCCTCGATCGCAAACCTTGGGAGCAAAAGGTCCGCGACTACACCGCCTACTTCCGCCAGTCAACCGCGGTCATCAATTCCATCGTCACCTTCACCGCCAACGCCGAAAATATTCTTCAGCTCAATTCCGAAGGCACGCGCCTGCAATTTGGCCAAGTCCGTTACCGCCTGGAACTCTTTATCCAAGGTAAGGCCAGCGATGGGATGGACATCGACCGCTACTACAATTTTGACTGGGTCAATCCCTCCGAAGCTCCCACCGACAAAGCCGTCTATGCCGCCTCCGCCCAGCTTCGCAAGGAAATGGAGGGCCTCGTCGCCTCTCCCATCAATGATCCGACGGTGGGGCCTGCCCTTCTCACCGGCCGCGCCGCCGCGGTGTTCTTCCACGAAGTTTTCGGCCATCGCGCCGAGGGTCATCGCCAAAAAGACGTCAATGAAGGCCAAACCTTCGCGAAAAAGGTCGGCGAACCCATCCTCCCGGGTTTCCTCAGCATCATTGATGACGCCACCATGAAAAAACTCGGTGACCAGGACCTTCTCGGCTACTATCAGTTTGACGACGAAGGTGTCGCAGCGCAGCGCGTGGTCCTGGTGGATCATGGCGTCCTTAAAAACTTCGAGATGTCGCGCTCACCGCTGGCAGATTTCCCCCATTCCAACGGACATGGCCGCCGCCAGATCGGCGCAACGCCCGTCTCTCGCCAGGGCAACCTCATCGTGCGAAGCGACAAAATGGTGACCAACGCTCAGCTTCGCGCAAAACTCATCGATCTCATCAAGCAGCAGGGCAAGCCGTTCGGCCTGCTCATTGACGACATTGCCGGAGGTTTCACCTTTACCGGGCGCGGTCAGCCCCAAGCCTTCCAGGTGCAGCCCCTGGTAGTCTTTAAAGTCTTCGCCGATGGCCGCCCTGACGAACTCGTCCGTGGTGTGGACATCGTAGGCACTCCTCTCGCCGCGCTAACCAAGATTGTCGCCACCGGCGATACTCCCGAAGTCTTCAATGGTTATTGTGGCGCGGAGTCGGGGTATGTTCCGGTTTCCGCGGCTTCTCCTGCCATCCTCACTTCCGAATTGGAAGTCCAGAAAAAGGAAACTTCCACGGACCGGCCGCCGATTCTGCCGCCGCCCGCGCACGACAACGCAAATCCGGGAGGCCTCCAGTAATGCGCACCCTTCGGCTCGCGGCTTTTCTCTTTGCTCTTGTCACCGCTTCCGCCTCCTTTGCCCAGGCTCCCGCGGACAACGATCACACCCTGCAAGCTATGCGCGATGAAATGGCGCGCTCCAAGACACGCCTCGAACTCCAGATCCCGAAGGTCGATCAACCCGTTCGCCCCTACTACATCGAATATCGCCTGCTCGATATGGACGTTCGCGAAGTCGTTGCTGAATTCGGCGCCCTGGTCAGTTCCAATCACAATCGTCAGCGCCTAATGAACGTCTCCGCGCGTGTCGGCGATTACAAACAGGACAGCTCTAATTTCATCAGCGATGAAGGCTTCCGCGGTTTCATCGGCCCCAGCGGGTCCGTCGGCATCGACCGCGACTACAATTCCCTTCGCCAGGATCTCTGGATCGCCACCGATCAGGCCTTCAAGGAAGCTGTCGAAACCTATTCCCGCAAACAGGCCTATCTCAGCAGCCTCGCTCGCCCTTCTGACATTGACGATTTCGCAAAGGTCACGCCAATCCAGCACATCGATCCGTTGGTGGCCCCGGACTGGTCCAATCGCAATTGGGATCAGGAAGCTCGCGACACTTCCGCCGCTCTCCGCCTCTTCCCGCAAATCTATGAATCGCGCGTCGTCTATTACCTGGTGTACGTGACCGAATATCTTCTCACCAGCGAAGGTACGGAAATTCGCGTCAATCATTCTCTCGCTGCCATCGAAGCCGGAATGAACACTCTCGCTTCCGATGGCATGCAGGTGAATCACTACTACTCCAGCTACGCTCCGCGCCCTGCCGATCTTCCCAGCGTGGACACCGTCCGCAAAAGCCTCAACGTTGCCGGGACTGAATTAATGGCCATGCGCGCGGCTTCCACAGCCCCCGATTACACCGGCCCGGTCTTGTTTGAAGCTCGCGCCGCGGCGCCGCTGATCGCTGAGGTGCTCAGCCCGTCCTTGAGCGGTGCTCGCCCGCCCGTGGCTTTCCAACCTGTCGTGGATCAACTCATGAGCAGCCTCGGTGCCACCAGCGACTGGAGCGGCAAAGTGAACTCCCGAGTTCTTCCTCTCAGCGTTTCTCTTGTGGACGATCCCTTCACGAAAGACTTCAAGGGCGCTCCCCTTGTCGGCAGCTATTCCATTGATGAAGAGGGAGTCCCTGCGCAAAAAGTGGATCTCGTCGAACAAGGATTGCTCAAGAACCTTTTGATGTCGCGCCGACCCGGCCCCGATTTCGACAAGTCCAATGGCCATGGCCGTTCCGCTTTCCTCAGCGACCCCAAGCCCACCATGAGCAATCTCTTCTTTTCTTCCGCCGAAACCGTTTCCCGCGACGACCTCAAAAAGAAATTCCTAGAGGCTTGCCGTTCCGAGAAGCTTCCCTATTGCATGGTCATCCGCCAGATGGACAATCCTTCCATCAGCCTCCTCCATCAGGATGACTTCACGGAACTCCTCGCCAGCTTCGGTGGCAATGCCGCCACCGATCGACTCCCGCTCGTCGTCTATAAGTTCTTCCCGGACGATGGCCACGAGGAAATGGTCCGCGGCGCTCGCATCACCGGCTTCAGCCCGCGCTCCCTGCGCAGTATCAGCGCCATTGGCGACGACAACTTCGTCTACAACTACATGCAAAGCCAGGTTGTAGGCGTTTCGGGCACCGCTCTCGGCTCCTTCGGTACCGCGCAGAACGGTCTTCCTGCCTCTGTTGTTGCTCCGTCACTGCTCTTTGAAGAAGTCGAGGTGCGTGGCGCCCGCGGCGAGCCCAAGCGTCTTCCGCTAATCCCCGAACCTCCCTTGAACTCAAAAGCCAACAATTAAATGCCTTCGTAGTGGCCGACCCCGCCTCGCGGGGTCGGTTCCTGGGTTCGTCACGAGAAGGCTTCTCTGGTTCCTTCAAGAACACTCCAGCCTGTCATCCTGAGGCGCGTCGTTTGCGCGCCGAAGGACCTCAATGGGTACACCTTGTTTCCTTTTGAATGGGAGACTCTGAGGCGATCCTCAAGCTTCTATTGCTTCACGTCCGCCAACTCGTCTTCAAAATCATTGATCGTGATTTTGTCCAGTTTCATCGGTAGCACAATATTTATCGTCTCTTTCGGATGCATGGCCCCCAGGCTTCCCAATCTCATCGTCTTGTCGCCGACATGTGCATAGATGGGGATTACATCCTTCCAAGTGTCTGCCACCCCCGCTCGTAGCAGTTCCCCGGTTATCGTGGTCTTCCCGTCGGCCCCAGTACTCAAGGCCGTGTGCAGCGTGTATTGCGGTATCCCGGTCCCGTAGACATACTCGTTGAAGAACCAGTCCATCTTGTGGTTTCCATCCAGGTCCATGTTACGCGTCATATGCTTTTCCACCATGGCCTTGAAATCCTCGGTGGATGCCGCTTGGTTGTTAAACGTCTTGCAGTAATCCTGCATCATGTCCTTGAACAAATGTTCCGGGTCCGGGTTTCGCGGGTCCGTCATCATTTGCCGGATCATCTGCAGCACATACGCTCCCTTCGAGTAGATCAAGTCCTGATACGATCCCCCGTTGGTCTCCGACGATGCGATTCGGCGTCCCATCCAAATGGGGCCTAGCGATTCCACCGTGTGGCCTTTTATATCCTTCTCCTTCAGGTGCAGTTTTTCCTGCTTCCACTGGTTCAACGCTTCCTTCATGTTGTTTCGGTATTGCACGTAGAGAATCCCGGAAAAATCCGCAAACCCCTCGGAGAGCCACTGATCGTGGTAGCTCTTCCATCCAACGCGGTGTCCCCACCACTGGTGCGAGCTTTCATGCGCCCGGAAGAAGTCCGTTAACTCCACGCCATCCTTTAATCCGATTTCGTGCCTCTGTTGGGAGTCCAAAAATGACGCCGACCACAGGTAAATCAGTCCCGGCCACCCTTGCCCGTATGAATAAGTAATCGGAAGGCTCGTGACCGATAGATGCTTGTAGGGATACGGCCCGAAATAGATCGAAAACAACTTCACGGTGTTGGCCATCTCGATTCCCATGGTCTTCGCCATGGCTGCTGGTGTTAGCGTTCCCACGGCGCCTTCAACCGCTCCCGAATCGAACGCTTGCTGTATCATCGACATCACGTCGTCCGGTCCACGGTTCGCATAGATGTTTACCGCCACGTCTCCCGCTTTGTCGTCGTACTCCTTGTAATCCCCATACGCAAAACCCGCATTCGCCAGCGGTATCTCGCTCTTCCACTTGCTGACTCGCGTACCCCCATCCACCGTGTCGCTCGATTTTTCTCCCGTGGCCACCAGCACTGCGTTCTTCGGGCTGTGAAACGTCATCTCAAAATCAGACCGCGTGGAAAAACTGTTGGGCAGCTCCGGATACCACCCCGAGCTTTCGCAGAAGTAGTTTCCATTCCCCGCTTTGCGGATGGCTCGCTTCCCCGCGTAGTGAAACTCCAGCGTTTGCGGCGTTCCCTTCTTTAGCGGCTCACCCAGCATCACGGCCACGTAGTCCCCGTAGGACTGGTATCGGTCTTTGCCCTCGCGTGCCTGGACGAACGCCAGCGCCTTCCCTTGCGCATCCTTGACTGAATCCACTCGCAAATTCGAATCCAGCCCAAACACCAGCACGATCTGCCCGTCCTGCCGCGGTTCTAGTTCCACCTTCGTCGTCGCACTCAACTCGGCGCCACTTGTGACGGTTGCATCGATGCTGTACCGCGGGATGGTGAAATCGTTTTTCGCCTGCGGGTCCTTCCACGCATCCGCGCTGCTCCGCCCTCCCGCCGGAAAACTCATCCACGTGTCGAAATTTCGTAGCGGCCCCACGTCCACCCATCGCCCGATTGTTACCTCCTCGGGTTCCTGGGCGTCGAACTCGAATTCCACCCAGTGCTTGTCCTCCGTTTTCAGGTCAGCCAGAAAGTAAGCGCTTCGCTTGCGATCGGCAGTCGTAACTCCCTGCACCAGCCGCGGAATCACTGCCTGCCCCATGTCCTCGCGAAACTTCTGACGGTTCGCGTAAAGATCGTCGCCTGCCGCTCCTCCACCCTTCCATTTCACCTGTTTCCCCACCTCTTCCATCAGGTCGTCGGTGAAACTGAACGTTGCATCCGAGAACTTGTAGTCAATCCTGCCCTGCTTCGTGAACAATTGCAGTTGTTGCGCCTCAATCGCATTCGGCGGGTCCACCTTCACCCGCCCATCCCCATGAAACACCGCCGCAAACACCACACTATTCGCCGGCTGGCCAAACTGGATCGTCCCATTCACCAGCGTGATGTGCACCCGATCCCGCACAATCTCCACGTTTTCCGTCACGGCCACCTTTGCCGGATCCATCGCTGGACCCGCCACCGCGTTCCACACGCCTCCGCCGCTGGACTGCGCAAACACTCCTGCTGCGCTGCTGGCTGCCAGCAGTCCCAAAATAACGATTTGTCGCATGGAAGCTCCTAGGTCGTTCGCCCGAAAGCCTAAACATTCAGCACTAAAGATGCAAGTACCCAGCTCACAATATTACATCCGCATTGCACCCTCGCCACCCGCAAGTGCCTCTCGCTAACTCCGGCAGACTTGCGCTCGTGTGCGCTTACAGACTTGTTTGTAAGACCCCTTCGCCCTATTGCTTCACGTCGGCGAAATCATCTTCCAGGTCATCAATGGTCAGTCTATCGACCTTTGCAGGAAGTACGAAATTCAGCGTCACCCGAGGCTGCACCGATGGGATGGTCCCCAGCCGCATAATTTTGTCTCCCATGTGCGCGTAGATTGGTATCACATCCTTCCAATTGTCAGGCACGCCGGTCCTCAAGAGCTCCCCCGATACGCTGGTCTTTCCATCTGCAGTGGGAGTCAAGTTCACGTGTAGGGAGTAAGTGGGCATGCCCATCCCGTAGACATACTGGCCAAAGAACCAGTCCATCTTGTGATTGCCATCCAGGTCCATGCCCGGGGTCATGTGTTTTTCCACAATAGCTTTGAAGTCTTCTGTGGACGCCGCTTTGTTCTCATACGTCTTGCAGTAGTCTTGCATTGTATCCTTGAAGATGTGCTCCGGGTCGGGGCTTCGCGGATCCGTCATCATTTGCCGGATCATCTGCAGCACATAGGCGCCCTTCAAATAGACCAGGGATTGATACGTCCAGTCATCGGTTGCCGAAGAGTAGATCCTCTGCCCCATCCAGATCGGTCCCAGCGTATCGACCCTGTGACGATACCGGTCCTCATGGGTCAAATGTTCCTTGGCCAACCGGAACTGAATCAGATCTTCTTTCATGTTCTCGGCGAACTGCACGTAGAGCAGTCCGGAAAATTCTGCGAACCCTTCTGAGAGCCATTGGTCGTGGTAGCTCTTCCATCCCACCCGGTGTCCCCACCACTGGTGAGAACTTTCATGGGCCCGGAATCGGTCAGATGCCTGGGACTTATCCGTGATCCCGAGTGTATCTTGCTGGCCCTTATCAAGAAACGTGATCCAGCTCAGGTACAGAAGCCCCGGCCAGCCCTGGCCATAGCCCCCGCTGATGCTGGTCACCGACAATGTCTTGTAAGGATAGGGCCCAAAGTAGGCTTGGAAGTCTTTCAGTGTATTTACCATCTCCGAGGTCATTTTCTTGCCGTAAGCGGAGGGAACCAGGACCCCAACCGTCGCGTAGGTTGTGCGCGAGGCGTATCTCCCGTCGTTCAGCTGCCCTAGATCATTGTTGACATCCATCTGGATGTTCTTCTGGTTCGCATCCGGCTCATCGTTGGCATATATCTGTACGTCTATGTCCCCCACTTTGTCCGTAAACACCTTGTAGTTGCCAAATGAAAAACCAGCCGCCGCCAGCGGAAT
>Ga0181523_10000745_pt1 | contig 36544 bp, 37 predicted proteins | sample PEATcosm2014_Bin_43_FD_119752 | JGI IMG/M metagenome (GOLD analysis project Ga0181523, IMG submission 119752) | Peatland microbial communities from MTU Mesocosm Facility, Houghton, MI, USA - PEATcosm2014_Bin05_30_metaG | ecosystem: Environmental > Terrestrial > Soil > Wetlands > Peat | place... | reverse complement strand
GTTCGCGCATGCAGGCAATCTTCAATTCGCGGGAATATTGTTGTCGGGGCAGCAGCATCGTTCTCCTCCGTTCAATGTAGCTTGCCCCTTAATTTCCTGTCTCACTCTTGGGGTGCAGTCCAGGGTGACCGTCCCCCCTATGCCGATTATCAAGCCAGCAGCGATCAGCTCTCAGCCGATAGCTAGTGCTCGCCGTTCGCGGTTTGGCTGATAGCTGAAAACTGACGGTTGATAGCTCTATTGAGCCTTTCGTCTGTGCTGAACAAACACTAAGTCTGTGATCCATGAACATCATGAAGTGAGCTGGCGGCTTATAATCGAAGTGTGACCCGCTCGTTTGTGAAGAAAGTGGCCGAGGCGAACTTCCCCACCCGTTGGGGGCAGTTCCGCATCTACGGCTTCGAAGGGCAATTCGAGGTTCCGCCTGCCGGCGCATCGTCGGCCAAGGGAAACGGCGCGGCCGGCAACGGCCACTCCCGAACCGCGAAGGAAGAAGCGGTCGCGCTGGTGATGGGCGACATTCATTCCGCCCCGCCGCTGGTCCGCGTTCATTCGCAATGCCTCACCGGCGACGTTTTCCACTCCATGCGCTGCGATTGCCGCCAGCAACTGGAGCTTGCGCTGTCGATGATCACCCAGGCCGGCGCCGGCGTGCTGATCTATGAGCAGCAGGAGGGCCGCGGCATCGGCTTGATGGCCAAGCTGCAAGCCTACGAACTTCAGGACCGCGGCCTTGACACCGTGGAAGCCAACGTCGAGCTCGGCTACGACAACGACTACCGCGCCTACAAGCTTCCGGCCGAGATGCTGCGCCAGCTAGGTGTGCGCGAAGTGCGCCTCATCTCCAACAACCCCGAGAAAGTTGCTGCCCTGGAAAGCGCGGGGATCAAAGTGGTGGAGCGCGTCTCCGCCGAAGTCGAGCCCTACGAACATTCTGAGAACTATCTCCGCACCAAGAAAGAAAAGATGGGGCATTTGTTCACGGGGTGGTAGGGGTGGCATTTCCCAACAGTATCTATCTATCGCCTTGAGTCGAGCCATCACTTTCGGCATCGTTGGTGGTTACGGTGCAACCGGGAGGACCGCTGTCTCCGAGATAGGGAGGTCCTGTGAGGGAAAGATCTTGGTTGGCGGACGGGATTTGGCTAAGGGGCAGTCGCTGGCGGCGGAACTGGACGGCCGGGTATCGGCGGCGTATGTGGATGCCTTCGATGCCCGCTTGCTGGACGAATTTTGCAGCAGGTGTTCGATTGTCCTGAATTGCGCCGGGCCGGTCAGCGGGTTGCGGGATCGGGTGGCGCAAGCGGCCTTTCGCGCGCGCTGTCACTATATCGATCTGGCAGGCCTGTCGTTCGTAATGGAAAGCATGCTTCCCCTGGCCCCAAAGATTGCAGAACTGGGGCTTTCATTCGTGGTCTCCGCCGGGTGGATGCCGGGCCTGAGCGAACTCCTTCCGATTCACGCCTACCTGCAAGCCAAAACCAAAACGGATGCGATCGACTCTGTGACCGTGTATTTTGGCGACTCGGGCGAGTGGTCTGCCAATGCCCTGCGGGATGCCGTGTTCTATCTGCGTCAAAGAGGTATCCGGCGGCCCACCCACTTCCACAAAGGCGAGCGTGTGCCTGCGAAAATGTCGGAGGGCTTAACCAAAGTTACCCTGGGCGAGCGGCTGGGCCAACTCCATTTCTCCATGCTTTCTACCGACGAACAGAACGAGATGGGACGCCGGTTGAGCGACTGCGATGTTTTCACTTACGCATACCTGCCCGGCCTTCACACCGCGATGGCGGGCAGCCTGATCGCCCTATTGCCGCTGCCCGAAGTGTTGACGGTCCGGCTTCTCGGTAACGCATGGCGCGGAAACCGCCTGCCGGTCGGCGGATTTGTCGTGGCCCGGGTACTTGGGCGCGCTCAAGGACGCAGTGTGGAGGTGACCGCTCAGATCGTTTTTGAGAAGGGCCAGGATTACTGGATCAATGGACTTGTGATGGCGAGCGTTGCCCGAATGGTCGCAGAAGGCAAGGGCGTTCGGACGGGTGTGCATTTTCTGTCTGATGCGGTGGCCCCGGCGGCATTCATGGAGGAACTGCGAAAGGCTGGAGTCGAGCGGACAGAGAATTTTCGAGCTTGCGAATCGTGACGACATCCACCGATCACTGACATCGGTCGTTCGGCTCCAACTCGGTTGCGTCTTTCTGCTCCTCGATGGCAGGCGCCATCTCATCCCGCTGGATCTGCCGCATCACGTCAATCAGGCGCTCGTAGACCTGGCGCAATTGCATCTCCGACAGCGGTCCGTGATTGTAGAGCGCAATGTTCTGGTAGATGATCTTCTCGCGGTCCGGCTCGTAGATGGGCATCGCCGAGTTGCGCTTCAGCTTGCCGATTTCATGGGCACACTGCGCCCGCTCGCTGAGCAACTCGACCAGCTTGCGGTCCAGATCGTCGATCTTCTTGCGCCAGTCAGCGATGTCCATGGTTTCAGCTTCTGCGATTGTTCCCAGGCCCGGACTATCCGCTGGCCGTGGCAGGTTGCGCATTCCCTATCAGAGAAGATAAAAATTCCGAGACAGCGGCGGCCTCCCGCCCGCGATTCTGCTCGATACATTGAACGATGGCGCTGCCCACCACGGCCGCATCGGCAAAGCTGCCGACCTCCGAGAATTGCTCTGGCGTGGAGACTCCAAAGCCAACCGCGATCGGCAATTCGCTGTACGCCCGCAAGCGCTCCACCAGCGGTCGCGTGTCGCCTGCCAGTTCCTGCCGCGCGCCGGTGATTCCGGTCCGCGAGATCGCGTAGACGAACCCGCGCGAGTGTTTCGCAATCTGCCGCAGCCGCTCATCGGTGCTAGTGGGAGCGGCGAGAAAAACCGGCGCCAGCTTGTGCGCCTTCATCCCTCGGAGATAGTCAGCGGCTTCCTCGACCGGAAGATCGGTGATGAGTGCTCCATCGACGCCAGCCTCGGCTGCAGCCGCGCAGAATCTGTCGAGCCCAAACTGCAGTATGGGATTCAGATACGAAAAAATGATGAGACCAGCAGGCGATTGTTGCCGGACCTGTCTGGCGATATCGAGGACGCCAGCCAAATTCGTGCCGTGTTGCAGCGCCCGCTCGCTGGCCCGCTGAATCACCGGTCCATCAGCTACCGGATCGCTGAACGGCACACCCAGTTCGATGACATCAGCGCCCGCGCGAATGGCTGCCAGCGCGACATCGCGCGAGGTATCAAGATCAGGATCGCCGCAGGTGATGTAGGCCACCAGCCCCGGCCGTTTGTGAAAGACGATTGCCACCTGTTACCTCTCGGTTTGTGTCAGGGCACGTCTTCAGACGTGCCGTAAGCCGGTTACTAAGAAACCTGGGCTTCAGCCCCTGCGAGGCCATGTTTTGCATGGGTTAAAGCCCTGACCTTACTGCCCATCGTTCGGCACGACTAAAAGTCGTGCCCTGATACGAACCCAAACGATTTATGCGATGAGTTTCGACAGCATCCCTAGAAGCCCAGATTCTCGCGCAGAATTCCAATGTCCTTGTCGCCGCGGCCAGAAATGTTAACTACCACAATGTCAGATGCCGACATTGTGGTAGCGCGCTTGATACATTCCGCCACCGCATGTGCCGACTCTAACGCCGGAATAATGCCCTCCATCCGAGCCAATGTGCAGCAGGCGTCTAGCGCCTCCTGATCGTTGGCTGACACATATTCAGCGCGTCCCTGATCGTGGAGCAGCGCGTGCTCGGGACCGATGGCCGGATAGTCAAGTCCTGCAGAGACGGAATGCGTCGCCGCAATCTGGCCGGCTTGATCCTGCAGAACATACGAATATGTTCCCTGTAACACGCCCGGACCACCGCCGTCGAAGCGCGCCGCATGTTCCCCCAGCGAGTGGCCGCGGCCACCAGCCTCGACGCCGATCAGCTTTACATCAAGGTCCTTGATGAACTCATAGAACACGCCAATCGCGTTCGAACCGCCACCGACGCAGGCGATCACCGCCGACGGCAGCCGGCCTTCTGCTTTGAGAATCTGCTTGCGCGCCTCCTGGCCGATGACGCGATGGAAATCCCGCACCATCGTGGGATAAGGATGCGCGCCCAGCACACTGCCCAGCAGGTAATGCGTGGTGCGAACGTTGGTCACCCAGTCGCGCATGGCCTCGTTGATCGCGTCTTTCAGTGTGCGCGAGCCCGACTCCACGCCGCGCACCTCGGCGCCCAGCAGCTTCATGCGGAAGACGTTCAGTTCCTGTCGCCGCATGTCCTCCGTGCCCATGTAGACCATGCACTCCATGCCAAACAGCGCGCATACGGTTGCCGTAGCCACGCCGTGCTGACCCGCACCGGTCTCGGCGATAATGCGGTGCTTGCCCATGCGCCGCGCCAGCAGCGCCTGCCCAATGCAGTTGTTGATCTTGTGCGCGCCGGTGTGGAGCAAGTCTTCGCGCTTCAGGTAGATCTTCGCGCCGCCCAACTGTTGGGTGAGCCGCTCGGCCAGGAACAACGGCGTGGGCCGGCCAGCAAAGTCAGTGAGCAGCCGATGGTACTCGCCGCGGAACGACTTGTCTTTTCGTGCTTCGGCATACGCAGCTTCCAACGCCTGCAACGCCGCCATTAATGTTTCGGGAACGTAGCGTCCGCCGTACGCGCCGAAGCGTCCGGGCACGGCGCGAACGCGCTTGCGTCGGCTGGTTTCAGCGGGCGGCGCAGTTGCCGGTGAACTTTCAGCGTTGATGCTGGTTTCTTCCATCACTCCCTTTGCCTCGCCGAGGCCTGCGTGTGGCGCACAGCAGCCACGAAATCGTGCAGCTGCGCTTCATCTTTCATCCCTGGCTCGCGCTCCACGCCAGAGACAACATCGACGCCCCAGGGACCGAACAGCCGGAGCGCCTGGGAGACATTCTGCGCGTTCAAGCCGCCGGCAATGATCAGCGGCATCGCTTCTCGAATCACCGCCGCCAACGGCACAATTTCGTCCCACGCGAAGGGAATACCTGTTCCGCCGCGCTGCTGCGCCGAGCCGGAGTCGAGCAGGATGGCGTCGACGCTGCCACGTGCCGCCAAGTACTCCGCAAGCCACTCCTGACCAGCGTGCAAGATTTCATGCGCCTGTAACGTCTTGATGATCTTGCGCTCACCCAGCGCCTGCCGGAACTCCGGCATCTGTTCCGCGGGTTCGTCGCCGTGCAACTGCACGCCTGAAAGGCCCACCTGCTGCGTCACTTCGGCAAGGCGCGCTGGAGTTTCATTTACGAAGACGCCGATCTTCTCAATCCCATTCGGCAGTTGCGCTATGATTTCCGCCGCCTCCGCTATTTCAATTCGACGCGGGCTGGGAACGAAGATGAACCCCAACGCGTCGGCTCCCGTGGCTACAGCCAGTTGCGCGTCGTGCAGGTTCGTCGTGCCACAAACTTTGACCCAGGTCATAACCTGCCCGCCGTCATCAGCTCGCGGCAACCGCCTGCATCAGCAATTCGCGCAACACTTCGCCAGGACGTTGCGCGCGCATCAATGACTCGCCCACCAGGAAGGCATTGAATCCAGCCTGCCGTAAACGCGCAATGTCCTCACCGCTGTCGATGCCACTCTCGGAAATCTTCAAGATACCCGACGGCATAAGCTCGGCGAGTTGCAATGAGGTGCTCAGGTCGACACGGAAAGTATGCAAGTCGCGGTTGTTGACGCCGATGGTGTCGAAGCCGGCGTCAAGCGCGCGTTGGAGTTCCATGGCGTCGTGTACTTCGCACAGCGCATCCAGTTCGGCCTCGCGCGCGCTCCGAAACAGATTGGTCAACTCATGCGGAGTAAGCGCGGCGACAATCAGCAGGACCGCGTCAGCGCCGTGGGCGCGCGCCTCCAGCATCTGGAACTCGTCCACGATGAAGTCTTTTCGCAAGCAGGGAAGGCTGGTCGCCGCCGAGGCAATGGCAAGGTTCCGCAACGAGCCCTGAAAGTACTGCTCGTCGGTAAGCACTGAAAGGGCTGCAGCTCCTGCCGTTTCCAGCTCGCGAGCGAGATCGGCAACGGGGAAATCCGCGCGGATCAGGCCTTTTGACGGCGAGGCTTTCTTCAGTTCCGCGATGACGGCTGTGCCTCTGGCAGCGTGCTCCTGAAGCAATCGACGAAATCCTCTGGGCTGGTGACGCTCTGCTTGGGAGGCCAGCGCGCGCATGTCGGCTGACGCTTTGGCAGCGGCAACCTTGCGGCGTGCGGCAGCGGTAATCTCTTGCAGCTTGGTGGGCATCGATGCAAAAAGTATACCTGCTGATGCCGATCGGCGCGTTCGTTCGCGCCGACGGGTGGTGGCTGAATTTCAGTAATCGGATCTGCAGCATTCGCGGACGGTCTAAAGTCCGTCGCCTTCGAGAACCAAACTTTCCCGGCCGCGTTTACGATCCGTACTCGGAACGGACATTGCGCCAGGCGCTCACACTGCGCCGCTCGGCTTCCTCGGCAAAGCCTTCGCCCACTTTTTGCAGCGTGGCAAAGATCTGCATTCCCTTGCGCAGGTAGTCGGGAGCGCTCTCCCAGATGGCCTCGAATTTTTCCGGATACTCGGACGCCAGCACCGCGAGACCTGCCGCGGTGCACGCCATGCCGAAGGGGCGGCGGCCCGTAAAAATCAAGACTGCGCCGGCGCCGATCGATCCGAATACAAACGCCTTCTTCCAGTTCTGCATGATCACCTCGAGCGACATATGGCTACCAAGCCGCGAAATAGGTTAAAAGAATTCCGGAGCCTGGCTGTTGTATGTCGCCGCCGAATTGAAGATCACATTCTAGAGCAGGTGGACGATTGTGTCGCGCGTAAATCGCGTTTTCATGCGGCGCAGCCCAGGTCTGGATACCGTGGTCTCGAAAATCAGTGAGCGGCTTGGCTTGGTCAGGCTCCTGAGGGCCGCACCAACGGGCTAGCCGCTGAACCCGCCAGGTACCGCGAAACAGCGGTTTGCGATAGAGTCCTCCCATGCGCGTGCCACCGGTTGTGCTCAGCGTCGCCGGCTACGATCCCTCCTCGGGAGCCGGAATCACTGCCGACATCAAGACAGCGGCTTCGCTAGGCTGCTATTGCGTGACTTGCATTACCGCCCTCACGGTGCAGTCGACCCAGGGCGTCTTCAGCGTCCAGACGCTGGCGCCGAAACTGATCGTGCGGACGCTGGAGGCGCTGGCTGACGATGTGGAGATCGCGGCGGTCCGGCTGGGCATGCTGGGGTCGGGAGCGGTTGCAGCGGGGGTTGCGGGCTTTCTCCGCTCCAGGCGGCTGCCGAATGTCGTGCTGGACCCGGTGATCCGGTCGTCGTCAGGGGCTGCATTGTTGAACGAGGCCGGAGTGGAGGTGTTGCGAATGAAGCTGATTCCGCTGTGCGACGTGATGACGCCTAACATCGACGAGGCCGCAGCCCTGGTTGGGGCGGAGCCCATCGCCGGCGGGGCTTCCTGGGCCTTGGCGCTGCCCAGTCTCAGGGAAATCGCCGCCAGCCTGCACGAGCTAGGCGCCAAGGCCGTGGTCATCACCGGCGGTCATCTGCAGTCAGCCAATGATTACCTGAGTTACAAAGTGGCTTCCGGCGAAAACCATGAGGAGATTATCCTGGGCGAGCGGATGGAATCGCGGTCGACTCACGGAACTGGTTGCGCCTTCGCTACAGCGCTCGCGTGTCGACTAGCGCTGGGCGACAAATTGCCACAGGCCGTCCACGCCGCCAAGGACTACGTCCGGAAGGGCATCCTTTCGGCCTGGCCGCTCGGGAAGGGAATCGGGCCGGTCAATCAGTTCGGGTAAAGTTTCGCTCCATCAGGGATTAATCACCAGCGTACCAAAACAAGTATTGCGTATCTCTTTGCCCGGTCCCAGCAAAGTGTTCTTCTCGTATCCCGAAAGTAAAACGTCAGCAGAGTTGCGTGAATAGCGGCATACTTCAGAGCCAACGCTGGTGAAGCTTTGTATCTCTGCGTAAGGCGGTACGTTCATCTCACCAAAAGACCAGTCTTGAATTCGAAGCACAATGTGCCCGGGAATCGGCTTCACGTACTGTTGGACGGATACCGGTAGAGCTCGCTTCACCTGCTTACTTATGAGCACATTCGCCTCGGTCAAGTTGTCGGTGTAGAGTGCCAAGGACAGATCGGAGGGCCACCGGCCAATAAAGCTAAGGGCCGGCAACACTCCAAGCAGAACAAAAACGACTTTTTGATACACAAACTTATTACGCCATACTATATCGGCGAAAGTAACATCAGTATTCCAGAACAAGATAAGAATAAGAGCGATCATTACGACATTCCACGGCCATACCACGCTATTCCAGTTAAGCCCGAGCGGGCCAAAGCTATACAAGATGAACAGGTGCATCACAATGCCATTAAGTATCCCCACCTTACGGAATCTGCGCGTAAGCAAACTTAGGCCGATACTTACTTCTATAAAGGGCACAATCCATCCCAGGTAATTTAAGTAGGTGATAGGGATATGAAGATGCAGCGTGCCCAGGACCCATGGAAACCCTTCGGTAACGAACTTGCCGTTTAGCTTTTGCAGGCCGCTATAGAAATAGGTGCAACCCATGATCAGGCGGCAGATGTTCACCGCGTCCTGCCGTCCGCGGATGTCATCTGGCTTCCAGGAAAAGCATCCCAGCGCAATTAACATCAGCCAGTACTGATAAGCCCACGGCTGCCACCGGGTCTGGTCCAAAAGGGAGTACGCCGCGATGAAAGCCACAAATGTGAAGATATAAAGTCGGGGCTTGGCGACAAAGGCTATGGTGACAAGAAGAAGCAGCAAAAGGCCATAACAGATGTAGTCGAGCGGGAAAGGAATGTGCGGTAAGCCGTGGAAGACGGGAACCAGGGGATAGAAGCGAGAGCTGACCCACAGCTTTGGGGAAAGCAAGAGGCCGGCGGCGAACCCTACCACCACAAGGGTTTTGGTGCGAAGGGCTGTTCTGTCAGGAACCGTCTCGACGCTTGTGGTAACAGCGATCGGCTTGCCGGTCGGAGAAATAGAGCTTGGAATTGGTGTCGGGATCGGCTGGTTTACGTTTGAACTGGCTCCCATTTCTTGGTGTTGGCCCCTATCCCAGTGCGAAATTCGCCAGTTTGCCGTGCTTACCTTGTGGTCGGAAACGTTCGACTGCCCCGCCACAGCCGGGAACACACCCAGACATTTAATCACGCAGGGCTGCCTTGTCAAGCCCAAAGGCCCTAGCAACGGCCATGAGGGGCTCTAGCATGGATAGCGCATTCAATCCCGCCGTCGCTGCTTTGACTATCTTTTGACTGCCTGGTCACAATTTCGTGACAAATTCCTTCCTTTGGCGAGTTAAGCTGAAGCCCGCCTTCGACTCACGCTTCCGCAACATCTAAGCCGATCAGGAGACGTCATGTACGGAACAAAATTGCACCGCGCTTTGTTGTTGATCTTCTCCCTCACACTCATCGCTGCCCAGCACGCCGCGGCGCAGGCCGGCAGCCTCGATCCGACATTCGGCAATGGAGGCATTGTAACCACGGATTTCGGGGATCAAAACTACACCAATAACATGGCTACCGCGAACGCGGTCACTATTCAGCCCAACGGTCAAATCGTGGTTGGCGGCGGAATCCCGGGCAACAACGATTTTCCCATCCCCGCGGTTGCCCGCTACAACGCCAACGGCAGCCTGGACACAACCTTTGGGACTAACGGCATTACGTCCATAGCGAGCATAGAAGGCGTCCCGATTACGGCGATCGCCTTACAGAGCGATGGCAAGATTGTAGCTGTCGGCGAAAATTTCGTGGCGCAGTACCTCGCGACTGGCGTCCTTGACTCCGCATTTGGGACCGGCGGAATCGCGTCGTTAGGTACCGATTTCATTGGCACATCGCCACAGGGTGTGGTGATCCAACCAGACGGAAGCATTTTGGTGGCCGACCGATACCTGCTGCGGCTTCTGTCGAACGGGCAATTTGACACCAGCTTTGGGACGGGGGGCACGGCGAGGACCGCTGGTTTTCCGGCCACTGGGTTGGCGCTTCTTCCGAGTGGAAAGATCCTGGTTGCGTCGTCCTTTTCGGGATCAAGCGGCTTCATCTCTCAATATGACTCGAATGGCGCTCTCGACACCACCTTCGGAATTGGCGGTCAGTTGGCCAGTCCCGGAACGGCGGCCGGTCTGGTGCTTCTGGCAACCGGGGAATTTCTGGCAGGCGGGAGCCTGACTAACAACTCGATCTTCCCGGTCGGCGGCGCTGCGAGCTCCGGCTTTGCAGTATCTCGTTATCTGGCCGCCGGGGTTACGGACGCGAGTTTCGGCACCAACGGTGGCACGTTCACCGTCGTTCCCGTTTACCAGAACATCACAACTTCGGGGCTGGCGGTGCAGTCGAGTGGTGATATCGTGACGGTCGGCACAGCTTCCCACTCCCCGCAGACGGCGTTTTCGCTGGCTCGATACGCGCCGACCGGTCAACTCGACACCACATTCGGAAACAACGGTACGGTGATCACCATATTTGGTGGTGGAGTCCAGACTCCTTCCGTCGGCGCCAATGCGTTGGCAATCCAGTCGGATGGCAAGATTGTAGCCGCCGGAAACTATTCGGTGTTTGTGCCCTACCATGGTGTAGACACCGCGTTCAAAATAATCCGGTACTTGAATCAATAGGAGCTGTGCGGGCAGGAACTCCTGCGGAACGATCATCGCGCGGCGAACGGCTGTGTGTGGGCTGTGATTGTGGTCGATCACGGTCCTTTTCCATTTATGAGGAATAGTCCGAAAGCGCAATAGAGGAGATCGCCTGACCTCAGACTGCTTTTTTCTTACCAGTAAGATCGTCTCGATGCGCCAAATCTGAACCCGCCAATCATTGGCCGAACGATTGAGATTGACATAGGCACATGGCCATTCCTCTAATACTTTTGCGGCTGCTTTGGGTGGGCTCGCGATATCAGGTAAACTTCCCATAAACCGGTCGCGATGAAACCTTACTACCGACTGCTCTTTCTTGGCTGTTTCTGTTGTGCGCTTCTGCTGACAGCCCAGTTGTGCCGTGCGGCGGCTGACCCAGATGGCTCCTGGGTTCCGACCCGTCCCGATACTGACGCCAACACCCGCAAAGGTTTCGACCACTTCTATAATCTTGATTACGACAAGGCGATCCGCGACTTCGAAGCCGCCCAGCAGGCCCATCCCGACGATCCTTTCGCCGTCAATCACACCCTGGCTGCAGTTACCTTCAAGGAACTGTACCGCATTGGAGCGCTGGATACCGAGGCCTACGCTGCCGACAACTTTCTGACCAAGAAGCCGCTCGCGCCCCTCGATCCCACGGTGCGCGACCGGATCAAGCAGCTTACCGCGCAGTCTCTGGCGCTCTCGCAAGCTAAGCTCGACAAGAATCCCAACGACGTGGACGCGCTTTATGCACGCGGCGCCACGCGGGCATTGCAGTCTACGTACATTGGCCTCGCCGATAAAGCGTGGTTCGCCGCGCTGCGCAACGCAGTCGCTTCCCGCCACGACAATGAGCGCGTGCTGGAACTCGATCCTAAGTACGTCGACGCCAAGGTCGGGGTCGGCACCGACCTCTACATCGTCGGATCGCTGAGCTGGCCCGCCAAGGTTGCCGCCTCGGTCGTCGGACTCAGCGGCAACAAGCAGAAGGGTCTGGATTATCTACGGCAGGCTACCGCCAGCACCCACGTGGAAGTCGCCACCGATGCCAGGATTGTGCTGGCGCTGTTCCTGCGCCGCGAGCAGAAGTATGAGGAAGCTCTGCAGGTCGTCAATAGCATGCAAGCCGACTACCCCCGCAACTTCCTGATGGCCACGGAATACGCCCACCTGCTGAACGCCGCCGGTCACGGGCAGGCAGCCATCGCAGCCTATCGCAAGGTCCTGGCTGGTTGCCGGGCTAACGCCTATAACCAGTGTCGCATCGAGATCCCGGCCTATGGACTGGGCGAGGCCATGCGCGGCCAGAAGGATTATGCCGGCGCTGCCGAAGCCTATGACCTTGCCGCCAGCAGTGGCAAAGATCCCAGTTTGCAGCAGCGGGCTACGTTGGCCGCAGGCGAGATGTACGACGTGCTGCAGAAGCGCGACACCGCTCTGGAGAAGTACAAAGCGGTCATCGCCGAAAACTCCACCTCCAACTCCGCCGACCTGGCCCGCCACTACCTCAAACAGGCGTACAAGAATCCCTAGGGCTCTCGGCTCCAGGTATTCTCACGAATTGTCAGCCCGAGCGGAGGGATCTGCGGTTCGCCTTTCCATCCGCCCCTCGAAGTCAGCCGTTATCTGCTGACATCCTCTAGTAGCTTTTCAGCAGCCTCTCAAGCGTTCACGGAAACCGCGTTCGGCTGCACCTCGACCGTTCCGCTGGTACTCTGGCCTGCCTGCTGGAAGTTCTGCTGCAATGTGCTGAAAACCTGCTGCGCGGTGGAGAGGTCGCCCGATTGCAACGCCTGGCCCAACTGGCTAAACAAGCTGCTGATGGTGCTTTGTCCGCCGCCCCCGCTGCCATGATGATGATGACGGTGACCACCAGCCTGCACGGCATTGCTCTGCATGTCCTGCTGAATGGTGGCGAAGTCCTGTTGCGCTGCCGACAGGTTGCCCGACTGCAGGTCCTTCGAAAGCTGGGCAAAGGCCTGCGCCATGGGATTGTTGCTCGCCGCCGTGCTCGAAGACGAACTGGACGTCGACTGGGACCCCATCTGCGTTAATGTGGCAAAGTCGCATTGCGCGGCCGACAGATTGCCCGACTGTAGGTCCTGCCCGAGCTGCGCGAACTCCTGCTGCATTTCGCTCTCGACGCTTCGGCGGCTGTCATTAACATTAAATAGATTGCTACTGGAGATACCTGCTACGGACATTGCTGGCTCCTCTCGATTTGACCGAACGGCTTGTCTTAAAGTCTTATCGGCAAGGCTCCACTGAACTTCAGTTAGCGCTTGCCTCACAGCGCATAATGCAAGCCTCTTGCCAAAGCAGCCGACCGTGCATCTTTGCTAAGTCCACACATCTGCCAGCACTTAGCTCAGCAGACTCGCACCGCCCTCTGGTGAAATGGAGATACTCGGCAATGTCTGCCCAATCCGGATGGGCAAAGCCTGCCTGGCGGCTTGCTGATTGGTGGCTTGGCTTCCGAATGGGAAAGGGGATCAGTAGTTGCGGGAGTGTTTGGAGTGAGATTTACTTTCCATCGCTGACCTGACAACTGGCCACTGTCAACGAGCCACTGGCCACTGTCTCACGGCCAGATCTCCAGCGCCGTCTTGCTCAAGATCTGCTCTTTCGCGGCTTCGCTGATAGGCAGCGAACGGAATTCGGCCAAGTTCTTGGCAATTTCAGGCACTCCTGGCCCGGGCCAATCCGTTCCAAACAGCGTCTTGTGCGCGATCTCTTCCAGCCGGGGAAAATACTTCAGCAGCGTCTTCGGTGGAATTCCGCTGATGTCGAGGTAGACATTATGATGCCGGCGCACCAGGAAGAACGCGGTGTCCATCCACAGCGGCCGTCCGCCATGCGCCAGCAGGATCTTCAGCCGTGGGAAGTCCACCGCAACATCGTCAACATAAATTGGATCGCCGTACTTGTTGCGCGCCCCGGGAAAGATTGATGTGCCGGTATGAAACATGACGGGTATGCCGTTGGCTTCCGCGGCCCGATAGATTATCTCCAACTCTTTCACGCCGTGCACGTAGTCGTTGGGATAAAGCAACTGATGCGGCGGATGGATCTTCATCAGCTTGATTCCCAGCCGCACGATCTGCTCCATGTCGGCCAGAACGTTCGTCGTGTGTCGCGGATGAACGCTGCCACAGGGAATCAGCCGCTTGGGATCTTCTTTCACGTAGTTGGCGATGAATTCATTCACCGCCGGCGTGAAGCCGATCACCTCCGGCGCAACATAATTGATCAGCACCGCCCGATCGATCCCGATCTCATCCAGATGCTTGAGAAACGCCTTCGGCGAGCGGCAATACTCCGCAACCTGGTCGAAGTCCTTGCGCGACTTCTTCATCAGCGCCAGCGCTTCCGCCTTGAATAATTCGATCGGCTGGATGTGAATGTGGCAGTCGGTAATCATAGTCGGTGGCCAGTGGCTTGTGGCCAGTTGTATGAGGCTCTCCCCAAGTACTCATCAAAGCATCTGTCATCCTGAGCGGAGGCGCGCCGCTGTTGCGCGCCGGAGTCGAAGGCCCCCTATACCAGCGAAAGACTCCGCTTCCGCAACTGGCTACTGGCGACTGGCCACTAGCCACTGCTTCAGTTCGCGCACGCCATCACTGCCCGTTTCGCGAACACTCGCACCATTTCCCGCCGGTACTCCGCCGTCAGCGCGGACGTAGTCAGCGGTTTCGCAGTCCTCGCTGCCAATTCTCCAATTCCTACAGCTATCTCTTCGTTCGGAGCCATCCCGATGAGATGAGCATCCGCGTCCTTCACCAGGAACGGCGCGGGGTTGAGCGCTGTAATAGCGATTCGCGCGTCTTCCACGCGCCCGGATTTCATCTTCAACGCGACCGCAACTCCAGCCAGCGGATAATCAATGCTACCGCGCACCCTCAATTTCTGATAGCTGCCGCGCCATCCCGCTGTCGCCTCCGGCAGATGCACTCGCGTGACAATCTCGTTCGGCGCAAGATGCAATCGCACAATGCCATCGTTCACATAGAACTCTGACAATGTGGTACGTCGCAATCCCTGCGGCCCGGCGATTTCGATTTCTGCTCCCAGGCACAGCAGAGCCGGCGGCGTGTCGCCGGAAAACGTGGCCCAGCAGAACTTTCCGCCCGGAGCCACATGGCACAAGTTGCCGTCCTTCTTAAGGCAAAAGCCGCAACTCTTGCGCCACAGCAGCGACTGGTTGTACCACAGGCAGCGCGTGTCCAGGCAGACATTGCCGCCCAGCGTTCCCATGTTGCGCAGTACTGGCGAAGCCACGGTCTTCACAGCTTCATAAAGCACCTTGTAATCCTTGCGGATGATTGCCGAGTGTTCGATGGCGGTGAGCGTGGTCAGCGCACCGATTTCTACTCCATCGCCCGGCACATTGCGAATGCCCCTCAATTCGCCGACTCCGCGCAAATCCATCACATACGGCGGAGTGAACAGCTTTTGCTTCATCGAGGGCAGCAGGTCCGTCCCGCCGGCAACAATCTTCACCTCGCCACCGTGTTTCGCCATCAGGCCCATGGCTTCATCGAGTGTCTTAGGACGTAGCAATTCGAAGCTGGGCAGGCTCACCGCTTACCTCCCGCGACTGAACCCGCCTGCGAACCCTGTCGCGATGGATCGAGCGGATGCCGCGTCGGTCCTTTGCCGCGGAACCACAGCGAACCGCCATGCTCGCGGAACCTCACCGGAGCCGTAGGATCGACCGACTCGGTCATCTCGATTCGTTTCATTCCTTTTTTCGCGCGCAGGGCCGACAATATGCGCTCCGGCGTGAACGGACTCTCACGCAGTCGGACTCCCACAGCGTGGTAGATCGCATTCGAGATCGCTGGAATCGTCGCCGCCAGTGATCCTTCACCCGCTTCCTTCGCGCCGAACGGCCCTTCGGGATCGATGCTTTCCACGATGATGCATTCGATGTCCGGAGATTCCGCCGACGACGGGCTGCGATACTCCAGCAATCCGGGATTCATCAGCAGACCGTCCTTCCATACCATCTCTTCTTCCAGCGCCTGGCCCAAACCCATCCACACTGAGCCAATTACCTGGCCTTCGACCGCGACCGGATTCAGCGCGCGCCCGCAGTCATGCGCGGCCCAGATTTTATGCACCGTCACTTCACCAGTCTCCTCGTCGACCGTGACTTCGGCCACTTGAGCCGAATAGGAGTACGCCGGCGAGGGCCCGACGCCACCGCCCTTGTGTTTGCCGCCGCGCGCTTCGGTCGGAGGAGCGTAAGATCCTGTACCGGTCAGAGCCCCGTGAAAGTCGATTGCCGAGACCACTGCCTCCTCGAAGCTCATGTGCTCTTTGGGACCTTCTTCTTTCCGTGTCTGCAAAACCGAACCGCGCAGAATCTGTCCATCCACATGGCCGCGGGCCACGTCTTTTTCTTCAATAATCTCCGCTGCGCTAGAACCCTTATCGCTCGAAACAGTGCCGCGCTTGTACACGCGATCGTTGCGCATGATCACATCTTCTGGCGCGCAGTTCATGCGCTTCGCGGCTGCACTTACAATGTTCTTCTTCACCGCTTCCGCCGCGCGCAACGCGGCGTTGCCCGCCATGAAGGTCACGCGACTGGAATACGATCCCAGGTCGATCGGTGTGAGGTCGGTATCGGCCGCGATGACCCTCATCCGCGCCAGATCGCAACCCAGCACCTCCGCCACGACCTGCGCGGTCATGGTGTCTGAGCCTTGTCCAATCTCCGACGCGCCGGTGTAAACCACCACGCCACCATCGCGATCGATCTTGATGTTCACCGTCGAGTGCGGCATGTCGGAACGAATGATGCTGTTCGCCGCACCGCTCACGTAATGGCTGCACGCCATACCCAGCCCACGTCGCTTGGGCATTTTGTTCTTGCGTTCTTCCCAGCCAGATCGGGTGATCACCTGATCGATGCATTCCGGCAGGCCGTAACTCAGCACGCGCAAGCCATTCACCGTGACCGTCGGCGGCTTCAGCAGGTTGACGCGCCGCACCTCGGCGGGATCGAGCTTTAGCGTGGCGGCAATCTCGTCCATCTGCGACTCAAATGCAAAGCGCACGTTAACCGTGCCGTGTCCGCGCATGGCGCCGCAGGCGGGCTTGTTGGTCAACACGCGATAGCCGTCGTAACGAATGTGGGGGATGTCGTACAGCGCACCGATCAGCGCGCCGGAATACAAAATCGTGACCACGCCGTACGAGCAATACGCGCCGCCGTCCTGAATCACCTTGCACGCAACCGCCGTCATGCGGCCGTCCTTCTTCACGCCGGTCTTCAAATCGATGATGGTGCGCGGCCGTCCGCGATGCGCCCAGAAAACTTCCTCGCGCGTGTACGTAATCTTCACCGGAGCCTTCGCCGCGCGCGCCGTAACCGCTGCGATGATCTCCAGCGGAATGATCTCGCTCTTGCCGCCAAAGCCGCCGCCCACCAGCGGCTTGATCACCCGGATCTGCGACATTGGCATCTCCAGCACCAGCGACAATTTGTGTTGCAGGTAGTACGGCACCTGCGTCGATGACCACACCGTCAGCCGTCCCAACTTACCGGTATGCGGATCGAGTTCGAAATTCGCCAGTGTGCAGTGCGGCTCCATCGCCGCATGCGTTACTTCATTGGCGATGTAGCGCGCCTCGGCAACATAGTCAGCCTCGGCGAAACCTTTCTCAGGATCGCCGAAGACGTGGTGATAATCCTTCTCAAGATTGTGCGGACGGTTCTCGTGAATCAGGTCGGTCTCCGCTTTCATCGACTCTTCCGGATCGAAATAAGCCGGCAACGGCTCGTAATCCACATCGATCAACTCCAGCGCCCGCTCGGCGATCTCCTCCGTTACAGCGGCAACACACGCAACGTGATCGCCGACGTAACGCACTTTGCCGACGGCCAGCGCCGTCTCATCGTGTCCGACAGGAAGAATGCCGTAAGGATTGGGCGCGTCTTCGCCCGTCACCACCGCAACCACGCCGTCCAGCGCTTTGGCGCGCGAGGTGTCAATGCTTTTGATGTGCGCGTGCGGATACGGCGAATGCAGGATCTTGCCCACCAGCATGCCGGGAAGCGTGAAGTCGTCAGCGTACTTGCCCGTACCGGTGGTCTTCCCGGCCGCGTCGATCATCGCAATGGACTTGCCGATAACGGAAAAATCAGTCATGAAATCAGCCTTTAGTAATTAGCAGCTAGCTTCGAGCCACGAACTTCGAGCCTTCTTTTTTATCTTTAGCAGGTTCTGCGCCTGGTTCTCTGGGTGTTGTCGTTGGTTCGGGCCGGCTCGGGGCTCGTAGCTCACAGCCTATGGCTATTTCGCCTCCACCAACTCCTGCTTCATACCCTTTTGTTCAGCATCGAGAGCCGCGCGGATCGCCTGGTACATCTGCGAATATCCCGTGCAGCGGCACAGGTTGCTACTGAGTGCATCGCGAATCTCGTCCTCGCTGGGATCAGAATTATTGGCAAGCAGCCATTTGATTGTCATCATGAATCCCGGCGTGCAGAAACCGCACTGCGCTCCCCCGAAATCGCCATAAGCCTTCTGCAACGCAGCCAGACTGCCATGGTCCGCGACGCCTTCAACAGTCGTGATCTCCTGGCCTTCGCAACTGGCCGCCAGCATGGTGCACGAAAGCATCGGCACGCCGTCGACCTGTACCGTGCACGCGCCGCAGGACGAGTCGTCGCAAGCGCGCTTCGAGCCCGTGAGATCAAGGTCCTGCCGCAATACGTCAAGCAGCAGCTTGCTCGGCTCGATGGCCAGTTCGTGGTTACGTCCGTTGACGCGCAGTTCGATGAGTTCTTTTTTCATATCTCAGCCTTCAGCAGTCAGCAACAGCATTCAGCCAGACGCGATCCTTCTATTCTCAGCAGGGCAACGGTTGGCTGAGTGCTGACTGCTGATTGCTCCTTCAATACACCGGTACCTTCGGATCTATCTGCCTTGCCCAGCGATCAATTCCACCGCGCAACGACTGCACCTTCTCAAATCCCTGCTGCCGCAGCCATGCCGTCACGTTCATGGACCGCACACCGTGATGGCAAATGACGACAATGTGCTTCTCCGGATTGAGTTCCTGGCTGAACCGCGCCGGAATGTCGCCCATCGGGATATGTTGGCTATCGGCGATCTTCGCTGTCTCCAACTCCCACGGCTCGCGAACGTCGAGTACCACAACGTCAGAGTTGTTCTCCAGCAACGTCTGCAGCTCTTCCGGCGCAACCTCGTAATCCATCGTCAATTCCCCACCCACTTCGGCCGGCGACGCTCCATAAACGCAGCAACGCCTTCCTGCGCGTCCGCCGTCTTCATTAGTTCGTCAAAATAAATCTGCTCGGCGCGAGCTAGGCCTTTATCGAAGTGGATCGCGTCCCACGAATAAAGCGCCTTCTTGGCCATTGCAATCGCAGCCGAGCTTAACTGCGAGACGCGCTGCAAGCATTCAGCCACCAGCGTTTCCGGATCGTCGGCCAATCCGTTTACCAATCCCGCAGCGAGAGCCTCCTCGCCGGTCAGCGTTCGTCCCGTCAGCACCAAGTCCGCTGCCAACTTCTGTCCCACAATGGAAGACAATGCGATGCAGGCCACCGGCGGGTAGCAGCCCAGCTTGATCTCGGGAAAGCCCCACACTGAATCGGGCGACGCGTAGACAATGTCACACATCAGCGCCAGTTCCGCGCCTCCGCCCAGGCAGTGCCGGCGAACGCTGGCAATCGTCAATTTGCTGTTGCTCACCACCGAACGAATGACGCTGTGAAATGCCGCCAGCATGCCGCGAACTTTGTCCGGCGTGTGCGCTGCGATGTCCACACCGCTGGAGAATGCGCGCTCCGAGCCGGAAAAAACAATGGCGCTGATCTCCGGCCGCGTCTCGATCAACTCTAGTGCGGCGCGTAGTTCCTCCATCATCGGGATGTCGATGATATTCAGCGGCGGATTGTTCAGCGTCATCCGCGCCGCCGGAGGCTGTAACTCGACCGCGATGCGAGCGAAACTGGCTGCCGTTCTTGTCATACCTACCGCGCCGTAAACTTTGCCGGACGCTTCTCGACGTAGGCTGCCAGGCCTTCCTTCGCGTCATCGCTCTCAAACAGCAGCTGCTGGTTCTCTCGCTCCAAGGCCAATCCAGCTTCGATGGGAATTTCCCAGCCGGTCTGCACTGCGCGCTTGATCCGCCCCACTGCTTTGGCTGCTTTGTTCGGCGGGCAGAATTGCCGCGCGTATTCCATCACGCGATCCATAAAGTTCTCGCCCTCGAAGACGTCATTTACCAGTCCCAGCTGTTTCGCCTCGTCGAACGAGAACGTCCTCCCGGTCACCATCAGCTCAATCGCTTTCGACTTCCCTAGAATCCGCGACAGGCGCTGTGTTCCGCCGGTTCCCGGCAGCACTCCAAGATTCACTTCGGGCAATCCGATCTTGCCGCCATTCTTGCGGGCGATGCGCAGGTCCGCCGCCATCGCGATCTCCAGGCCACCGCCCACACAATGCCCATTTAGCGCGGCGATCACCAACTTGGGCGTATTCTCCAGGCGCAGCAGCGTCTCGTTGGCATGCAGGCAGAAGTAATATTTGAAGGTGGGATCCACCTCCGTCAGCATCTGGATGTTCGCGCCCGCGCAGAAAAATTTCTCACCCGCTCCCGTCAGGACGATCACGTGAACATCGTTATCCATCCGCGCCTGGAGGATGACATCGTCGAGCTGGCGATTCATCTCATAGCTGTACGTGTTGGCCGGCGGATCGCTGAGTTCGATAACGCCCACGCCCGACTCCACGCGGTAACGGATAAGCTGTCTCGCATCGGCCGCGGCCGTCGACGCGGCACTGCGCGTTGCAGATGCGTTCTTCATAGCCCTATTCATGTCCGTCTCTTTGTTGCCGGTCCCTTGCGAGAAACCGTTTTCTGCTTCGAGCGGTTGGCCCCGACGCGATCGAGCCGCCCCGCGTTAGTTTCACCACGGATGCCTTGCAGGAAGATATCGCTGATCTCGCGCGCCAGGACCTTCGCATCGGGATCGACTCGCGGCTTGTACCAGGTGTACAGCCAGTTCATCATGCCGAAGAGTCCCATCACCGCGGTGCGCGTGCTGATTCCGCCTGCGGCGCTGGCGTTGGGGCCGACCGACTTCAGCCCCTTGGCTTTGGCCAACTCATCCACCAGACCGACGCAGATGCGGTAGTACTCGCGCTTGATGCTCGCGAGTTCGACGCCGTAGCTGTTCTTCAACACGTCGTCCTCGTGCGACAGCACCTTCATCGCCTTCTGCTTGGCAACCGAGTACTCCACATGATTGTGGATAAAGATGCGAACCCGGGTTTCGGGGTCGCTACTGGAGGCCAGTCGCTCGCGCAAGCGTTCTACAATGGTGGCGAAGGTGTGCTGCTGGATGAAGTAGAGCAGGTTTTCTTTGGATTTGAAGTAATAATAAAGACCGGCCAGCGAGATGCCGCTCAGGCGGGACAAGTCACGCATCGAGGCGCCATCGTATCCTTTCTCGGCGAAGACCTCAGTGGCATAATCAAGTATCTCAGCCAGACGGCGGTCGAAACGTGTATCGTTAAGGGAAGCGTGTTCCAAGGCTCGAGTTGTGGAGGAAGCGGACATGGGGGCCTGCGACGGTTTGGCAAGATCTGAATTCTGTCGAACGTTCGTTCCAATTTTACGCGCCGGGGAAGGGCTTGCGCAAGCTGGTCGGGCCGAATTCTTGCCGAATCTGGCCCTCCGCCTCAGCGAGCCATGACTGATGTTTTCTTCGTGATCGCTTGCCCGTCTAGCGCTCGCGGAAACCGAGTGCGTCGCCAGGATCTAAATGGGGATGTTACGATTGGCGCGTTGACTTGCATTTCCGTTTCCGATCACTCGTCCGTTGACAACTGTGGCCCCGAACAGGCAAACTGCTGCATCCTGAAGATTTCTAGTCCGTGACCTGGAACGCGAACTCGATCTCGGCACCCAAGAGCGAATTGATGACCGCGCCACAACGCGTTTCGTACCGCATGGAATCCACGCTGGAAAGCGTGAATAAATCCGAAGAAATGGCCGACCAGCAGGCGGCACGGGCGGGTTTGGACGAGGACACGCGCGGCGGGTTTTCCATGGCAGTGCGGGAGGCGATGATTAACGCTGTTCTGCATGGCAATGCTTACGATACCGCCAAGCGGGTCAATTTAAGCTTCGAGCAGAACGACCAGGAGTTGATCGTTACCATCACTGACGAAGGCAAAGGTTTCATTCCGGAGGAAGTTCCCGATCCGCTGGCTCCGGAGAATCTTTTGAAGCAGTCCGGCCGTGGCATATTCTTAATGCGGGCATTCATGGATGAGGTTCGCTTCCGCAAGCTGAACCCCGGCACTGAAATCACTTTGATCAAGCGGCTCCCGGGCACTGACCTGGACCGCCAGGAGGCTTCCACGTGAGTATGAAAGCGAGCACCCGGCAGGTAGATGGCGTCACCATCGTAGACTTGAGTGGACGGATCACTCTAGGCGAGGGCAGCGTGGTTTTGCGCGACGCCGTCAAGGACCTGCTGGGCAAGGGGCAGAAGAGGATCCTGCTGAATCTGGGGGATGTCAGTTACATCGACAGCTCCGGCATCGGCGAACTAGTCAGCGCCTTCACCTCCGTCCGCAACCAGGGCGGCGAACTGAAGCTGCTGCATCTGACTAAGAAAGTGCACGACCTGCTGCAGATCACCAAGCTCTACACGGTCTTCGACGTGAAGGACGACGAGGCTGGAGCCATCGCCGCCTTTAGCCGCTAACGTCGGCAAACGCTAGCTGTCACCTGATCAATCTCCAGCGCCCTTTTGCGTCCTCGCAGAAGGGCGCTGCTGCGTTGAGCCGTCAGCAGATCGCGCCGCTGCTGAGATTAGAATGTAGCCATGCCCCGAATATCACGACTCGAAAAGGATCAGGTTGACGAGCAGACCGCCAAGATCTACGACGTCTACCTCGCAGAACGCGGCAATATCCCCAACATGTTTCGCACCGTAGCGCACCGGCCGGAGATCTTCCGGACGATGATTGCGCACTTCCGGGCGGTGATGAATACGGGAACGGTGCCCGCGAAGCTGAAGGAACTGGCGATCGTGCGTACCTCGCAGCTCAACCACTGCGCCTATTGACTGGCGTCCCACACCGCCTTGGCAAGGCGGCATGGCTGGAGCGAGGAGCAGATCAGCGACCTTGCAAATTTCCGGCACCGCACTGATTTCACCGACGCCGAGAAGGCTGCGCTTGAACTAGCGGAACGGACCACGCTCGATCCCAATGGCGTGGACGACGCTTTTTGGAACGAGCTCCGCAAGCATTTCGACGAAGGCGAAATTATCGAACTCCTAGCCGCGATTGGGCTGTTCAACTACTTCAATCGCTTCAACAACGCGCTGCACATGGAGCCAACGAAGTAAAGCGGCACTTAGCAGTTAGCATTTGGCAATTAGCCAAGAACGGCGGGTGCCAAGTGCCAAGCGCAAAATGCCAAGTGCTAACTGCTGATTCTCGGCGCGAAGCGCATTCCATAGAACAGCACTGCGGCCGAGATTGCCACGGCCACTATCATTGCCGTCAGTCCCATCTCCAGATTGCTGCGATCCGAGATATAGCCGATCAGCGTTGGCGAGAAGGCATCGCCGAGCAGGTGGATGGTGAAAATATTCACCGCCAGCGCGGTCGCTCGAATGCGAGCGCTGACCGAGTTCACCAGTGCGGCATTCAGCGGAGCGGTATTCAGCAGTAGAAAAAATTCGCCGAGGAAGATCGCCGGGTACATTGCGGTTCCGGGCAAATAGATAGCAACCACGACGGCGGGAATCGAGAGCGCCATACCGACAGCTGAGACCAGTTGATACGCGGCAGGGGTTCGTCGCAGCAGACGGTCGCCAAGCCAGCCTCCCAGCAGAGTGGCCACCGTTCCCGAGACCACCGTCATGCCGCCAAAGATTGTATTGGCGCGCTCCAGCGGGAGGTGTCGCATGCGAACCAGGAAAGTCGGCATCCAGACTTGGAGTCCACCGATGGCGAAGGTCATCATGGCCGCGCCCAGAGTGACTGTCCAGTAGGCCCTGTTGCGGATGAGGCCGAGGACTGACCCGCGCTCGACGCTGTCCGCCAGGTGATCGCTGGCGCCGCGAGTAGGCTCTCGCAGGCCGAGCACAGCGACCGCCAGCACAAAGCCCGGCAGCGCCGAGATCATGAAGGGAGCGCGCCAGCCATAGCGACCGCCGAGGTATCCGCCGATGAGATAACCCAGCGCGCTGCCCACCGGCGTCGCGAGGTAAAAAAATCCCATCACCCTTCCGCGTATTTGCTCGGGATACAAGTCGGCCAGGAATGCGGGCGAGATGGCTACGAACGTCGCCTCGCCGATTCCGACGATTACGTGCCGCAGCAGCAGTTCGTGGTAATTGTGGGTGACCGCGCTCAGCAGCGTGGCCGCGCTCCATACGAAGGCGCCCGCCGCCATGATCCATTTGCGCGAATAGCGGTCGGCCAGGGGAGCGACCAGCGGCGCGGCCACCATGTAGCACACGAAAAAGGCGGAAGTGAGAAAGCCCACCTGGGCGTCGGTGAGAGAGAACTCCTTCTGCACCAAAGGCTGCACGGCGAACAGCACATTGCGGTCAATGTAGTTCAGGAAGTTCAGGCCGGTGAGCAGCAGCAGGGCGACGGTCGCGCTGGTTTTGGCAGACATGGGTGCGCGGGGAGAATACCACGACGCTGCCGTCCGGTAATCCAGGAAAGATCTCCCTACGGTCACCCCGCGAAAGGATGAGTTGCTTCTGCCGCCGGAGTTGTCTACCCTTTCTGAGCTACTGCATCCCAGCAATAAAACTTTGCGGAGGCTACATGAAGTGCCTGTTGCCGTTTCTTCTTGTATTCGCGTTTTCGTGCGCCGCGGTGGCGCAGACTTCAGCGACCACGCAGGCCTCGGGGACCACACAGGCCACCGAGACCACGCAGACTACGACTCCGCCATCTGCGCCGTCGTCGCAGCCGGAGCAGCGGCTGTTCTTTCCGAAAGGCTGGTACTGGGGTTGGGGACAGTTCGATCTCGCTCCGCCGCACAACGAACCTGATCCCAACCTATGCGCGGAGAACGCCGGCCAGTATGGCGGCGTCAACGCCAAGTGCAATGCGTTTGCCCGCTATATGCTGTCGGGAACGGTGGAGTTACGGCCTATCGGGCGGACGGTTTTCCGGAGGGTAATGTTGTTTTTCGATCCGGACTTTCTGTTCGGCAAGAACGTTCCCCAGACGCTCTACACCTGGTCGTGGGACCCGATTGGCATGGAGTTCGCATACGGCGGAGGCATTGACCTGCCCAAGCGCTTTGAGTTCCGTTTCACGGCGCATCCCAAGATTGCGCGTTTTGGCGCGCGCGATCAACCCCTGGGCCCGGCGTGGCTTGGACCAAACGGCCCTTGGGGACAGTACAACGCCATCGGGATTCGCAAGTACTTCGGAAGCCGGCCGAAGGACGCTGAATAGATGCCGACTGGCCTTACAGCGGCGCGCCATCGAAAGTTTGCTTGAGATTCAAGCAGCGTAACCCGGTCTTATTTTTTCGGTCTGGGATAGCGCGCGATCACGACTGTTCCTATGCCGCCGCGCGGCCGGAATTCGCCCTTCACTTCAGCCCACTTCGGTCGAGCGGCCCGCACCACGTCTTCCAGCACGCGGTTGACGACGTTCTCCTGGAAGATCCCGATATTGCGATAGCAGGTCAGATATTCCTTCAACGACTTCAGTTCCAGGCAGTCCTTGTTGGGCATGTAGCGGATCCACAAGATGCCAAAGTCGGGCAGACGAGTCTTGGGGCAGACGGATGTGAATTCGGGGATGTCGATCAGGATTTCGTAATTGGGAAACTGATTGGGCCAGGTCTCGATTTCCGGGAACCTGACATCCAGACCGGAGCTGGCATGCTCCGGAGTGTAGCGCGCGCTTTTTGCCATGCTTTTATTGTAGCGGTAGCGGTGAGCGGCTGGCTCGCTGGAACACGGGCGAGGACGCCGCAGCGAAGGCCGTGGCGAAGCCAGCAGATATCTACGCCGAAGGGCGAGCTATCGACTTATCGTTCACAGGCTGCGCAGCGTCGGCGGTGGTGGACAGGGTCGGCTTTACTCTCGATGGTGGCGGCTGCTTGAGCTGTAGCGTTCCATCCCCACACTGCTGAATGATCTCCGAGTTCAGTTCCGCGCCAAGCAAGATGAGAAATCCGGACCAGTACAACCAAGTCAGCAGCGCAACGCCGCCTCCGAGCACGCCATAGGTTTTGTTCAGAGGAGCGAATCTGTGGAAGTACAGACTCAGGGCATCTGACAGCAGTCCCCAGCCAATCACCGCCAGGATTGCGCCGGGCAGGCAGGAAGTGAAGCGCTGCTTCACGTTTGGAGCCAGCAGATAAAGTCCCACAATCGCGATGACGAGAAAACCCACTGCCACGATATCGCGCAATATCGGCCACAATAACGCGAACGCCCGCGCCAGGCCAAGGTGGCCGGCGAGAAGTTCCCCGAAGCGGGGACCTTCAATCACAAATGCAAAAGCCAGCGTCACCAGGGTCCCGGTGACAAATAAGAGTTCGACCGCCAGCAAACGCGTCGTCCAGAACGGCCGGGTTTCCGGAACGTCGTAGGCGACATTGAGGGCTTCGATGATCTCGGCGAACCCGCTGGAGCAGGTCCATAGCGTGCCGATAAGGCCAAAAGAGAGCAAAGCGCCGCGACTGGGCGTAATCACATCGGCTGCGATCCGGCGAATGAGGCCCATGCTCTCCGGCGGAGCGAACCTTGCCATGGTGCTGATAATGGTATTGAACAGGTCAGGAATTGGGAGGTAGGCGACAATGGCCGCCAACGTGATCAGTGCGGGAAAAAAGGCCATTACAAAGTAGTAGGATAGGGCGGCGGCAAACGATACTATGTGATTTGTGTTGAGATTCCCCACGACGCCGGCAATGACTCGCTTGATTTGCCCTAGTGACATGTCACGGCCCGCGGATCGTCGTCTGGAATGTGCTTGCTATTCAGGTAAACAGGCTGCTGCAAGGGTTGAGTCACATGGGTAGCCTTGCGTCTTCTTGCGAACTGGAACATCACACGTTGGTGGCCGGCGGTCACCGCCAGAGGGAGTCTGATCCCGGCTGCCTCTGCGACATGATACTAGTGTAATGAACGGGAAGTTGTGTCCTGCATTATACTTGTAGTTTCGGACAAAAATGGCAGCCGCATCTGAAAACGGCCACGGTAATGCAAACGGAAAACGCACCTGGCTTGTCATCATTGGCTTGATTGTTGCAGTGGTGGTGCTGGCCGCCTTCCTTTCGTTTCATCGTTCTCCAGTGGCCATTCGGGTTGGCCGAGCTGAACGCGAAACCATCACTGCCAGCATCGCCACCAACGGCAAAATTGAGGCTTTAGACAACTTTCAAGCGTACGCCCCCATGCCGACGACGGTGAAGAAGATATACGTGCAACAGGGAATCTGGGTGAAGCCGGGTGAAATGCTTTTGCAATTAGTCGATGCTGATGCCCGGTTGCAGGCGGCCCGCGCCGAAGCCCAATTGAAAGGCGCTGAGGCGGATCTGAACGCCGTGCAAGGTGGTGGCACGCGAGAAGAGATCCTGACCACGAAGAACGGCCTGGTCAAGGCACAGGCTGACCGTGAGGCTGCGCAGCGTAATCTGCAGGCGATGCAAAAGCTGTTGCAAACGGGGGCCGCGTCTCAGGCGGAAGTGGATGCGGCACAGACGCGGCTTCGGGTTGCCGACTCCGAAGTGCATCTGCTGCAGCAGAAGCTGAAGGGACGCTATTCTCCGCAGGAGATTGGACACGTGGAAGCGCAGCAGACCGAAGCGCGTGCTTCCTTGCAGGCGGCGCAGGACGTGCTGAAAAATTCCAACATCGCGGCGCCGCGCAAAGCGATGGTCTATTCACTGCCCGTGCGCGAGGGCGCCTTCGTGAATACGGGCGACTTGCTGGTGCAGGTGGCAGACTTGCACAATGTTCGCGTGCGCGCCTTCGTCGACGAACCTGAGATCGGGAGGCTACGGCAAGGCCAGACAGTGGAAGTTACGTGGGACGCGCTTCCTGGTCGAATTTGGCAGGGTACGTTGGAAACTCTGCCGACCACGGTTGTTCAGCACGGGACGCGAATGGTTGGAGAAGTGACGTGCGTGATTGCCAACAACGATCTCAAGCTGTTGCCTAACACGAACGTAAGCGTAGCCGTGGTTACAGAACGCCAGCAGAATGCCATCACGATCCCGCGCGAGGCAATCCACCAGGATGCTGGCGGGCAGTACGTCTTTCAGGTGGTGGATGGCGAGCTGAAGCGCAGGGACGTAACTACTTCCGTCTCGAATCTCACGCGGGTTGCGGTGACCGGCGGCCTCTCCGATAATGCGGTGCTCGCGTTGGGGGCTCTTAATATGCAATCCTTGAAAGGCGGCATGGCGGTAAGGCCGGCTAATCCATGAAGTTTTTTTGTTTGAAGTTCGTACTCATTATTGGCCTGTTAGGTGTCTTTGTGACGGCGAGCAGCGCCGATCCGGCGGCGACCCAGTTGCTGTCGTTGGGCCGCATGAACGACGCGGTCACTGTCCTGAGCCGCCGTTCCGATGCCGAGTCGCTCAATCAACTGTCGCGCGCCTACTTCGCCATGGAGCAGTGGGACGACGCTGTGAGATCTGGGGAGCGCGCGGTCAGCCTCGATCCGAACAATGCAACGTATCACCTCTGGCTGGGACGGGAATACGGGCGAAAAGCGGCAGATGCCAACCCGCTGACAGCGGCGGGACTCGCTCGCAAGGCGAAGAACGAGTTTGAGCGCGCGGTACAACTCGATCCAGCCAACGTGCCGGCGCGCCTCGATTTGGCACAGTATTACACCGAGGCTCCGGCGATCATGGGCGGAGGGCTGGATAAGGCCCGCGATCAGGCGGCGCAGATGCAGAAGTATGACCCGGCGAAGTCGCATCTGATACTGGCGCGAGTCGCAGTGAAAGAAAAGCAATACGGTGAGGCTGAGGCGCAATTTCGCGCTGCCATCCTGGGCGCGAAGAACCCTGCCGATATGTGGCTGCAGCTAGCTGCCTTTTACCGCCAGCGAGGACGCCTTGACGACATGCAGAATGCGGTGCAATCGGCAATGGCGCAGCCTGGCAAGCCTGCTGAGTCCTATTTCGATGCGGGAAAGGAACTATACCTGGGCAGTCGTAATCTCTCCGCAGCGCGGCAATATCTGCAGCAATACTTGTCGTCCGGCGGATTGGTTGAGTCGGCGCCGGCGTTCCGGGCCCACTACATGATCGGTCAGTTGAACGAGAAGATGGGAAATAACGGAGCGGCGGTCACCGAGTACGAAGCCTCAATAGCGATGGCTTCCGGCTTTGTTCCCGCCAGGAAAGCTCTTAGTCGCGTCCAGTGACGGCATGCCTTCGCGTTGCTAGTGTAGAGCATGGGATGCACCCAAAACTCCGGCGTTCCAAAACGAAGATAAAGCCGGCTACATGGCGCGCGAAGCTAGTCGCTCTTGCCTGCGTCTTGCTGTCGACGTGCGGGCTATCAGTCGCGGCCGACGCTCCAGCCCCGCCAATCCCCTTCCGTAATGCCATCCAGATGGCTCTCGAGCACAGCGGAGTCATGGGAATTGCCGCAATCAACCAGTGGCGGGCGCAAGAGGCCTACAAGGAGGTGCGCGCCAACTATATTCCTCAGCTGACGATCGGTTCCGCGCTCGGTTACTCGTACGGCTTCCCGCTTACCCTAGAGGGGTCAGCTCCATCGGTGGCCAACTTCAATGCGGTTGAGTCCTTCTACAATCCTGCGCTCAAGCAATTCGTCAAAGCGGCCAAGATTGACTGGAAGGCCACATCGTTTGACGTGCGCGACAAACGTGACGCCGTCATTCTCGATACTGCCTTGAGTTACGCGCAACTGGCTCAACTTACGGGGAAGATCGCCGCTCTGACCGAAGCGCAGACCGCGGCAGAGAAAGCGCAGTTCGTCAGCGAGCAGCGTCTCAAGGAAGGTGTGGATAGCAAGCTCGAGGTCACTAAGAGCCAGTTGCTGACCGCTCGTATCCGATTACGGATTGCCGAAGCTCAGGGACAGGCGGACTTGCTACGCGAGCATTTGGCGCATCTGCTGGGAATGCCCGCGGACTCCATCACCACGGAGCCGGGCTCCATTCCTCAGATCCCATTGATCTCGCAGGATGACGACCTGCCGGCGCGCGCCGTTGCCAACAGCCTGCCAGTAAAGCTGGCGGAGCAGAAAGCCGCCGCCGCAGAGGCGCGAGCTCAGGGTGAGCACAAGGCCGCATACATGCCGACCATCGACCTGGCTTCGCAATACGCTTACCTTGCCAAGTTCAACAATTACGATCTTTACTACAAAAACTATACCGCCAACAACTTTAGCGGCGGCCTGAATCTCAGGATACCTATCTTCAATTCGGTGCAGAAAGCCAAGGCCCAGGAAGCTGAGGCCGATGCCATGACGGCCAAGAAGCAAGCGGAGATGGCCAAGGATCAAGTCAGGGAAGACACTCTGAAACTGCAGCGTTCCCTGCGTCAGCTTTCGGCGGCACGCGATGTCGCCAGGTTGGAGTGGGAGGTTTCGCAAGGTGACTTGGAAGCCGTGAAGGGCCGGGTGCAGACCGGCGAAGCCAACACCCGCGATGAGCAGAACGCAGAACTCAATAGCGACGACAAGCACGCCGCCTATCTCGATGCCGAGTTCGAGCTGAGCCGGGCTCAGCTGCAACTGCTCCGCCTTACCGGAGAACTGGAGAATTGGGCTGTTCCGACCCCATAATTCACCATTCGCTGGCATCAAGAAGTGCATCTAACTTAAAGAATCTCAAGTAGTTCCGTGCGCCTCCAACAGATGGTACGATAGTAAGTAGCTTATGCCTTTGAAAACGTTATTCCTAAACCCTCCCTCGTTTGAAAACTACGACGGTGGCGCCAGTTCGCGCTGGCCGGCCACCCGTGAAATCGAGTCCTACTGGTATCCGGTATGGCTCGCCTATCCGGCAGGAATGCTGGAAGGGTCGCGCCTGCTCGACGCTTCGCCCCATAAGGTGGACGCCCAGCAGACCATCGAGATCGGCAAAGAGTATGAGTTCCTGGTGCTGTTCACCAGCACTCCTGGATTTCAAGGGGACATCAAGCTGGCTGCCGCCATGAAGGCGGCCAATCCGAAGCTGAAGATTGCTTTCGTCGGACCCCATGTCACCACGTTGCCTGAGCCTTCGCTGAAAGAAGGACCGGCAATTGACTTTATCGTGCGCCGCGAATTCGATTATGCAGCCGTTGAATACGCCAATGGCAAGCCCCTGAGCGAGATTCTCGGTATTTCTTATCGGGGCGAAAATGGGCAGGTCGTCCACAATCCCGACCGTCCCGCGGTCGCCGATCTGGACGCGTTACCGGACGTTGTAGATGTTTACAAGCGCGATCTGGATCCCCGCCGCTACAATGTTCCGTTCCTGCTGTACCCGTTCGTCTCGCTGTACACCACGCGAGGATGTCCGGCACAATGCACGTTCTGCCTATGGCCGCAGACCCTCAGCGGTCATCCCTGGCGCAAGCGATCTTCGGACGCCGTCGCGAGCGAGATGGCGAAGGCCAAGGAATACTGGCCTTGGGTAAAGGAATTCTTCTTCGACGACGATACCTTCAACATTCAGAAGGCCCGCACCATCGAACTGTGTGAGAAGCTGAAGCCGCTGGGCTTGACTTGGTCGTGCACCTCGCGTGTCACCACTGACTACCAAACGCTGAAGGCGATGAAGGAAGCCGGTTGCCGGCTGCTGATTGTCGGCTACGAGTCCGGTGACCAGCAGATCCTGAAAAACGTTAAGAAGGGCGCGACCGTCGAGCGCGCGCGCGAGTTTACGCGCGATTGCAAGAAGCTTGGGCTGGTGGTCCACGGCGATTTCATCCTCGGTCTGCCCGGCGAGACCAAAGAAACCATTCGCAAAACCATCGACTTCGCCAAGGAATTGGACGTCGAAACCATCCAGGTTTCTCTGGCGCACGCTTATCCCGGAACCGAACTCTACGACTTCGCCAAATCGAATGGTTTCATTCTGAATGAAGGCTCGCAGATGGTCGACGCTATGGGCCATCAGGTGGCGATGATCGTGTACCCCGGCATCTCGCGCGACTACATCATGGAGATGGTGCATCGTTTTTACGACGAGTACTATTTCCGTCCGAAAGCGATCTTCCGCATCGTGAAGCGGGCCGCATTCAATTCCACGGACCGCAAGCGCCTTTACACCGAGGCCAAATCGTTCATGAAGCTTCGTGCCCAGCGCAATCGTGCGGTGAAGGATTCGCGCCACCAGCAGAGTTCGGCCGCCAAGCCCCCCACCGTGGGGCCCGGCACAGGAGTCGAGTCCAAAACGCCTGAATCGGTCAGCGCGTAATCACCCCAACGAGCCAACAACGGGGCTCGTAGGGGACCCCGAGGAACAAGCAGGCGTGACCGTCCGAAAATATCTGATCCTTCTGGCGGTCGTAATCTTCGGCTCGTGCGGCGATGTCTGCCTGGGCCGCGGGATGCGAGACTTAGGCGCTGTGACCAGCGCCAACTGGCGCCAGCTGCTCACGGTACTTTGGAATCCCTGGGTTATAACCGGAATCTGTCTGCTGATTCTGTTTTTCTGCACAACTAGCGGCTGCCTGCTCAGAATCGACATCTGCTTTAGTCGGGTAAACGACTGGCCCGTTTTAAGCGTTGTTGTAGACTGTCCGCCACTAGCCCGCGGCTCGGTGCCGAGGAACTCATGAGAAAGCTTTCCGTCGCATGTATTGCCGCAGTTCTGTTGCTGGCCGCCTGCTCGTCGAACCAACCAGCGGAGTCGCAACTGAGCTCTAAGTCTGCTCCCAGACAATCTGAATATGAAACGGGACGCGTAGCGTTTCAGAAGATGTATCTGGCCGCGCGGGAATGGGCTGGCGATGCTGCTCCGTTCCGCCTGCAATCGCGGTTCACTGCCGATGCTCCCGTGGCTGAGGGTAAAGCCGGCGTGTGGCGGGCTTCTTTCGCCTCGCCTGCAAAAAAGATGCTGAAGATGTTTGTTTGGTCAGGATTGGTTGGACCGGATGCACCGGAACCGGGCGTCAGCTTCTCGGCCGAAGACACTTGGAGTTCGACCAACACCTCCGACCGGGTTTTCAATCTGGGCTTCCTCACGACCGATAGTGACAAGGCCTATGAAGTTGCGCAGAAGAACGGCGGTCAGAAGCTCACGACAAAAGATCCGAAACAGCCTGTCTTCTTCGTATTGGATTGGGATGGGTCGAAGAACCAGTTGGTCTGGCACGTGATTTACGGCAGCAGCCAGGAGGAAGCGAAATTGCGAATCGCTGTCAACGCCTCGACAGGCGAATTCCTCCGGGTGGAAAAGTAATGAGGTGCAGTCTGCTTCTCACTGCTGGTCTGCGCCCCGAGCGTTGCTTGAGGGTTCTTAGGTCTTTTAATCTCCCATCAATTCGATTTTAATGCCGCGCACCCACGCCCGCAATCTCCCAGACCACGCCGCAGCCTTCGTCGCAGTTTTCCGCAAACGTACCTCCGTTAAGCGTTGTGCCGTAGAGATTGCCGTTCGCGTCAAGCACCGGGGCGCCCCAGGGGAGATAGCCGTCACTACCACTGAAGTCGTGGAGATCGACCATGGTGCACCCTCGGCTGCAATTCGTCAGCTCGAATATCCAGCCCTCTTGATGGACACCGCCATAAGCACACACCCCAAATAAATTACCGGCTGCGTCCATGGCTACGCCACCGTAGGAGCTGCACATCGAGCTGAAGGTGTAAAACGCAGTGTAAGTGAACCCTCCGTCTGAGGGCGCCAGTTTGAAGACTACGCCATCTCCATTGTGTCCGCCGCAACTCGTGGCGCTATAGAGGTTGCCGGAAGCATCGATGATTAGGTTACCGATCGGGCCACTCCCATTTGTCCCGTTGAAGTTGACCAGGACATTCTCGAGCGACCCTCCGTTGGAAGGCATCAGTTGGTAAACCGTTCCGACCCGTCCGGTTCCGCCGCTGGATGTGGTTCCGTACACATTTCCGGCGGTATCGAGGACCACACCCGCCTCTGGCTGGTATCCGTCAGTACCGCTGCCGAAGTTATGAAGGATGCTCTGCGTGTATCCTCCTCTGGAGGGGGTCAGTTCGAACGTAATCCCGTAGCCATAAATGCCTCCCCGCTCTGTCGTGCCGTAGATGTCACCCGCTGCATCGAAGGCTAAATTGTCGAATTGCGGGTATTCCCCATCCTGGGCTCCTGTAAAGTTGTGAAGTACGTTTTCGTCCCAATAGCACAGTCTCGCCTTGCAGACCGCAGGCGAAGGTCTCAGTTCGAACACTGTCCCGAAGTTGTTTTCCCCACCCTCCACGGCCGTGCCATATAAAGCGCCATTTGGGCCGATCACTACCCCGCCGTATGGCATGGCTCCATCGCTGCCCGCGGTAAATTCGTACTGCGGGCTGAGGGTCCAACTGGAACCTTGGTACGTCAATTTGAAAACTACGCCGGCACCGTGGTTTCCGCCGGCTGACGCCGTTCCGTACAGAACTCCTGAGGGTCCGACGGTAACTCCGGCATAAGGACTTGCCCCGTCTCCGCCTCCACTGAAGTAGTGAAGGACGCTGAACGTCTGCGCCTGCATGGCGTGGGTTGTGAAGAGTGTCATCGCGAAAACGACCGCGAAAGCCATCGCGAACCTGCCCACGTACGAGCTGACGTTGAAGCGAAGCTTGCGCAGAGATATTGTTTGCCCGTCGATAGTCTGCTCCTTGTTGAGCACGAATTTCCCTTCTAACCTCAAAGCTTAGTTGCCAATTCCCGACCCTACCTGCCCGATGTCTTCGCCGGATTCCACCCGGCCCAGACAGGAATGCCTCGGTCGTCCCGCAAGGTGACGGTGTTGGTGCCCACGGTAATCTCGCGCGCCAGGATCTCTTCTTCAGTAGCATTTGCCGCCTTTGCCCCAACCACCTCCACCTGATCACCTTTAGCGAAGGAAGCATCGATTTCCTTCAAGAACGAGGCAGGCGCCACATGTACCAGAACTGTGCCTGTATCGGTCTTCACTACCAGAAGAGTTCCTTCGAAGTTTCCCGGAATCTCACGAATGTCCTCAATGACACCTTTGAGCTTGACTTCATTACCAACGTCGTACTTGGGCCCGGTATCTTTCATCTTCTGAGCCGAGCCATAGGCCAGTGCCAATGACAGCGCGGCAACGCTAAACAGAATCCTCGACCACAGCTTGTAGCTCATTGTCGGCACTCCTCCCGGCGAAAGCATGCTCCTACCCCACGAACGATGTACATTTCGCGGGTGGAAACCAGCATCCGCCACCACGGTGTTCCCAGAAAAAACGCCGCGGCACTTGCTGAGTCGTCAGAGCGCAACCTCTGCATCGAAAGAACATCGCTCTTCGCGAAATGGCGTTCGCGACATATTGCGCCCAAACTCTTCTGAACCCAAGCTCAAACTTAGCTGGTGACAACCGGCGCCGCAGTGAGGGGGCTCACAGCCGGGCGTGACCTCCCATGACCCTGGGGCTACCACCTTCCGACAGGGTCAGCGCTAATTTAGTGGAAACAATGGTTGCCATATAGCGCTTTCGTGTCATAATCAGGGCACGTTCATAGATGCACTTGAGGAAAATTCTTCGTGCGCGCTTCGTTTGCTCCCAGGTTTCTGACTCGACTCCGGCTCGTCGGGCTGGAGCATGAGTATTGGGACGCCCGGGTGGAGCATGTGTTGGCCGTTTCGCGTCTTCTGGTAGCACTAACGTCCCTGGCGGCTTGGCTCCTTCACGTCGGAGACAGCTTCGCCCACTACCAGGTGGGACTGATCTTGTTGCTAGGCTATGTCTTTGCCAGCCTGGTGCTTCTTGTCCGGCTGCACATGGGCGGCGAACCCAGCCGAAGCTTTGTTGTTTCTGCGCAAGTGAGCGATGTCGGCTGGCCAGCGCTGATTTGCTTGTTTGCCGAGATGCCCAATACGACTTTTTTCCTGCTTTTTCTTTTCGCTATGATCGCGGCAGCATTTCGCTGGGGTTTTGTGGAAACGATGGCCACGGCGCTTATTAGCGCAACTCTGCTACTTTTCCAAGCCATGATGGTGGCGTACGGGCCCTCGACGCTTCGCGAGCTGCTATTTGCGCCGGTAGAGCCCTCACGAGTGCTTATGCGTTGCGCCTTCCTGGTAATGGCGGGTTGGTTGCTCGGATTTCTGGCCGAGACGGAAAAGCAATTGCGGGCTGAGATCGCTTTTGCGAACCACCTCCTGTCCCTGACTCGCGTCGGCAGCCGCTTTGCCACTGTCCTACAGAATGTCCTTTCAGAGTTAGGACAAGTCTTCCAGGGCAGGGCGGTTTACGAGGTTGCGGCCCAGGGCAGCAGCGGACGAACTTTCAGGTGGGAGATTCCGGCCTTGGCAAATTCCACGATTCACGTCCGCGAAATTGCTCCCGCAGACAAGACTTTCGAGATGATGCCGGGTTATCCGCACACGTTTTTTATGCGCCGCACTGCTGCCAACGGAGCTTGTTCCATTACTGCTCTTGATGAGGATGGCCGACGACTGAAAAGCGAGCAGACTGAGGGCCTGGAAATGCCTGTGCCTGAGGCGAATTCGCTCCTGGCCGTCAGCCACGAGATTGGCCGCGACTGGTGCGGCCGTCTCATCTTTCTCGATGCCCGTCTGGGACGTCAACGCGAACACGAGCTGCGATTTGCTCAGAATGTTATGCGTCAGGTGGCTCCGGCCCTGTATTCTGTGTATCTCTTCCGCGGGTTTCGCTCGCGGGCAGGAGCGACAGAGCGCGCCCGGGTAGCACG
>Ga0181523_10000741_pt1 | contig 36678 bp, 28 predicted proteins | sample PEATcosm2014_Bin_43_FD_119752 | JGI IMG/M metagenome (GOLD analysis project Ga0181523, IMG submission 119752) | Peatland microbial communities from MTU Mesocosm Facility, Houghton, MI, USA - PEATcosm2014_Bin05_30_metaG | ecosystem: Environmental > Terrestrial > Soil > Wetlands > Peat | place... | reverse complement strand
GTGCCGATTTACATCGATCGCCACGATCTACCGGGAGCAACGCCCGAAGCGGTCGCCGATGCCCACCGGCTGGACGTGGCGATCCAGAAGAAACACAGCGTCCAGTACCACACCTACTGGTTTGATCGAGACCACGGCTTGGTCTTCTGCCTGGCTGAAGGTCCGAACAGAGAGGCACTAGAAGCCGTTCATAGAGAGTCCACCGGCCTGGTAGCGGGCACCATTGTGGAGGTCGATGGCACGGCACCGATCAACGCTTTTCTCGGATCCGTGCCGGACCATCCCGTAGGCACCGCCTACACAGCCTCGGCGATGCGAGCAATCGTCTTCACGGACGTATGCGGCTCGGTCGCTCAGACGCAGCAACTGGGTGACGACGGCCATATGCAGCTATTGCGCGAACACAATGCGATCGTGCGCCAAGAGCTTGCCTCGCAAGACGGTCGCGAGGTCAAGCATACGGGCGACGGCATCATGGCCTCATTCTCTTCGGTCGTGTCCGCGATCACGTTCGCGATCGGTGTGCAGCGACGACTTCACGAACGCAACGAAAAAGCCCTCACACCGTTCCACATCAGTATTGGCATCAGCGCCGGCGAACCCGTTACTGATGACAATGACGATCTGTTCGGAGCGGCAGTCCAGCTCGCCGCCCGGCTTTGCGCCACCGCATCTGAGGGCGACATCGTCGTTTCGGTGGCTGTTCGTGAACTCTGCACAGGCAAATCCTTTCGATTTGACGACCGTGGCGAACACGCCCTGAAGGGGATACCAGAACCCACACGTATCTACGGGGTCAACTGGAACGATTGATCCGGTGACCGGCTGACGGGGGGGCTCCCAACTCCGATCGCTTCTAGATTTCCATACACGCTTCTATCTTTGATTGGTACGAAAGCGTTGTGCCGAGCCGTACACAATCCCGGGCAAAGCGGGGTGGTCGGGCCCGTCCAGTGTCGGCACTTCCAGCCCGGTCCAGATCAGTATGCAAGGTCGTCGTTATCGGCTCGCATTTCGCTTATCGTTCTCAAGAGTTACCAGGCGGACCCGTGCCCTAGCTCCCAGATGGGTGGCCTTCTTGCGCCTCGGCATGCGCTTGGGGTCCTCGCCTAACCTTGTTACTTCCAAGCCAGAGGTGTTTCTTGGCCATCGAGAGCACAACGATCCTTTTCACCGACGCGGTGGGGTCCACGGACCTGTCGCAACGGTTGTCGCCCGACGCCGCCGACGAGGTCCGTCGGAGGCACTTCTCGATCCTGCGTCAGGCCGTCGCCGAAGCGGGCGGCACAGAGGTGAAGAACCTCGGCGACGGGCTCATGGTGGCGTTCGTTTCGGCGTCCGCCGCCCTCGCCTGTGCGGTGGCCATGCAACAAGGCGTCGAACGGGACAACCGGGACCGAGAACATTCCGTGGGCCTGCGGGTAGGCCTCAGCGGTGGGGAAGTAACCAGAGAGGACGACGACTATTTCGGAGACCCTGTCGTCGAGGCGGCCAGGCTCTGTGCGACTTGCGACAGCGGGCAGGTCTTGGCGACGGTGTGGGTGCGATTGACTTCCGGACGGCGCGGTCGTCATGAATACCGGTCTCTCGGGGAGCTGACTCTGAAAGGCTTGACCGATCCAGTCGAAACCGTCGAAGTAGCTTGGGAACCGCTTCGAGGAATCCATGGTGGAACTTCAATGCCCTTGCCCGGTCGTCTGGCCGTGCGCCCAATCGCAGGTGTTGTGGGGCGCAACGCCGAGATGCAGACCATCAGCGACGCCAACAAGCGGGTTGCTCGGGGCGAAGGGCGTGAGGTGCTCCTCACTTCGGGTGAAGCCGGTCTGGGAAAGACCACGCTGGTGGCCGAGGCGGCCCGGGCGGCCTTCGACACAGGAGCCTGCGTGCTATTCGGTCACTGCGAGGAGGATCTCGCCACTCCTTACCAGCTTTTCGCCGAGTCCCTAGGGCACTACGTCACCCACGCCCCCGAGGAGCAACTCTTGGCCCACGTTAAGGCCCACGGGTCGGAGCTGTTTCGTCTCGTTCCCACGCTGGCCAGTCGCCTTCGCGACCTGCCACCATCGAAGGCCACCGACTCTGACACCGAGCGGTTCCTGCTCTTTGCAGCCGTTGTCGGTCTTCTCGGCACCATGTCCAAGGAACAGCCCGTCGTTCTCGTCCTCGACGATCTCCAGTGGGCCGACAAGGGCAGCCTGCTTCTGCTCCGCCACCTCGCGGCGGCCGAACAAGCCATGCGAGTGCTGATCCTCGGGACCTACCGGGACAGCGAGTTGTCACAGAGCCACCCCCTCACCGACACCCTGGCCGCCCTCCACCGCCAGCGGGGTGTCTCCCGAATCGAACTAGCGGGACTCGACGACAACGGAGTGGTGGCACTCCTCGAGGCAGCGGCTGGTCAGAACCTCGACGCCGCTGGGGTCGGTCTGGCCCATGCCGTGTTCCGGGAGACCGACGGCAACCCGTTCTTCGTGACCGAGATGCTGCGCCACCTCTCGGAGTCCCGAGCGATCTACCAGGACATCACCGGTCGGTGGGTGACCAAGAGCGCAACGGAGCAGTTGGTCCTGCCCGACAGCGTGCGCATGGTGATCGGGGCGAGGGTCGGACGCTTGGGCAAGAACGCCGGGCGGGTGCTCTCGATGGCGTCGGTCATCGGACGCGACTTCGATCTCGACCTGTTGGCCCGGGCCACGAACACCAGCGAGGACGATCTGCTCGACATCCTTGACGCCGCCGCAACCGTTGCCTTGGTGCGCGAAGTGGCCGACACCGGACGTTACAGCTTCGCCCACGCCCTTATTCAGCACACCTTGTACGAGGACCTCGGTCACAACCGAAGAGCACGGTCCCACCGGCAGGTGGCCGAAGCACTGGAGGACCTCTGTGGAGATCGACCGGGGGCGCGGGTGGGTGAGCTGGCCCGGCACTGGACCAGCGCCACCCAACCCATCGACCTGGCCAAGGCCATCGGATATTCGAAACTGGCGGGCGATGCCGCGCTCGGTGCGTTGGCTCCAGGCGAGGCACGGCGCTATTACGCCCAGGCCCTTGACCTCTATCCCAAGGTCACCGACCCCGATCCGCTGCTAGGAGTCGAGTTGGCGATTGGGCTCGGCACCGCCCAACGACAGACCGGGGACCCCGCCTCCCGACAGATGCTCCTGACTGCAGCTCGACAGGCTGCTGATCTCGGCGATACGAACCGACTCGTTGCCGCCGCCCTGGCCAACGACCGGGGTTACACCAGTAACAACAATGCCACCGACACCGAGAAGGTTGACGTCTTGGAGATGGCTCTTGATCGCCTCTCGGCCGATGACCCTGATCGGTCGCTGGTGCTCGCCACTTTGTGTTCAGAACTCGCCCACGGGAGTACTCTCGAACGGCGACGGGCTTTGGCCGATGAGGCTCTGAGGATCGCCACATTGTCAGGTGATGACGCCACCATCGCTCGCGTTGTCAATAACCTCTTTTACCCCCTGCTGGTCCCGTCCATGCTCGAACAGCAGTTGAACTGGACGCGGGACGCCCTCATTCGGGCCGAGCGCGTCGGTGATCCGGTGCTGCTCTTTCTTGTGGCACACTCCCGAGCGACGGCCGTTTTCTTGGCTGGGGACATCGACGAGATGGATCGTTGTATCGAGGTCATGTGCACCCTGGCGGAGCAGCTCGATCAACCCATTCTGAGCTGGACGAATACATTCCACCTGGCCAAGCGAGCGCAGATCGCCGGAGATACCGCCCTCGCAGAACAATTGGCGACCGAGGCCCTGCAAATCGGCACTGAATGTGGCCAGCCCGATGCCGCGCTCTTCTTCGGGGGACAGCTCATGATCGTCAACGCCCAACGAGGAACGATGGGTGAGTTGATCCCTCTTATTGAGCAGATGGTGGACGAGGCACCCGCGAGCGTTGGGGTGTTGACTGCCGCTTTAGCGTTGGCCTACGCAGAAGCCGATCACAGCGAGGATGCCCGGCGGTTGTTGGATGAGTTCGCTGCGGCACACTTCGATCTCCCGGACGACATAACAGCGATGCACTGCTACGCCGAGGCTGCGATTTATTGCGGGGATCCGAAGTACGCAGAACCGATTTTCGACCGGCTCGTTCCTTGGGCCGAGCAGTCAGTGGCGGCCGGCAGTGTCACGGCGTCAGGGCTGGTGAGCCACTCCCTCGGTGGACTCGCAACTGTCCTCGGCCGCTACGACGAGGCGGACACCTACTTCGCACAATCTGCCGGCATGAGTGCCCGAATGGATGCCAAGTTCTTTGCTGCTGTGACGGATCTCCTTTGGGGGAGCATGCTCGCCCAACGCAAGGCTCAGGATGACACCGAGAAAGCTCGGGACCTCCTCACTAAGGCGCAGGCTGCCGCAGCGCTCCACGGCTACCGGAACGTCAAACGTCGGGCTGCAGCAGCGCTCCAACGCTTAGACGCTTGACAGGCAAAACGATGGGCCGCTCGCCCGATCGGGATTAACGCGTTTTCGGTCGGCGACGTCGGATCGTTCCCGCTTACGAGCCACGCGGGCTGTGCCTTAGCCCCAAGCTTGGGCCCTCTGGCGCCTCGGCAAGCGGCTGGGGTCCTCGCTACCCTGGTGCTTTCCAAGCCAGAGGTGTTTCTTGGTCATCGAGAGCACAACGATTCTGTTCACCGATGTGGTGGGCTCGACGGAGTTGTCGCAGCGCCTGTCTCCCGACGCCGCCGAAGAGGTCCGCCGAGGGCACCTCTCTATCCTGCGCCAGACCATCGCCGAGGCCGGCGGCACGGAGGTGAAGAACCTCGGCGATGGGGTTATGGTCGTGTTCGGTTCGGCGTCAGCCGCCCTGGCCTGTGCGGTGGCCATGCAACAAGGCGTCGAACGGGACAACCGGGACCGAGAACATTCCGTGGGCCTGCGGGTGGGCCTCAGCGGCGGAGAAGTAACCCGAGAGGACGACGACTATTTCGGAGACCCTGTCGTCGAGGCGGCCAGGCTCTGTGCGACGTGCGACAGCGGGCAGGTCTTGGCCACCGATGTCGTGCGGGCCATGGCCGGTCGCCGCAACCGCCACGAATGCCGGTCGCTTGGAGAGCTCACCCTAAAGGGCCTGTCCGACCCGCTCGAGGCCGTCGAAGTGTTGTGGGAACCTCTGGGAGGAGCAGACGCCGGGATTTCGATACCACTTCCGTTTCGTCTGGCCTTGCGCCCCGCCGTCGGCGTGGTCGGACGCGAATCTGACTTGCAGTTGTTGACGAATGCCGCGAAGCGTGTGTCTCGGGGCGAAGGCCGAGAGGTTTTGCTGATCTCGGGGGAGGCCGGTCTGGGCAAGACCACCCTGGTGGCCGAAGCGGCCCGGGCCGCGTTCGAAGACGGGGGCTGTGTGTTGTTCGGCCACTGCGAGGAAGACCTCGCCACCCCCTACCAGCTCTTCGCCGAGGCCCTCAGTCACTACGTCACCCACGCCGGCGAGGCTGAACTCGTCGCGCACGTCGAGGCTCACGGGTCTGAACTGTCGAGGCTGGTCCCTGCCCTGGCGAGCAGGATTCCCGACCTCCCGCCGTCCAAGGCCACCGACGCAGACACCGACACAGAGCGGTTCCTGCTGTTCGCGGCGATTGTCAGTCTGTTGGCCACGATCTCGGAGCAACAGCCGCTCGTCCTCGTCCTCGATGACCTCCAATGGGCCGACAAAGGGAGCCTGCTGTTGTTGCGGCACATCACCGGGGCCGATCAGGTCATGCGCGTACTCGTGCTCGGGACATATCGCGACAGCGAACTATCGCACTCCCATCCGCTCACCGACATGCTGGCGGCACTTCGTCGGCAGCATGGCGTCAGCCGCATCGAATTGACCGGGTTGAACGACAAGGAGGTGGTGGCATATTTCGAGGCCGCCGCCGGGCAGCTCCTCGACGACGCCGGAGTGGGTCTCGCTCACGCCGTGTCTCGCGAGACCGACGGCAACCCGTACTTCGTCAGCGAGGTCCTGCGCCATTTGACGGAGACCGGGGCCATCTACCAGGACGCCACCGGAAGGTGGACCTCCGAGACAAGCTTGGAGGATGTGACCTTGCCCGACAGCGTCCGAGAGGTCATCGGGGCGAGGGTAGGTCGACTTGGGAAAGACGCTGAGAGGGTGCTCTCGGTGGCGGCGGTCATCGGTCGGGACTTCGACCTCGACCTCTTGGCGCGTGCCACCAAGACCATCGAAGACGATCTCCTCGACATCCTCGAAGCTGCTGCAGCCGTGGCTCTGGTGCGCGAACCCGATGATGCTTCAGGGCGGTACAACTTCGCCCATGCCCTCATTCAGCACACGTTGTATGAAGACCTTCGTCCTGGCCGTCGGGCACAGGCACATCGCAAGGTGGCGGAGGCCTTGGAGGATCTCTGCGGCGATCGTCCTGGCGCACGGGTCGGCGAGCTCGCCCGACACTGGGTAGCTGCCACCCAACCCATCGACCTCGCTAAGGCGATCGGCTACTCCCGCCAGGCCGGCGACGCTGCTCTGGGTGCGCTGGCCCCAGCTGACGCCCTGCGTTATTACGCCCAGGCACTTGATCTCTGCGGTCGGGCCACGGACACCGATCTCGTGTTGGCCATCGACCTGGCGATCGGGTTGGGGACTGCGCAGCGCCAGACGGGAGATCCCGCCTACCGTGAGACCCTCCTCGGCGCTGCCCGTCAGGCGGCAGACCTTGGTGATACCAACCGGTTGGTGGCTGCAGCGTTGGCCAATGACCGAGGCTGGAACACCGCCGCCGGAGTCACCGATGCCGAGAAGGTCGAGATCCTCGAGCTTGCCCTCGATCGGATTGCGGCAGATGATCCCGACCGGGTACTGGTGATCGCTACGCTGTGCCAGGAACTCAACTTTGGGTCGCGCGATCGTCGCGACGACTTGTCCCACGAGGCCGTAGCCATGGCTCGGAACTCCGGTGACGAGGCCACGATCGTGCGGGTGTTCAACAAGGTCTTCGACACGGTCCATCTGTCGAACGGGCTGGACTGGTCCGCAGATGCCCTCGTTCGCGCCGAACGGATCGGTGACCCGGTGCTCCTCTTTCTCGCCGCCGATCGTCGCTTCACCAGTCTCAGCCTCGTCGGGAACATGGACGAGGGGGACCGATGCCTCGAGATCATGTCGTCCACGGTCGAGAGTCTCGGCCAGCCAACGTTGAACTGGGTGCTCACCTTCGTCCGCGCCACGCGGGCACAGATCGCCGGGGATCCCGACGAGGCCGAAGAGTTGGCCACTGAGGCGTTTCAGATCGGCACCGACAGCGGCGAACCCGACGCCGCGGTCATCTTTGGCGCACAGCTCGCCATCGTGAGCCTGCAGCGCGGCACCATGGGTGACCTGGCCCCCTTCATCGAACAGGCAGCGGCTGACAATCCCGGACTCCCCGGCTTTGTAGCGGCACTGGCTGTGGCCCACGCCGAAGGTGGGCGCATCGACGACGCCCGAGCATTGCTCGAAGAGTTGGCAGACGCCGACTTCGATGTCCCGATGGACGGGACCTGGCTTACGACCATGGTGTCGTACAGCGATGCCGCTATCGAGTGCCGCGACCCAAAGTACGCCGGGCCGCTGTTCGAACGGCTCGCCCCATGGGCTGATCAATGGTCGACCACCTCGGGTCCAACGGTGGAAGGCCCGGTCAGCCTGTTCCTTGGCGGACTCGCCACCGTGCTGGGCCGGTACGACGAAGCGGAGGCGTACTTCGCCCAATCCGCCGCGTCGAGCGAACGTGCTGATGCGAAGTACTTCTCCGCTCGGACGAACCTCTTGTGGGGAGTAATGCTTGCCAATCGAGAAAGCCCGGGGGATATTGAGAAGGCCCGGGACCTTCTCATGAAGGCGCACTCCTCTGCGGCGACCAACGGGTACGGGACCGTCGAACGACGCGCGGGGACAGCCCTCCACCTCCTTGACACCTGACGACCACCCGGCGAACGGCCATATGGACCGGCCTGGCTACAAGTATCTTGCGCAAATCGCTCCAAGCACCGCGGCGCAACTGCCGGATACCGACCGGCCAACCTGACCTATTCCGACTGTCCCAATGGTGCGATCGCGGGCAGGCAACAATCGCCTCGACCGCTCGATGTAACGGTTCGGCATGGCCCAGAACGCCGCGCCGAAGACCTCCAAGTCCTTTCGAGCATGCCAAGCTGGCTACGCAAGATTCGGCGTTCGGTACCAGCTGATACACGCTCCATGGGCGAGGAACCCCGCCGCTCGGGAGAAGCTCGACTCATCCCGATTTCATCGGTTTCTGAAGAACCAGACTTTGTCGATAAAGGCACATAACGACACGCGCGCCCAGTCGCACCCTCCCACCGTGACGGAGATCCCGCTGACCTGGTTCTTTGGTGAGTGCGGCCAACTCGCATCTTCGACCTCTACGACGAACCCCGTAGCGCTCAACCGTGATTCGTGACCTTCTGGGGGATCCCACTTCAGCCCTCTGAACTGGGCTTTTGTGGAGGTGAAGGGATTCGAACCCTCGGCCTCTGCGTTGCGAATGTCTGGTTCTCGGTGTTTTGACCAGGGCCTTTCCGAGGACTTTCCTGGTGGCGGCATTTCGAGCCCCTCAGGTTCCCTCACGATCCCTCTCCTTCCCTCTCGATAAAGACACGTAAAGACACGCCTGAACGGAGTCGGAGGGTGGCGACGGACCGGTACCCAGGACCGACCGGCAGGCTCTCGCAATGCGCAGCGAATGACGTCCCGTTCTTTGTTGACGACGATCACGTTCCTCGGCGAGCGACGGGTCATTTTCGACCTGAAACGGCTATTCGTTCCGTCCAACTGGACTTTACGGACGTTACTGGTTCGTCTGATTAGTGCCTTCACCTGGGATAATGAAGAGGCATCCAGGGCGACCAGGGAAACCACCTTCTGACAGAGAATTCTGAATCCGTGGCATTTTCGTGGGGTTCCACGGCTTCCGGTGATCCTCGGGTAGCCCCGTTTTGGGATCTTCAATCGCGCTTTCGTTCACGCCAAGAGCAGGACTCTTGACGACGGACTCGGCGAGAACCCGAGTTCACCAGAGGTAGTGTTGGCCTGGACCGCACGCTTTCAGTCCTGGGGGCCGGCCGATTCAGGACGCCAATGAAAGAAGTGATACGGCTTCACGTAGTCGGATGCCGGACTGAGATCCCAGATTTCAACCGTCGGAGGAGCGACGCTCTGCCCCCGCCGCGCCGCGCGCCACCCGGCCCTACGAAGACGCATCTCGAGGTACGCAACGACGTCCTCGTTATGCGAGATGCGATCATCACCGATGTCCTTACTGAGCTCGTCACGAGAGATGATCTTGTATCGCCAACTTGTGTCCGTATGTCCCCAGCTGGGACCAGTGACCACCTCGATCGCGACCACCCAGTGATCCCCTTCTGTCTTGAGCTCTGCTCGAATCGCTGTTGGATCGAAGTCGAAGAGCATTGCTTCCTCCACTGTCATCGTCAGTTTCGCGGTGCGTCTTCTATGGCAGCTACGCCGGCGCATGTTCTCTCGTGGCTGGCTCAGAACTCCGATGACACGAGCTGCATCAGCGCCTTGTCGACAAGATCGAACGGTTCACGGCTTCGCTCGGCCCGGCACAGCGCCACGGCTCCCTCGGTCGCCGCGATCACCATGGTGGCGAGCTGCGGAGCAGAGGTCTCGCCCACTCCACCGGCGACAAGTAGTCCGGCCAGGTGAGCCGTCCAGTCTCGAAAAATCGACCCCGCATGGTCGAGGAGGTCGATGTCCGACCCAGCCACCGTCACGGCGAGGACGGCGCAGCCTGCCGTCAGGTCTGAGCCGTCCAGGAGCTGACGCCACAGATCCAAGAACTGTTTGACGATCGCCTCGGCAGAGCTGCCCCGCCTCGACTCCATCACGGCCAACGCCCGAGAACTGACCAGGTCGAGCGCTGCGTGGACAAGTTCGGACTTTCCGCCAGGGAAGTGGTGGTAGACCGACCCCCTGGGGGAATTGGTGGCGTCCAACACCTCAGCGAAGGAAGTGCCCTCGACCCCTTTGGTGGCCAGGAGCCCGGCGGCTCCTTTCACCATTTTCGTCCGAACGTCGCCTTGTGCCATGTCCCTGGTCCCGATCATGCCCCTCCGTCGAATGTCCGCCGGGACTATGCAAGTCATCATAGTCTCGGATACTATGTCTGCTTACATACATAGGAAGGCTCCTCGCATGCCCATGATCGACGTCTACGCCACCGACGGCACCTTCGAGCAGGGTGGCCAACTGGCCGCCGACCTGGCCCGAACGCTGATGGACATTGAGGGCGTACCCGACATCCCGATGTTCCGCCAGAACACCGCTGCCTTCATCCATCAGTTGCCGGCCGGCCGCATCTCGAACGTGGAGGGACAGGACAATTACGTGCGCGTCCAGGTGCTCACCAATGCCGGTGCGCTCGATCGAGACAAGCAGCTCGCCGTGGTGAGTCAGTTCACGGAGCTCGTCAGTCACGCGGCCAACGATCCTTCGCTGACAGAGCGGACATGGGTCCTCCTGACAGAGGCGATCGAGGGTGGATGGGGGCTCGCAGGCCATGCGAATACCAATGCCGAACTCGTCGATGCCGCACGAGCTCAGATCGCCCAAATCACCGCCGCCAAGGACGCTGCACAGAAGTAGCAGCGACGTCGACAGCAACCCAGTTCAGGTGTTGACGCCGGGCCAGCAGCTCTCGACTTGACCTTCGACGTTCATACCAAAGCCCTGCTGCAACGGAAAGAGATTCTTTTATGGCAAACGCACTGACCCAGTTCACCGTCACCGAAGTGGCTCCGGGCTATTGGCAGATCTCCTTCAGCAATCCTCCGGTCAACCTCGAGGACCCCGACACGATCCTCGAACTCCAAGAGTTGGTCGGCCAGATGGAGACGGACGATGCGCTGCGTGTTGTCGTACTCGAGAGCGCCGATCCAGATTTCTTCATCAATCACTACGACGTCGCCCGTGCCGCGGAAACACCCGTCGACCCAGGCCCAACGGGCTTGCCAACGTGGATCGATACGGCCAGCCGCCTGGCATCGACGTCCGTCCTGACGATTGCCAAGATCCGCGGTCGCAACAGAGGCGGCGGCAGTGAGGTGGCCCTGGCGTGTGATCTCCGATTCGCCAGCCGAGAGAGGGCGGTGTTTGGCCAACCGGAAGTCGGAGCAGGGATGTTTCCAGGGGGTGGTGCTCTGGAGCGGCTGCCGCTGCTCGTGGGGCGGGCCCGGGCATTGGAGATTATTCTCGGCAGCGACGACTTCGACGCTGAGACCGCGGCCGAGTACGGATGGATCAATCGCTCCATCCCTGACGTCGAGCTGGACGACTTCGTCGATTCCCTCGCCCGCCGGATCGCCTCGTTCGACAAGCCCGCCCTCGCCGAGGCCAAGAGGCTCGTGAATCGACGGACGCTCCCGCGCGCAGAGGACCTCGTGGAGACGCAGGACATGTTTTTCACTGCCTTCTCCTGGCCGACTCTGCACGAGCGCGGGGCCAGGCTGCGCCGTCGGGCGAGCGAGGTCGGACCTGACTTCGAACTCCGCTTCGGGCACTACCTGGTAGATCTTGGTGAGGACTGATTCCCTGCACCGCTGAGCTACCCGTGCATCAAAGCCTCACAACAAGAAAATGAGAACGCCATGACTCCTGCAATTCCGTCCACCTCTCTTGAACTCCGATCTCTGGTCACCGAGCAGGGAACGTTGGAACTCTCGTTGGTTGACGTCCCCGTGCCCGTCCCCAAGCCTGGCCAGGTCCTCATGCGCGTCGAGGCAGCGCCGATCAATCCGTCCGACCTGGGACTGTTGTTCGCCGGTGCAAACATGGATGCAGCGACAGTCGACGGAACCCCTGATCGCCCCCTGGTGACGACTCCGCTCTCCGAGGGCGCACTCCGGGCTCTGGCGGCACGGGTCGGACGATCGCTACCGGTCGGCAACGAAGGAGCGGGTACCGTCGTGGCGGCTGGAGACGCTCCTGCAGCGCAGGCGCTCATGGGGCGGACCGTCTCGGTGGCCGGTGGTGGAATGTACACCCAGTACCGGACCAGCGAAGCAGCAGCGTGCCTCGTGCTGCCGGAAGGCACGCCGGCAAGGACGGGAGCGTCATCGTTCGTCAATCCGCTCACCGCGCTCGGGATGATCGAGACGATGCGCCGGGAGGGCCACAGCGGTCTCGTCCACACGGCAGCGGCGTCGAACCTTGGTCAGATGCTGGTCAAGCTTTGTCTCGAAGAGGACGTCCCGCTAGTCAACATCGTGCGCAGGCCCGAGCAGGAGGAGCTCCTGCGATCAATCGGCGCCGTGCACGTCTGCGACTCCAGTGCATCGTCGTTCAAGCGTGATCTCAGAGAGGCCGTCGCCGCCACGTCGGCCACACTCGCCTTCGACGCCACTGGAGGAGGGAATCTCGCCAGTCAGATCCTCAGCGCCATGGAGGCAGCGGCGTCCCAGTCCGCCACGGAGTACTCGAGGTACGGATCGGCCGTCCGCAAGCAGGTGTACATCTACGGAGGCCTCGATCCGAGCCCGACCATATTGACGAGGACCTTTGGCTTCGCGTGGAACGTCGGTGGGTGGTTGCTCACGCCGTTTCTCCAGAGCATCGGCCCGGAGCGGTTCGGTCAGCTCCGCCAGACCGTGGCGGCGGGATTGACGACCACGTTCGCCAGCAGTTACTCGAGTGAGATCTCACTCGCCCAAGTCCTCGATCCGAGCGTGTTCTCACAGTGCATCAAGCAGTCCACGGGAGAAAAGGTGCTCGTCAATCCTCAGCTCGATGGTGCGGGTGCCTGACGCCTCCCGAGCGACTCTGACTCTCGTCGCCACTGCCCGCAGTGTTGACTCGGTCATGTCCAAATGGTCCCCAACCCATGATGGCCAGCACCACCTAAGACCACGCCGGCGAAGGCAAGGCCCAACAGCCCAAGGGAGATGTCCGACTCCAATGACGAGTTGTCGCTGACGGTCGTGAAAAGCGTCATCGACCCGACAAATCCAATGCCAGCAAGCACGATGCCACAGATCAGCCAGGTCGCCCGGTCAATCCGCAACTTGCCGCCGGCTGGCCGGTCCCCCGCCACCACGAGCCTGCGATGCTCAGGCACGGCGAGTCATGGGAGCAGGGATACTTGAAGCGTGATCTCGGGCACTCCGGCCAGAGCTCGACTCACCGGACAGCCGACCTTGGCGGCAAGCGCATGCTCGGCAAACGAGAGTTCGTCGAGTCCCGGCACGCGACCGACGGTGACAAGGGCGATCTTCGTAATGGTCGGTGCTCCGTCGACGCGTCCGAGCGTGACGACGGCTTCTGTTTGGACCGAATGGGATGGGCGACCGGCCTGGGCCAAGATCTCCGACAGCGCCATGGAGAAGCAGGAGGCGTGAGCAGCCGCGATCAGCTGTTCTGGGTTGGACCCTGGTCCCTCCTCCAATCGGGACTTCACCGTGAAACGGCCACTCTCGCTGTCCCCCACCCTGAACGTACCGACGCCCGTTGGCACGTCACCTTTCCATTCCGCCGTAGCTTTTGCCGGCATTGGGACCTCCCGATCCGTTCATACGTCTTGTCTGGTTCTTCTCGTTCGGATTCACATTCCGACTGCGGCCCGATCAGCGAACCCCTCATTGATCTACGCGGCTATTCCTCCGCGTCTAGGAGAGCGTCGAAGACCTCTTGTACTGGCCGTAGGCTTCGGCCTCGAGGGCTTCATACGGTACGAAACGGAGTGCGGCCGAGTTGATGCAGTAGCGCAGGCCTCGCACCTCAGCAGGCCCATCAACGAAGACGTGGCCGAAATGGCTCTTTCCGTGTTTTGAACGAACTTCGGTTCGCATCATGCCGAGGCTCCGGTCCTGCCTCTCCGTCACATTGGCCGGCTCAAGGGGCGCGGTGAAACTTGGCCAGCCGCTACCACTGTCATATTTCTTGGTGGAGTCAAACAGTGGCTCCCCAGACACGATGTCGACGTAGATGCCCGGATCGTGCTTGTCCCAGAACTCGTTCTCGAAAGGGGGTTCGGTCACGCCAAGCTGGGTCGCAGCGAACTGATGATCATCAATCTTGGCGATCGCTTCGAGGTCCCTGCGGTAGTCGTTACTCATTTTCAAGACTCCTTGCTGTTGATTTCCCGGTACCACCCAATAGCGCTACTGGTGCGGCGCTCCGGCATCCGCCCCGGATGGAGACGTGCCCTCAATCGATGGGTCTCCGGGCGCAATACCGCTTGGTATTACTGAGCCGACCGGTTCTGAGGACCCAACCGACTTGATCGGTGGTTCAAAGGCATTCGCGGAACGTTGCATCTGTCCGACAATCTCGACGAGCTCCTCTCCCGAGATCGTCTCCTTCTCAAGGAGCGCAGCGATCACATCGTCGAGGGCATCTCTGTTCTCGCTCAGGAGCGAATGCGCTCTCTCCTCGGCTTCCGTGAGCAAGCGCGTCACCTCCTGGTCGATTACTTGCTGGGTCCCTTCCGCGTAAGGACGTTCGACGCCGAGCATTGGCCCACTCAAGTACTCAGCCCCGTCCGGTCCGTATCCGATCGGTCCCAGTCGCGGTGACAGCCCCCACTCCTTGACCATCCTCATGGCCAGCTGCGTCGCACCGGAGAGGTCGCTGGCGGCCCCGGTGGACGCTTCTCCGAGCACCAGGTTCTCCGAGGCCCGGCCACCCAAACGGACGGCGAGGGAGTCGAGAAGATAACTCTCCGGGTAGAGGTGGCGCTCGTCGATCGGGAGCTGCTCAGTGACCCCGAGGGCCCGGCCGGCCGGCAGGATCGTGACCTTGGCTACAGGGTCAGCGTGTACGGACAAGAGGGCGACCAGAGCGTGTCCAGATTCGTGCACCGCCACCGAGTGCTTCTCCTCGGGTAAGAGAGCATTGGAGGCGTCACGTCTGCCAAGCAGGACGCGGTCCCTCGCTTCATCGATGTCCGCGGCGAAGATGTCGTTCCGGTTGTTGCGGACCGCCACAATGGCTGCCTCGTTGATGAGATTGGCCAAATCCGCACCCGAGAAACCCGGCGTCGCCCGGGCCGCATTCTCGAAGTCGACATCGGGGGCCAATTGCTTGTCCTTTGCGTGAACCTTCAGGATGGCAGTGCGCTCAGCCTGATTGGGTAGCGGAATCTCGACTTCCCGGTCGAAGCGGCCCGGTCGGAGCAATGCCGGATCGAGGATCTCGGGTCGATTGGTAGCAGCCATGACCTCGACCCCGGTTGTGGGGTCGAAGCCGTCCATCTCGGCCAGGAGCTGGTTCAGCGTTTGCTCACGCTCGTCGTTGGAAACGATCGAACCACCGCGGCGTTGGCCAATCGCGTCGATCTCGTCGATGAAGATGATTGAAGGCGCTCGCTTCCGAGCATCTGCGAACAGATCCCGGACTCGTGACGCACCTATTCCGACGAAGAGTTCAACGAAACTCGACCCAGTCAGGGCCAAGAAAGGCACCCCGGCCTCTCCGGCCACCGCCCTGGCCATGAGCGTCTTGCCCGTGCCCGGCGGACCCACCATGAGCACGCCTCGGGGTCCGACAGCGCCGGCCCGTGCGTAACGTTCCGGATGGCTCAGGAAGTCGACCACCTCGGCCACCTCACGCTTTGCTCCCTCGTAGCCGGCGATATCGCTGAATCGGGTTGTCGGCCGCTCCTCGTCGTAGACCTTGGCCTTCGAGCCTCCGAAGCCCATAATCCCTCCAGCGAGCTGTCTCGCGCTCCGTCGACCTATCCAAATGAAAAAGGCGACGAACAACAAGAGAGGCAGGAAAGACAGCAGGTCCTCAAGGAGGGCTGATCCTTGGCCGACCCCGGTGACATCGACATCGTGAGCCTGCAGGGTCGACGCCAAATGCGTATCCGTGATCGCCGTCGGGATCTGACTGGTGTAGTCGTCGCGGTGCTTCAGAACGCCCGTGATGGCCCCACTGGGATTGACCGACGCCGTTCGGACCTCCCCGGCCTTAACCTCGGACACAAACTTTGAGTAGCTGAGGTTCTTCGTTGGTGTGGAAGTCATGTGCGGAATAGAGAGCAGGATCAATGTGATGATCACGCCAGCCGGCAGGAGCCACCGTCGCCAAGGCGGTTGAGGAGGACCCGCTGGTGCCGGGGGCCGGTCGTTGGGTCGACCAGGCCTCGCTGCCCCGGTGAGATGGCGAACCACTGGTGCGTACCTCACGCTCGCTCATCGGCGTTCGGAGCGATGTTGTTAGGTCCGCAAGTCCGTCCAGCAAGGCTGGAACCGAGTGCCTTCGCCCGGGAAAACGGGGAATGCACTCAATGTCCACGGATATGTGGCAGGGAGACCTCTCCAGCCAATGTGTCCGGAACTCTCAGGTGCAAATGAGCCAACAAGGCGGCCAATTTCGAGTCAAGATCGTATCCAACAGCCGTGACCGTGGGATCCGCGAAACTACCGAATTGATCACTCGGCTTGTCGATCGTGAAGAACGCCTGACCATCCGAACGGCTCCATATCGCAACGTGAAGTGGTGCGTACATGACAACGGACGGCTCGTACCGGAACATCCGTTCCATGATGGTGTGGTTTCCCATGAGGTAGGCAACCGCCGAGCTTGAATCCCCTGCGAGGCGCACTACCGGGTCGACGTCATTGGTCCAATAGAGAAGGAAACCCCATGGCGCTGTTCGTCCGACGAGATCGAGCATCTCGCCCCATGGCGCGCCCCGACTTACCAGTTCGCGCACTTGATCGAGGGGAAGGGGAGGCACGGCATCCTCGAACCTCGCTCGGAATTCGGATTGAATCATCCCGGTCGGGATCGTCATGCGGTGTACGACGTAGTCAACGGTGACGGTATCGATTGACACTCGGCCCCCTTCTCGGATCGCTCAGAGGTCCATCCGCATGCTCGGTCATGTCTGCGTCCCCTCCGACAGGTCGGCAATTGAACGACGCGCCGCTGCAACCACGTCTTCGTGGGTCGTGGCCTCCCAATCCGCTCGCGTTTCCTGTTCTTTGGCTTCGCTTCGCCGAGGTAGCACCCACCCTGGGCGCGGGAAGTGGCACGTGTAGCCATTCGGGTAGTGCTCGAGATAGTCCTGGTGCTCAGGCTCGGCCTCCCAGAACGGTCCGGCGGGCGTGACCTCGGTCACCACCTTGCCCGGCCACAGCCCGGATGCCTCTACGTCGGCGATGGTGTCTTCGGCGACCAGGCGCTGCACGTCGCTTAGGTAGAAGATGGCCGAGCGGTAGCTCGTGCCCACGTCATTTCCTTGAAGGTTGCGCGTCGTGGGATCGTGGATCTGAAAGAAGAACTCGAGCACGTCCCGATAGGACGTTTTGTCGGGATCGAAGGTGATTTCGACCGCCTCGGCGTGGGTCCCATGGTGGCGATACGTCGCGTTGGCGACATCACCACCCGTGTAGCCCACCCGGGTAGATAACACGCCAGGCCGTTTGCGGATCAGGTCTTGCAAACCCCAAAAGCACCCACCAGCCAAAATCGCCTTTTCGGTGCGGCCCGTCATCGCGCTGCCTCCTTCAGATCCTTGGGTCCCTCAAACAGGTTCTTGTATCGCCCATAGCCCTCGGTCTCGAGTTCGTCGTACGGAACGAAGCGGAGGGCCGCCGAGTTGATGCAGTACCGCAACCCTCCTTCCTGTGGTGGGCCGTCCTCGAAGACATGGCCTAGATGACTGTTGCCGTGGTTCGAACGGACCTCGGTCCGGACCATGCCGTGCCTTGCGTCCAGCTTCTCCACTACATTCGTGGGTTCGAGGGGTACGGTGAAACTGGGCCACCCGCACCCGCTGTCAAACTTCTTCGTCGAGGCGAACAGTGGCTCTCCCGAGACGACATCCACGTAGATGCCCGCGTCCTTCTTGTCCCAGAACTCGTTGTCGAATGCAGGCTCGGTGGCGCCCTCCTGGGTCACCGCATACTGAAGGTCGTTGAGCTCGGCAATTCTTTTGAAGGTCTCGCCGCACTCGTCCTGTGTCATCTTCGATTTCCTCCATACGTGTTCGCCCTCGCGGTAACGAACACGGCATTGAGACACGTTCGTTTCTTTAACTGCAAGATGTCCTCTGCCTCATCAGCGTCCTACGCGATTCGAGGCCGTCGGTTAGCTCGAGTGAGCCCGCTCGAGTTGACTCGTTACGCCGATTGATGGTCTTACCTATCTCCCGATGCAGGCCCTCCATCGCCGCCTCTGCGCTCATCACGCCTGCATGCCATGCGATATCAATGTGAAGGGCGCTTAACGCAAGATGAAGCGCTTCGCACGTGACATCTTCAGCTGAAGCAGACTCCACATTCGTCCTCGGCCTTGCCATGCGCTGCGTCATCGGTCTGGACCTGAATCGAACCGGACATCGACATTCCCAGTCCCGTCATGCTCGGTCCGGGGCGTTCTCATCACCCCCGCCTCTCCAGCGTCGCTGCCTCGATAGCGTCGCCCACTGCTCGGTCGATGTTTCGCCAATACGCAAAGGCGCGCTCCAGCACCTCCTCGCGACGTAGTCCAGAGAGAATGTTCGAGACGGTGTCGATCAGGCGTCCGCGGGCGGCGTCGTCCATCACCTCGGTGAGGAGGGTCTCCGCCTGCCCGAAGTCATCGTCTTCGGGGTGCAATGTGTAGGCGGCCCGCACCATTTCGCCGTCAGCCGCCCAGACTGCCTGCTCCGCGTAGGTGGAGGTGTCAGCCGCCGGCGCTTGGGCGAACGAGTTCGGGTAGTACACCGGGTCGGTGACGTTGTCCACACGCATCGCTCCGTCCTTGGAATAGCTCCGGACGGCGCAACGGGGTCGGTTGACCGGGATCTGCTGGTAGTTGACGCCCAGGCGAGCCCGGTGCGCATCCGCATAGGAAAACCCGCGGGCGAGGAGCATCTTGTCCGGCGAGAGACCGGTACCCGGCACGGTGTTGTTTGGTTGGAAGGCGACCTGCTCCATCTCGGTGTGGTAGTCGCTGACATTGCGATTCAGCGTGAGGCATCCCACCTCCATGAGTGGGTAGTCGCTGTGCGGCCAGACCTTGGTCAGATCGAAGGGATTGAAGCGGTAGGTCTTCGCAGCGTCGAACGGCATGATCTGCGTGTGCAGCGTCCAACTCGGAAACTCCTTGTGCGCGATCGCTTCGTAGAGGTCGCGTTGGTGGTAGTCGGTATCCAAGCCGGCAATCCGGTCGGCCTCGGCCTGGCTCAGACACTCGATGCCCTGGTCGCTCTTGAAGTGGTATTTCACCCAGAAACGATCGCTCTCGGCATTCACCCACATATAGGTGTGCGAGGAGTATCCGTTCATGTGACGCCACGACCGCGGAATGCCGCGGTCGCCCATGAGCCACGTGACCTGATGGGCAGACTCCGGAGACAGCGTCCAAAAGTCCCATTGCATGTCGGCGTCGCGCAGGTTGCTCGTCGCGAGCCGCTTCTGTGAACGAATGAAGTTCTGGAACTTCATCGGATCGCGCATGAAGAAGACGGGGGTGTTGTTACCGACGATGTCGAGATTGCCCTGACTCGTGTAGAAGCGGAGCGCGAAGCCCCGTGGGTCCCGCCAGGTGTCCGGTGAACCGCGCTCGCCGGCCACTGTCGAGAAGCGCACGACCACCTCGGTCTCGACTCCAGGCTCGAAGACCGCCGCCTTGGTGTAGCGGCTGATGTCCTGCGTCACGATGAAGGTGCCGAAGGCACCACCGCCCTTGGCGTGGGGTTGGCGCTCAGCGATACGTTCGCGATTGAAGTTCGCCATCTGTTCGATCAGGTAGAAGTCCTGCAGCAGAACGGGTCCATCGGGACCAATTGTCAGCGAGTGCTCCTGGCTGGCGACGGGGATACCTGCATCCGTAGTCGTCGCTGGACGAGATTGTGACAAACTCATGCCTCTCCCTTTCGACGAGACAAGTCTCCGATGCCGCCGGGCGGGACTGGCGCCGATAAATCAGATCGCGTCACCAGTCCCGCCGAAGGCAGCTCGGATCCTCGTCAATGTCGGGCTTCGGTCAGCCCTCAACAGCGAGGACTCACAGGGAGCTGCAAGCGTCCCGGATCACGTCGAGCACCACATCTGGGTGGGACAGCATCGGAACGTGGCTGCTGGCCACCTCGGTGATTTTTCCATTCATGCGCTTCGCGGCGGCTCTTTCGAGATCGGGGTGCACGGCCTGGTCATTCGTTCCCACGATGTTCCAGCAGGGCTTGTCCCTCCAGGCCGGGCTTTCAATCTTTGCGCCGAACAGGGTTGCGGCTGGGGGGCTGGCGGTCGCCCAGACAAGCTGCTGCTCCTCCTCGGGCAGGTCGCCCGCGAAGTACTCGATGCCCTCTGGGAGCATCCAGACACGTCCGTCCTCCACCTTGATTGACTTGAACACGTTCGTCTTCGGAAACTTGTCCTGCTGACCTTGCAGGGTTTCAGTCTCGTCGGGTCCAAGCGCGTTGATGAACACGAGACCGGCGACCCGATCGTCGTTCCCCGCCGCGGTGATGACGGCGCCACCGTAGGAGTGACCCACCAAGAGGATGGGACCCGGAACTTGCGCGAACGTCCTGATGGTGCAGTCGACGTCGGCCTGGAAGTCGTCGAGCGCATGTTGGCTGGCGATCACCTCGTAACCCTCCGCACGAAGCGGCGTCATGACCTTGGCAAAGCACGATCCATCGGCCCAGATTCCATGGGCGAAGGCAACGCTTTTGATTGGGGACATTGTTTCCTCTCTTTCATTGATGTTGTTTGTTTGTGAGATCGAAATCAGGGATTTGCACACTCCGGGGGGCGGGGGGTCACGATCCGAGGGACGCATGACGCCGCCGCTGCCGCCGAGAAGACCGCTGGACCCCTATAGCGCGAGGTTTGGCAAACCTGCGCAAGGCGACAATGGTCAGCGGGGAATCCTCTAGGACTTCTCTGCCGCTTCCCTGATGACGTTGAGTACTGCTTCGGGCGGCGACAGCATGGCAACGGGGCTCAAACCGTCGGCCCAGAATCCATGGGCAAGCACAATGCTCTTGTCGGGAGGCATAGTCGGCTCCTCTCAGAAATGAATACGGCTTCTGTATGATGTAGGGAGCCCGCCGGCCGGACATTACCCAGGTGGGTAATTCCATTGCGCATTGGTTGTGGACCGTGACCGGCTTGTCGCTAGCGATGAGTAAGTTCGGTGCGATTGGATGCACCCAACTTGAGGTACTCGTGGGAGGGGGCCCTTCACGGTGTTGCGTGCCGTGAAGAGACCGCCGGCGACCTAAGGGTTGTTCTGCCCTCGCCTGGCAAGCTCGACCACTTGCCGCTCAGTCGCGCTCAGACTGACCCATCCGTGCGTGGCCACGGGCGCGAGCTTCTCGTCGGACAGGAGCGCTGCGAGGAGACTCACTCCCGTCCCGGACTTCGCCGCTGGTCCTGGGGCACTGTCCCACTCAGCTTGAACGGGGCAGGCAGTTGAATTCATTACTTGATCGAGTATTTGCTACGCCGAACGTATCTCCCTTGAGACCCCGGGTAGTAGTTCGTGCTTACGAGACGTCGTCGCGATCGAGGCCACCTTGTCGAAAGCATTCTCGGATGCTCTCTTTTGATCCCCCACCTCTGGCCGTCACGATATGGCGGTAGCGCGACTCCTGCGTCCAACGTACGGCGCCCTTGGTCTGATCCCCTCAGGAGCCCTGTTCCGTCACGAATCGCGTCAGCTGGACTCGCGAACTAATCCCGAGCTTTCCAAAGATATGTCGCAAGTGCATGTTTACAGTGTGCGGCGAGATGAACAAGGACTCGGCGATCTGTCGATTCGTGTGCCCCTCCGCTGCCAAGGTCGCGACGTTGATTTCAGGGTCGGTCAGCGACCCCCATCCAGTTTTGGGGCGTCCAGAACCGGCAAGGCGACGACGCACCCCGAGGCGGCGAAGCCTGCCTCGTAGACGTGCCGAGTCCCATTCGGCCCCAGTGCGTGTAGTAATCGACAACGCCTCGTCGAAGGACCCGATGGCCAATGTGGTATCTCCACCTGCAGCAACACGCACCCGGCCCAGGTCCTCGAGCGCAGAGGCATAGGCGAGGGGGCGCGGTCCGTCTCGGTAAAGTTCGGCCGCATTCTCAAGGTCTTGGACTGACTCGAACCAGATCCCACGCACGTGTGCGGCGGCGGCAGCGCAGGAGGCCACTGTCGGGTTCCGGATGGCCCGACGCTCGGCTAAGGCGATGGCGTGGTCTGCGAGCTCGTCATCGGCAGCGGCGGCGGCAATTCGGACCAGTTCGGCGTCGTCAGGGACTTCGTGTGGGAAGAGAGGGAACATCGAGAGGCGTCCTTCGAAGCCGTTGGTGCAAAGCCATTCGTGTGCTGCCATGGCGTCACCTTGAGCAAGGGCCAGCTGGGCGAGGTACCACTTCGCCTGGTTCGAGATGCAAGGGGCAGCCGCGTTGAGCATGACCTTGGCGATCTCGGCGACCTCGAGCGCCTCTCGTTCGTCACCAGTGTGGATCTTCAACTTCCCGAGTGCCACCACGGCTGGAGCGTGGATCGGGCCGAGTACACGGTGCGCATCTGTCACGCTGTAGCGCCCTTCGAGCGCAGTCGCTGCCTCGGCGAGATTTCCCACCTGGAGAAGCTGACGACCCTTGGTCACCTCGAACATCCGCAGCGCAAAATTCTGCCGATCCCTCTGCGCTGCATGAGCTCCCCTGGTGACTGCCTCGAGGGCTTCGTCGTAGCGATCGAGCGCATCGAGGATCCACGAGTGGAACATCAGAACCAAACGCGCACGAGCGTCTTGACGTCCACCATGGTCTCGACGTTCCGCCTTAAGGATGGCACCGAGAGCTCCGTCGAAGTCGAGCAGTTGGTAGCGGATCGCCGACTCGGGCAGCTCGAAGGCCATCCAACAGGCCTCGTCAGCACTGGCGTAGGAAGCCTCGCGCGCTTTCGGCTCGATGGCGAGCGCCTCCTCGGTCCGCCCTGCCACAATGAGGCTGTGGAGCAAGGAGTCCCATAGCCATGTGGTCAGTTCCGTGTCCAAGCCCGGAAGGGCAAGACCGGCTCGAGCCGTCTCTGCTCGGACCTCGGGGGATATGTCGAACATGGTCGCCACGCTCAGCCGCACCCGTGCTTCCTCGGTAGCAGGAAGCGTTCTGCGGAGCGCTGCGCCGGCGAATCGCTCACCCTCCTCCGAGAGCCCCGCAGCAAAGAGTGAGAGGACGCGCTGTACGACGAGGGCAGCTCGAAGCGGATGACGTTCTGGCGTCAGCTCGAGCCCACGCTGAGCGAGCGAGGCTGCACCCTCAGGGTCGGATAGTGCGAGCTGCTCGCACGCCTTGAGCACCGTTTCGATCGCGACGTCGTCTCCAGGTTCGGCACTCTCTGCAAGTTGAAGCGCCACCTCCGTCGGAAGTGCGCCACGGGCGATGAGAACATCGGCGGCCTGGCGATCGAGGCCTCGCCGCACGGGATTGGGCATTCCTGCCCGGACCGCCTCTCTGATCAGGTCGTGACGAAAGGCCAGGCGGTCCCCGTCGTCGACGAAGAGATCCGCCTCGAGAAGCTCGGTGACTGGGTCAACGAGCTCGCCAACGGACATTGAGGTCATTGCGGCGAGGTCGTGGAGCGTAAAGCGGCGACCAAGGCTCGATGCAAAGGTCGCGACCCGCGCCGAGACCGATGAGAGACGAGCGAGGCGACCCCGAATCCCTTCGCTGAGGCGTCCTGGTTGCTCGTCCGCGACGAGGATGGCGCGGCCCGAGTCGTACTTGAGGACCGACTCGTCTTGGAGTCCACGTAAGAACTCCACCAATAGGAAGGGGTTTCCCTTCATACGTTCGGTCTTATTGAGGAGGTCCTCGTCTGGTTGAGCGCCAAGGACGTCAGCGACGAGGAGCGCGACTGCATCTCGATTGAGCGGGCCGAGCTTGATGTGGTCAGCGCCTCGCTCGATGAGCTCGAACTTCGTCTGCTGTACGGGCGCGGCGCCTTGGTTTGGGCGAAAGGCGAGGATCCATGCCACGGGCAGCGAAGTGAGCCGCGGTGCCAGCTGCCGTAGAGCCACTGCACAACTGGGGCCCGCCCAGTGGAGATCGTCGAGACAGATCAGGAGGGGTGACTTGAGGGCCGCCTCCTCGACCACGGATTGGAGATCCTGGATCAGCCAGAACAAGAACTCAGGCGATGCATGGGAATCACCCAAGGCACGTCGGTCAGCCAGCGGTGAGGGTCCCTCGAACAGCGCGTCAAAGAGAGGTTCGAGCTCGGTTGGACCTGCCGCGTAGGGCTCGACCGCGCCGCGACCGACGCAAAATCCCAGGTCACTCGCCAGCTCCATTGAAGTATCGACGAGTTTGGTCTTCCCCGCCCCGGCGCTGCCTTCGAGCACGATGAACCCTCCGGTTCCCGCGCTCACCTCGTGAAGCCGACGTTCGATGACAGCCAGCTCTGCCTCGCGGCCTCGAAGGGGGAGAGAATCCTGAGTCACGTGACGTCTCGGCCCAGGTCCGACAAGGTGGGCGCGACCGGAGCCTTGGGAGGGGCCTGGCGCCGCCTTCCCGTCGGCTCAGTGATCATCCTGACCCCCATTCCCTCGGTTCGGTCTGCCAGGAACTCCGACGTTGTACCTGCCTATGTTGCGCTTTTGTGCCCCAAACGAGAACTACCGATTGTGCTTCGCTGAAGGCGGTCGCCGAGGACTTTCCGAAGCTGGGAGACATGGCTCTACAGCGTCGCCAACGCCGCGGGAGGTGCTTGGTCGCCCAAACGTCCTCAAGCAAGGTGTCCGCGGAGATGGCGCGACCGGCGTCTAGAGGGAGACGGGTGACCATTGCCCGGCGGCGAGCACCGCTCAGTGGAATCGCCCTGCCGCCTGGGCGAACTTCAGTTGGGCCCAAGACCTGGAACTCGATTGGTTTACTGCCCATTGCCCGACGGTCCGTCTCCGAAACAAGAGATGGCGCGACGTCTATCTTCGGTTGTAACAACGACGACATTTTTTGCTCCATTTTCACTTCTGCCCGTCGGTTTTACTCGCAGACCGTGTCCCTTAGGCGACCGCGACACTCGCGCTCTCGATCACGTCGGTGACCGCATTAGGCTGAGAGATCATGATCACGTGGGATCCCTCGATCTCTGTGATGGTTGCGTCGGCGCGCTGGGCCATGGATCGGACGACGTCGGAGCCCGCCGCGCGGTCGGCGGTGCCGATTGCGGCCCACGTCGGAAGATCTTTCCACGCAACCTTGGTGGTTTCCTCACCGAGGGCGCTCGCAACGATCGGACGTTGGGACCGGCCGTAGACCTCGGACTCCTGCCGGGGTAGGTCGGCGGTGAAGACCTCGCGGAACTTCGCAGGGTCGATGATCAACTCCGTGGCCGTCTCTTGGCCCCGGCCGGTTGGGTACTGGTACTCCAACATAGCGGTCGTCAAAACGCTGTCTTCGGAGCGACCAATGATCCCGGCGAGCGATTCGCCCTCGTCCGGGGCAAATGCAGCGACGTACACTAGGCCGACGACATTGGCGGTCTGCGGAACGGCGTTAGTGATGATTGCCCCGCCGTAAGAATGGCCGACTGCAAGTACTGGACCCTCGAGCTGGTTGATACGGCTCGCTACGTAGGCCGCATCCGCCGCAACGCCGCGCAACGGATTGGCGATTGCCGTCACCGGCACGCCGTCAGCGATGAGTCGTTCGGTGACAGGTGCCCAACTGCCAGCATCGGCGAACGCGCCATGGACGAGAACAACGGTCGGCCATGCCTTCATACCTGCATGCCTCCTGCGACTGGTACAGAGCGGAAGGAACCCTCGGCAATCCAAGTGTGCGGCACGCGGCATCCAGTTCGCATCAGTTAGTCCCTAGTCCGGCTCCCTGATTCGTGGCGGCCTATGAGGACGCCTGAGCTTCATTGCCCCAGGTCAAAGCGGCACGCAGCTGTATACGGGAGCTGATCCCAAGCTTGATAAATGCCTTGCGGAGGTGATATTCGACGGTCCTAGGACTTAGGAACAACTGGGCGGCGATCTCCGGGTTCGAAAGGCCCTCGCTGGCGAGACGGGCGACGTGATCCTCTTGTGCCGTCAATTCCTCACCTATGCCGACACTCCGCTTCCGAACGGTCGCACCGGTTGCGAGCAGCTCGCGTCCGGCACGCCGGGCAAACCCTTCGAGTCCCATCGCCGTGAGCATGTCGGATGCAATAGTGAGTTGGGTCCGGGCATCGGCCCGGCGGCGCTCTCGTCTAAGCCATTCGCCATAGAGGAGGTGTCCCCGCGCAAGTTCTGCTCGCAGCCGCGTCTGACCGAACCGAGTAATCGACTCTCGGTAGAGGCTGTCGGCATCTTCGCCTTCGGTGCTGAGGGCTTGAATACGAGTTTCGATACCCGTCGACCAGTGACTCTGAGTCGACGCCGTCCGTTCACGCACCCAGTCCAGCGCGTCGTGCAGGAGTCCGATGTCTCCCGTTCTCGAGGCAGCCTCGGCGAGCTCTCCGACCACCAACGGGCTGTAGCCGATCACGTCGCGCTCGATTAGCTGCCGCGCCGCGTCACGAGCCGCGTGGTAATGGCCGATGCCGTTGGAGAGCACGGCCGTCGCGTATGTAGCAAAGCTAACGACCCGGCCCTGGCCATTGGACCTTGCCGTCCGCATGGTCCTTTCGATCAGCTCTAATGCTTCAGCGTCGCGGCCACGGAACGCAGCGAGCGCAAGTTCGGTATAGGCGACTGGGGAGTTACCTGTCGCGTCGCTGATCGAGGAGCTCTCTTCGATCTGGCGAGCCGACGCGGTGAGCTCTCCGGAGAGTAGGTTGGTGTGCGCCAGGTAGTGAAGCCCGACCTGTAACTGGATAAGAGCGCCGGCGTCTCGCGCCGCCTCCACCTGCTCAAGACCCAGCGAGTACCGCGCTTCGCTGTCAAAGAGCTCTAAGGCGATGATGCCACCAAGGTTGTTGCCCGCCGCCCATAGCCAGCGTCCGGCTTCTCTGTCCAGGCTCTCCTTGTTCAGCGCGTCCAAAGCGCGGATTAGACCCGGCGCCGCTGCTGTGAAGCCTTCGATAAAGCGGAGCGCCAGGGCGTCGAGAACGAGGTCCATTGGACGCGGTGGGAGTGGAGCTGACGGCGCCGCAAGCGCCGAACGGGCGGCTTCGACAACGAGATCGTGGTTTGCGTCCAACCCCTCGGCCCACACTGCCGCGCCGAGGGCCTCTAGATGGATCTGACGCGCCAGCTGGATGTCGCGTGACTCGAGCGCCCGAGCCGCGTTGAGCAAGTACCTAGCGGCGTCGGAGCCGCGCTGCAGATCCAGGGCAATCTGTCCACGGAGACGCGCTATCTCCGCGGCACGCCGCTCGTCTGGCGGTCCGTGCTGGACGGCGACGAGCAGCGCCGTGGCGGCGTCTAGCGCGCCTGCATCGCGCTTGGCGCTAGCAGCCGCAAGTCCACGCTCGGCGCGGCGACTCGGGTCGGGAGAGAGCGCTGCGGCGCGTTCCAGAAACGCGGCAGCTGCCGCTGCGCCTCCCCTGGCCCGAGCACGATCGGCCGACGCTTCCAGCTCTCGGGCAACCTTCTCGTCTGGTCCGGTGGCAGCGTGCGCCCTGTGCCAAGCGTGACGGTCAGGATCCAACACGCGGTCGGTAGCGTCGGCCAAAGCGCGGTGGATCTCACGGCGGTCACGTGCAGATGCCGCCTGGTACACCGCCGAGCGCACCAGAGGGTGGCGAAACCGCACTCGCGAACGGACTTCGATCAGGTCTGCGGACTCGGCCTCATCTGCTACTTCGATCCCGATGCCCAGGTGGTCCGCGGCGCTCCTCAACAAGGTCACGTCCCCTACAGGGTCCGCCGCTGCCGCAAGCAACAACTTACGTGCACCGGGTGTAAGCGCGGCGAGACGCTTGGCAAAGCTCCGCTCAATTCCGCTGGCCAGCGGCATCGAATCTGGAAGCCCGAACCCTCCAGCGAGCTGCTCTGGTGTCATCCCACGCGGCAACTCGATCACAGCCAGCGGATTGCCCCGTGTCTCAGCGACGATCCGTTCGGCGACATGCTCATCCAATGGTGTCCGCAGCTCCGCATCGAGCAGCGCCCGGGCATCACCGTCCCGCAACGCGCCGACCGTAAACTCTGGAAGCCCAGAGAGGATCCTCGCGTCGGCGCTGCTACGCACCGCGAACACCAGTCCGACCCGCTCCGCCAGTAGTCGGCGCGCCACGAATGTGAGCGTCTGAGCCGAAACCTTATCGAGCCACTGCGCGTCATCAATCAGGCACAGCTGCGGCTGCTCCTCGGCGGCCTGCGAAAGTAAGCCGAGCACCGCCAGACCAACCATAAAGCGATCCGGGGCCGGCCCGGCTTGGAGACCAAATGCAGCCTCCAGTGCGTCACGGTGCGGAACAGCTAGGTGATCCATCCCACCCAGCATGGACGTGCACAACTGATGCAGGCCGGCATAAGCAAGTTCCATTTCCGACTCGATGCCTGCGATCCGCGCCACCTGGCACGCCGACGCGACGCCAGAGAGGTATTCCAGCAGGGCGGTCTTGCCGATCCCCGCCTCCCCACGAAGAACCCACACCCGGCTGCGTCCCTCGCGTACATCCACAACGAGCTCGTCCAATAGCTCACACTCACTCGACCGCCCCCACAGCTTCAGCACGCGATGCTGGTTTGCCATTGCATCGCAACGATAGTTGCCACTATGTGGCCACAAAAGGCCCGCTTGGAACCGCCCCCCCTGCGCTTTGAACAGCGCCGTTCTGTGGACGGGGTCGAGTGCGGTAGAGACATCCGGCACATCTGCCTGGAGCATGCCCAGTACTTCCCCGTGCAGCAATGCGCCGACCGAACACTCGATCGCAAAGTCGCAGCACGAGGGCTGCGTTCGCGCTGTCACCAGCATGGGCCAGCGTATGCACGTGGTGAGTAGGTCTCGATAAAAGCCCCGAGAAACGGCGAATACGCGCAGTCGCCCGAACGCGAAAACGCTGGTCCGGCGTCTGTGCCCTATGCGCGAGAGGCGTCAACCAGCGTTTCAATAGTGGTGGGGGCGGACTTTGAACGACCGACCACCCAGTTATGAGTCAATCGATGCGGCGGCGCCCAGATGTCCAGAAACCCGCGCTTGTCGCGACGCCAAACGACGCACCCGGTCGGTCCAGCGCTCATGAGCTGGGCGATAGCGAGACCAACTCGCCTGAACGACCTCTACGCAGAGCCACGTGGCGGTCCACCGGCGGTTGGTGAACCTGTGGGGATCACACTTTAGCCCTGTGACCTGGCCTTTTTGCCGAGTGGAGGTGAAGGGACTCGAACCCTCGCCCTCTGCGTTGCGAAAGTGTGGCTCGCGGTGTTTTGACCAGGGCTTTTCCTATGACCTTCCTAGTAGCAGCGTTACGATCCCCTCAGGTCCCCTCACGATCCCTCGGCTTCCCGCACGATAAAGACACGTAAAGACACGCCAGAAAGGAGTTGGGGCGTGGCCACGGGTCCGTACCCAGGTCCGGTCGGTAGGCTCTTGCAATGCGCAGCGAATGGCGCTTGTTCCTCCTTGGCGACGATCACGTTCCCCGGCGAGCAACAGGACATCACCGACCCTGAAGCGGCGGTGCTTGATACCGGCAGACGACGGAACGCCAATGTTCTGTCCGCCAGCAGGCGGTCGACGACCTGTCGGGTCACGCCCACCAGGTCACCCGCCGGGCCATCTCCTTCCCGGGTCGACGGCAGTCCTACACCTTCGGTTATGAGACCTACTTAGACCGTCTTTGATGTTCTTGGGAGTTCGCCCCAGTACAGCTGATTCAGCGTTCTACCTGCGATAACGGAGCCTCACACCTCACCTGCTCCTGCCAGGGAAGAGGCTTCTGACAGCCTGAACTGATTTCCGCGCGACTTTTGTGGGATCTCACACTGATTGACCGTTCTGGCTACTTGACCGTGCTGGCTACGATTCGCCACCGCCGGATTTCGAAGAAGCCGTACCCGATTTCGTACGGTCGCTTTCACAGACCGTCTCCCGTTCGGGCCGGGTCTGTCCTGACCGCACCCGCCGACTCCAGACCGGCGATCTGAGACTCGTCGTAACCTAGGCCTTCGAGCACCTCCCGCGTATGCTCTCCCAGTCGCGGTGCCCGGAATCGGGGTTTGGCAGGCTCAACCCCGAAGTCGGCGGGAGTGGCAATCATCATCTGGGTCCCGTGCTCGTCGGGTACCTCCACCAGCCCGCCGGCCGCCAGGAACTGCTCATCGGAGAGAAGCTCCTCGACGGTCTGTACCGGTGACCAGAAGAAGTCCGGCTCGGCGTCAAAGATCTCCGCCCACTCGAATAGAGGCCGGGTGGAAAAGATCTCGTCGAGGAGGCGCACCAGCTCAGCTCCGTTCTTGAGTCGGGCCACCGTCGTCTCGAAGCGCTCGTCGGTGAGCCAATCAGGGCGATCGACGGCCCGGGCCAGGGGCGGCCAGTGCCGTTCTCCGTCCAGGCCGACGACCCAGAAGCGCCTCCCGTCGCCGGCCGTGTAGTTGTTGACGGTCGGATTCGTCATCGTCGAGCGGCTCCCGAGCCGGATCGGCCTTCCCCACATCAGCGCCACGTTCACGTCGAATCCGATGGTGTAAACGCCTTGGCGAAGGAGGGACGCCGAGACGAGGTCGCCCACGCCCGTGCGCTCCCGGGCGACGAGCGCGGCGCAGACCATGGCCGCTCCCGTCATCGCGACCGAGTGGTCGCCCATGCCTCCGCGCTGGAAGGGAAGGTCGGCGCCGGGAGGCGTCAGGGAGGCGGCCACTCCGGACCGCGCCCAGAAAGCCGCTATGTCATACGCCGGCCGATCCGCTTCGGGACCAGTCAGGCCGTACCCACTGATGATGGCATAGACCAGTGCGGGGTTGCGATCCCTGAGGGAGACGGGATCGAGGCCGACACGTTCCAGTGCCGACAGCCGGATGTTGGTGAGGAAAACGTCGGCCCCATCGATCAGCGTGTTGCCAACCTGGCGACCCTCGGACGAGGACAGGTCCAGGACGATGCTTCGCTTGGAGCGATTGTCGAGCTCGAAGACAGGGTTGCTGGGAAGATCTCCTCCGAGCATCTTCTGGAAACCGCGTGCCGGGTCACCGCTCGGCGGTTCGATCTTGACCACGTCGGCGCCCCAATCGCTCAGGATGCCCCCGGCGGCCGGACCGGCGACCCACATGCCCAGCTCGACCACCTTCACGCCCCGTAGTGGTCCGGTGGGTTCACCTCGATTCTCCACGGCTCCTCCGGCTAGCCCGATGGTCCCATTCCACGTTCCTCACTGAGATGCTGCCTCGATTTGGACCCTAGCGGAGGACGACTGCAGCTGTCGGGGCGTAGCGACGGAAAACGGCGACGGTCAACCCCTCACGAAAGCGCAATTACGGACACCTGTTGCTGCGGGGTCAGGTGGACGACGTTCTTCGGGTTGCAGTTCCAGATGGACTGGGTGGGCCGGGTGATCGCCTTGTCGTAGACGAACTTGTTGGGCTCGGCCTTGAGCAGGGCGAAGCACGGTGAGGGCTGGGGGTTCTCGTTGGACAAGGTCAACTGCGCCACCGGTGCCTCAATGCCTCCGGCATCCCAGTTCTTGGTGGCGGCGGCGTGGCTGAGCACGCACGACACCGTCAGGTCGGCGCCACAGGCCGAGGCGGACTTCGCCCACAAGAGCCACGACTCGGCACCCTCCTCGTCGTCGAAGTCGACGGCGTCGCCCTTGGCGTAGGTGTGCATGACGTTGACGGTCCGCGCTTCGACAGTGCGTTGAGTTCCGGCTATCGCCGCTTCGATTCCGGCGGCTATCTTCCCGTTCACAGCATTGCGCGCCTCTGGACGGTCATGGTGATGATCGGCACCGGCCCGAGGACCTCGTATGCCACGACCTCAAGCGTCATCGGGCGACGCGGCGGGATGGGGTAAAGGTCACGGGCATCGACTCGTAGCCACTGACGAAATTTGCCCGGCGGAAAGCAGGTTCTGTGTCGTCGACCAACTCGAGGTCAGGAAGCCGGGTGAGGAGACGGTTGAGAACTGTCGTGATCTCGAGCCTTGCCAGGTTGCTGCCCATGCAGACGTGGACCCCGAATCCGAAGGCGACGTGGTCGTTGGGTTCCCGGCGGATGTCGAAGGTGTCAGGGTCAGAGAAATGCCCCTCGTCGCGGTTGGCCGAAGGATAGAGCAGCAGGAGCTTCTGACCGGCTCGAATGGTCTTCCCACCGAGCTCCGTGTCCTTGGTGGCGGTCCGGGCCATGTTCTTGATCGGGCTGACCCATCGCAACATCTCCTCCGTTGCCGAGGCGACGAGGTCGCGGTCCGCGCGGAGCTGCTCCCACTGGTCCCGGTGGCTCAGCAGTTGGTAGACGCCCCCGCTGATGACGTGACGTGTCGTTTCGTCACCGCCGATCAAGATCAGTAAAGAGTCGAAGATGAGCTCGTCATCGCTCAGCTTGGCCCCGTCGACCTCGGCGTGGACGAGCGTGCTCAGCAGATCGTCGGCAGGGGATGTGCGGCGGGTCGCGATGAGCCGACGGGCGTAGGTCTCGTATTCCACAAACGCCTGGGTCATCCGCTCTGTCGAGCTCTCTCCGCCGTCGAGGCCTGACAACAGATCGTCGGACCATTGGAGAAGTGTGGGGTAGTCCAGAGGATCGACGCCGAGTGATTCGCCGATGACGATCAGAGGAACCCAGGCTGCAAGATCCCACACGAAATCGCACGCCCCGCGTTCGCAAACCCGGTCAATGAGCCGGTCCGCGATCAACTCGATACCCGCCGCACGCTGACGAACGCTCGTTGGGGAAAACGCTTTGTTTACAAGTTTGCGGCGCTGAGCATGAGCCGGGTTGTCCATGTCGATGAGCATGGGCGTCGCTCCGTTGTCCGGTCTGATGCCCTGCGCATTGGAGAAGAGCTCCGGGTTCTTGGACACCGCGTGCACGTCGTCGTATCGGGTAACCCCCCAGACCCCTCCGGCCTCGTCCCAGTGCACTGGGTCGTGCCGGCGGGCCCACGCCAGGTCGTCGAGGGGGTTCCGTCCCCAGAACTCCCCCGAAGTAAGCGGCAAGCTGCGTGCCGCGACATGTCCAGTCATCGACCCTGACTCCTTTCGACGGGTCAACCATACACAAGATGACATAATGTATGATAAAAGAGTCAACCCGGCGAGATGGCGCCGGTGGCGAGAGCGGAGGTTCCTGACTGCGATGGCCCGGCACGGTTGGCGCGGCGACCCACCAGCCAGCGAATCAGAAGCCCGCAAAAGGATCGTCGGAGCCGGGATGCGCTGCGTCGACCGCTATGGAGCAGAGAAGACCGGCTTGTCCGACGTGGCGCTGGAGCTCGGCGTCACCCGGCAGACCGTTTACCGATACTTCGCCGGCACCGATGACCTCCTGGCGGCAATCGCCCGAACCGCAGTTGGCAGCTATCTCGACCGCCTCGTGGACCATCTCTCCCCCCTCAGCGATCCTATCGATGTCGTGGTCGAGGCCTTGACATTCACGATCGAGTTCCTGCCGGAAGAGAACTACCTGGCGCTACTCCTCACGAGCGGCAGGTCTGGCCAGTTCTTCGCGGGCGTGACTGCACCATTGGCGATCGACGCCGCTCGATCGCTGCTCGAGCGAACAGCAGTCGACTGGGAGAAGCTCGGCTACGACCGATCGTTGCTCGACGAGCTTGTCGAGTTTGCACTTCGAATTCTGCAGTCGCTGGTCCTCGATCGAGGGTCCGCCAAACGGAGCCGCTCAGAATTGCACACCTTCTTGCGCCGGTGGATAGGTCCCGCCATCGTCTCTGTCGGTCACGACTCTCGGCCCATCTTGGCCGACAGCGGTCACAGCCAACGAAACGGTCAAGGAAGCGATGAACCGTTCACAAAGGGCTCTCCGTAGCCCGCCACGGACCTGGTCGGTTCCTCGGCGAGTGGAACATCTTCACCGGGCATGCTGCCTACTTGGACCCGCGGGTGGCGACCGCCGGCACTGTCTACGACCTTGCACCGCAAGTCCTTCGCCAGCTGTCGAGGATCGCCTTGGTGGCCAAGACCCACTCCCGCATCTGGGGACGGGCTTGTACCAGCGCGCGCCGAAACGCCGCTTGACATGCGCCTTGATCTGCGAGCCGAGCCCGCCGAAGCGGACCCTGTCCTCGGAGAGCAGGTGCAGGTCGTAGGCGGCGTTGGCCAGATGCATGGGGCTGCGGGGGGATGGCGGTGGACACGTTGGTCATCAGGTCGAGCGAGCACACCGGGGCGGCGGCCACCAGGGGAAAGAACAGGTCGTGCGGTTCTCGAAGCTGAAGACGCCGTCCACTCCGGTGTGCTCCAATTCCTGCGCACGCCGGGCGGCATCGACGACCGAATTGGACAGCATCACGTCAACCTTCAGCGGCGCCATGGGCGGCGATGCTCCCTAGGCGCGCGGCGGCCCGCGGTCGGCCTGATCCTCACGGGGCCGGGGACAGGGTCAGTCGCCGGTGATCTCCGTCGGCGTGATGCCCAGCCACTGCTCGAGGTTCCGGTGCATGTTGAGGATGCGGCACTCCTCCCGGGACAGCGTCATCCGGGTGAAGCCGGGTTGGTGGAGACCCCGCTGGGCCCGGGCGATGTTCCCCGCATCTTGGTTGAGGATGAGGCTGAGGCCGGGATCCTGGCCCGCGGGCAGCAGGACGTCCGTGGGGCGCGCCGCCGGGGCGCCCGGTGGCGTCCGGCGGTAGTTGATGACGTCGAGGTAGCCGTCGTCGGGAGTCGTCCCGGGCCGCGACCGCAGCACGGTCATCAGATCGGGGAAGATCACCAGGCTGACGTTGGGAAACAGGTTGTACTGCTGCATCGTCATAAGCTGGTCATTGCTGAACCGGTCATAGGACACCCCTTGCGACCGGCCGACGTCGCGCAACATGCCGGCCAGTACGTCACGCAGCGTCTCGTCGGGCGGCACGAGCGGGGCCGGCGTCGCCACATCCTTCACGCCGATCCGCGCGCCCATGATCTCCACGAAGGAACTCCACACGGCGTCAGTCGCCGGCGGGTCCCTGAAGCGGGGCGACGGCAACCCATAGCGCTGTTCCAACTTCCCGTGGTGGTGCCAGAGTCGCTGGGGACCGTTGACGTCGTCGACACTCGGGAGCAGTTCCCGATGCAGGCCCTGCACGTGGTAGGTCTCACTGAACCCGTCGCTGATGACCTTCCAGTTCCCTGGTAGCGGCACCGTCACGAGATAGTCACAGTGGTACTCGTCGAGACCGACCCACGAGATGTCCTGCGGCACACCCTCCAAGAAGGTGTCGAGCGGACCAGCGGTGCTCGACGGGTCGACGAAGACCATGGGACCCCAGGTGTCCACCGCGACCGGGAACAGCCCGTACTGCCCCGCCGGCAGCGATCCGAAACCCCGCCGCGAGGGCACCTCGCGCAGCCGACCGGAGAGATCCCACGACCAGCGATGGAAGGGGCAGCGCAACTCGGTCAGCCCAGAGGCCGCCCCCTCGCAGATGGCGCTGCCCCGGTGCCGGCAGACATTCTGGAACGCCCGCAGCACCGCGTCGTCGTCCCGCACGATGACGATTGAGTAGGGACCGCAGCGGTACTCGTAGGCGTCGCCCGGTCGGGCGACATGGTCGGTCGTACACGCCAGCTGCCACACCCGGGGCCACAGCCGCTGCAGCTCCAGGTCGGCGAACGCAGGGTCGACGTAGCGGTACGCCGGAATGGTGACAGGTTGGCGGGCACCACTGGTGATGGTGGCACCGACGGGTGCTTCATCTGTCAGTTCTCGAGCCAGTTTGACCATCTGGCTAACCCAGCGGGAGGGGTTGGCCACCCCTGATGAGTCGCCCGGGCCGGGCATCCGTGTGCTCACCGTCCTCGAAGGTGACCTCACCCGAGCAGATGGTCGCCTTCCACCCGTCGGCGCGTTGGATGAGGCGCCGCGCCCCGGCCGGCAGGTCATGCACCATTTCGGGCAGGCGGAGGTTCAGATGCTCCAGATCGACGAGGTTGAGGTCGGCCTTGAAGCCTGGGGCGAGCACACCCCTGTCCTCGAGTCCGTAGAGGTGCGCCGTATCGCGGGTCATCTTCTTGACGACGAACTCGAGCGGCAGGCCGTCGGCACGGTCCCGGGCCCAATGGGTGAGCATGTAGGTCGGCGCGCTGGCGTCACAGATGACGCCGCAGTGCGCACCGCCGTCGGACAGCCCCAGCGCGGAGTTCGGATGCAGGAGCATCTCCTTCATGTCGTCGAGACTCCCGTGGCTGTACCCGCCCAGGGTGAAGAGCACCAACTCACGACCGTCGTGACGGAGCAGGAGATCGTAGAGCACCTCCTCTTCGGGCCGTCCCTCGCGTCGGGCGATGGCCGCGACACTCATGTCCGGTGTCGGCTCGTAGTCGGGCGGCTCGCCCAGCGGGAACATGTGCGAGGTGCTCTGGCCCCCGATCATCGCCATCAGCGGATCGTCGGGGATGCTCTCGCTGAGGATGGCGCGCCGCACCTCGTCCTTGCGGAGGTGCTGGACCCGCTCGGCCAGCGGCAGATCGGCGATGGCCATGTACGTCGGCCTCTTCGAGAACGGGTGGAAGGTCTGAAAGCCCAGCAGGACGTTGAGCGCCCGGCCCGCCACCTGGGGCCGCAGGTCGGCTCCCTCGGCGTTGGCTTCGGCCGCCAGGCGCAGGATCTCGCGCCACTGGTCCGGTGCGGCGTCCACCTGAAGGAGGGCGAAGCTGATCGGACGCCCG
>Ga0181523_10000739_pt1 | contig 36729 bp, 35 predicted proteins | sample PEATcosm2014_Bin_43_FD_119752 | JGI IMG/M metagenome (GOLD analysis project Ga0181523, IMG submission 119752) | Peatland microbial communities from MTU Mesocosm Facility, Houghton, MI, USA - PEATcosm2014_Bin05_30_metaG | ecosystem: Environmental > Terrestrial > Soil > Wetlands > Peat | place... | reverse complement strand
ACCGGGTGTTAGAGGTTAATTCTCTATCGAAGGCTGCTATTTTTTGGGCTGGGAGGCACTCAAGGCCGATGAGGCAACCAGGTACTTGCCTTCGTCCCCGTTCAGCGGTTCTAGGTCCAGGTAGAAGCTGGAGGACCCGATGGAGGTGGGGATTTCGGTGATTAGAGCGCGGAAGTAGTAGATCTTTCCCGGGTCGGCGGTGAAACCGTTGAAGGCCTCTTCGTTGGAAAATCGCTTCCAGCGCGATTGCCATCTGGCACAGAGATGGTGCTCGCCGGACTCGACGGAGAACGAAATATAGGAGTTCCCTTTGTCGGCACCGACCCACTTTCCATCGACGCCAACACGCAGCGTCGGGCGGCTGATTTGATTAACGACCTTGTCAAAAACTTCCACTACAAACACCAGGCTTTTACCGGCCTCGGGCTGAGTGATGGGCTGGCTCGGGGCAGTCTGCGTTTCGAACTGGACATCTTTGGGGCCGCAAGCGGCTTCGACGGCGACGATGGACGATTGGTCTTGCGCAAATGCGAGGGTTGAAAACAATAAAGTCGAGAACAGGAAAGTTGCGAACCGGAGCACAACCGGAGTTGCCTTCATGGACGTTCCCCCCCGCTGGTACTGCGTCGTTGGAGCGCGTTCTTGGCCAGATTCAAATGGCGCAGGACCAACTGGAGCCAGTATAGGCCGAGGCGACGATCCGCGAATGTATAGATTTGTCGAGCTTTGCGCGAGCAGGGCGCGGACAGAATGCCGTATATTGGATTCATCCGGCGAAGAGGCCGCCGCTGTCGATTCATCTTCATTCATAATCATACCGAAGACCGAAGGGCGTGAATCCATGACCTATCTCGAAGTGGTTTTCAATTACGGCGCGATTCCAGGCGAGAACGAAATGCGGGCGATTGACACGATGCGCGAGGTATACGGCATCCGGCGAGTGCAGTTCAACGCGAAGGAGCGCACCGTGCGGGTGGAATTCGACGCCTCGCGGATGAAACAGGATGCGGTCGCAAAGCTGTTGCGCAATGCCGGGATCGACGTGCGGGAACCGGTGGCGCTGGCCTGAGGGATCGGCTAAACAGAACTCACCACGCAGGACACAAGGGATTTACTCTGTGTGTCCTCCGTGGTTAAAGAATCTGACTTTGATTTCCAGCGGGTCAACTGTTCGCGCACACATTTTGCGGAGCGTAAGCCGGGGAGGGCTGACAGGCGCTGCAGGTAGAGCAAGGGGTGCTCACAGAAAACCTCTGGCCGAAGTTATTCTCTGAAGCACCCCGTTGCGCGCCACTTCGTCTGTTCTGCAATAGTGCAAACCATGTGCCATCCGTAAATCGTTCAAAACAGGGGCTGCCGGGGTGGTTGTCCGGGTAGGAATTGCGCGGCCCCGAGAAAGAATTACTTCGGGGCGATCTCGGCAACTGCAGGACCAAGGAAGGGCTGCGGGAGAATAGTTGGTGCCGAGGGTCGAGGCGAGACATGATCGCCAAGAAGAGGCTTGCGGTCTGAGGTTGGGCCGCGAGTTCCGTTTTTCAAGCCAACGATTCTTCGCTATAATTGGATCTCGTCGCAATCGTGATTCGTTACAATCGTGATTCGTTACAATCGTGATTCGTTACAATCGTGATTCGTTACAATCGGGCGGAGGTTTCTGCCCTTCCAAATTGCGCCCTTAGCTCAGTTGGATAGAGCGACTGGCTACGAACCAGTAGGTCGGGAGTTCGAATCTCTCAGGGCGCACCACTTCTTTCAATAGTTTGCAGTCAGGGCCGTTTCTGCTCGAAAACCAACTCTAACGTCGACAACGGGCTAGATTCCCAGTTTCCGAGCCGCAGAGTACACGATGCCCTGCGCATCCTGTGCATCCAGGTCCACTCCGCGGTCCAAGAGAAAGTCGATTATTTCCACGTCTCCACCAGAAAACGCCTCCATTAATGCCGTTGTGCCAGCACTGTTTCTTGACCTTGATAGGCGCCTTTGGCGATCAGAAAACGCAGAGCGTCGACTGACCTCGTCGGGTCTGCACACTTGGCAGGCATCGCGCCGGAGACTCAGCGCGAAATACTATGCCCTCACCTGCACTGACTCTAACTCCGGGACGCACCGGGAGTTTTGCAGAATTTTGATGGCGTCTTCGGCGGTGAACTTGCCCATCAGGAGTGCCAGCTTACGATTGGTCGTCAGGTGGATTGGCGTCGAATCAACCCGCTGAATGTATTGGGGTGCGCGACTGCCGCCTCGGTTTACTTTCACAACAAATTTAATATTGTTCATAGGGATTTTCTTAGAATGGTAACCACGTACGATTTATTTCTGCACTGTCCCACAACCTCACCGTTTTGAGACGGTGGCCACGCCACATTCCAAGCAACGAGGATTCACGCGAGACGTGATCAATCCGCATGATGGGCACATCCTTTGCGATCCCAACCGGGCTGCCTGTGGTTTCACCTCGAGCATCCACCGAACCAGCAGGATCGTGAACAGCGCGATCAGCAGGCCAAAGAAAATACTGGCTGCGTTCATAAGAGCGACCCTTCGTGGCGAGTTCCGCGTCTTCCGAGTAGAGGCGTTCCGATGGCGAACGATCGGAATCTTGGGCTCGCTGAAAAGCCTAAGGTGGAAGAACTTCAGATGGACTGGCTTAGGTCAGAGGACCTGAAAGAGGAGAAAAACGTGACCACCCCTACGATCATTATAGCAGTTGCGGCCTATTGTTTTCCGTCGTTGCCAAAGATGAGTGTAATTGGGATAGCAATGGAGGAGATTCCCCCAAGCGTGGCCGTCTCGGATAGCTTGAAGCAGCAATCGCAGGCGGTGAAGTCATTTTCGTCGCGCGCCAGGTCACTTATGGCAGGCCGGTGCGCTTTTTAAGGTCTAGATAACGCGGGTCGGAGCGGAGTGGGTCCAATTCGGGTGAGGAGAGCAACGAGAGTATATCCAGATCGTGATTGCGATAGGCCTGTTCGAGCGACGCAAATGCCCTTTCTTTTTCACCCAGGACCGCGTAGTCAAGTGCGCGGTCATAGGCGGCGTGGGGATACTGCCGGAAGGCGATGATGGATTGTGCGAAAAATCCACGCGCGCCGGACTTCGCGTAGGTACGATCCAGCTCATCCACGGCGCTGGGAGCCAACTCGCTTGAATCCAGCTTCGATGCCGCGTGCAGTTCTTTCAGCGCCAGGTCGTATTCTCCCAGGCGCCGGTGCGCCAGAGCCGCGCCGACGTGGGTCCAGCTCCAGTCGGACCCGGTTTCCGCCTTGCGATACTCTTCCAGAGCCTGGGGATACTGCCGGGCATCCTGAAGGATTTGTCCGGCGACGTGGTGCAAGACTGGGGCAAAGGGATCGAGGGCTTCGGCCTGACGGATTTGGGCGATGGCCTCGTCGTGCCGTCCCAACACAGTGAGCATTTCCGCATACCACTGGTGAGCCGTAGCGAAGTTGGGGTTGAGTTGCAGGGCGCGGCGAAACTCCACCTCGGCGCCGGCGAAATCCCAGTCCCTGAAAAAACGGACGTACGCAGCGGAGCAGTGAGCTTCGGCGAGTGAATCGTCGAGCGCGATCGCATGCAACGCTGCCTGGCGAGCCTTCTGACTGGCCTCGTCCGGTGGCAGATTGGTCGCGAACAGAGCATCGAGCACGTACGTGTCGGCGAGGCCGGCGAAGGCGAAAGCGTTCTTGGGATCTCGGGCCACGGCATCCTGGAAATAGCCTTCGGCTTTGGCGAGCGCATCCGGTGTGCGCTTGTTCCAGTAATAGCGTCCCAGCAAATAGAACTGGTACGACGCAGGGTCAATCGGATGGCGTCCTGAAAAGTACTGTCTTTCCAGGGGAGTGAGTTGCACTCCCACCTGGTGCGCGATGGCTTCGGTCAGCTCAGCCTGCATAGAGGATGCGCTGCCAAGTTTTCTGCGCAGCACATCGGCCCAGAGGTGACGGTCGTTGCGGGCGTCGATGAGCTGGATGTTGACAGAGACGACGTCTCCTTCTTTCTTGACTGAGCCTTCGACGACCGCGTCTACATCGAGCTCATTGGCGATGGCTGGCAGGGGCTTCGCGGTGTTGCGGTAGTGCTGCGCCGAGGTTCGTGAGACGACGCGGAGGGAAGAAATGCGGGCTAAATCCGTTGTGAGCTCATCCGTCAGGCCGTCGGCCAAGTAGTCCTGGGCAGGATCACCGGACAAGTTTTCCAAGGGAAGGACGGCAAGGGAGCTGACGGAACCGGGCCGGAAGGAAGTGGTTTTCCAGCGAACGCTGAAAAAAGACAGGGCGCCTGCGAGCGCGACAATTACGGCAGCAGTTAGCCATCGTGGAGGCAGGATCCAACGTTGCGGCGAACTCAAAACCTGCAATGGGCTTTCGCTTTCGACGGCAGGGGCAGCCGAAGCTGCATGCGAATCAGAGGCTGGCGCGGGAGCGGGCTCGACCGTGGATGCAGGACCGATCCAGCGGTAGCCGTGCCGGTCAACCGTCTCAATGAAGATGGGGTTGTCGGCGGAATCGCCCAGGGCGTCGCGCAGGCGCTTGACGGCGCTGCTGATACCCCGGTTGAAATCGACAAAAACGTCGTCCGGCCAAAGCTCCTGACGAAGCTCTTCGCGCGAAACCACCTCCTGCGGACGGCTCAAGAGAACGGCCAGGGCGCGAAAGGGCAGGTCCTGGATCCGGACCTTCACACCGCTCCGGCGCAGTTCGCCGGCCCGCAGGTCGGCCTCAAAAATACCAAAGCGAATAAGTACGGGAGACGCCTGTGCAGTGCTCATGGACGCCGCACTCGCGGGGAGAACAGCAAGTCTACCACCCGGACGACCTCATCCGAGCTAGTCTTTTCGACTGTTTTCGAAGCTCCGTTCTCAGGTAAGAAGTTGCGCTAACTATCGGTACGCAAACCGGTTATTTCGTTGCGCACGCGTCACACACAGGTGATCTCCAAACCATTGACCACAGCACGCGTTTGGAGCGAAAGTCGGCGCAGACACTAGCAACCGGGATCCTCGTAAGAAAGACCGAAAGCAGTCTGATTCCCAGGAGACATCATCAGGAGACATCATAATGAATTCAATCTATCGGCGAATGACACATTCGGGCATGGCCGCAATGGCGCTCACTAGGCTCGCCACTGTGGTGATATTGGCCGGGATCGCGATTCCGGCGCTCGCGCAAACCTATCCCGTAAGTTTCCCGAATCCCACGACATTTCTCGTGAACAACGATTCGGGCGGTTCCATCTCGCCCATTCAAGCGGCCGTCGTGGGAGACTTCACCAACCACGGCAAGCTCGATGTCGCCTCCATGGAGAACCCCGGCGGCTCTTTTGAAATCGACGTCGCGATGGGCAACGGAGATGGCACCTTCCAACCCGTGCTGATCCAAAACCTTTATTCGGGCGGCCAGCATACGCACTATGCCATGGTGGCGGGCGACTTCAATGGCGATGGCAACCTCGACCTCGCCGTGTGGGGCATCTATGCGACGAACAATACCAGCGAAGTCATGATCTTCCTCGGCAACGGCAACGGAACCTTCACTTACAGCAATACCTATGCCGCGCCCAACAGCTCTGACTATCAAGAGAGCACAAACAGCCTCTACGTGGCTGACTTCAACGGCGACGGCCACCTCGACCTGGCCGCGCTGACTCAATACAACGGCGTCTATATCTATCTGGGTAATGGCGACGGCACCTTCCAGACCGCCCTTGGCTACTCTACGTTGGATCCGAATCATCCCAACAACAACATCGCGCGTGGCTTGGCGGTGGGCGATCTGAACGGCGATGGCAAGCCCGATATCGCGGTCACAGAGAGCGCTGGAATGGCTGTCCTACTGAACAACGGCAACGGCACGTTTGGAACAGCCACCTACTACGACTCCGGCCTGAGTCTCTCCAGCCAGATTGGCATCGCGATTGGCGACGTCAACGGAGACAAGAAGAACGACATCGTGATTACATCTTGGCCTAACGGGCAAATCTTGCTCTACCTGAACCAGGGTAGCGGAATGTTTGCGGCGCCAACAGTGATCGCTACGCCGGGGACGGCGACATGGCTAGTGACGATTGCCGACATCAACAGCGACAAGAAGATGGACCTCGTCGTCACTGATGGGGTGGGCGAAATCTGGATCTACTATGGCAAGGGGAATGGCGCCTTCACCGCCGGGCCAGTCTACCCGCTGCAATATTTGGAGGACGCTCCCAGCAACGTGATTCTCGCCGACTTCAATGGGGACGGTGCGCTCGACATCTTCAAAGCGGGCGACCACTATTTGGACGCCCAAGTGACACTGGGCCGCGGCGACGGGACTTTCCAGACCAACCAAGCCTACGGCTGGGGCGTTACCGGCTTCGGCCAGAATCTGGTCACCGCCGATTTCAACGGCGACGGCTTCCCGGATGTGGCGTTCTCGTGGGCGCGCTCTAACTACATGCCGGCGTTCGGGGTCATGTTGGGAAGTTCGCACGGCGCGTTGGCGGCGCCCACCTACGTGACCTACCTCTCTAGCACGTGCGAAAGCAGCTACCCGGAGTGGATTGCCACCGCTGATGTGAACGCCGACGGCAAAGCCGACGTCGTGGCGACCATCAACAACTACGAAAACACCGGCTGCCCGATTAACGAAGTCGCGGTATTCACTGGGCTGGGCACGGGCAAGTTCATCGCTCCCGTCTTTCATTCAACGGGCTCGACGGCTCAGTCTTACGAAGTCTTCCTCGTCGATGTCAATGGCGACGGCAAGCCTGACATCATCCTCTCGAACGGAGACGGCACTATCAGCGTGCTGCTGAACAAGGGCAAGGGATCTTTCGGCGCAGCGACGCTGATCACCAGCGTAGCCTCGCTCAGCCCCCATGACAATTCCCTGGCCATTGCCGATTTCAACGGCGACGGAAAGCTCGACATCGCGGTTATCTCCAGTTATCCGGGTGCCTACACCAGCGTCGTGTATGTCCTGCTGGGCAATGGCGACGGCACGTTCCAGGCGCCGCTCACCTCCACCGCTGGCCCTGAGTATTTTTACACCTCCTCGTTGGCGGCCGGAGACTTCAACAACGATGGCAAGATGGACCTGCTCGTCACTTTCGAAGGCCAGTGTTCCTCCAGTTATCACGGCAGCGCTGCCTACGCTTTCCTGGAAGGCAACGGCAACGGCTACTTTACTGCTGGTACTCCCGTTTGCGTGGGCGGCGACATGCCCATCTATCCGCTAGTTGCTGACTTCAACGGAGATGGAAAACTGGACGCGGTCATCCCCATGCTCGAGCAGTACGGCAGTATCCAAGGTCCGGTGGTGCTCCAAGGCAATGGAGACGGCACCTTTAACCGCATCGGCGATTTCTACGTCGGTTCAACCGGCCGGGGCGCGGTGGTTGCCGATTTCAACGGCGACGGAATGCCCGACATCGCCGTGCTGAACAGCGATACTTATGCCATCGTGGATTACGTTAGCTTCGTCACTGTGATGCAAAACGGCTCGCAGCCAGTCAGCGTGTCGCCGCTCAGCCTGAACTATGGATTTGTCGCCACCGGCTCCAGCAAGTCTCTGACTGTAGGCCTCACCAACGATCAGACCACCGCGTTGACCATCGACAGCATCACGGTTACCGGCGCAGACCCGAGCGAATTCAGATCAACCTCCGCTTGCGGAACCAGCCTCAAAGCTGGCTGGGATTGCACCCTCACGGTGAAGTTCACGCCTACGGTCAACGAAGCCCAGTCAGCAACTCTCTCCATTAAAGATACGGCGGGCACGCAGACCGTAGCCCTCAATACGAACAACCCCGCGCCCACGCTCACCACGCTCTCGCCCAGCAGTGTGCTGGAAGGCAGCGCCGGATTCACTCTGACCGTCACGGGAACGCGATTCCTCACTACCTCTGTAGTGAAGTGGGGCGGTTCTGCTCGCACCACAACCTATGTCAGCGCGACTGAGCTTACGGCTATCATCAAATCGACCGATGTTGCCAAGGCCGGGGCGTACAAAGTCACAGTCACGAACCCTGCGCCTGGTGGCGGCACCTCCGCAGCGCTCACCTTCACGGTGGACAATCCAGTGCCGACGCTGATCTCGATCTCACCGAGTTCGGCAACCCACGGCGGAACGGCTTTCACACTGACCGCCACGGGAACCAACTTTGTGTCCACTTCCAGTATTGAGTGGAATGGCACGAAGCTCACCACGAAGTTCGTCAGCAGCACCAGCCTGACTGCAACTGTGTCGGCCACCGACATCGCGACGGCAGGCACCGCGAGCGTCACAGTCTTTAACCCAACGCCTGGAGGCGGCACTTCTGGGGCGCTCACGTTCACAATCAATTGAGGATCATTGACAGAGGAATTCCAAGTCTGACTCCGGAGCGCGGCCCCGAATGCGCTCCGGAGATTGAAAGCGGAATCCTGGCCCGCGGAGGACGATTCCCGCCGCCAGATCGCATCGCCGTGAACTGGTCTCCTGGTTCCCGGTGCCGGAGAGCGGAGGATGTATTATTCCGCGCTCCGGATTTGCTGTAGCAGGATTGCCTAAAACGATCTCGTCACGTTCTGCAAAGACGCCCAAAGAATTCCTTCGCCACTCGGGCGCCGCATCGCTTCCGCACCAGGCGACAACTCTGGGATCACAGCGGAACACCCGATGTGTGCCAGGTCACAGACAGCTTGGTTTGCCCCAGCTATATACTCACACGAAGGCAAGAATTGTTGCAGTCTGCGCGTGATTCGGTATGCGTCAGTGGGGCTCAGCGAAGTTCGTTTGGAGTTCGTATTTCTAATCATTCTCTGATCTGGTTGACACGACTTGAAGACACCATCATCAAGAATTGTTCTAGCCGGCGTGGTTTTGCTCCTTGCGCTTATGGCTCTGCTTGCGGGCGGGGCGGCGCGACGCGAATCCGTCACCATCGATGAAGTAGCGCACATCGGGGCGGGTGTGAGCTATCTGCAGAAGCTGGACATGCGGATGAACCAGGAACATCCCCCCCTGGCGAAGCTGCTGGCCGCAATGCCGCTGGTCGTTCGCGGTGTGCATGCCGACTATTCCCAGGTGTCGTGGCCGTTCAGCCTCAAACTGTTTAATCAGATGCTCGGGGAATGGGTCTTCGGCCACTGGCTGATCGCTCGGTGGAATGACCCTGTCGCAACGGTCTTCTGGGCGCGGCTACCCATGTTGTGTCTGACCTTGGTTCTGGGGATTGTGGTCTTTGCCTATGGCTCCCGCCTGGGTGATCCATGGGGTGGGCTGCTCTGCCTTTGCGCTTATGCGACTATGCCCACCATGCTGGCGTTCGGGCCGCTGGTCTTGACCGACATGGCAATCACCTTGTTTGCCGTCCTGACCTTGTGGGCCTTTGCCAGCATGTGGCGGTCCCCGTCGCACGGCACCGTTCTGAGGTTCGGCCTTGCCCTCAGCGGGGCGCTGCTGTCCAAGTTTTCTGCCGGACTTCTGTTCTTTTGTTTCGCCGCATTCGTCCTCAGCCTCCGTTGGCGTCCAGCCCCGGAGCAGCCGACAGACAAGGCGGAACTCCGGACATGGCGGCGTATCAGATGGTGGAGTCTTACGAAGGGCACCGTCATCGCCGCACTGATGGTGTATGCCGTCTATTTTGTCCTCTCATGGAATGAGCCAACCGACTCCCTGTATTTCCTTGGACACAATGCGGCAGCGCTGCTGCTTCGCAGGTTGCTCATGCCGCCGTGGATCTACCTGCGGGGCTTGGCGTTGTTCGCCATTACCGCGAAGCCGCCCGCTTTCATTCTCGGTCATACGTATCCTCATGGCGTGTGGTTTTACTTTCCGGCCTTGTTCTTGCTGAAGTCCTCCCTGGCCTTCCTCCTTTTGCTTCTTCTCGCGCTGGTGGTCAGCCTCATTACAAAGCTTCGCCGGGTGCAACTTACAGTCGTACCTAAAGGGCTGGAGTTGCACTGGCGGGCAGTCTGGGTCTCCCTCGCGGTCTTCACCGGAGCGTGCATACTCAGCCGAATGCAGTTCAGCATCCGCCACTTCTCAGTTCCCTTGGCGCTGCTGGTGCTGTTGCTGGCGCCACTTCCGAGCACGCTGCAGTCGCTGCGACGCGCGGGTTGGCCCGCCGCCCGCGCCGTCGTCTGGCTCACGGTCGCGTTGGCCCTGGCATCCGTGGTAACAGCCGTGCGGGCGTACCCCCACTATCTTCCTTTCTTGAACTCGTTGAGCGGCGGCCGCCCCGGTTATGCATTGGTAGGCGATTCCAATCTCGATTGGAACCAGGCTCTTCCCGAAGTGGAGGGCTTTGTAAAGCAGCACGGTCTGAAACGCGTCTTGGTCGATGAGTATGGGTTTTCGGAGCCCGGAGTGTACGTCCCTGAAGCGCAGCTCTGGAACTGCCAGCAGCCCGCTCCGGAGGATGGCGGGCAGTGGGCCGCGGTCTCCGCGAACATGATTGAGGACAGTCACAACTGCGTTTGGCTCCTGCATTTTCCACACCAAGCTCTGGCGGGCGGCAGCATGTATGCATTCCAACTCCCCACCGTGATCCCTTCGGCGGGAACTCTTGAGGGTCCACCGTTGCCGGAGGAGTACCACCAGTTTGGTGGACAGCCTATGCCCGGGGACCTCCGGCTTCTTTTCCTCAGCTGCATCCGCGATCCGCAACAGCTCCAGCCGACCTGGGACCGCATGACTGCGACCATGCAGGCCGAGATGGAGAAGAGAAAAAAGCAGTCAAACAGCCCGAAGTAGGGCGCAGGTTTAGTGTAGTTGGCGAAACCAGGCGTGCACTCGCTAAGAACAGAATCGCGCAGCTGGCTCTGTGCCGATGAGAATGTTGTAAGTAAAGAACTATGATCTGTCTATGATCGGCGAAAGTCTGATCGGAGATTGCGATGGAGCCATTCCGTTTTCATCTGTTCGTTTGCACGCAGCAAAAGCCGGAGGGTGTCTCGTCTTGCGCCGCCAGTGGCTCCTTCGAAGTGCTGGATGCCCTTGATCGCGAGACGCAGGGGCGCGGCCTGAACCAGGATGTGCAACTCACTACCTGTGGCTGCATGGGACTGTGTGATGAAGGTCCTGTGATGGTCGTTTATCCGGCGGGAGTATGGTATCGGCACGTGAAAGCGTCTGACGTAGCTGAAATCGTTAGCGTGCATCTGCGCGATGGCAAGCCCGTCGACCGTCTGCTATGGAATGATGCTCCGGGGATGAAGGCCATGTCGGTCGAACATGGGGAGAAGTTCCGCGCCGCGATGGCCGCCCGCGACAAGGCAGGAATATTGCCCGATCACCTGGAGCAGATGATCCGCGGCTTCATGCCCAGTCGTTGCATTCTTACCGCGCTCGAACTCGACATCTTTACTGCCGTCGGGGACGGCGCCAATGCCGAACAGATCGGGACGAGAGTGCACGCGAATGGACGCGCCGTAGGCATGCTGCTCAACGCGCTCGTCGCCCTGGGACTACTCTCGAAGAGCGGCGACGATTACAAGAACACCCGCGAGTCTGCACGCTTCTTTGCTCAGGGCTCCCAAGACAACCAGCGCAATGGCTTGCTTCACACCGCCAACATCTGGCATCGCTGGAGCACACTGACCGACGCCGTGCGCAGCGGTACCCGCATTCCCATTGACCACGACACTACCGAATGGACGCACAACTTCATCGCAGGGATGCAACGCAACGCGAAGGATCGCGCCCTACTGTTGGTAAAGGCGTTGGGCTCTACCGGGGTTCGACGCATCCTCGATCTCGGGGGCGGCTCCGGCGCGTACTCCATCGCGTTCGCGAAAGCTTGCTCCGATGTGCAATGCGAGATTCTAGACCTCGCAGAGGTCGTGCCGCTCACCGCTGAATATGTCAGCCAGGCTGGTGTTTCGGCACAAGTCAGGGTTCGAGCAGGAGACATGCTGGTTGATGACTTGGGCTCCGGCTACGACTTGATCCTGATGAATGCGATCTGCCACATGTTTTCGAAGGAGCAGAATCGGGAAATCTTCCGCCGTGCGCGACGGGCGCTATCACCGAACGGCCGCCTCGTCGTGCAAGACTTCATCCTCAATCCCGATAAGGCCGGGCCGCAACGTGCGGTGCTGTTCTCTCTGAACATGCTCGTTGGCACCGATGCCGGTGCCAGTTACAGCGAATTGGAATATACCGATTGGATGAAGGATGCGGGGTTCACCGAGGTACACCGGATCAATCTACGAGGGCCCGGCAGCCTGATTATAGGGGTAGCGAAATAGCACTAATCCATGCTTCCGCCATGCTGGCGATCCCAGCGTACGCGCAAAGTTTGGCTGCCGACATTCGAGCCGCTCACCCGGGTCCATTCACCCGCCCTGCATTTCCACACACGCGTCTCAGTTTCGATCCTAGCGCGCAAGCGCAACTAGCCCCACGCGGGGCGAATCCCCAAGGTGATTCGGATCACTGCATGGTACTTCCGTTTGGCTTAGCGTTACGGCGGCTGTGTGATTAGCAGAATCGAGGCCTGACCATGCTGTACAAGAGCAAAGACGGAAGATTTCAAGTCGAGATAGCAGCGGACGGTGCCCTAAGAGTGAAGAATGGGGACTGGCTCAGCAAGTATTCGGCCGCGATCCACGACGACTATTCGCATGTTCATGAGTTCGCCCGCAAGAGCCAGACCGGACAGCTCGTACCCATCGCGAATCCGAATCTCATCTATCCTGGCGAAACGCTGTATCACTTGCCCACTGCCACTGCTCAAGGGCAAATGAAAGCGACGTTTTCAGAACTAAACTGCATAGCCTTACACGACGCGCGCTTGGAAGGGGAAGTGTACGAGCGGCCCTATCTCACGGTCCTCGACATTGACCAAAACACTTCTCTGCATTCCGCCTTCGCCCAAATAAACATGGCGGCGGCAGGCGGGGGAAAAATAGCCGCGCTATTCATCCTCTGTCACGGCTACGCAGGTTCTAATGAGGCAGGTCGAGTCTGCTTGGATGCGGGCGGGCGGGGCTTGCAACTGGGAAAAGAAGACGTCCTCATCTCGAATGTATCGACGTGGCAGTACATCGCCGACAATGTGGAAAATATTGTCGTTTACGCTTGTGCTGCGGCCGATACCCAGACCGGTAATGAATTCACCTGGGAGGACGGGAAATATCTTATGGGCGCTTTGGCCATCCACGCCAACGCGACTGTTTTCGCGGCGGACAAGATTCAGTGGTATAACCACTCGTCCCCTGAACAGCGTATTGTTTTTGGCGACTGGGAGGGCAACCTCTGGAAGTTCTCGCCCGACCGCGGTCAGGCAACGCAAGCACTGAGAGCACCGGTCGAGTTTGATGAAGCAGAGGCTGGGGTGCTGCCACCGATGTGCACCACTCCGCTTTTACCTTCCGATAAGTACAAGACCGGCGTCTGTGAGTAGCCACATATTTCGTTTTGGCATCCGCGATCGATGATGCAATCGACCTGTCTCAGGTGGTCATAACCCGTAGCTGACGAAAATCCCGATAGCGCTCATTGGGCGGTCAAAACGTGTAAACGCCTGCTTACGTCAGTTGATCAGCCTCGACCGGGAGTCCTGCGTTTGGGCACTCGTACAATGTACTCATCAATTCGGCGAGGTGAACATGCGTGTATTTTTTCTTCTCATGATTGCGCTCTTTTGCCTGAGTGGCGTCTCATTTGCGCAAGATGATGCTCAGACCGAGACACAGCTTCTGACGGCTCTTCACAAGATGTATGCAGCGGAAAAGAAGCACGACTTCAACTTCATTCGTTCGTATCTGTCCGATGACTTTGCAGAAGTAGGCGGCGACGCCCGCGTTTACAACTGGAAAGATATCGAAGCCGGTTTTGCCGACATGGAATTGCGGGAATACAAACTGTCAGATTGCGTAACGAAGCTGGTCACGTCCGACGCAGCTTACATTACTTGCGCGATGGAGGTAGACGCGAGTTTTAAGGGAACCCCACTCCCTCGTCTATTTCGTGTTACATGGCTGTGGACGCACACGAAAAACGGGTGGGTGCTGCACTTCGAACAGGCGACGATTGCTCCCGCCACGAGTCCTACGGCTAAGTGAGCCTTGTTCGCAGCTGGCACGAGAATTTTGGCTTTCCGGGCGAAGAAATGGCGCAAACTTGTGCTATCGCCTGCTTACATCATTTGAGCCGTGATACTGGTCACTGACAGGTAAAAGGTGATGGCGCAGGATGCTGATGGCCGAAATACGCTCTACGGAGGTGTTGGTCCTGACAGACCAAGTTCTGATGATGCTCCGCGACCGTCCCTCTGATGTCGCTTTTGGAACACTTTTCCTGCTTGTTGCATTGGGCGCCTGGGTCATTGCCCTAACGAGCCGCCGGAGCGGAGTGGGCGTCCTCATCTGGCTGGGAGCTTTGAGTGCAATTGAGGCCCGCCCGCTGTTCCCTTTGTTGGATGACGCGGGACTTCTGCCGCACCGGCTTCACGTCACTCTTCCATATCTGGGCGAGGTTCTCTCGTATTTGGTCGTGGTTGTTGCTGCGCTCGCCCTTTTGCAGCTAAGCCAGGGCAAACTGGGGTTCCTTCTGCAAGGAATGACTTTGGTGGGATTAGCGCTAGCTTTAGCAGGTGTCAGCTTTTTCGTGTTTACTGGCTCGTCCAACAAGGTGATGCCCTACAACCATCTCCTCGCTGCCTGTTTGCTCGCTGTGCTGGCAACCGTGCTCGCCGTGCCAAGACTCTCTAGCAAGTTCCTAATCCTGCCCAACCGCATTCCGGCTGTGGGCATATTTCTTTTCGCGATTGAAGGGTTGTATGGCAATTTGTCGCTCCCCCTGGGTTACCAGAGTCCGCCCAAAATCTTGGACCCACTGGGGTTTACAATCCTCTTCTTTTCCTTTGGGTACGTCGCCGCGCATCGATTGAAAACGAGTCTCCCGACCGCACACGGGGTTAGTTGAAGTAACATCTCCAATACGCTATTACGCTCAAAACCCCTCAGTGAGTGCTGGACTCAGGGCGGACGGTTTCCCATCCCCTTGCGCAGCTGTCGCCGGCTCTTGATGGGACCTCTGGTGACTTCGCAGGTGCGGCTGTGCGTTTTCCGGTAGCCTTTTCTGCTAATCTCTGACCAGCCCTGTTGTCATCTTTTAAATCGCCACCGGAATGTCTGCCGGGATATCGGGTTAGCGCGCCATGTCGAAGGGAAACCAGCAGCAAGATGTGTCTGTATTGTCGGCCGCCAAGCGGGGATTGGTGTATCTCACGCCCAACGATTGGGCGCTGATTGCCGATAAAGCGGCCCGGCTGAAGTTCAAGCCGGGGGATCTCCTGGTACACCAGGGGAAACGAACCCACGGGGTGTATCTGCTGTTGAAGGGCACGGCGACGGTGCAGATTCCGTCGATGGGCACGCACGCGATCAATCCGGGGGAGGCTTGCGGCGAGATTTCGTTTTTGGACGAGTTGCCGGCGACGGTGAATGTGGTCGCCGAGGAAGAGGTCGAGGCTTACTACCTGGACCGGCAGACGCTGCAGTCGGTGTTTGAACTATTCCCGCATTTGGGTTCCCGCTTCTACCAATCCCTGGCTGCGATTCTCTCGCGGCGTCTGCGGGAACTGATTGGTCCGGCGCCGGAGAAAGCTACGCCGATCAAGCCAGAGCCCGCCAAGGCAGAACCTGCTAAGGCAGAGGCTTCCAAGGTAGAAGCTTCTAAGAAAGACCCTCCCGAAAAAGTTTCAGTCAGGTTCGACTCAGCCAAGGACTCAGCCAAGAAAGATCCGTCCCTGAAACACTAGCCACGAAACGCCAGGCTCTGAAAACTGGGCGGCGGCATCCGGTTTGTGGCCGAGAGTGTGCTAGCCTACAAGTCCGGCGAGTGGCGTGGGGAATGCGCCAGCGAACTTGCCACGGTGGAATTCTTCTTTGGTCGACCCCGTCAATCTACGATTGGCCCTACTCTCGGCTGCAGTGCTGGGCTTCCGACACGGCCTGGACTACGACCACATCGCTGCCATCTCTGACATCAGCAGTGTGCAGCTGAAAGCGCGCGACGCCATGCGCTACGGCCTGCTCTATGTGGCGGGCCATGCCACGACCGTGGCCGTGCTGGGGTCGGCGGCAGTGGTGTTCCGCATCGCGCTGCCGGCGGCCAGCGATCGCTGGGCGGAACGGCTGGTCGGACTCACGCTGCTGGTGCTGGGACTTTACGTGTTGGGCACGTTCTTTCGTCCATCGACGCACACCCACTCCCACCCGCGCACCCGGATTACGCTGCTGGTGAATGGAGCATTGTGGATCTACTGGCGGCTGAGCCGGATTTTTGGTGGAACCCGGGTGGAAGCTCCGCAGGTGTTCAAGCATGGGTACGGCACGAGTTCGACGTTTCTGGTGGGTGTGATTCATGGACTGGGAGCGGAGACGCCGACGCAGATTCTGTTGTTTCTGATGGCGGCAAATCTGGGCGGGACGGCTGCGGGGATATTGGGCCTGCTGATGTTCATTGTGGGGTTGCTGGTCATGAACACCCTGATGTGCGGAGTAGCCGCGGGATTGTTCTCTGCCGACAAGGTGCTGGCGTGGCTGTCTCCGGCCGAATCGCAGAATCCGTTTTCGCGGGCGCTTGGGTCGGTCTTGAGCGCGGTCAGGCCCCATGCATTAGGCGGTCTGACGCTGCTTACGTCGGCCTACAGCATTGTGGTAGGGGCGATCTTTCTGCTGGGATCGGCGGGCAAGCTGCCTTCGCTGACGGGTTGACGGCAGGCGCAAGAAGGATGTTCGAATGTGCAGGACTTTGCACTCCAGCATTCGACTTGAGTCATCAATGTCAACTTAAGTCTATATATTGCAATACGTTAGTCAATGAATGAATTTGGCACTTCAAGTGCAGAAGAGTCGCTGGGACTCCCTGTACTAAGTGTCCCCGGGAAGACTCAGGAGGGTTTGTGATGAAGAAAGTTCTGTGGATCGCTCTGCTTGCCCTGGCGCTGCCGATGGCAGCGTTTGCCAGTACTACTACTTCAGTTGACTTTACGAACAGCGGCGGTACGTTATCCGGCAGCAGCGAGGGATTGACCCTTAGCGGCTCAGAATTGATTGCGGTGAACGGCTTGAACGGTATGGGCCTGGTTACGGGTGCCTTAGGCAGCGTGTCCTTTTCGACCGGAGCTTTGATGGCCGGTGGTAGTCTGCAGAATGGCGGCTCGTTCGCCGGCGGCGCTGGCAGCAGTTTCGTGATCGACGGCAACGGGCTGAACGGCATTCCTTCGGGCGCGATCTTCAGCGGAACCTTCGACGGACCGGTGACCTGGACCCTGATCACCCTGGCCAACGGAACTCATAACTACACCCTAAGTGGTTCCATTACAGGCACTTGGTATAACGGGACCACCGTGTACGGAGCGAGCGTACAGCTCACCATCAACACCGGCAAGGGCTTCTTCAACGGCAGCACGAAGATTTCGAGCGGCGACACCAGCATTGGCGCGTCTCCGGTTCCTGAGCCGAGCAGCCTCATTTTTCTGGGCACCGGTCTGATTGCCGTGGCCGGATTACTTCGGCACAAGCTAACGATCTGAAACGGGTTCCAACCTTCCTGAATTCAAGCCCCGCCTGGCAAGGCGGGGTTTTTTCTTGTCTGCGATGTATACCTCGGGCCGTCCCGGTCCTTCTTTCCGTTACCCCAGTTTCCGTTACCCCGGTAATCTGGGGCCGGGGATTACCGTTGACCCACCCGGCACCGCCTCCTTACATTGCCAACAGGGGGTTGTATGAAAGATATCCATGAGGTCCTGCGGCAAAAGCAGGCGAAATACGCCCAACTTGGCAAACAGATCGAGATGCTCCAGCAGGCGGCAGAAAAGCTGCGCGAAGTAGCGCCGTTGCTGGCTGAGAACGATGATGACGACAACGGAGTGTTGGCGGAAGTGGACGAAGCGACCCTGGGGGACGCAATGTCGGCTAAGGCGGGCGCAGGTTCCGCTGGTGCAGCTTCTTCCAAGGCAGCCCGGCCTGCAGCTCCGCGCTGGCCGTAAACACCTGAGGTTTTGGGATCCGATCGCTTTATGACCCTTCAGGCACTACTGGTATCCACCGACGACAACGCGGCTTCCGTGCTGGGCCGAGTATTGCCCACGTTCGGCATTGCCATGGACCGCTCCAGCGATCACGAAACCACGCTGGCTCGCATCCAGCAGCAGCGGTTCGACGCCCTGATTGTGGATTTTGACAATCCGGAGTTGTCGGAAGACGTGCTGCGGCAGGCGCACAAACTGGGCACGGAACCCTTAAGCATTGCCCTGGTGGCCGATACGGCGAAGGTACGCGACATCCTGAGCGGCGGGGCGCACTTCGTGCTCTACAAGCCGCTTTCCGAGGATGCGGCGAAGGCTGGTCTGCGAGCGGCTGCGGCTCTGTTGAGCCGGGAGCGGCGGCGGACGGTGCGGGTTCCGGTGCAGGCGGCCGTGGAGATCACGCTGCCCGACACGCGCAAAGTGGATGGCATCCTTCTCGACGTGTCGGAGAGTGGGATGGATGTATTGACGGCGGAGCCCCAGAGTGCGGGGGCGCTGCTGGCTTTTCGCTTCGAACTGCCGGATGGTGGGCCGAAAATCGACGCCCACGGGCAGGTGGCGTGGGCCAATCCCAACGGGCAAACCGGAGTGCATTTTCTGGACCTCGCGGAATCCGCGTTGGCTGAGTTGAAGACCTGGCTGAAAGCCGCGGTCAGCACGGCCGGAGCAGACCCCAATGAAGCCGTACCCAATTGCAAGTTGACTGACCTGAGCCTGGGTGGCTGCTACGTGCAAACCGACGCACCATTTCCCGAGCGTGCTCTGGTTGATCTGTGCTTGAAGGCGCAGAATCTTGAGGTTCATACCGAAGGCATGGTGCGAGTGGCTCATCCCGGGCACGGCATGGGAGTGGAGTTCCCTTCCCGCACGCCGGAGCAGCGGGCGCAGGTTGGCGAGCTCATCAATTTTCTACGCAGTTGTCCGGCGACCATGCTGGAGATGAGTATTTCTCCGCGCGCCCTGGTTGCCGACCTGACCCAGTTCGAACCGGGGGAAAAGAAAGTGGACGACTCCGGTGAAGAACTGGAAGATCATCTGCTTGAACTGCTGCGCCGTGGCACCTCCTTGCAGCAGGACGATTTTCTCTCTGAGCTGCAGCATCAACGCAGCCCGCAAGAAACCTCAGTCTAGCTTTCCACCCTAGGCCGTCACTCCGCCCTCAGAGTTCCACAGGCAATTGTGTGCGCACGCCTGTGCGCGTCTTCTTTGCGGCCGCTCGGCACTGATCCTTCAATGCGTTCTGTGGAAAAAAGCCTCCCGCGGCAGGTCGTGGGCAGATAATGTTCCAGGAGGGATGCAAGCGGGTGGTACGGTGGGCGGGAACCCATGGGAACGGGAGGCTTCGGCGGCGGTGAAGTTCCGAAGAATTGAAGGACCCGGGCCCCGTCTTTGACACGAGCCCTTCAATCTCCGTGGTCTGTTCCACCCCAATGCGAGTACGGTAGTTGAACTCCATTGCATGATGGTTTCAGCCGTGTTAAATCTGGGTTAAATCTAGAACGCCAAATCTAGACCGCTAAATCCAGGGCGTGTTTCCTGGCTGGCGTGCATTGAATTCTTGAGGACAAGGGGCGAATCTGGGAAAGATCGGCACGGCGGGGCGTCCATTGAGCGAGCGGGCTGGGCACGATAGTCCTGGGAATGTGCGTACAAAAAACGAGCAGGGTGCATCGTTGCGCTGGGCGCCGCTGCTCGCGATCGGGGCTGCGGCCTTCGCCGTGGAAGTTCCCTTCTTCTTTTTTGGCACACCTTCAGGACACGACGTTGAGTTTCATCTGTATTCGTGGCTTGAAGTGCTGGCGCAATGGAAGCATGGGATTGTTTTCCCCCGGTGGGCCGCCCTGGCTCACTTCGGATACGGCGAGCCGAGGTTCATTTTCTATCCGCCTGCCTCGTGGACTCTAGGAGCGGCGCTGAGCGCGATCTTCCCGTGGACGCTGGCATCCTGCATTTATATATGGATCGTGCTGGTGGCGGCGGGCGTCGCCATGTTCGTGCTGGCGCGGCGCTGGCTGAATCCACAAAGGTTCGATTCGCAGGGGATCGATTCGCACAAGTTCGACCGGCGCGATGCCATTTTCATCGCGGTGCTTTATGCGGTCAACCCCTACCATCTGGTGATTGTGTACTGGCGCAGCGCGTTCGCCGAACTGCTGGCGAGTTGCCTGGTGCCTTTGTTACTGCTGTTCGTGCTGAAGGCTGCGGATGAGAGTGAGGGCGAGAATCACCACTGGAGAGCGATTGTGCCGCTGGGGCTGGTGCTGGCGGCGGCATGGCTGACGAATGCTCCGGCCGCGGTCATGATCCACTACTCGCTGGCGCTGCTGGTCGTGTTCTTCGCGTGGCGGCGGGGTTCGGCGCGGCTGTTGCTGGTGGCGGCGGGAGCGGTGGCGCTGGGCGCGTGCCTGTCAGCGTTCTATCTGCTCCCGGCGATCTACGAGCAGCGCTGGATCGACATTGCCCAAGCCGTGTCGGCGGGATCGCGTCCGGTGGACAATTTTTTGTTCATTCACACCACCGATGCCGATCACGACGCGTTTAACCGCGTCATCTCTTGGGTGGCGCTTTTCGAGATGGTGATCACTTTCGGCGCGGCGTGGGCGGCGCGGCAGTGGCGGAAAACGAAGCGCGATCTGTGGAATATTCTGTTGGGCTGGGCGATCGCTTGCAGCGTGCTGATGTTTCCGGTCGCGGGGGTGTTGTGGAAAGTTCTGCCGAAGATGGAGTTCATGCAGTTTCCGTGGCGCTGGCTGCTGTGCCTGAGCATGATCTTTTCGTTGTTTGTGACGGCGTTCGTGACCGTGGGGCTACGGCGTTGGTGGTGGCGCAGTGCGGTGTGCATAGTCGCCATCCTGGTGATCGTTACGGCGTGGCATCGGGTGCAGCCGCCGTGGTGGGACAGTGCCGACGACTTGCGCGAGATGCAGGACAACATGGCGACGGGTGTGGGCTACGAGGGCGTGGACGAGTACACGCCGCTCGGGGCCGATCCGGCGGCAATCGACAAGGCCGCTCCCAACGTGACGGTCGACGGCCCGGCGAATTCCGCCAGGGCCATTCAAATTGTCCGCTGGGATACCGAGTCGCGCATGTTTACAGCGGCGATGGCTGAGCCCGGCCAATTGGCGGTGCGGCTGTTTCCGTATCCGGCGTGGCGAGTCGAGGTAAACGGGCAGGTGGTGGAGACCGCGGCGCGGGCGGAGACCGGACAGATGCTGGTTCCGGTCGGGGTTGGGTTGAATCGCGTGCAGATCAGCTTCGTAAGAACTTGGGATCGTGTGGTAGGGGGATGGACTTCGCTTTTGGCTGCCGTGGTTGTAGCGATTTGCAGTTGGCGAAGCCGGAAAAGTGCGACCCCAAGGGCCTAAAGCCCTCAAGTAAAGAACATCGATATCGCAGCGCTTAAAGCGTTGCGCCACCCAAAAGCCTGAGAACGACCACGCGCCCAACACCAGCGCTGAACCAAAGAGCCAGAAAGTAAGAACGCGCCTGGGTTCCAGTGTCTTTATCAGATCGCGTTTTTGAAATAATCTCTTTCACCACATGCGACGAATACTGATTGCCACTTCGAATCCGGGAAAGCTGCGAGATTTTGCGGGGGCGGCCGCGCCCCACGGGATTGAGATCGCCGGTATTCCGGGCTTCGCTTCCCTGCCGACCGTGGTTGAGGACGGACTCACGTTCGAAGACAATGCGCGGAAGAAGGCGGAGGAATATAGCCGGCACTCGGCGGGAGAAATCGTCGTGGCCGACGATTCCGGGCTGGAGGTCGATGCGCTCGATGGAGCCCCGGGCGTGCATTCGGCACGCTACGCAGCGGATCAGCCGCACCTGGCCGACGAAAATACAGACGACGAGGCTAACAACTCGCGTGTGTTGCGCGAACTGAGACACGTTCCGCCGGAGAAGCGTACGGGACGGTTCGTCTGCGTGCTGGCTGCGGCGCGTGATGGGCAGACTCTGGCCACGTTTCGCGGGACGGCCGAGGGAGTGCTCCTCGACTCGCCGCGCGGTACGGGCGGGTTTGGATATGACCCGCTGTTTTATTTTCCGCAGATTCAAAAAACGTTTGCCGAACTCAGTGCCGAAGACAAGGCGCGTTACAGCCATCGGGGCGCGGCTTTTGTGCAGTTTCTGCAGTGGTGCGACTGCGAGGACGCGGCGCGGGGCTGACTCCACCATCGACCGTGGCACTACGACGGACGGCTGTGATCCTGATCATATCTCTCCCTGCGAATCAGCGCGACAATCACATCATCTAGGAGAAGAAAGGCAGTTGGCGGTATGGCGCAATCAAGCAGAGAGCAGTATCAAACCGATTGTCCGTTAGCCCATGATCTCATCAACAAACTGTCGGTCATTGTGGGGCATTGCGATCTTCTGGTGGCAGGAGTGCCCGAGAACTCGCCACTATTTGCGCGCATGCTGCTGGTGCGGGATCTGGCCAAGTCTGTCGGGGAGGAGATCGGCCAGTTGCAATGCGATCTAGCACGCGTCCGCGCGGCAAATGACCAACGCGCTTCGAAGGCATCCGTTAGCTAAGTCCGAGGAACATGCCCCCAACCGATGCTTGATTACGAATGTAGCTGCATGTAGCTTCTGGCCACTCACCCCCACTACCCTGCCTCGCCGGTAGTGGCTGAATTAAGCCACTACCCGAATACAAGAATAATCGACTGTTTATCCGCCATTTCTTTATAATTGGAAGTTTTCCAAATCGCGGCGCGACACTCATACTAGCGGAGGTGTTGATGGCGGGCTCTTATAACGGCGTAGCTGTGCCGGCGGACGGCAAGAGAATTGGTTATGCAAACGGCAAGTATGACGTTCCCAACAACCCGATCATTCCCTTCATTGAGGGCGATGGGACGGGCCGCGACATTTGGAAAGCCTCGCTGCGCGTCTTCGACGGGGCAGTCGAGAAAGCGTACAAAGGCAAGCGCCGCGTCGCCTGGTACGAAGTGTTCGCCGGAGAGAAAGCCAAGGCCAAGTTCGATACCTGGCTGCCCGATGACAGCGTCGACGCCGTCCGCGAGTTTCGCGTCGCCATCAAAGGCCCGCTGACCACGCCCGTGGGCGGCGGAATCCGCTCGCTCAACGTGGCCCTGCGCCAGATTCTCGATCTCTACTGCTGCGTGCGCCCGGTGAAGTATTACAAAGGAGTGCCCTCGCCGGTAAAGCATCCCGAGCGCATGAATGTCGTCATCTTCCGCGAAAACACCGAAGACGTCTATGCCGGCATCGAGTGGGAGCAGGGCACCGCCGACTGTGCCCGCCTGATCGAGTTTCTCAACAAGGATATGCTGAAAGGCGGCAAGAAGCAGATTCGTCTCGATTCCGGGGTCGGCATCAAGCCGATTTCTGTGACCGGAACCAAGCGCCTGGTGCGCATGGCCATCCAGCACGCCATCACCAACGGCTTGAAGAGCGTAACCCTGGTGCACAAGGGCAACATCCAGAAATTCACCGAGGGCGCGTTCCGTTTGTGGGGATACGAAGTGGCCACGGAAGAATTCCGCGACAAAGTCATAACCGAACGCGAAAGCTGGATCGTCGGCAACAAAGACAAGGATCGGAATCTGACGGTCGCACAGAATGCAGAAATGGTTGAGCCCGGAATGGAGTTCGCTCCTCCGGCGTTTCGCCAGGCGGTGGAAAAAGAAGTCCAGGCGGTCCTCGACGCGATCTACTCCACGCATGGCAATGGCGCGTGGAAAAAGAAAGTCATGATCAATGACCGCATCGCCGACTCGATCTTTCAGCAGGTCGTCACCCGGGCCGACGAATATTCCGTGCTAGCCTGCCCGAATCTGAATGGTGACTATATTTCCGACGCCTGCGCCGCGCAGGTGGGCGGCCTCGGAATCGCTCCCGGCGCCAACATTGGCGACGGCTATGCCATCTTCGAGGCGACCCACGGCACCGCGCCCAAATACGCCGACAAAGATGTCATCAATCCCGGTTCAGTGATCCTGTCGGGCGTCATGATGTTCCGTCATCTGGGCTGGACCGAAGCCGCCGACCTGATCGAGCAGAGCATGGAACGCACCATCGAACAGAAAAAAGTTACCTACGACTTCGAGCGCCTGATGCCGGGCGCCACCAAAGTCAAGACCAGCGAGTTCGCCGGCGCCATGATCGAGAACATGGACGCGGGCGTGCTGGCCGGTGCGAGATAGAAAGGCTTTAAACCACAGAGGACGCAGAGGACACAGAGACAAACCGCACTCTTGATTTCCTCCGTGTCCGCTGTGTCCTCTGTGGTCGAGATTTGATTCTTTTTCTTAACGAGGAAATTATGCGCAAAAAAGTCACCATCGTAGGTTCCGGCAACGTTGGCGCCACGGCTGCTCACTGGATCGCCTCCAAGGAACTCGCCGACGTCGTTCTCATCGACATCATCGAAGGCGTGCCGCAAGGCAAGGGACTCGATCTGCTCGAGGCCATGCCCATCGAGAAGCGCGACTCCTATGTCAGCGGCACCAACGACTACAAAGACACAGCGAATTCCGACATCGTCGTGATCACCGCCGGCATCCCGCGCAAGCCCGGCATGAGCCGCGACGACTTGCTCAACACCAACTACAACATCATGAAAGCGGTGGTCGGCGAGGTGGTCAAGAATTCGCCGAACTGCATCCTGATCATCGTCTCCAACCCGCTGGATGCCATGGCGCAAGCCGCCTACAAGCTCAGCGGATTCCCCCGCGAGCGCGTCATCGGCATGGCCGGCGTGCTCGACTCCGCCCGCTTCCGCGCCTTCATCGCCGACGAACTGAAAGTCAGCGTCGAGAACGTCACCGCCTTCGTGCTCGGCGGACACGGAGACACCATGGTCCCACTGCCACGCTATTCCACGGTCGCAGGCATTCCGATCACGGAGTTGATCGAGAAGTCTCGCCTCGATGCGCTTGTCCAGCGCACTCGAGACGGCGGCGCCGAAATTGTGAAGTATCTCAAGACGGGCTCGGCCTACTATGCGCCTTCAGCTGCGGCCACGGAGATGGTCGAGGCGATTCTCAAAGACAAAAAGAAAATCCTCCCCTGCGCCGCTTATCTGCAAGGCGAATACGGCATCAATGGCCTCTACGTCGGCGTTCCGGTAAAGCTGGGCGCGAAGGGAATCGAGCAGATCATCGAGATCAAGCTGACTGCCGAAGAAAAGGACGGCCTCGACAAGAGCGCCGCGGCGGTGAAGGAGTTGGTCGGCGTGATCGGAGTTTAGGCGCGAGGCCGGCGCCGTCTTATTTGGCCGGGGACGGGAACCCCCACATTATTTGGTACACCTTCGGGTTCAGCTTCTGCATCACCGGGTGATCCGAAGAAAAGTCGCTGTCACCCAGCACCTGGGACTGTTCCTCCTCGGGAACGTGCGTGTCGGCAGGCGGGCCGAGTCGCAAGAGAAGGTGGCCGTGCTCTCCATCCAACTCTGCCGCAAGCGACCCCTTATTCCAGGACGAGACCGTCCCAGAATAATCCCAACCGAATCCAGCCAAGTGGAACGGCCGGCCGTTCAGGCGCTCCAACTCTTTGAGAGTCGTCCCTAAAGAAATATTGTGCACAGTTTTCCAACGGCTCGTGTCCCCCTCAATTTGGACAAAGGCAGGCAGGGTCTTCTTGTCCGGGTCCTTCCATCGAATTTCAATCGAGCGCTGTGGGTCTTTCGGAAAAACGACAGTTCCAGCCTCCGTTTCTTCTTCGCTGACGTCCACATCTTTGTCAACAACATTCGACGCACCGTATATGCGGACCAGATCCTGCCGAGTGGTGTGGGCATTGATGGCCCCTTTTTCACCGCTCACGAGGATCAGCCAAGGATCAGCTGCGGCTTGCCCGAAGCCCGGCATCGTCGCGAGGAAGACGAATCCCGCTAATCGGAGAATGGAACCGCTGCGCATAAGCCCTCCATAAGCTCTGTCGTTTCGTCCCGTGCGATCTTACTCGATTCTTGCAGCAGACTTCACGATGGGACCAGTTACGGGCTATTGTTATGAATCGCCTGGTTTGACCACGGTCATTGACGTGGCTAAGATCGGAGATATGAAAGAAGTTGCCATCTCCGAGTTCAAGGCCAAGTGTCACGGCATACTCGAAGAGGTCCGCAAGACCCGCAAGCCGATTCGGATCACCCGCTTCGGCAAGCCCGTCGCAGAAATCGTCCCACCATCGCTGGACAAACAAGCCGGCCGCCGACTCGGATCCATGGCCGGAACAGGACGTATCATTGGAGACATCGTCGGTCCGACGGGCAGCCTGGACGATTGGAAAGCGTGGCGAGACTAGAGACGGTTACACCTTCTCGATCGTCACCTTCTTCAAGACCACATCTTTGTTCGGCTTGTTCTGGCGATTCTGCGGAACTCCGGTAATCTTTACGGCGACGTCCTGCCCGTCGACCACTTCGCCAAAAATTGTGTGCTTGCCCGTGAGCCAGGTGGTGGGCACAGTCGTAATGAAGAACTGCGAGCCGTTGGTGTTGGGCCCGGCGTTGGCCATGGCCAGTTTGCCCGGCTGGTCGAACTTGTGCGGCGAACCCTTGGTCTCGTCTTCGAACTGGTAGCCGGGGCCACCCGTGCCTGTGCCCTGCGGGTCGCCGCCCTGAATCATGAAATCGGGGATCACGCGGTGAAAAATCGTCCCATCGTAGAGCCGGTCTTTCGATTTCTTGCGCGTCACCGGATGCGTCCACTCGCGCTTGCCTTCGGCCAGTTCCACGAAGTTGGCGACAGTTTTGGGCGCGTCCTTTTCGAACAGACGGCAAACAATAGTTCCTTCGGAAGTTTCAAAAATCGCATAGGTGCCCGTGGGACGGCTCATGAATATTTATTCTCCTTAGTAGTAGGTCGCCTTTAAGTCTAGCAGGACCGGCGTGGCCAGCGTCATGCTGAACGTAAATCAGCCCCGAAGAATTCGTTCAACCTAGTTCGCACTGGGCGCTGCCTTCGGCGCCGCCGTCGCTGGCTTTTTCACCGTGCTTCCCGCCGCCGGCTTGGCACCGGTCCCCGTACTGCGCACAATCGCGATGTGGATGATCTTCACCGGACGAAGCGGGTGATGGTCGGTCGCGGGATCCGTCGCCATGCGCGCGATCTTCTTCACCAGTTCGACGCTGGCTTCATCGCACTGGCCAAAGATCGTGTAGTTGCCATTCAGCGTTTTCGCCTGCGATCCCGAGAATGCGGTCTCCGTAATAAAAAACTGCGAGCTATTGGTGTCACGGCCCGCATTGGCATAGGCCAATCGTCCCGGCTGGTCGAACAGCAAATCGGACGAGTTTTCGTTCTTGAACGGGGCGACGGGATCGGCACCCGATCCAGTACCCGCCGGATCGCCGCCCTGGATCATGAAGTCTGGGATCACGCGATGAAAAATCGTTCCGTCATAAAGCGGCACGCCGTGTTTGGTGGCGCCGCTGACCGGATTTTTCCAGTCCTTGGTCCCGCTCGCCAGACCAATAAAATTGGCCACGCCAATCGGAGCTTTGTCGGGAAATAGCGTGCAAGTCATGTCGCCCGCCGTGGTTTTGATGATGGCCGTCGGCTTGGTCGCTGTGTGGACGACCGGTTTGGCGGTAGTGGCAGGCTTGGCCGCGGGCGCGCTTTGGGTTGTTGAACCGGTCTGTGTCCAGGCAGCCGAGGCCGCCAGCAGCATCACTAAGAGTGCGAATGCCTTACGCATGGATTGTCCTCACAAAGTGCAAATATTGCCCTGGGAAATGTACGCAACGTTGCATCTCTCGTATCTACGTAACAGCGCGTAAACACCCGCAATTCGCGTATCGAGAGCGCAGCAAAAGTATACAGAAATACGTGCTCGTAAGACTGTTTATGCATTGCGTGTGCAATAAGTCGAGTGGATCACTAGACATAAGCTTTGACTTCTAGCCTTAGCTGGCTCGACCCGCGCGGTAATCTGCTTGAACTTCCGAAACGCAGGCGTATGCTTTGCAGTAAGCGGTCTAGTTGGAGCCCAGAAATGACTTCGGAGATCGAGTCTTATAGGGCGTCCAGGCGGAGCGAACTCGGGACAGAGTTCGTTTCCAAGGACATCGCTGTCGAATACTGTTTTCACTGTTTCTGTGGCGCCCCTATCGTAACAACCGAGAAGACGGTGAACTGTGCCAATTGTGGTAAGACGATTGGGATTCGCCGGGTTAAGAGACAACGCTGGAAGATAGCTCCCACCGAAGCACCCCACCGCCGGCTGCAGCTAGCGGACCTTCAACCGCTGGGGATTCGCATTTTCCTTTGTCTTTTGTTGGGGTACTACGTCTACGACTTGGTGGACGATCTTGTTCAATAGCTAGAGATCCGGGCTGGGGGTTGGAGGAGCACATGGCTTCGGAAATCTCAGTTGAGCGACAATTCCATTTTCACTGCTCCTGTGGCGGAACCACGGTATCGGGCGAAAGGACAGTGACCTGTACTGCCTGTGGCATCACTCTTGGGGTTCGCCGGGCTAGGAGGCACCGGCAACATCGGCGGGACTGCGTTGCATACTACGGTAGTCGTGGTACTCTCCCGGTTCGCCGAGTTGAGAGACCCAGACAAGAACCAACGGCTCCGACAGCGGAAGCTCAAGTCCGGTACGAACCGCGCGGGCTAACTGGAATCAACGAATCGCCAGGAAGGCCCCGTCTTGTGGGAACGCACGTCAAGGTTGGACCGACCCGTCCAGACGGCACGCCGCATCCGCACGCGGGCAAGACCGGCAGGATTACGAGATTCATAGACACCTACTCGGATCCCTACTGGCTCGGGCGACCGGCAGCAATGATACAGATTGATGCAGAGGTTCTTCCTTTAAGATTCATCTGGGTTTCCGTGGAATGTTTGGAATCGCTGGCCTACTGATATGAAAGAGCTGGGCCCGGGGGCATAGTACGACAGCGGCGGCCATCGTTTCCCTGTGAACAAACGAAAGACGAATGAACGCCAATCGTCGGCTCACTTGGAAGCCGTCGCCGGGTGCGCTTGCATGTCGTGGCTCACGCCTTCCACTTCGCGAAACACGCGCATCAAATTTCCACCCAGAATTTTCTTGATGTCGTCGCCGCTGTAGCCGCGGTCGAGCAGCGCCTGCGTGATCTTCGGCAAGTCGGCGGCCGAGTCGATGCCCTGCGGCGTCGCGCCGCTCACGCCGTCAAAGTCAGAGCCGAGACCGACGTGATCAATCCCTGCGACTTTTGCGATGTGGTCGATGTGGTCGATCAGCGACTTCAGCGGCGGCCGCGGAATCTTCGCCGTCCACTCGCGCTCAATGCGATCCTCGTCGACATAGCTGACCGGCTTGCCTTCGGCTTTCATTTGATCGACGTACGCCTGCACGGCCGCGGCCTGATCTTTCGCCTGCGCCAGCTGCGCCTTGCGGAAGCTTTCGTCGATAAACCCGTTGAAGAAGTTGACCTGCACCACGCCGTCGTTCTTGGCCACGGCGCGCAGCATCTCGTCGGTCATGTTGCGCGGTGCGTCCACCAGCGCCCGCGCCGACGAGTGCGATGCGATGACCGGAGCCTTGGTGGTGGCCATCACATCCCAGAACGTTTTGTCGGCCACGTGCGAAATGTCGACCATCATGCCCAGCCGGTTCATCTCCAGCACGACCTGCTTGCCGAAATCGGTGAGCCCGTTGTGGTGCTGCACCTTCTGGTCGTCGATATCGCCGGAAGAATCGGCCCACTCGTTCGTGTTTGACCAGCTCAGCGTCATGTAGCGCACGCCCAGCCGGTAGTAGTCGCGCAGCAGGTGCATGTCATTTTCGATCGAGTGCCCGCCCTCGATCCCCATCAGCGCGGCGAGTTTGTGCTCTTTGTGCGCCCGGTCAATGTCATTGGGCGAGAAAGCCATCGTCATGCGGTCGGGATGGCGCGCCGCCTGCTCGTAAACCGAATCGATCAGATCGAACGTGTGGCGGGCAAAGTGCCCCTGGTTCGTATCCGGTTCCACCCAGATGGAGAAGAATTCCGCGCCCAGGTTTCCGCGCCGCGCCTTGTCGAGGCTAATGTGGCCAATATCTTTCGGATCGGTCGATCCGATGTCGAAGCCTTCGTCGAGAAAGCGCTGAGGCGTATCGGCGTGCGTGTCTACCACCAGAGCGGAATCGTGAAGTTTCTGGGCCCGCTCGCTGACTACGATGTCGGACGGGGCCGCCTTTTCGGGCGTCTGAGCCGCGGCCAGAGAAGAGACCAGCACGAAAACGAAACAGAATCTGCTTGTCATAATTTTGTGGCCCACGGAACGAAGGATGCGGGCAGGTCCCGATTGTATCGCCAGAGCCGCAGGTCGACAAAACAAGACGAGGCTTGAACCAGGAAGGACACGAAGTATCGCGAAGGATTTCCTGGGTGGATTCCGTCGTGAACCTTCGTGTCCTTCGTGGTTCACGTTCTTTCCGGCGCATTAGGCATAGCCGCGAGCGCCTGCTGCACGGAAGTCTCCAGCGGCAGTTCCGTATCGATCACGGTCTTGGCGTGCGTGATGGCCTCGAAGCGCGCCTTCACCTCGAGATAGAGTTGGAAGTCGCGATTTCCCGCCGGATGCGCGCTGGCGTCGGCATCCGCCGCAAGTCTGCGCCGGGCGGTTTCGTCCGAGCACACACACTCGAGAATCTTCCACGGCTGCTGCAGACCAGAGGCAGCGGCAATTACGTTGTCAATCTGATAGCGACGCGAGAATGGCCGTCCATCGAGGAAGATGTCCCGCCCCGGATTCCGCGCCAACAAATATCCCGCAGTTTCCAGCACGATCTGCAGGCAGTAGTCGTCCTGACGCGTCGAATATTCGATCTCGTCAGCCAAAAAGATGGCGTGCCGGATTTCGTCCTTGCTCACCACCCGGGCCGCCGTGCGCGCGGCCAGTTCTCGGGCAAGGGTGCTCTTCCCAGTGCCGGGAAGTCCAGCCATCAGGATAATCACGTTTATTATTAAACCAGAAACTCGACTGCGTTTCGCAGGAGGTCGTAATGCCATTGGTGCGCATTTCGTTGCGGGAAGGAAAATCGGAACAATATCGGCAAGCTCTGGCGGATGGCGTTCATCAAGCCATGGTCGAGACTATCGACGCGCCGCCGCAAGACCGGTTTCAGATCGTTACCGAGCATTCGGAAAACGGTTTGATCTACGATCCAAGCTATCTTGGAATCGACCGCAGCGACGACATCGTCATCGTCCAGATTACTCTGTCCGCCGGGCGCAAACCTGGGCAGAAGCGGAAGCTGTTCGAACGTATCGCCGAGATTCTTGCGAAGAATCCCGGACTGCGTCCGCAGGACTTAATGATCAATCTGGTAGAAACTGCCTGGGAGAATTGGTCGTTCGGAAACGGAGAGGCGCAGTACACGAAGTAGCCGGACCTGGGATGAAGAACCCTGGAAGAATGAAGAGGCCTAATCTGGCGCGGCTGAACTAATTGGTCCCGCTGCCCAGCGCAACCTGCGCCTCGGGCTTGTCGCTGTCCGGATGCCGGTCCGGATGCTCGTCCAGATGTTCAACAGGAATGATGTCCTGCGTCTCGCGCCAGTCGGAATACAGTCCGCTCACCATGATGTGGAACACCCACTGGTGGCGTTCCTCTTCCGGTTCCACCAGTCCGAGCGCCTTCATGTAGAACAGGTAGTGCTCCATCCAGTGAACCTGGTCTTTGCTCATGCCGCGGCGTTGCAGGTCAACCGTCACGCCCGCCAGATGCGAAGAAGCCGTGTCGCCGTCGGCCGGAGCCGCATTGCGATTGTGGCGCCGCAGTTTCTTTTGAACCTTTACCGTCCGCACCGCGGAGTTCACCTGAATCTGCTGGTGAAAGCGGTTGTAGTAGGCCTGGCTCAAGTCGTCGACAAAATCCAGCGTCCATGGACGGCAGAATCTCCGCGAAGGATCCAGCCGCGGATCGAAGCGCAACGTCTCTCCCGCGCGAATCTCGAGCAAGGAACCGTCGGCCTTCAAAGCCTCCAACTCGGTCTCATCCTGAATGCGCGGCAGTTCCAGCCGGTTGATCTCAGCATTCTGAATCAGCAACGATTCGTGCGACGGCCGGAACATCGGATTCCAGCGCAGCCAGCGGAAATGCCGGTGGTGCGCGCGCTGCACGGTCGCATGATGCACCGCGAAAGCGCTGTCCGACAGCCCGCCGCATATCAGGGCCAGCAGCAAGAAAGTCGCGAATTGGAATTTAGCCGTACGTCTCAAGAAGTTGTTCCGTTGTGGGGCTCTTCCGCCCGCCAAGCGCCCTCACGCATTGTTCCGTGTGAGTAGCGGTTATTCTAAGCCATGCTGTCAAGTGGTCCAAACCAAGCCTGACGCAAACCGTTACTTGAGTACCCAAAGCGCGTCGTCAAGGTGGTTACTTACCTTCCACGAATGGAGACGCCCACTAGTTCTATCGGCAAATGATGGGCCATTCCTGAACCCACGCGACAGGCGGCTATGTGCAGGGCTAGCCACGACTTGGCGACGTTAGATGAATCTCAGAATGCCCGGGTTGGGCGATTTTGCTGCACATTGACAAAAATCAGTGACAAAATCAGCGCCGCAAAAGGTCACCCAGGGCCTGCTTCATGACTTGCCCGCCCACCTCGGAGATGGACTTGGTGAGTGGAATGTCCTTAGGGCAAACCTCGACGCAGTTCTGGGCATAGCCGCATTCCTGGATGCCGCCGTCGCCCATCAGCGCCGCCAGTCGCTCCCGCTCCAGCGCCTTGCCCGTGGGATGAGTGTTGAACAGCCGCACCTGCGCGATGGTTGCCGCCCCCACGAACCCTGTATCTTCGTTGAATTGTGGACACGCTTCCATGCAACAGCAACACGAAATGCAGCGCGAGATGGGATAAGCGACTTCCTGCTCCTCGGCCGACATGCGCGGCCCGGAGCCCAGGTCATACGTTCCGTCGATCGGCACCCACGCCTTCACGGCCTTCAGATTCTCAAAGATCACGCTGCGATCGACCGCCAGATCGCGCACTACCGGGAATTTGGAAAATGGTTCCAGCCGGATCGGCTGTTCGAGATCGTCAATCAGCGCCGAGCAAGCCATCCGCGCCCGCCCGTTGATCAGCATGGCGCACGACCCGCAGACTTCCTCGAGACAATTCGAGTCGTAAGTGATGGGCGTGGTCGCCTTGCCGTCGCGCGTCGACGGTTCGGCGGCAATATCCATCAGCGCCGAAATCACGTTCATGTTCGGCCGGTAAGGAACCGAGAACTCCTCCCAATAGGCCTTGGAAGTAGGAGTGTTCTGCCGCTTGATCTTGATGATGACGGATTTATTAGCCATTAGCTCTTAGCCTTTTTATCAATCCCAGATGGGCGCGTTAAGGAGCGATTTGATGGCGCTCATATACGTTCCAACATCAATCCAGTACTGCTGCTCCGAATCTTTGGCGGCACTGACAAGGCAGACGCCGACGGCGAAACGATGGGGCTGCTCATATTGCCGTGCTGGCCCCTTTGCCCATTCCAGCAATTCCGCTGGGGGCTGATTCGGATCGAGCGTCGAATACCATAAGGCCGACAACATGCCCACTTTTTCCGGCGGGCCGGTCCCCGTGCTCCGTCCGACGGACGTCTCGCCACCCCTCGCGCGTCGACACGCATCTGGCCGCAAATACCGATCCTTTATCCGGCGCAGTTTTGGAAGTCCGCTCTGCTCGCGCGCCCGTTCAACGAATTTCGCAACTGCGTCGGCGGCCGCCCTTTCGTTGACCGAAACTGACTGCTGTGCCCATACGGCCTGCGAGATAATGGCGATCGCAGCTAGTGAGCTCACTAAGATCGATCTGCTGAGCGCCATCATCCCGCGTTAGTACTTCCTCGGTCTTGGCGGAATCAGCGACGTATCCACCGGCTCGAACTCAAACTTCGGCTCATCCGCATCGGGCGCAAAATACGCCTTCGTCGTCTTCAGCCAGTTCTTGTCGTCGCGCTCGGGGAAGTCCGGCTTGTAATGCGCCCCGCGCGATTCATCGCGCATGCCCGCGCCCTGCGCAATCACCCGCGCCAGTTGCAGCATGTTGTAAAGCTGCCGCGCAAATACCACCGTCGTATTCGCCCACTGCGTGCGGTCGCTCAGGTTGATTTTGCGATAGCGCTCCAGCATCTCCACCAGCTTGCCGTCGGTCTGCTGCAGGTTCTTGTTGTAGCGGATGACCGTGCAGTCCTTGGTCATCAACTCGCCCAACTCGCGCCACAACTTCACGGGATTCTCCGTCCCATCGGCCTTCATCAGGTTCGCATTGATCTCTTCCTGGCGTTTCTGTTCGGCCGCAAAGCATCCGTTGCTGTCCGACGTCGCCTGCAGCCCGCGCGCATATTTCACCGCGTTCGGCCCCGCAATGGCTCCGCCGTAGATGCACGACACCAGCGAGTTCGCGCCCAGCCGGTTCGCCCCGTGATACTGATACTCGCACTCTCCCGCCGCATAGATTCCCGGGATGTTCGTGGCCTGCTTGAAATCGATCCACAGCCCACCCATGGTGTAATGCATCCCCGGGAAAATCTTCATCGGCGTGTCGCGCGGATCATCCCCCACAAACTTCTCGTAGATTTCGAGAATGCCTTCGAGTTTCTTGTCCAGAAGTTTGCGGTCGATGTGGGTCAGGTCCAGATAGACCATCGGCTTGCCATCAATGCCGAGGTTATTCTCGTACACGACCTTGAAGATGGCCCGCGTCGCAATATCGCGAGGCACGAGATTGCCGTACTTCGGATACCACTCTTCCAGAAAGTACCAACGCTCTTTTTCTGGAATGGATTTGGGATCGCGATTATCGCCCGGCTTCTTCGGCACCCAGACGCGCCCGCCTTCGCCGCGCGCCGACTCCGACATCAGTCGTAATTTATCTTCGCCGGGAATGCAGGTGGGATGCACCTGAATAAATTCGCCGTTGGCGTAGTAACAGCCCTGCTGATACAGCGCCGACTGCGCTGACCCCGTACACACTACGGAATTCGTAGACTTGCCAAAGATCGCGCCAATCCCGCCGGTCGCGATAATGATCGCGTCGGCCGGGAACGTGCGCACTTCCATTGACCGCAAATCCATCGCGCAGATCCCACGGCAAACTCTCTGCGCGTCGAGCACCGCCGACAGAAATTCCCAGTGCTCGTACTTCTTCACCTTGCCTTCGGATTCATAGCGCCGAACTTGTTCGTCGAGGGCATAAAGAAGTTGCTGTCCCGTGGTCGCGCCGGCGAATGCCGTGCGGTTAAACAAAGTTCCGCCAAATCTGCGGAAGTCGAGCAGACCTTCCGGCGTGCGATTAAACGGCACGCCCATGCGATCGAGCAGATCGATGATCCCGGGTGCGGCCTCGCACATGTCTTTAATCGGAGGCTGGTTGCCCAGGAAGTCGCCGCCGTACACCGTGTCGTCAAAATGAATCCAGGTCGAATCGCCTTCGCCCTTCAGATTCTTGGCCGCGTTAATTCCGCCCTGCGCGCACACCGAGTGCGAGCGCTTCACCGGCACAATGGAGAACAGGTCGACATTCGCGCCCATCTCCGCGATCTTGATGACCGCGGCTAATCCAGCCAGGCCGCCGCCCACAACAATGATTTTCGGAGTCGCCATCTTATTGCACCGGCCTTCCGTAGCTTGCCGTCTGCTCGGCTGCTTTGGGGTTGGATTGCGCAGGATCCGAACCAAGCATCGCGCGATTCGGCTCATCCTCAGCTACTGGATGCGAGCGGAACGAATACAAACTCGCCAGCCCCGCTCCGCACAGCACCATGAACAGCACTATGCAGACGCGCAACAATCTCTTCTGCGCCTTGTCCCCTGAAACAATCCCCCACTTCGCCGAAAACAGCCAGATGCCATACGCGAAGTGCCACGAAGCGGCGACCAGTCCCACCACGTAGAACAGGAACTGCGCGGTGTGCACGACTTCCATCTGAACTTTGCCGAACGATGCCATGGGATTGTCATGCAGGTCGACGCCGGTAAAGCGCATGGTGTAGGTGTGCCACAGAATGTAGGCAAAGGCGATGCCGCCCGTGTAGCGCTGCGCCGTGTACATCCAGTTGCCGCTCCACGGATAGCTGACCGCGTTTCCCTCGCCGCGATACCAGATATAGAAACCGTAGAGCGCGTGAAACAGAATCGGCAGCCAGATCCCGAACAGCTCCAGAAAAAATACCAGCGGCAGATTCGCCAGAAAGCTGACCTGGCGCGCATAGGCGGCAGGTCCGTTCGGCCCGATGGCCGTCGAGTTCGAAATCAGAATGTGTTCAAACAGGAATGCGCCCACCGGAACGATCCCCGAAAGGGAATGCAGCCGGCGCAACGCAAACGAATATCCCTGACCCGCGCGCAACGGAGCTACTCCCTGCGCGACAATTCTCGTACTACCGGGAGCAGTAGAACTGGCTGACGCCACGGAGCGCTCCTTATCAGTTCAGCTGGTTTGTCCAAGAATGAGAAAAGAACCTGTCATTATCGTGTGGCGGGAGAAGTGAAGTCAAGGAAGTGGGCGAGGCGGTAGTGGGTCAGTCTTAACTGAACACTACCCGCATTCTCGCTCTGTGCCATAATTCCGCTGAGGATTTCGAGGTCCGACATTACCCTCAGGAGGCTCTATGGGGTCGAACATCCGCCTTCCGCTCCGGCTATTGGCGTGGATACTGTTGGTCATGGCTCTAACGGTAGCCTCGTTCGCCGACGGTTCTCACGAGCGCACTCAGGCCGGACACAACATCAGCGTAGGCCCGGGCGAAGAAGTCAGCGAGGCGACCTGCTT
>Ga0181523_10000738_pt1 | contig 36756 bp, 34 predicted proteins | sample PEATcosm2014_Bin_43_FD_119752 | JGI IMG/M metagenome (GOLD analysis project Ga0181523, IMG submission 119752) | Peatland microbial communities from MTU Mesocosm Facility, Houghton, MI, USA - PEATcosm2014_Bin05_30_metaG | ecosystem: Environmental > Terrestrial > Soil > Wetlands > Peat | place... | reverse complement strand
TCCGGCCGCGTGGCCCGCGCCTTGCGAAACGTGCTGAGCGCGGCGGGCTCGAAGCTGGACAAGCGCTACGCGCTGGAGATCGTTGAATAAAAGACCGGCGAGTAGAAGATCATCGAGTAGAAGATCATCGAGTGGGAGATCTGCGAATAGCGACACCGGACGCAAGCGGCGAATGGATTACCCTGGCGATCGTCATCAAGACCCAGGGACGGCGCGGAGAAGTAGCGGTCGAATTGCACACCGATGTTCCGGACCGCTTCCGGCAAGACATGCGGCTGTGGGCGCTCGCGAAAGACGGCCAGCGCCGCGAAGTGACGGTCGAGGGTTTGTGGCCGCACAAGAGTTTTCTGGTGCTGAAGTTTCAGGGCGTCGAGAAAATTCCCGATGCCGAGCCGCTGGTAGGCGCCGAACTTCAGTTACCGCGCAGTGAACGCGCCCGGTTGGAGCCGGGCTGGACGTATCTGAGCGACTTGATCGGTTGCACAGTGTTCGATGGCCAGCGTGAGATTGGTCAGATTGAAGATGTCCAGTTCGGCGCGGGAGAAGCCCCGCTGCTGGTGGTACGAAGTAAAGAGGCAGAGCAGGCAGCGAAGCTTCCGTACGAGATCCCTTTCGCCGAGGCGTATCTAGAGAAGCTGGATCTGGAGCGGAAGCAGGTCCGGATGAATTTGCCGGAGGGACTGCTCGAAGTAAACGCGCCGCTGGCAAAAGAAGAGAAAGAAAGAACTCGTTAGTCGTTGTCGGTGTTTGTCGTTTAACTTTGAATGCTCCTTTTGAGGTTGAAAGGTTTCCGAATCTGGTTTGACTAGCGACCAACGACGAGCGACTAACGACTGGTTCCGTAAATGAAGGTCGACATTCTCACGATCTTTCCCGACTTCTTTCGCGGGCCGCTGGATTACGGAATTGTGCGCCGGGCGCGGGAAACGGGCCTGGTGGAAATTAACATTCAGGATCTGCGGGCATTCACGAAAGACAAGCACCGCACCGTGGATGACCGCCCGTTCGGCGGCGGCGAGGGCATGGTCCTGAAGCCGGAACCGATCTTTGAATGTTTGGAGTCGTTCGGCGAAGTGGCCTCGCGGGAAATGCGCTTGACCGCGGGCGCGAAGCAGTCGGTGATTCTGCTTTCCGCGCAGGGTTGCAGGCTTGACCAGACGCTGGCGGCGAAACTTTCAGCGCTTGATCGAATCGTCCTGATCTGCGGACGCTACGAGGGCGTCGACGAACGCATCAGCGAACATCTGGCGGATCGTGAGGTTTCGATCGGCGACTATGTGCTGAGCGGTGGCGAACTGGGCGCGGCGGTAATTGTGGACGCGGTCACGCGGCTGATCCCCGGCGCGGTTGGCAACAGTGCTTCGACGCGCCAGGAGTCGTTCACTGAGGCGCGGACCGAGTCGTTTGCCGAGCGGGCGGATCTGGCCGGCGACGGTCCGAGTTCGACGTGCGCTTCTGGCGGATTGCTTGATTATCCGCATTACACGCGTCCCGCAGACTTTCGCGGCATGGTGGTGCCGGAAGTGCTGATGCACGGCAACCACGACCAGATTCGCCGTTGGCGCCGCAAAATGGCCTTGGCAAAAACGCTGCGCAACCGTCCCGATTTGCTGGAGCGGGTTGCGCTCACCGCGGAAGACAAGGAATTGCTGGACCAGATTCAGGGCACACTGACTGAGACCGGGCAAGCTCGATCTTCATTTTTACAAAAGATCAACGGCAGGAATTAGGAAGGACAACGTTATGCGCAATCCGATTATCGAAAAACTGTTGGCCAAATCGCGCCGTACCGACATCCCGAAGTTTGGTCCCGGCGATACCGTCAAGGTGCTGGTCAAGATCAGAGAAGGCGAAAAAGAGCGTCTGCAAGCGTTCGAAGGCGTCGTCATTTCCCGGACGCGCGGCGCACAACCGAGCTTCACCGTCCGCAAGATCAGCTTCGGCCAAGGCGTGGAGCGTATCTTCCCCATCGACTCCAAGGTCATAGACACAATTGACGTCGTTCGCTCCGCTAAAGTCCGCCGCGCCAAGCTCTACTACCTGCGGGGACTTAAGGGCAAGGCCGCACGACTGAAGGAAGTCGAACAACAGTAAAGCAGCGGTTATTTTCTTCTGCCGGCAGACTCTTGTGGGGGGACGGGGCGCCTCGCCCCGTCCGAGCGGGCGAAGCGAAGCTCCGCTGCCACACAGTCGTCGAACTTCTGCTCTTGCTTCCCGCCACTTCTTCGGCGAAGATGCTGATCAGATTCCGTGTCCAAGTCAGCGTCCACATCGAAACATCCGAAAGCAGAAGGTGTCTCTCCATCTGCCGCCAAGTTGCGGCTGCTGAAAAAACTGCGCTGCAGTCTTAATTTTGAAAGACGTGCTTGGGCCGCGGGCGCGGCAAATGTTGCAGGAGTCGATGAAGTCGGCCGCGGATCGCTGTTCGGTCCGGTCGTGGCTGCCGCAGTTATTCTCAACCCGGCACACCGCATTCGCGGCCTGCGCGATTCCAAACTGCTCCCGGCCGAGCGCCGCGAAGAACTTGCGCTCCTCATTCGTAAACATTCCATCGCCTGGGCCGTTGCCGCTGTGGATTCGGCCCGCATCGATCAAATCAATATCTATCAGGCGTCGCGCCTTGCGATGTTACATGCGGTTCAGCAACTGGCACCCTGCGCGAGCTATCTGCTTGTCGATGCGGTAAGACTCGATTGCAATCTCCCGCAGCAACCGATCATTCACGGTGACGCGCTCTCTGCCTCTATCGCCGCCGCATCCATCCTCGCGAAGGTTGAACGGGACCGCATGATCTCCGCTTGGGACCCGGTCTTTCCCATGTACGGCCTGGCATCGAACAAGGGGTACTGCACGCCCCACCACCTCGCTGCGCTGCGCGAGCACGGCCCGTCGCCGCTGCATCGGCAGTCGTTTTCGCCGGTGTGGAGCGCGCCGATTCCCCAGGAAGTTCTCGGCTTTATGCTGGAAGAATTGGCTCCCGAGGGAACTTCAGTTGACGAAGAGCCGGTGGCAGCGCTCTTAGAGAGCTGAGGAAATTCGATCCATAAATAAACTCGGTTCATTCCGCTCAACAGTAGGACTACCAGCTTCATTTCGCCCGATAGATTTCCGTCAGCAGATCCGGCTTCGACTCGTCGCGAACCAAGTGTGGATACTTTTCGCCACCGTGATAATCGAGTTTCACAACGCGGAAATAATCTGTGTTCTCCACGATGAGCTCAATCGGCGACGGACTAGTCTTGGCGGCTCGAATGGCGTCACGCCAGGCTTCTGGCGAAAATTTGCGCCCGTTCACCGCGACAATCTTCATTCCCGGCCCGATCCCGGCTTTGGCGGCGATCATGCCCTCGACCGTGTCCCGAATCAAGCCCTCGCCGTTGGCGAACAATCCCACCGAATAATGTGCATTGAGCGACTTCCCTTCGCCGTTTTCCGCGCGATCCAGTTCCGAAGGGTATTCGTCGTATTCCAGTTTCCATCCACTGCCTTCGATTCCGCTGAGCGGAGCGCCCGGACCGTGGTTGGACAGTCGGCCCGTCCAGAAGCCGCGCCAGTCATAGGGAGCGACCTGGTTGAGTGTGTTCACGATGTCGTCGAAAGCGTAGGTCTTCACAATCGGCGGGCCGCTGGGCGCGCCATAAAACAGCTTGCAGAAATCGTCCAAGGATTTCGCGCCCTTGCTTTGCTGACGGATGATCACGTCCGCCCAAAGCCAGTTGAGAACGTCTTCGTCGTAATAATCAAGCGGACGGCGATAATCTTGCCAACCACGGGGAGCGTCCTGCATGGTGGGAACGCCGTCCGCCGTGTCCTGCAAATTGCGCCAGACGCGGCCTGAACGATGATCCAGATCGGCCGCGATCTGCGCCAGCGCATCACGAGCCAATGAGAGCGTGCGCTCGCCGCTGCGCGCTGCGAGCATGTCTCCCAGATATGACGTCAGGCCCTCATACACCCAGAGCAAGTCGGTCTGCATGGGCTGTTCGTAATCGGGCGTCGCCAGATCCGCCGGACGCCGATACTTGCCGTTCCACGAATGCACATACTCGTGCGGCAGAAGTCCAGCGGTCAGCTTCCGTCCGTCTTCCTCGATCAGCGAGCGCTCGTCGACCCGGCTGTCGTTTGACTCGTGATGCTCCAATCCAAAATGCGCGACGTGATCGCTCAGCGTCAGCAGGAAGTGGTAGTCGGTGTAGTGCCGCGCACCAAACAGAATTCCGGCTTGCTTCACCAGATTCCGGTAGCGTTCCCAGACTTCCTCCGGAGCATCGAGCGAGGCGGCGCTGTCAGCCGCAACATCCAACTCCGCGGGAGGATTTTCACCGGGCGGCGTTAGTGGCACCACTTTCAAATACTCGCCCGCGATGACCGGACCATCCACCAGCATGGTCAGCGACACGGGTGCAAAATGAATATCACTCCCCACTTGACCGGAAACATGCAGTGACGTCCCAAACTTCCATCCCGCGGGCAGCCGCAAACTCGCGCTATAGGTGAGTTGATCGGAACCGTATCCGGCGGGATAAAGCAACAGCGTGTTCCAGCTGAGAACATACAACTTTTCCGTTGCGGACATACTGGAGCTGTATCCAGGCTCAAACGACGCGGGGGAAGCATAGTCGAGATTCGCGAGGACTTCGTTCTCGCCTGGCGGAACTTCCACGTGAAAAGTGAAACCGTCGAGCAGATCGCGCCGCCATTTCAGCGTCTTTCCGCTCGCGGTAAACTCCAGGCCCGTCAAGTCCGTGATTGGACCGGTCGGCCCGTGCTCGCCGGGAATCCATTTCGGATAGTAGAGGGTGAGCGTCCCCGCCTTGGCGGGAATGCGCAATTGTGCGTGGAAGATTTTGCGCGGCGCGTCCGAGGCGTCCACGGAGAGAGCGACTGTCTGACCATTTGCGCTAAAAACTAGAAGTGACGACAACAGAACAATTGCAAGACCAAAAAAGCTTCTGCCCACACCTGAACCCATTCCCGCTCCAGTAGAACCGTAAGTAAATATCTCAGTCTGAATATATCAGTCTGTCGGATCGGTTCGACGCCGCTGCAGCCGTCCACAGGTACTCGGGGCCTGTTCGCCTGCTATCATCTTCGACGTGCCCGCGCGTGGAAAATTTATCACTTTCGAAGGTCTCGATGGCAGCGGCAAGAGCACCCAAGTCGAGAAACTGGCGCGGTCTCTGCGCGCCCACGGCATCTCTGTAACTGTGACCCGGGAACCGGGCGGCACCGCGGCGGGCGAAAAGATTCGCGACGTGCTGCTGCACTCTGCCACTGCGGGAGTTACTCCGCTGACTGAGATGGCCCTCATGTTCGCTTCCCGCGCCCAGCACATCCACGAGGTCATTCTGCCTGCGCTCGCCGAAGGACGCATCGTCCTCTGCGATCGCTTCACCGATTCAACCGAGGCTTACCAGGGTGGAGGCCGCAAGATAGGGTCGAAGCCGGTGCTCGAGATGCACGAAATCCTCTGCGGCAATCTGCAGCCCGATCTAACCGTCTTACTAGACAATGAGGTGGCTTTCAGCGTCGAGCGCGCCCGGCGGCGCAATCAAAAGCAAACAGATGCGCGGTCGGAAAAAGGCTCGGAAAGAGATGAGAACCGCTTCGAGCAGGAGAATCGAGCTTTTTTCGGACGCGTCCGCCACGCCTACCTGGCTATAGCCGCCCGCGAGCCGCAGCGAGTGCATGTCATAAACGCCCGAGGCACACCCAGCGAAACACATGCGATTATCATGGAGTTGCTGCGGAAGAAATTGAAATTCTAGTACAACCGCTTTTCGCCTAGCGAACCGCTAAGAGCGAAAAGCCAACAGCGACTCTATGCCCTTTTCCGATTTCGCCGGCAACCCGGAAACCATCCATCGCCTGCGTGAGATGCTAGCGCGGAACCGCTTCCCGCACGCCGTCATTCTTTCCGGCGCGCACGGATCGGGCAAGTACACACTGGCTCTTATGCTTGCCCGCGCCATGAACTGCCTGGAACAGCCCATCAAAGGAAGCACCGACGGCTTGCCCGATTTCTGCGGACGCTGCTCGAACTGCACTCGCATCGCGCAAGCCGAAGATCTCGACTCGCGCTTCGCCGAAGCCGTCGAGGCTCGCGAAAATCTGCGCGACACGGACAAGAAAGAGACCCGGCTCTTCGTCCAGACTCATCCCGACGTACTCATCATCCCGCCCGATCCGCCGCAAATGATGATCAAGGTCGACCAGGTTCGCCACGTGATTGAGACCATCTACTATCGGCCTGCGGAAGCCCGCGAACGCGTTTACATCTTCACCAGTTCGGCCTTCATGAAAGAGGCCGCCAACTCGCTCCTCAAGGTTCTGGAAGAGCCGCCCGAGTTCGCCACCATTTTTCTGCTCACCGAAAACCCCGGCGAATTGCTGCCCACGATCCGTTCCCGCTCCATGACCTTCAATTTGGGCGCGCTGCCATCCTCTGAAATCGAGAGCCGGCTCGCTCAGCACCGTCCCGATTGGAACGCCCGCCAGCGCGCGCTGGTCGCCCGTCTCAGCGAAGGCGCCGTCGGACGCGCCTTATCCTTCGATATCGAAGGCTACGTCGCCGCTCGCAACCACGCCCTGATCATGCTGAAATCCGCGCTCGGTGGCAACAACAGCAACAACGACCACAGTGAGTTGTTCAAAACCACCGAGAGCTACCGGTCCGGCGCCGAGGGCCGCGAGAGAATCCAAAACCTTCTCCGCACCCTCTATTCGTTGCTCGAAGACCTGATGTTTCTGCAATCCGGCGCGGCGCACCTGGTCCGCAATACAGACATACTGGGCGAACTCAAAAAGATGTCCGAATCCGCCGATTTCGCCTGGGTGCAGCGGGCCGCAGACGGTCTCGGCGAAGTGGAGCGCGGCCTGCGCCGCAACCTGCTGCGCTCGCTCTCGCTCGATGCCTTCGCCACCGCGCTGGAACGCGTTTCCTAAGCCGAAAGACACCCTGGCATGACACGCAAGCAGTACGTTTTCAGGTGGTTGCACAAAAGACACTGCACAGAATATTGTCATCCCCTGCCCGCTGTGATACGGTAAGCCTCAGTTCACACCTCTGGACCACAATTCAGGCTCAAGTGTTGTGGCATATTTTGCCCGCCCAGCGCGCAGGTGGTGCGATTTGAAAGATACGCTCGACTCCATGCCAGCCGAACCATCCGCGGATCAGGAAAGCTTCGCGAACCGCAAGCTGATCCGCCCGACCCTCAACCGCGCCGACCACCCGCACAATAACCACGGCCACAATCACGCGCCCGCCGAACGCAGGGATAGAGATCGGGATCGCGACAGAGATAGAGACCGTTCCGCGGGCGCGCCGGCCAAGAAGACTGCGCCCGCCGAGCAGACCAATGCCGAAAACTTCTACTATCAGAAGCAGATGCAGAGCAAGACTCCTATGGTCATCGTGTTGCGCGACGGCGAGGAAGTCCACGGCTACATCGAGTGGTACGACAAAAACTGCATCAAGCTGAACCGCGCCGGCGCCGCCAACCTGATGATCTACAAGCCCGCCATCAAGTACATGTTCAAGGAAGGCGAGAACGGGAAGACCTAGGCCGTTAGCCGCGAGACCTCTGACACACGGTTCCGAACCTCACCTCACGGCCTTCTCAACGCCTTGCAATCTCACCTGCGTATCGCCGAAATTGGGAGCCGTCCTCAAGGCGGCTCTATAGGCCTCGGCGGCGGCTGAGAGTTGTCCTTCTTCCTCGAGAACGCGGCCTTGCCAGTAGAAGGCCAGCGGCGAGGGCGCAACTTGTGCGGCCCGGGAAAAATCCTGCAAAGCGGCATCGAGTTTGCCCTCGTCGTGCTCAATCAAGCCCCGGCCGACCAAACTGTTCTGCTCATAAGGATTCAGCGCGATGGCCTGCGTGAACTCTGCTACGGCCTCATCCCGCCGCCCGAGTTGATTGAACAGCACGCCCAGGTTGTTGCGCGTCTGCGCGGCTTCGCGCTCGTCCGACGCATACTTCAGCGCGAGCTGATATTCCTCCTGCGCCCGATCCAGTTCGTTCTGCCGCTGCAGCAGCATGCCCAGGTTATAGTGTGCGGTCGCGAGCGTGGGCATCAATTGGATGGCGCGCTGCAAGTGTGGCAAGGCCAGGTCCGGGCGTCCCATTTCCATCAGGGCCGATCCCAGATTCCCCTCGGCGATCGGATTCGCGTTCGTCACCTGAAGCGCATGGGAGAACAGACTGTAGCTGTCTCGCCAGTACCCAATCTGGGTGTGCGCGGTTACGGAATACCCGAGCAGCACGGCGCCTGCGACGACAACCTGTATCGTCCGGCTCAGCGAAATCCGCACGGCGCCTTCAGAGGCCATCCAGACGCCAATCACGAACAATCCCCAAAGAGGGAGATACGCGTACCGGTCGGCCCATGCCTGGCGCCCAACCTGGACGATACCGATCATCGGCGCCAGCGTCCCCAGAAACCACAACCAGCCCACCAGTAGATAGCGACGCTCACGGAGATGCCAGAAGATGGCAGTGATCGTGATCAGCAGGACAGCCGCGCCCAGCACTTTCCACATCGCGAGCGAGTCCTCGGGATGGGGATAAAACGCCGCCAGCCGCGATGGCCATACGGCCTTCTCGACATAGATGAGATACGAGTAGATGGCGTTTTTCACGCGCATGGCCAGCGGCAACAACTCGGTTGAGCCGACGGCGCCACCCGCGCGCTGCGCATAGAGAGTAATCGCCGCGCTGGCCGCTGACAGCGCCAGCAGAGGAATCTTCTCGAGAACAAGCTTGGGAAGTGGCGTCTCCGGATACCGCTGCAGCGGCCAGAAATCGAGCAGTAACAGTGCAAAGGGCAGCGTAACCGCCATCGGCTTCGCCATCAGAGCCAGCGCAAACAGCAGCGCGACCAGCAGATAACGGCTTGCCCACGGCCTCTTCACGTACCGGCCATAGGCGCCCAAAGCCAGAAGGAAGAAAAAAGTGCAGAGGACGGTTTTGCGCTCCGCCACCCATGCCACCGACTCCACGTTCAGCGGATAAACGGCAAACAGCCCCGCTACCAGCGCGTTACGCCCCACGAATCCGGTGGCTTTCGCCAGCAGCAGGAACAGCAACACGACGTTGACGGCGTGCCAAAGGACGCTCTGGGCATGATGTCCCGCCGGCCGCAGCCCGAACAACTGCACATCGATCATTTGCGAAATCCACGTCAGCGGATGCCAATTGGCTTCTGCGGTTGAAGTGAAGGCCCATGCTATGTTGCGCGAGTTCAAGCCCTGTTGAACATGCCAATTCGCCGTCACATAGTCAGGATCGTCGTAGTTGACGAATCCGTTCTGCAGCGTGGGGTAGTAAAGCGCCAGGGTGCCGAGAAACAGCAAGAGCCCGACGAAAGGTACGGCTGTTCGATGCTTCGGCACCATTACTTATTTTCTAGCAGGCCGCAGAGGAACTGGGAATAACGACCTGCATCTTCGCCGCAGCCTAGGGTTGAGTGATAGCTGAGAGCTGAACGGCCGTCCTTCACAGCTTCGGCAGCACAATCCCTTTCTGCGCCTGGTACTTTCCTTTGCGATCCTTGTAGCTGGTCTCGCAAACCTCGTCAGACTGGAAGAAAAGAATCTGGCACAGGCCTTCGTTGGCATAGATCTTCGCCGGCAGCGGCGTGGTGTTCGAGATCTCGAGCGTGACGAACCCTTCCCACTCCGGCTCGAACGGCGTGACGTTCACGATGATGCCGCAGCGTGCGTACGTGGACTTGCCCACGCAGATGGTCAGCACATCGCGCGGAATCTTGAAGTACTCGACCGACCGCGCCAGCGCAAATGAATTTGGAGGCACGATGGCGACATCGGCGTTCACAGTGACGAATGAGCGTTCGTCGAAATGCTTGGGGTCAACGATGGTGCTGTTGACGTTGGTAAAAATTTTGAACTCGTCGGCCACGCGCAAGTCGTATCCGTAGCTCGACACGCCGTAGGAAATCACTCCCGCGCTCACCTGCTTTTCCGAGTACGGATTAATCATGTCGTGCTCTTGCGCCATGCGCCGTATCCAGCGGTCACTCTTGATCATGAAACTCCTTGGGACTTTGTGATTGGTAATTCGTAATTGGTAATTTTGGCGGCGAATTGAAAGCCGGAACAGTAGGGATTTCAATCACAAATTACAAATCACCAATTAGAAATTTTGCTTCGGCTGGTGCTGCCATATTACGAGAATGGTCCCCCGGTTGACAATCCGCCCTATCCCCCTTAGCATCAATAACTTGAGGCACACCAATCCTCAGGGGACGGGGGATACCCGTGATTAAGCTCGACATCATCAACGAAGTGGTCAATCGCACCGGGATCACCAAGACCAAGGCGGAGCTTGCCGTCGAAACCGTCTTCGAGAGCATGAAGAAGGCGCTCTCCACAGGCGATCGCATTGAACTGCGCGGTTTCGGAGTGTTCAACGTGCGTCCGCGCAAGACCGGCATTGGACGGAATCCGCGCACCGGCGCCGAAGTTTCCATTCCGCCCGGCAAGGCCGTCCGCTTCAAGCCCGGCAAGGAACTGCAATCGATTGACTAGCTGCTCTCGCCATTGCAGAGGGCAGAGGTTAGATTGCAGAAGTAGACCAAACCTCTGCAATCTGACCTCGAACCTCTGACCTCAGGTTCCTATGTCTGAACCCGCATCCCCTTTTCCGACCACCCTCGACTGGGGAGAACAGTCCCAGCCGCAGGTCTGGGTCGTTCGGCCTCCGCGCCCGCGCTGGTGGCTGCACGTCTTGCTTCTGGCCGCGACCTTCCTGAGCACGCTGGTCGTGGGTGCGCGCATCTATGCCAATTTCGCGGCTCGCCAACCGGCTTTCTCGTTCAACGACGACAGCATTCCTCTGTTCCCAGTGGAGTGGATGTGGGAGGCTCCGGCAAGACTCATGCATGGCCTTCCCTTTTCACTCGCACTGATGTTCATACTGCTCGCGCACGAGATGGGACATTACCTTTACGCCCGTCATTATCGCGTGTATGCGACGCCGCCATTCTTTATTCCGTTTCCAAGCTTGATCGGTACGCTCGGAGCCTTCATCCGCATCAAGGGTCCCATCCCCACTCGCACAGCGTTGTTCGATATCGGGATTGCAGGCCCGATTGCTGGCTTTATCCCCTCGTGTGCGGCTGTCCTCGCGGGGCTTTCGTTGTCCCACCCGCTCATGTTCATTGGTCCACTCGACAATGAGCCGGGATTTCCTGCGGCCTTTTATCTTGCCGCACGACTTCTTCGCCTCGACGTGCCTGTAACATCGCTATCCTTGCATCCGATCGCGGTCGCCGGTTGGGTGGGAATGTTCGCCACGGCGCTGAACCTGTTGCCAGGCGGCCAACTCGACGGCGGGCACATTCTGTTTTCGGTGTTTCCAAAATTGCACCGGTGGGTCTCCCTGGCCGTCGTGGTCGCACTCATCCCGCTTGCCAAGTACTGCTGGATTGGCTGGCTGCTTTGGGCCGTGGTGCTGTGGCTAACCAGCCATCATCCGCCGATTCCGAGTCGTTCGGGGATTTCCACTTCGCGAAAGTGGTTCGCCGTCCTTGCCATTGCGATGTTGACGCTGGCTTTCACGCCGGCTCCTATCACCGGCGCTTCCGGCCGGGAGAGATGGCCGGGCATGCGCGACTTCCTCCACGACGAGGGGATTCAAGCGTCGCACTTCCTGCGCGACGGCATTCGGCACGTGTTGCCTCGCAAATAATCATTTCGGGGAGAAAGGGATTCGCCAACGGCCCACGCCTAACCGCCACCCACCAGCAACCAACGACGCTCCTCACATTAGCCACACCGCATCCACATCCACAATCACCTGCGTCCGCGGGATCTTTCGCGCCGCCGCTTCCGCCAGCATCGCCCGCAATAGCGCATTCATCTTCCCGCGGCTGGGAGACTTCAAAATGAAGTGATAGCGGTAATCGCGCTTCAACCGGGTGATTGGAGCCGCCGCCGGCCCTAGCACACGAATGCCTTCGTGCCGCGTCTTCTCAAACCAGCGCCCAAGTTCGCCCGACCAGGTCAAAGCGTCGTCCAACTTCTCGGAGCGGATCAGCACATTCGCAATCGCGCTGTATGGCGGATAGTGCATCCAGGCGCGAAATTGCAGTTCCTTTTCATAGAACCCGGCGAAGTCATGCCGCGCCGCAAACTGCACCGCGTAGTGATCCTGAAAATAAGTCTGCAGCACAACCTTCCCCGGAGACTGTCCGCGCCCCGCACGCCCTGCAACTTGCGTCAGCAGTTGAAAGGTCCTCTCGGCCGCGCGGAAATCTGGCAACCCCAGCGCCATGTCCGCCCCAATCACGCCGACCAGCGTCACCCCGTGGATGTCATGACCCTTCGCGATCATCTGCGTGCCCACCAGCATATCGAGCGCGCCTTCATTCAGCGCGTTCAGCGCATGTTCGAAATCTTCCCGCCCGCGCACCGTATCGCGATCGAGCCGCCCGATCCTCGCTTGAGGAAACATGCCGTGCAGCAATTCTTCCAGCTTCTCCGATCCCGTCCCGACAAAGTAAACGTACTCGCTGCCGCAATGCGCGCACTTCTCAGGGATGCGCTCGACATGCCCGCAATAATGGCATTCCATCTTGCGCTCGCGCTTGTGGTGGGTCATCGAGACGGCGCAATTCTTGCACTGCAAAGTCTTGCCGCACGCGCGGCACAACACCACCGGAGAATATCCGCGCCGGTTAAGCAGCACCATGACCTGCTCTTTCTTTTCCAGCCGCTCGCGGATCTCCTCCGCCAGCTTGCGCGAGATCACCTGCTCCTGACCCGTCTCCTGAAATTCCTGCCGCATGTCAACAATCTCAACTTCCGGCAGCGGACGCATCTCCACCCGATCCGGCAACTCCACCAGCGCGTATTTATTTTTCTTAGCGTTGTAGTAAGACTCAAGCGAAGGCGTGGCCGAGCCCAGCACCACAACCGCCCCCGTCATTTTTGCCCGCATCACCGCGACATCGCGGGCGTGATAGCGTGGCGTCTCCTCTTGTTTGTACGACGAATCCTGCTCCTCGTCGACAATGATGAGCGCCAGATCGCTGACCGGCGCGAACACCGCCGACCGCGTTCCCGCTACCACGCGTGCTTCGCCGCGCCGTATGCGATGCCACTGCTCCGCCCGTTCCGCAGCCGACAACCCCGAATGCAGGATGGCAACCTCTTCGCCGAATACCTGGTGCAGATCGGCCGCCACCGCTGGAGTCAGCCCAATTTCAGGCACCAGCAAGATCGACGACCGCCCCTGCTCCTGCACCTGCCGCATACAGGCGAGATACACCGCCGTTTTTCCCGACCCTGTGATGCCGTGCAGCAGGAGACCGCTGAACTTGCGCGATTCCACGGCCTTGCCGATCTTCGCGAGCGCCTCTTTCTGCGCCGCGCTGAATTCGAACTCAAACGGCGACTGCCGCGGCTTGAGCTTGGAAACTGTACTCGTAAAGGCCTGCGCCTCATCCACAAGTTCAATCAAGCCGCGCTGTACCAGAGTGCCAAGCGTGGTGCGCGGCACATCCAACCCGCGTAAAGCCTCGACCGGCACACTTCCGCCGGAAGCCGCGAGCGCCTCAATCAAAGCCCGCTGATTCTCATTGAGCTTTTTCGCTGTGCCTGTGTGGTGACGGGCCTCTGGCCTGACCAGCGGAGGCGAAGCCTCCGCCCGCTTCTCGGCCGCCAGCAGCACGGCGACCTTGACCAGCCGCGCCGTATCCCGCGCCGCCGATACATCCTCGCGCGCAATCCACTTCTTCCGCACCATCCCCGCCAGCAACGCCTTTCCCACCCGCGTCGCCCCGCGCAATCTTTCTTCGCGCACGCTCTCCCGCTCCGCCACATAATCAAGCACGCGAAACTCGACCAGTTGCTCGTCCGGCGTCCGTTTCGATCGCGCCGGAGACCCCGACATCCCCGCCAGATGCAGCGCCATCCGCCCCTCATCGGTGATGCGGTACGCGACCGAGCGTTTAAACTCGGCGGAGAGCGGCAGCATGCTGCGAAACACTTCGCCGACCGGCGCGAGATAGTAATCGGCAGTCCACTTCCCAAGTTTCAGCAATTGTTCATCGAGAACCGGCGCGAGGTCGAGCGCTTCGATCACCTTTTTGATTTTTACTTGCGAAGCGTTGACCTGTGGCAGACGGTCATGCAACTCAACCACGATGCCCGACATCCGCTGCTGCCGGAACGGCACCAGCACCCGTCCGCCAACGACCGGCTCCATGCCAGGAGGGACGGCGTAGGTAAACACCATGTCGAGCGGCACAGCGAGGGCGACGTCGCAGAAGAGGGACATGTCCTACGGATTTTCCCGATCTCCGTGTGACGGCGGCTGCGAGATGACAAGGCAGAGAACCTCGTCATCCGAGTCATTCCTCATCTGGTGCGATGTCCCCGCTGGAATCCAAATCCCTTCACCGGCAGTCAGCGCCATCGGGCGACCCTCCACTACCATGACCGCTTTGCCCGCAAGAATGTAGAAGAACTGTTGCGCATGGTGGTGGAAGTGGCGAATCTCCGCCGTGCCCACCGGCATGCGCTCCTGAATCACGCTTAGTTGCAGATTTCTTACTAGGTGCCAGCCATCACAGCCGTTGCCCCAGATGTAATGCTCGGCGGTTGCTTTGCTGATCGCGCTGATGTCCATACGATTCGCTGAAAATTACAGTGATCGCTACTGAGTGCTCTTTGCGGGCGCTCTCATCCCCAACTCCTTCATCACCATCTGCAGATCCTTCCACGCCTCGCCCTTTTGCCGCGGATCGCGCAACAGAAACGCCGGATGGTAGGTGACCGCCAGCTTGCATCCATCCCAGTTGGGGTCGTTACAACGAACGCCCGCCGGCCTGAACTCGTAAAAACGCCCGCGCAGTTGGATCATCGAAGCATTCATCGCCAGGAGGGTCTTCGCCGCCACCGCTCCGAGGGCCACGATCACCTTTGGCTTGATCACGGCGATCTGCCGCATCAGAAACGGTGAGCAGGTCGCGCATTCGTCGCGCTCCGGCGTGCGATTGCCCGGTGGACGGCACTTCACGATGTTCGCGATGTAGACCTGTTCGCGCGAAATTCCCATCGCCTTGATCATGTTGTTGAGCAGCTGCCCGGCGCGCCCTACAAACGGCTCGCCCTGCGCGTCTTCATCGGCACCGGGCCCCTCACCCACGAACATCAACTCGGCCTTCGGATTCCCAACGCCAAACACAATCTGCTTCCGTCCCTGCTTGTGAAGCACGCAGCGCGTACAGTCGCCCAGATCCTCGCGGATGATCTTCAGCGCCTTCACCGGATCGCTTACACTCTGCTCGGGCTTCAGCGCGATCGCATCAAAAATATTCTCCTCCACGACCGGCATCGCGTTCGCAGCGGCTTTCCGTGAACTCATCTCTTCTCCCAATGCTGGCTGATTTGTCGAAACCGCTGATTCCGCTTCGTCCGCTGCAATCGTCGCCGCATCTGACCCCTCGTGTTCCGACAGAGGCCGCCGGTAAAAGTCGTAGATTCCCATTTCGTTGTAATAGCGGATGTGCGCGGCAAGCGTGCGGCGAAGTTCAGGGTCAAGAGTGCGGGGCATTGCGGATAAGGATAACAAACTGTGCGGCCGCGATCTGAAAACTACTTCAACTCAATCTCCACAATCTGCCCCACGGTTGTGCCTTCGTTGGTCAGCGAGTGCGTGACCTTGGCATCGACCCAGTGAATATCGCCCGTCTGCACTTCGTGAGTGAACGATTTCCCTTCGGGATCCGTCATCTTGAGCACCAGCGGTGTAGCTGAAATAATCAGATAGGGACGCTCGTGGGTATGCATCGCCGACGTAGCTCCCGGCGCGAGTGTCCACTTGTAAACCCGCGCACTTGGATTCTCCGCTTCCACTTTCCCCGCAGCTGGACCCGAAGGCTTCGTCGGCCGGTGAAGCAGCTCCACATCCAGCACTTCAAAAACGGCGTTGCCGGCGTTATGCACGAGGTGGGTGTAAGGACCATTCGACTCCAGCGCCGCTACGTCCCCAGGTTTCGTCGCCTCGGGCGCGCTTTCCGGCTCGCCAGGCTTTTGCCGGGTGATTGTGGTGTCGGACAAATCAACTGCCACGCGGTCGTGCAAGTGGGTGTGAAACAGTGTGCTTTCGCCTGGCAGAAGCTTCACCCGCAGAACCACGACAGAATCATTTTTCAACACAACGTGATGGTGCGGCTCCTCTTCTACCGGAACGGGCGATTGTTGCGAGGCGGCGAGAGTAGACAAGGTGAGGGCTAAGGCTCCACAGAAATAGATGTTCACGCGATTCTCCTAGCGGGCAAGCGTACCACGGAGTTTTCGCAGCTTCACTACCTGGTCCAGGACGCGGTGCGCAACTTCCCATTTCGAAGTTTCGGGAACCTCAACCACATCGCTCTGAGAGATAATTGTCACCGCATTACGGTCGGAATCAAAACCGATGCCCGCGCGCGAAACATCATTGACGACGATTGCGTCGAGCGACTTCGACGCCAGCTTCTTGCGTGCATTTTCCAGCACGTTCTCGGTCTCCGCCGCAAATCCGACAACGACTTGGGACGTCTTCCGGCGCGCCACCGCTGCCAAAATATCCGCGGTCGGCTCCAGTTCCAGTGTCATCTCGCCCTTGCGCTTGATCTTCTGCCCCGCCGCCGCTTTCGGCCGGAAGTCCGCCACCGCCGCCGTCTTGATCACCACGGTGCTCTCGGGCAGCAATTTCAAAACCGCCGCCAGCATCTCTTCCGCGGTCTCCACCGGCGACACTTCCGCCGTGCCCGGAGCGGCAATCGCCGTCGGCCCGCTCACCAGAAGCACGCGCGCTCCGCGCCGCAGCGCCGCTTCCGCGATCGCGTACCCCATGCGCCCGCTCGACCGGTTCGTCAAATACCGCACCGGATCGATCTTCTCCCGCGTCGGCCCCGCCGTCACCAGCACCGTTTCGCCCGCCAGATCCTGCGTGGCGCCGAGCGCTTCCATCACCGCCGCCACGATCGTCTCGTTCTCCGCCAGTCGTCCCGCACCGGTCATCCCGCACGCGAGATATCCGTCGCCCGGTTCCACGATGCGAACGCCGCGCTTACGCAGGATTTCCAGATTCGCCTGCGTGGCCGCGTGATTCCACATGTTGACGTTCATCGCCGGAGCCACTACCACCGGAGCCGTGGTCGCGAGATAAAGAGTGCTGAGAAAGTCGTTCGCAATCCCCTGCGCGAAGCGTGCCAGCAGATCGGCTGTTGCCGGAGCCACCAGCAGCGCGTCAATCGCCTGCGCAATCGCAATGTGTTCGATCGCTGACTCGACATTTGCCTGCTCGTCTCCAGACGCAGACCCGAACATGCCGGTGATCACCTTTTCTCCAGAGAGCGCAGCGAAGGTTAGGGGACGAACGAACTCCTGCGCCGCAGCCGTCATCACGACTTGCACGTGAATGCCGCGGTCTTGCAAAAGGCGCACGATTTCCGCCGCCTTATAAGCTGCAATCCCTCCGGACACGCCGAGCGCAATTTTCATAGGAGGAAGACGGCGGCCACGGCTTTGGGAGCCAGCCCCGCCTGCAGAATTGATGCCGCCACCGGACAGGAGATGCAAACCCCGCGCGTTGACGACGGAAAAACACAATCGTCGGCCCTTAACGCGGGTGCCGGCGATTCATCTCTACGCGTCTTCGAGAAACACCTTGTCCAGTGTTTCGCTGGCGGCCACAACCGGCAATTTCGGAATCTCCGGAATCAGCCATTTGACTTTGCCCGCCTTGATTTCATCCTGCGCGATGCGGCAGGGTTTGCGCGATCCGGTATCAATCACCGGCGGTGCACCGCCTTGCAGTTGCCGTGCCCGCCGCGCCGCTACCAGAATGTAACGGTAGTTACTATCGAAACCTTCTACCAGCTTCATACTCTCTCCCCCAAAACTTCACGTGCTCTTTACTGCCTGCGAAAAGATGCCAGAATCGGCTGCACCCGCTCGCGTGACTCTTCCAGTCGGCAAGCTTGTGCTGCTTCCACTCGCCGCTTTTCCTCAGCGGAAAGTTCAACCCGGCTTCGCTGCAATCGAACCGACAGTACGATATCCTTCAGTTGGTCGGCAGATTGCTCAAGCACGTTGTTCACTAATATATAGTCGTATTTCGAGTAATTCTCAATCTCTCGTCGGGCCGTGTCCAACCGGCGACAGATTACTGCCTCTGAATCCAGCCCCCGGGTCCGCAGCCGCCACTCCAGCTTCTCCCGATCCGGCGGAAGAATAAAGATGCTGACCGCATCCTGGATCGTCGCTTTGATTTTACTCGCCCCCTGCACGTCGATATCCAGCAGCAGGTCATTGCCGCGCGCTTCGGCCTCGCGCAGAAAGCGCCGCGCCGTACCGTAATAGTTTCCGAAGACTGTCGCGTGCTCCAGAAACTCTTCGGCCGCGATCATGGCTTCAAATGTTTCCCGGGAGACGAAGAAATACTCCTTGCCGTTCTGTTCGCTGCCGCGCGGAGGCCGCGTCGTGTAGGAGATCGAAAAGTCCAGGTGGTCAACCATCTTGAACAGTTCGTTCACCAGCGTCGATTTGCCTGAACCGGATGGCGCCGAAACAATGTAAACGATGCTCATTCCAGGTTCTGCACCTGCTCCCGCGATTTTTCGATCTCCGATTTCATCAGCAGGCCCATCTCGGTAATCCTCAAGGCCTCGCCCGCCAAGCCCGAGGTTTTCGAAAGTAGCGTGTTCGCCTCGCGGTTCATTTCCTGCAGCAGGAAGTCCATCTTTTTCCCCACCTCGCCACCCTGGTCGAGCAAACCGAAAAATTGCTTCACGTGCGCGCTCAGCCGGACCAGTTCCTCCTGGATGTCGCTGCGGTCGACGAGCACCGCCACTTCCTGCAAGATCCGTTCCTTATCCACCTGCGCGCCGATCAATTCCTGCATGCGCGACTGCAGGCGATCCGAATAGCTGCGCAGAATGGTGCTACGATGGGCTTCCACTCCCGCCGCCGCCTTTTCCAGACTCGCCATGCGCGCGCGCAACTCGGTGCTAATGCTCCGGCCTTCGTCTTCGCGCATCTCATTCAAACGGGTAAGCGCTTCTTCCACTCGCGCCATTACTGCGGTCTCCAGTGCGTCTCCCGATCTCTCGGCTCCCGCATCCATCGCACCCGGCATTCTCAGAACCACGTTCAGATCGGGCTCACCCTCAACCCCAAATTCATCGGCCGCCGCGCGGAAGGCTTCCACGTAGCCGGAAATCAATTGCCGGTTGAGTGCGACTCCGTTCGTACCCGAGCGATCCAGGTTCAGGATCACTTCCACGTGGCCACGAGCCATTTTCTCTTTCAGCATCCGGCGCAACTTCATTTCTAACGCGTCGGTATCGGTCGGCAGCCGGAAGTGCAGATCGAGAAAACGATGGTTCACCGATTTCAGCGACAGCGCAAACGCCAGCTGGGCGTTGACCTGCCCTTTGACTTGCGCAAATCCCGTCATGGAGCGAAGTGGCATAAAAAACGTTGCAACCTTCCTACGTGGTCACTGCCTTCGGCGCATCCGATTCCGCAAACTGCAATTCGTAAAGCCGCCGGTACGTGCCCAATTTTTGCATCAGTTCTTCGTGCGCGCCGATGTCGCTGATCGTGCCGTTATCGAGCACTACAATACGATCCGCCCGCCGCACCGTCGAGAGCCGGTGCGCAATCACAAACACAGTACGCCCGCTCATCAGATTTTGCAGCGCCGACTGCACCATCGACTCGGATTCGCTGTCGAGCGCGGACGTCGCCTCATCGAGAATCAGAATCGGCGCATTTTTCAGGATCGCTCGCGCAATCGCGATCCGCTGCCGCTCGCCGCCCGAAAGCCGCACTCCGCGCTCCCCGATCCTCGTGTCATACGCTTCCGGAAGCCCGCAAATGAATTCATGCGCTCGCGCCGCCCGCGCCGCTTCTTCCACCTTCTTCTGCGGCACATGCGGCTGTCCGTAGGCGATATTATTTCTCACCGTATCGTTGAACAGTACCGTGTCCTGCGTGACAATCCCGATCTGTGAGCGCAGCGACTCCAGTGTCACATCTCGCACATCGTTGTCGTCAACCAGAATCCGTCCGCCGCTGACGTCAAAGAAGCGCGGGATCAGGTGCACCAACGTGCTCTTGCCCGCACCACTCGACCCCACCACCGCCAACACCTCGCCGGCCTTCACTTCCAAGTTGACGTCATGCAGCACGACCGGTGAATCCTCAACATTGTCATAGGAGAAAGACACGTCCGCAAACCGGATCAACCGTGTAAACTTCCCCATCCGCTTCGCTCTCGGCTTCTCCCGCACTTCGTCTTCCATATCCATGAAGCGGAAAATCTCCGACGAGGCTCCCACTGCCTGCTGGAAATTGTTGTTGAAGAGCGCGAACTTGCGCACCGGGTCGTACAGTTTGAATACCGCCACAATAAAAGCCAGAAAAGTTCCCGCCGTAAAAACGTGCTTGTTGATCTGGTTCCGGCCCATCAGCACCAGCAGCGCAATGGCGATCGAGCCCAGAATGTCCATCAGCGGAGAGCTGATCGCGAACGCCGCCACCAAGCGAAGATTCGCCCGGAACAGGCGCCGCGCGGCGGCACGGAAGCGCTCCACCTCCCAGTTTTCCATGCCAAACGCTTTGACGATCCGGTTCCCCGTAATCGTTTCGTGAAGAATATTCTGGATCTCGGCCAGCTTGTCCTGCCCGCCCCGCGTCGTGCTGCGCACTTGCCGGCCGATTTTTCGCGACGAGTACAAAATCACGGGAACGAACAGCAGCAGCACCCACGCCAGTTTCCCGCCCAGCAAAACCACCACCGCAGCGGTGAAGATCAGAGTGAAAAACTGCTGCAGGAATTCCGCCAGCACTCCCGACATCGCGTATTGCACCCGCTCAATATCGTTGACCATCGTCGAAAGCAGCGTGCCCGTGGTATGCTTCGCAAAAAATGCCGCCGAACTCCGCAGGATGGCGTTATACAAATCGTCCCGCAAGTCGGTAATCATCCCAAAACCCGCGTAGTTCACGAGGTAAGTTCCGGCGTAGTCGAAGATCCCCTTTAGTACCGTGGCGCCCACCAGCGCAAAGGCGACTACCGTCCATGGATTCTGAAAATGCGACGGAACCAGTTGTTGGAGGTTAAGAAAGCGCTCAGTGCCCGGTAGTCTGAATAGCTGGATAGTTTTTGTCTGGGAGCCGGGATTCAATACGCGATCAAAAATCGGACCGATGAGCAGAACCCGGCCCGCATCGAGCAGCCCCACGAGCGCCATCAGCGTCACCGAAGCCAGGAGCGGCCACCAGTAAGGCAAAACGTAGTGCAACAGGCGGGTGATTGGACGGGGCGGACGGACCTTTGCCGGTGTTCCCGCACTCTTCGCGCCCGCCACTGTGGAGGTTGCCATGCGTGTAAGGCTCAATTCTACATGCGATTTCCCGTAGAGACGCGCCTCGCGGCATCTCCACAGACGTAACCGTAGTTACCGGAAGCCTGTCATGCGGCATCTACTTCGGACTGTCCCGATGCGCGACCTTCACTTTGTATCCCGCCTTCCGCAGTCGCTTGCTTACATCCTCGGCAATCATCACCGAGCGGTGCTGTCCGCCCGTGCACCCGAAGCTGATAGTCAGGTAGCTTTTCCCTTCGCGAATGTAGTGCGGCAATAGGTAGACGAGCAGTTCCGAGATGCGGTTAATGAACTCCTGCGTCTGCGGAAACGACCGGATGTATTTCGCGACCCGGGAATCGCGTCCCGTCAGCGCGCGGAACTCCGGCACAAAATGCGGATTCGGCAGAAAGCGCACATCGAACACCAGGTCGGCATCGTCCGGCAAGCCGTGTTTGTATCCGAAACTCACGCATGAGACCAGGATCGCCTGCTGACTCCCCGACTGCTGTTTGAAGCGGTCAGTCAGGTGTGCCCGTAGTTCATGAACATTAAACTTGGAGGTGTCGATGACCAGGTCGGCAATCGCGCGAATCGCTCGCAGATGCCGCCGCTCGGCCCCAAGCGATGCCCGCACCGTCGTGCCCGTCCCCAGCGGATGCGGCCGCCGCGTCTCACTATAGCGCCGCAGTAAAGCGGAGTCACTCGCCTCCAGATAAATCACCTTCGTCGGTATCATCCGCTTCACCGACTTCAGGATCGCCGGCAGCTTCTCCAGTTGCGAGCCCTCGCGCACATCCACCACCAGCGCCGTACGCGGAATCTCTCCCGACTGCAACGCCAGTTCGGCAAAGCGCGGAATCAGCTCCACCGGCAGATTGTCCACGCAGTAGTAGCCGAGATCTTCGAAGGCCTTCAGCGCCGAAGCCTTTCCCGACCCGCTCATACCGGTAATGATCACCAGTTCCGAGGCGGCGTGCGGCTCGCCCTTACGCCCGCGAATCATCTTTCCCGCCGCATGCCTGACTTTCTTCAGTTTGCTGCGCAGTGGCATGCCGGAAATCTTAGCATTACCGAGGGAGTTAATACGGAAGGAGCTATCCTTCCCGTACCTTGTGACCGGTCAGATTGCCTAGCCCTTCGTATGCGGCGTACTTGTAGGTCTCGCTGAGCGTGGGGTAGTTGAAGACCTGTTCGATAAATTCGTCAATCGTTTCGTCGTGGTCGAGAACCATCATTCCGATGTGAATCAGCTCGGTAGCGCTCTCGCCGATGATGCTCACTCCGAGCAGCTTCTTGTCGGCGCGAGCGAAGAGCAGTTTCAGCATTCCTGCAGTGTCGCCGATGATGTGGCCACGGGCGTTGTTGGCATAGAGAGCCCGCCCGACACAGTAGTCGATCTTTTTCTCCTTGCATGATTCTTCCGTCTCGCCCGCGCTGGAAATCTCCGGGATGGTATAAATCCCCATCGGCAGCATGGAGGCGACTCGCTGCTTGTATTTGAAATCGAAAGCATGGCAGACGGCGACGCGTCCTTGTTCCATCGACGTCGAAGCCAGCGCGGGAAATCCGATGACGTCGCCCGCCGCGTAGATATGTGGCACGGCGGTACGATAATGCTCGTCGACGGATATGTGTCCGTGCGCGTTGACGGCCAGACCCGCCTTTTCAAGAAACAGGCCGTCAACTGCGGCGCGGCGCCCGGCAGCGAACAGCACCGATTCAGCTTGCAGCGTCTTGCCGCTCTTCATCACCAGCTGCACGCCTGACGCCGTGCGTTGCACTTTCACCGGCCGTTCGTTGAACCAGAAGTGCATGCCAATCGCGGCGAGCCGTACTCGCAGTCTCTCGGAAATCTCGGCATCGAGAAACGGCAGCAAGCGGTCCCGGCCATCCACCAGCGTGACCTGCACGCCGAGCGCGCCGAAGATCGACGCGTACTCGCAGCCAATCACGCCGCCCCCGATCACCGCAAGGCTTTGTGGAATGCGCTCCATCCGCAAGAATGTGTCGGAGTCAAAAACCCGGACGTCGTCGAAAGCTATTTCCGATGGACGGTGGGGCTTGCTCCCGGTGGAGACGAGAATCACATCGCCGCGCAGTTGGTGTATGCCATTCGCACCGGAAACGGACACGGTGTGAGCGTCTTCGAAAGAAGCCCGTCCGCGGACCAGCTCGATGTGATGAAGGGCGAGATTCTTCAGGACACGCTGGCGCTCCATTTCAACCACTTCCCGCTCGTGGTGCATGAAATCATTGACGGTGAGATTTTCTTTCAGTGAATAGTCGATGCCGTAGAGACCGCGCTGCTTGAGACCGGAAAAGTAGAGTGCGGATTCACGAAGCGTCTTGCTGGGGACGGTGCCGGTGTTGATGCAGCTTCCGCCCACATGCTCGGCGCCCTCGATGATGGCGACACGTTTGCCAAAATAGGCGGCTTGCGCGCCCGCCTTTTCTCCCGCCGGCCCGCAGCCGATCACGATAAGATCGAAATGTTCGCCAGAAGCCACCGCCAACCTCCGATCAAAACCCGAAAGCCAATCTCATCGCCAACATACGGCACAATTCTACAGAGGTCTCGTTAACGGAGCCGTGCAGAACCGATCCGGGAACCGCGCAATCCATCCTTTGTTGTTATGATTTACTAGATTGTGAGTCGCTATACCCACGTTTCAATCCGTAGCGTTTCGTTGATTCTTTGCCTTATCCCTGCCGCCACTCGCGCGGTCTCGGCACGTCCTTTCAATGCACCCGACGTTACGACGGCGCCAGTCATCGTCATCGGTTTTGTTGGCGGTTTTGTCAAGCACGATGACATGGTTCATAGCGCGGTGCAAGTCGCTGCCCATCTCCGCCGGGACTTCCCATCCGGCGTGTATGTGGAGGTTATTGAGAATCGTCGCCGGGAAGAAGCCTACGCCGACATCGTTCGATTTGTGGACACCGACCGCAACGGCACACTATCGGCCGAAGAAAAGAAGAATGCCCGCATTATCTTATATGGACATAGCTGGGGCGCTTCCGAGGCCATTGCGCTGGCACGAGAACTGGAAAAAGAAGGCATTCCAGTGCTGCTCACCGTTCAGGTGGACAGTGTCGCCAAGCCCGGCGAAGATGATCATGTCATTCCCGCCAACGTAGCCGAAGCGGCAAATTTCTATCAACTGAATGGCCTTCTGCACGGCCAACCTCTGATCCGCGCTGCCGATCCGGCCCGCACGCACATCATCGGAAATTTCCAATTCGACTACAAAGCGAATCCGATCGACTGCAAGCAGTATCCCTGGTACGACCGGGTCTTCATGAAGTCTCACACCGAAATTGAGTGCGATCCCAGGGTTTGGACCCAGGTGGAATCCCTGATCCATTCGCGACTGCCCCCGCAACACTAATAACGATGATGACTGCGTAGCCTATTGTCTGGTATGAAAAGGCCGGAGGCACAAAGAAGGACTGGCTACTGCAATCCGGCCTTGGTTTGGGCGCGACTTTCAGTTGTGGAAGACTGCGTAGCGGCAACTTCTCTCGGCTGAGGCCAGAGCAGTTGCTGGAACAACGCAAGATCTTTTTCCACGTCACTGGGAGAAGTCTTGCGGGCTGTAGCGGGCCGCAATTCCTGGCGGAGCCGTGCCTCCAGAAGTTTCGCAGCTAATTCCGACGGTTCGGAAACGCTCAAGATGTTGGCTCGCGAGAGGCCCACCCGGTCCAAATCGTCGCCTACGCGCATGTGCAGGACAGGTCGCCCGGAAGCATCGAGTCCAGGCTGCGCGCTCGCCTGCAAGCGCTCCCAGATTTTTTCTTCGTTGGTCTTCCCTTCCTTGGTTTTTCCTTCGCGCTTTCCTTCCTTCAAGGGATCAATCACGGAAGCGGTTTGGCTCAGCTCGTCTATTCGACTCTGGTAGCGAAGTCGCTCATCGCGGGTCATGGGCGCATCCAACTGGCGGCCGGAATCAAGCGTAAGGATAAGAGCGTTTCGTGCCGGATCGAAACGTCGATGGCCAAGATACTCGACCAGCACTCCGCCACCGATGTAGGGGTGCAGTACGACGAGGGGCAGCATATATTTCTTGGCTGCCATCACGGATTCCAATACTCCATGGACGGGCTTGCTGCGTCGGACCGCTCCGGGGACCTGCGGCACCAGGAAATCCGAGCTCTGCAACTCAGGATGGTGGCGGCTGTATTTCACGAGCATTTTCGCGATCTGCTTCGGAGTCGTGACGCCGAGATCGCCAATCACACTGCGATGCAGCGCGTGCGGATAATAAAAATCGATCACCTCGCGCACAAAATCGGCACAGTTTCTCTTCACGAAGTTATAGCGCTCGCGGTTGGGCTGGCTGTTGAACTTGCCGATCAGCAGCGCATCTTGTTCCGGGCTGGTCTCAATCTCGAATCCATAAATTGTCCGGTCATAAGCTGACCCGACCATTTCATACCAGTTCCCCTCGGGCGTTCCACCGTCGGGGCGATCGGGGGCAAGCGCTTCCAGGTAATCGCGACGGTATTGGTCTCTGAGGAAAGCAACCAGCTTTGCGTCGGCGAACAGCGGGATGGCTCCCGGCCCGTCAACCGCGTACAGGTAGGGGATCAGAGGGATCGCAATCCAATCGTAGCCTGCGACGCCGTCGTAGCGGCTTAGGACTACGCCGGATTGGCCCTCGGCACACGGACGCAGGATTACCGGAGACACAGCGCAGACGTTGCTCAGATACACAGCCGCGTGGCCAGTTCCGGCAAAAGCGCCATCGTAACTATACGGCTCTTCCAGAAGTAGCGTCGCCGCAGCCTGCGCGCGCGGAATGCTAATGCTAATCCCAAAGAGGCAAACGAGCAGAGTGGTGCCTAGCCTCCCGAGACTCCAAGCGCCTCCGGCCCGCGCCGTCGATGGTCTTGCCAAAGCATCCATCTGCATTTGATGACTAGAACCCTAGTCGGGCTGCTTTGTTGCTAAACATAGGAAATAGAGCAGGGCGATTACCAAAGCCCCTAAGTCCCGCCAAAGAAAGAGGTTCTGCGGAGCCGCGTCGAATCTAAATTGCCGGGAGAATTTTTCGCTGCGCGCAAGAAATACCAGGTCACCTTGGGAATCGGCCCGTGAATCGCGGAGCGTAGATTTGAATGGTGGGCGCTGTAGGATTTGAACCTACGACTTCCACCGTGTGAGGATGGCACTCTACCGCTGAGTTAAGCGCCCACTTTAGACTGCGGTTTTGTCATTGTAGCAAATCGGGTCGGTCCTTTCGGCATCCACTGAGCCTCTTGACCGCCTTCGCGGCTCCCGATAGCCTCTTTTCAACGCCCCGCATGGCCGCCTCTGACATCCCGGATGCTCGATCCGCAACTGATTCACGGGAAAACACTTCCGCCCAGCCTCGTGACCTCGAAAAGACGCAACTTTCGCCCCCGGACGGGGTTTCTACTGATGTGAGCAGCGTGGCCATTGATCGCGGACTGCTGAATGGCGGAATACTCGATCGAGGGCTGCCGAACTTTGTGGGACCGCCTTCGTCTGCGCCCGCTACCATGGCAAATTCCGCCGTCAGTTCAAACGAGGGCGTTTCCGACGTCGACATGATGCTGCGGGTGAAGACGGGCGACGAGTCCGCCTTCGCTTATTTGGTGCAGAAATATCGCCGGCCGATGGTCGGGTTCATGTACCGCTTGTGCCACAATCCGTCGACCGCCGAGGAACTGGCACAGGAAGTCTTTCTGCGCGTGTACCGCTCGCGCACCAGTTACGAGCCGAGCGCCAAGTTCACGACCTGGCTGTATCGCATCGCGACCAACCTGGCTGTGAACCACGCGCGTGATACGCGCCACGAGCGTCCGGAAAACACCGTGCGCCTCGATGAACCGGACCAGGAAACGGGCAATACGCCCGACTTGGCCGACGAGTCGCTCACCGCCGAAGAACAGATCTTGAAGCGGGAGCGGCTGGCGGCCATCCGCAGCAAGGTGAACGCGTTGCCTGAGCGCCAGCGCATCGCGGTCATCATGCACAAGTATCAGCAGATGGATTACCGCCAGATTGCAGGCGTGCTGAAGCTGAGCGAATCCGCCACCAAGTCGTTGCTGTTTCGCGCCTACGAAACGTTGCGCGAACAGCTGAAAGAGTTCGTTTCGGGGAAGTAGAGGAAGGAAGTATGAATTGCAATCAAATTCGCGAACTGTTGCCGGACCTGGCCGCTGGCATGGACGCTACAACACCGCAGCCGGAGGTCGAAAAACACATTGCATCCTGTAACGACTGTGCCGCCCACCTGCGGGACTTGCAGAAAACCATGGCGCTGCTCGATGAATGGCAACCGCCCGAGCCGTCTCCATATTTTGATACCCGCCTGCAGGCGCGCTTGTCCGAAGAAAGACGCGAAGAAATGGCGCGCCCGCATTCCGCCGCCGGATGGTTCAGTTGGCTGCGGCGTCCGGCCTGGGCCATGTCACTCGCAGCCATGCTATTTGCCGCAGCGTTGGTGGTTGGCAACAAGTCGTACATAACTCAGTCCGATACCATCGCGACCAACCCTCCATCCCTAAGTCTGCCGGTACAGCCGGGAACCGCCGTCGGGGATCTGCAGGCGCTGGACAGGAACGACGATCTATACGCCGATTTTGATGTGCTCGACGATCTGCAGGTGCAGGACGACGTAACCGCGAATCCGTAAAATTCGCGGGCTGGCAGGGAACCAAACATGTTAGAGCGGGGGACAATTGCGGGCTGTCTGGCAGCGCTTCTGCTGCTGACGCCGTCCTTCGCCCAATCCCGGTATGCACCCCAGCAACCACCGCGTCCGGATGGGCAATGGCACCATTTTCAGAAGGAAGGTCAACCCAACCCCAGCCACCCCTATGCAGCCCGTCCGCCACAGAACCAGCCTGGCCACGCCGGAAACTGGCTCCGCCGCTATAAAGATCTGCCGCCGGCCCAGCAGCGCCGCGCCCTCGAAAACGATCCGCAGTTCCGAAAACTCCCCCCCCAGCAGCAGACCCGGTTGCGAAACCGGTTGCAGCATTTTTCCAGCCTGGCTCCACAGCAGCAGGAGCGCGTGCTCAGCCGCATGGAAACCTGGGAGCACCTGACTCCTAATCAAAAGCAGCAGGCGCGCCAACTCTTTCAGCAGTTCAAGCAGTTGTCGCCCGATCGCCGCCAAGCCGTCAACCGGGCGATCCGCGAGATGCGCGGCCTGACGCCCGCACAGCGCGACCAGTTCATCAACTCTGAGCAATACAGGAACTCATTCTCGCTGCAGGAGCGCGTGATCCTCAGCGGAGCCGCCCACCTCCCGCTGGCTCCCGGCGACGGTCTGCAAGCCGGACCGCCGGAATAATAACGCGTGAAAAACTGGACTGTGCGGAGGCGGGGCTCTGCCTCGTTGAAGGGGGCCGAGCCCCGTCGCCACGTGACCAAGGTTGTCTACTGGAAGTCAGAAACCGGGAACTGAAAGCTGATAGGTGCTACCTACCGCCGAATCAGCGCCATCACCCATCCGGCGACAAAAACTCCACCCACGAAAAGCGCGAAGCAGTAAAGACCGTACTTTACCTGCTCTATCGTCGAATTACGTTGCGTGATGCCGAAGACCACCGAAGCAAACAGGGCGAACACCACCGCAGCCGAGAAGTGCGACAAGTTAATGGTCACGGCTTCTTCCCCAGCGCGATATGATGCGCATCCGCCGCCGCGATGAAGTTCAACAGGCCGGCTACAATCAGAAATGTCTTGCCATAATCCGCCGCGGCATTCGCAGCCATCACGTTGCCCCAGTCCATGATGCGCGCCAGAAAGTAGAGCGCTCCCGCGCCCACATCGCCCACAAAGCCAAGTATGTCGAGGATGTCTCCGCCGTTCGGCTGGTAAATCCTCCCCTGCATGCCCAAACCAATCAGGAACATCGCCACCACCGACACCAGCAGCAGAATGCCGCGCCCATAGCGCTTCAGCAGGATGTGCCCGCCGCCCGGAATCAGCCAGCCCACGATCGGCGCAACCACCGCCATCGTGGTGAGCGGATACTCCGGCTCACGGACTGCGTCTTTTGATTTGTCTTTCGTCTTATCTGTTGTTGGCTTGGCCATTCAGATCGTCACGATCTCTCGTTGGATTTTACCAGTGACCTCGGCGCTTCCCGGCCGCACCAGCACATCCACCTCCAGGCGCACGCCAAACTCAGGGAGGTAGATTCCGGGCTCGATCGAGAACAAAGAGTTGGGCAGAATGCGCCGCTCGTCGTGAATTTCCAGGTCATCCATGTTGGCGCCATTCGAATGCACCTCGGTCGCAATCGAGTGGCCGGTGCGGTGGATGAAGTACTCTCCGTATTTTGCCTGCTTGATGTGTCCGCGCACCGCGTGATCCACTTCCCATCCCGCGATCGGCTTCTTGGCAGAGACCGCATCCTGCACCGTCTTCACCCCGATATCGCGCGCCTCGCTCACAATCTTGAAAATCTCCCGCTGCCGATCCGACGGAGCCTTGCCCACAAATCCCATCCAGGTGATGTCGTAGTAAACTGCGCCGGGCGTATTCTTTTTCGCCCACACGTCCAGCAGAATAAAGTCGCCTTCACGAATCGGCACCGGCCGGCCGGCGCTCGGCTCGTAGTGCGGGTTACCGCTGTTGGCATTCACGGCTACGATCGGCGGATCGTCGGTCACCATGTTCTCCCGCTGAAATGCTTCCATGAAGAACTGCTGAATTTCATGCTCGTGCGTGCCGCCGTTGCGCACGCGCCGTCCAATTTCCTTGAAGGCTTCGGCGGTGACCGCGTCAATCACATCGCGCGCCGCGAAATGCGACTTGATCTGTTCCTCCGTCAAGGTCGATTCAAACTGCGCGATCAGGTCGGCCGCGCTGACAATATTCTTGCCCAGCCCGCGGATCATGTCCGCCGTTCCCGCGTCCACCATGGAAATGGTGAAGACAAAATTGTTGGGCGAGTATTGCATTGCCACATCGCGATGCGGAGCCAGCATCTGCTTCAAGCTGTCGAACAGTTCCTGCCATCCGGCGTACTGTTTTTTCGTGCCGGGCAAGGTATCCAGGTGTCCCGACTCGATCTTGTGAACCAACTTGACAGGCTCGCCTTTGGCGGGGATCAGGTAGTACCAGCGCCGCGTGACCATGAGCCCATCCGGCAGCCCGAGGACGCGGTATGAGATCGGGTCGCGATGGTGATGATCGTAGAAAAGCCAGGCGTCGATATTGCGCTCGCGCAAGGCTTGCTGGATGGCGGACAAATCCATATACAAAGCGTTATTCTACACGACCGCACTGGGGGTACTTGACATCCTTAGCTCGCCGCCGCAAAATATCGCCAATTCGGGGCCAAACTCTCATTCCCTCTCGCGAGATGAACAGTCGGCAAGTTTATGACGCTTAGCCAGCAGTCGCAATCCCCTCAAAAGAAAGTCAGTCCCGAGCAGTGTAAGCATCCTCGGGTACAGATCGTGTCCCGCGACGAGGAGTCCGAATATGTGGAATGCCAGGAATGTGGGGACGTCTTCGAGTCTAGCGAATTGAAGGACATGGCGATCGAGGAAAAGAAACAGCCCGACGAAGAGTGAGTAGCGTTCCATCGCGCTCGTTCTATCGCGCTTAACCGATCCCGCCTGATTTTAGTCACCTGATCTTAATAACCCGATCTCAATAACCAGGTTTTCGGACGCGTCCACCCAAAGCTTTTTCCCCGGCGGAATCACCGTGGTGGCACTGTATTCCGTGATCACCGCCGGTCCCCTCATCGCTCGGCCGGGGACAAGGTCCCCCCGTTCAAACACGGGAGTGGTCACGGCCTTGTCGTGAAAGAACACGGGCGCACGCTCGACGGGCGCCACGCGCGGCGACGGCTCTCGCGGCGTTTGCTGCCGCGTAACCGACCGGGCCTTGAGCCGCGGCGTGCGCAACCGAGCGCGCAAACGCAGCGTGACCAGTTCAATTTCCCGGCCCGCGTGGTGATACCCGTACCGGCGCTGATGTTCCTCATGGAAGCGCGCGGTGACATTCTCCGCGGCGGGCACGTTGAGTTCGTAGCCCTGCCCCCGATACCGCAGGTCTAGACTCCTCTCATAATGAAGACCGCCGCGCCACCGTTCCGCGCGGAATTCTTTCTGCGCCGCCGCCTCCAGCTTGCGAAATTCTTTCTGCAGCTTTGCCTGCGTTACTACTTGCCGTACTTTTTGCCGCACTGCTTGCGGTACAGCTTGCGACAAATTACTGGCAAACCGCCACAACAGGGTTCGCGAATAATCCTTGACCACATCGCTGACCAAGATCCCAAACGCCGAAAGCGCGCCCGGTCGCGCCGGAATCATCACCGTCGGAATCGCCAGCGCCTCCGCCAGCTCGCAGGCATGCAGACCTCCCGCTCCGCCAAATGCCACCAACGCAAATTCGCGCGGATCGTATCCCCGTTCAATGGAGACGACGCGCAAGGCCCGCTCCATGTTCGCATTCACCACGCGCACGACGCCCGCGGAAAATTGTTCCAAGCTTAAGCGCGAGCCCTGTTTCTTCAGCCATTCCGCTGTGACCCGACGCGCTCTTTCAACGTCAAGCGTGAACTCGCCACCCAGAAAACGATCAGGGCAAAGACGCCCCAGCAGCAAGTTGGCATCAGTCACCGTGGGCTCGGTTCCGCGGCCATAGCAGATCGGTCCCGGATCGGCGCCCGCCGATTCCGGTCCCACGCGCAGCGCGCCACCGGCATCGAAGCGCGCCAGCGAGCCGCCCCCAGCGCCCACCGTGTGAATCTCCAGCATCGGAACTCCCACCGGAAGCCCGGCCACTTCCGATTGACCGCCCGTTTGAGCCTCGCCCTGCACCGCCGCCACGTCGGTCGATGTCCCTCCCATGTCGAAGGAGAGAATCTTGCGGAACCCGCTGCGGGCAGCCATCGCCGCCGCGCCCACCAGTCCGCCCGCCGGGCCCGATAACACGGTGCGCACCGGTTCCCGCGCCGCCGATTCCAGCGCCGTGATCCCGCCACTCGATTGCATGACAAAGATTCGCGGTGCCCGCTTCCGCGCCACGCCGGACTCATCTCCCACGTTCCTAGCGCGCTCCGCCAGTCTTTCCATGTAGGTCTGCATCAGCGGTTGCAGGTAGGCATTCACCACGACCGTGCTCGTGCGCTCGTATTCGCGAAACTCCGGCAGAATCCGATGCGAAACAGACAGTGGTTTGCCGAGCTCCGCCACGGACGCAGCCACCGCCAATTCGTTTTCTGGATTGGCGAACGAGAACAGCAAAGAAATGGCGATGGCATCGGGATCGGCACGCCGCACCGCCTCTCGCAGTCGCGTCAACCCCGCGTCCGACGGCCGCTCCAAAACCCGCCCCTCGGCATCCGTCCGCTCCTTGACGCCGAATCGCATTTCTCGCCGGACCAGCGGCGCCACTCGATCAAAGAAGAAGTCATACAGGCGAGGACGCGCCTGCCGTCCAATTTCAATGACGTCTTCAAATCCCGCCGTTGTAATCAGTGCGACGCGAGCGCCGTTTCGCTGCAGCAGAGCGTTGGTCCCGACGGTGGTGCCGTGCAGCAGCGTAAATGGAACTCCATCGCCAGGCTTTCTAGCAGCGCCGCCAATCTTTCTCAGAGCCTCGGCAATCGCCCGCGACGGATCGTCGGGCGTCGAAAACACCTTAAGAGTTTTGAGAACTCCATCCTCCACCCACACGCAATCCGTGAAAGTCCCTCCCGTATCGATAGCGATTGCCCGTGTGGCGCGGGCGCCCTCGCCCGCGGCCTTTGACTTTGGTTCTGGTCGGTGTGCGGAATGAGGATGCGACGCGCGAGCCATGATCTCTAAGAAGACGAACATGGAAGACTATCACCGCTCTCGGCCTGTTGTTAGTTCTCAGTAGAGCCTCTCGACCAGATACTGGAAACTGGGAACTGTCGCCCCGTGCCCGAAACATAACCGCCTCTCGACTCCGCCTGCCGTATTCTGAAACAGTGAACGCGAGGACGTGGAAGGCATGGCTGGTGCCGGGAGGCCTGTTGTTGGCGCTGGTGGCGGCGCTCGTCAACAGTTCCCTGTTCGTCCAAATCGCGCCCTCGCTGTCCTTCTACTACGTTGCCGGGTTCGCCGCCGGATTGCTTCTAGCCTGGCGTTTCAATTCCAGCCGCGTTCTGTTCTCCTTGCTGGTTCTGCTGCTCGCGCATCGCGCCGTCGATTTCTTTTCCGCTGGCCAGCTTCACGCTGGTGCGGTTTACATTGGACAAGCGCACACCGGACCTGGCCGCACCGCCGTAGCGCTCGCCGCCTTGCTGATCCCGCTGAACTTCATCGTGTTTGCCTCGATGCGCGAGCGCGGCCTGACCATCGCCGGAATCGCGCCTCGCTTCGGATTGCTCTTCTTCGAGTCGGTTGTCTTCGCCGTGCTCTGCCGTCCGGAAAATAGCCCCGCTGATCCGCGCCATTCTGGCGCGGCAGCGATCCCGCTCTGGATTCTGGTAAGCTTTCTGGCTGCCATCGCAGTCTTCGTGCGCCGTTTCTTCCAAACCCGCAAGCCGATCGAGCCTGGTTTCGTGTGGTCGGTAGCAGCCGTTTTCCTGTGGCTCGAATTCGCTCCGGTCGGCAAAGCGTCGGACGCCTACGTAGCCACTGCCGCTCTAATCCTGGCTGCTTCGCTGATCGAGACTTCCTATGTGCTTGCCTACCACGACGAACTCACCGGCATTCGCGGACGCCGCGCCTTCAACGAGTCCCTGCTTTCGCTCGACCAGCAATACGCCATCGCCATAGTCGACATCGACCATTTCAAAAACTTCAACGACACCTACGGACACGACGTAGGCGATCAGGTCCTGTGCATGGTCGCCAAGCGCCTATCCGAAGTCGGAGGCAATGGCCAAGCCTTCCGCTGCGGAGGCGAAGAGTTCGCCATAGTCTTTCGCAACACCTCGGCCAAAGAAGCGTTCGAGCATCTGGACGCGCTGCGCCAGATCATCGAGAGATCCACGTTTCATGTGCGTGGGTCGGATCGAAGGGCCGAGCGCAGTGCTGAGAGAAGCGCCGAGAAAAAAACCGATCTTCGAGCGGCAGAATCGGATCGCAGAAAGCGCACAAGAAAAAAGACCGCTGCCGCGAGACCGAGCCAATTTCCCGATCGTTTATCCGACCATCTATCAGTGACGGTAAGCATCGGCGTGGCCGAGCCGAGCACGCGCTATCGCCAACCCGAACAGGTAATCCAGTCAGCCGATCAGGCTCTCTATCGTGCCAAGAACAAAGGAAGAAACCGCGTGGAACTGGCCTCCACAGCGCCCTTGCGGCTGGCCGAGCGCAAACGCGTGAAAGCGTCAAGGCTCTAAGACCGCGGGTGCCCCACTCATTCGCGTTTTGTGCGAATGAGTGGGTTCGTCACAATCCAACTGAGAGCAGGATCACAGTCAAACTGAGACCCCGCGCGTACTCTAGCGGAATGACCAAACGCCTGCATCGCTATTATGGCAACCATGATCTCCATTTCATCACCTGCAGTTGCTACCACCGCCAGCAGCAACTGGGCACGCCCCAACGCCGCGATCTTTTACTGCGAATCCTAGAAGAAGCGCGCCAGAAATACCGCTTCGTGGTTCATGGATATGTAGTCATGCCAGAGCACTTCCATCTCCTAATGACCGAACCAGAATTGGGCGATCCTTCGGTAGTAATGAAGGTCCTAAAAGAAAGGTTCACGAAGAAGCTAAGAACCGAGAGTAAGAGCGAAGATAAGAGTGCGGGTGCCCCCACTCATCGCGTCCTTTGCGATGAGTGGGAGTCCTCACCCCGAACCCGCCCCGGTGTGGCAGAAACGCTTTTACGATTTCAACGTGTGGACCAAAGAGAAGCAAACAGAGAAGCTGCGCTACATGCATCGGAACCCAGTGAAGCGCGGACTGGTGGAAAACCCTGAGCAGTGGGAGTGGAGCAGCTTTCGTTCCTATCTTTTCGGAGAAACTGGCCCGGTGCGTGTGAAATTTCAGGAGTGGCCGATGGAGATCAAGAGTCGCCCGGTCGCGACGTTTGGTGATGGAAACGCTGCGAGCCTCCCCGTCATTCGCAGCGGCCCACTCATTCGCAAAAGACGCGAATGAATGGGGCACCCGGCCTCTTGAGCTTGATACGGAGGTAATAAAGGAGCGGAGCTGCTTGTTGCTTGGTGACGCGGACGCACTGCTTCAACGCGGCTTTGAGTTTCGATTCGGAGAGCTGCGCTGGGTCCATACCAATAAGAGGATAGGACGGTCTGGGAGACGGCGCGAGAGTACCGAGGTCATCAGGTTATAATGTTGAGCCTCATTGGAGCTGCTATGAATCCGAGACAACAAGCTGCCATGACCGCTCTTCAAATCGAACTGATGAACCAGCGGAACATCAACACTCCGTTACCTGACCGTGGTATGAGTAGGCAATGCGCTTTCACGGAAGTGCAGGGTGTAACAGTGTGTATCGGACCGGATGGAGGATACATTTTGCCAGCGGTTCGTTCATGGGACCCATCATTAACCGCTTTACAAGCCGCAGTCTATGCTGATGTTAGATTTCAGAAGAACAAGCCCGGTGGTGGGCCGTATAAGAGCGGACACCAATTGGGAATCGTCGGGCTAGATTGGAGTTGCGGCGGTCCGACTTGCGAGTGCCGCGATGAAACTGACGATCAGCGGTTCAGGCGGGGCGTGTTCATCGGTCGCAGCAGCAGCTAGATCGGACTCTTGAGCCGGACGTTAACGCAATGGATGAATTGACCCGTAGGAACAATCAGGCTGCTGATAGATTGATGGCGTCGCTGACGCCTGAACAACGCGCGTTGGTAATGGTTGGCGCACTTCGGGAGGATCAGCTTACACCTCATCAGCGGAGTCTGGCAGCCGAGATTAAGATTCCAGAAGGTATGACCGTAGCCCAAGCAAGAGAGTACGGAAGATTGGCCACCTTGGAGGAGAACCGAGAACGGTTTCAGGAAGGTTTCCGTAGAGGTTGGGAGGACGCGGATAAGCGAGCTAACAAGCGCTTTTGGATATACCTTTTATTTGGTTGCTTCATCGCTATTCTCCTTCTCTTGAGCCGATGTTGATTCTCACCTTTGACTGCCGGGTGCCCCACTCATTCGCGCTCTTTGCGAATGAGTGGGTTTGTGCACTACCCCACTCTTCAGCGCACCCGCCCCAAGTTCCCCCTGGCCCGTAGCATTCACCGCCTGATTTTTTCATCACACGCAGCCAGTGTGCCCCATCACAGACCTCGAACCGCCCGTCGTCGACAATGGAGAGGTGTCGCCGCCAACCAAGACGGCCCCCGAAGCCACCACAGTTCTACAAAGTCAACTCCGTGAGCAGGCAAGAATGCGGCCTAAGTCCTTATTCCGGAATATTTTAC
>Ga0181523_10000737_pt1 | contig 36788 bp, 50 predicted proteins | sample PEATcosm2014_Bin_43_FD_119752 | JGI IMG/M metagenome (GOLD analysis project Ga0181523, IMG submission 119752) | Peatland microbial communities from MTU Mesocosm Facility, Houghton, MI, USA - PEATcosm2014_Bin05_30_metaG | ecosystem: Environmental > Terrestrial > Soil > Wetlands > Peat | place... | reverse complement strand
TCGCGATGGTGGTGACGGCCATCACGCTGGTTGGCCTTCCGGTCTCGCTGATGTTGCTCGCGATGTATCTGGTTGCGATCTACCTGGCAAAGGTTTGGGTTGGAGCATTCCTGGGGCAGATGCTTCTGAAGCCAACTGGAGCGACTAAGAGCGATTGGCTGCTGGGACTGCTGGTGGGTCTGCTGATCCTCACCATCGTCGGGCTCATCCCGTATCTTGGCGGGCTGGTCCGCTTCGGAGTGGTTTGCCTAGGCTTGGGAGCGTTCGTTTGGCAGCTTTATCGGGTTTCACGACCGGCAATCACTACCTGAAAAAGGAGCTGCCGAGGGTCGCCTGTGGCCAAGCCCGACGTCCGGCAATTACGCCGTCTTCTGCGACCTAGCGCGACAATTTTTTGCTGGATTTCTTAGAAAGAGATTCTGCACTTTCCGTCGGTTGGGACTAAAGGCGCAGCACCAACAGCTACGCTTTCGAAATGGACCCCTCAACCGACACGTTCCACAGCGCGAGAGCGCTGAGCCTTTCCCAGCCGGTAACTCTCTCAACTGAATGCCAGTAGGAAGGCTTGGTCTGAAACGCGAGGAACCTATTTTGCAGCGGTTCAATCGAGGTAGAAGGCGCTTGATCCTTCTCTGATTCGAACAAATGCAGACGTCCTCCACGACTTTCGGACCACCCGGGACTCAAGTACAAGAACGAAGCGATGGACTCTTGATTCGAAGTGAAATCATTGTGCACGGGGAACTCCGGCGTCTCTTCGTTCATCCTGCGAAGTTGAACCATGTTGTCCCGATTCAACTTCACCTCGACTCCAAAGGCCGAAGAAAGCAAGGAGATGGTCTTCTTCGAGTAAATCGCTCGCCAGAGCGTTTCGCTCTTGAGAAGCGAATATTCGATTTGTCCGCTGCCACGGGACTCGATATCGAAGTTGTAGCTATCGCACCCGATCTCCAAGAGTGATTGCGCCAAAATATCTTCGGTCAGAAAGTTGTCGACAATAAGATGGGGCCATGGGTAGGCTACCAGTCCCTCTACTGCCGAATTGTCTGATCGCAATGAGACCTGCGCGCTCACAGTCCTTCCTCTCGACGACCATCGGTCGCCAGGGGCTCAAGGATCGAAGATGGAACTTAAGCCGTGATGATCTTGTGGACTTTGGCTTCGATCTTCTTCAGTTCACTCACTTGGACCTCCCCTTCAACCTCCTTATCGAGCTCTTTTACAAGTTTTGCGATGTCCTCGGAAATGCTTTCCAAGTCCAGGCGCTTCGCGACTCCGACATTGTTAGAACACATAGCAGATCCTCCGGAACAGATTGCCGAATCGTATACCGCTCCGATTCCCACCGCAAGAGCGAAGAAACATAGGGTGCCCAGATTTAGGGGGAATTGCCTCAAGATACGGTTGATTGTTGAAACAATAAGTGGACACTCGTCGTGTGCCCGGTCTGTGCCACTTACGGACGCGCTTTTCAAGAGGTTTTTTGGAACGGTTTTCGGCGGGAGTTAGGTCGTCCTGCTCCATTTAGGAAACTCACCCTCTCACTAAGAAGTTACGTAGTCTGTTGCGTTGAGCCGAGCATCCCGGGCGACTCAAAAATCTCATACCTACAAACCAACAGGTATCTGCCAGATCGCCGACCGCCAGGACCTTTTGATCACCGCCCGCAAGAAAGGCAAGTTCGTGCTCAGAATCGGATTGCGCCCTTGATCGTGCCACCGGTTGCCGGCCCTACCGTCTCATACTGCGACAGCTTGCGCGCTGCCAGAATCGACGCGGCGATTAGCGGCACGCGTTTGCGAATCTCGTTCAGGCGGAGAGAGTGGTGCTTTCGTGTTTTGTTCGCTACAATCGGAAGGTGACCTGCTTTCGCTTGGAGACCGATAGCCCGCAGCAATGGTTCGCACAAACAGATTAAGTAAAGTAGTAGATTTGATACCGGGCCGGACCGCACGACCATGCCGAATTCCCTTACGAAGCTGGTGCTCTTTCTGAGTTCTTACACGCCGCTGTTCCTGATAATGGCGGTCAAGTATGGCTTGTCGCATCACCGTTTTGGCGTGAGCATGATCTTGCTGTCGATAGCGTCAATCGCGGGGTTGGTCATTTTCCTGCGGGTTGCGGGAACGATCGGTTCGGATCGGCTTGTCGTGGAGAAGATTTCAGGAAAGGACACCGAGGCAATGAGCTATATCGTCGCCTACCTCATTCCGTTTCTTGACATTAAGATTGATGACCCGGCCAACTACCTATCCCTGCTGGTTTTGTTTCTGGTCGTAGCCGTGCTTTATATCCACTCGAACCTCATTTATATAAATCCGACACTGAACCTGATGGGCTACCACCTCTTTGAGATTGAAATTGAAGGCGGAAAATCCGCCGCCCTGTTGACCAAGCGGACTTTTGTGGAACGTGGGAGACAAATAGCTGCGATTTCCTTGGGAGAGCAAATCCTATTCGAGGCTCCACATGCCAGCTGAGCGAGCTCTACAGCGTATACAGCAGGAGATGGCCGGCGATCCCGTCGTCAATGTTCTGTTAGCGTCGCGCCCGCTGGGCGCTCAAGACGAAGATGACGTCCGAAGGATGAACATCGGTGGTGGTTTGCAGGAGAGCTTTCAGCGTATTGCGCGAGAAGCGGTCGAGGGCGAGCTTAGGCTAGTAGAATACAACCCCGGTTATAAGCTAGATCCAGATGAGATCGCGTGGATCGGTTTGGACGAAGCGGAAAATGTCCGAACGGCTGTGGACCGAATCGCTAGGTTCCAAGACCTCGTGATTTTTCGCCCGAATGATGATGGCTTTTTAGACTATCTTGCCTACTACGGCTTGTTCGCTCGCGTAGGCCCGAGGACAGTTACTCTCTTTCGCAAAACAAGCGAGAAACTCGAGCTAGGGCGAAGCCACAAGATCGCTGCGCTCTTGAGTGGTGGTCAGTACGATACCGTGCAAGAGTCGCTCTTTTTGTTCGACCGGCACCGCAAGCTCCGTCCTCAATGTCTCCGAAATCGCTGTTTGAAGGAGCTTCGGCTGCTCGTTGATGTAGACGCACTCTACTACCCATATATTCGTCATGGGCATCCCTGAAAGCTTCCGCAAGTCGCTGGATCTGCTCCAGACATCGTGCAAACTTCTCGACCTGGCCTCCTTGATAGGGTTGACATGATGCACACCACCATCGACCAATTCAACACGATGGTCTCGTCGGTAGCAGCAAGCGTTCCCAACGTTCACTACATAGACCTGCGGAACACGCTCTCGACCGTTTTGACGGACGACGCCTATCAGGACTGGTGGGGCAACGAGCTGCATCCTACCGAAAAGGGATTTGCTGCTGTTACGGACAAGTTTGCTGCCGTACTGAAAGCGCTGCCGTAACTTCTGCTCGGTGCATCTGGTTCAGTGAGCGCAACAGCCGCTTCTTAGGTGTGTGGCTTAAGGAGGAACAGGCGACATGGCTCCCGTACTTCGGTGGCTATCACGCATCAGTTCATGCCATGTGAGGAGGCAAAATATGAGATGTTGCGTTTTGGCGCTGGCGCTCGTCGGGACACTAATGGCACAAAGCACCTTCCAAACAAAATGCAACCCTTATGGCAATTTCGGAACCAAGACTCAATTTGACTCGAAATGCCCGTCGCCAACCGGCACATCTAAGCCAAACACGGGTAGTTTTGCGCAGGACACCGCGAAGAGTAATTTTTGTGCTGATTCCGGTGTCGCGCAAATCACCATTACTGACCTGGCGAGTTTAGAACGAGCAATTTCCAGTGATCCTGATTACGGGTCATGGAAGCCGGGCAAAGAACCACCAACCCGCACTGCTTTTACAAGCCTCAAGGGACCGTTCCACGAGGGTCAACAAGTTCATCTGACTGCTTATATCTTGAAAGCAGAAGCAGCCGATACGGATTCGGGCGAGACCGTCAACTGCCAGATGGGCACTGACGGCAGCAAGGCAAGAACTCAGGTTGGTTCACAACAAGCCAGGCTGTATAACGACATCCACGTCGCGCTCGTCGGACCAGGTGTGACGGACGAATGTCAAAGTGTTACGGCTGAGATTACTCCGCATTACCGCAATGCACAGTGGACCGCCGCTCTCTTCAACGTAAAGCTGAAAGGACAATTGGTTCGCATCACGGGTCAGTTGATGTACGACACGTCGCATAAGCCCTGTCAGGTAAGTGGCGAAGAGCCACCCAGACGACAATCCTCTTGGGAAATCCATCCCGTTTATCAGGTCGAGGTCTGTCTTGCGGATGACAAGAAGGGGGGATGTAAGACAAGCTTTGAGGCGCTAAACCAGTATCTCAGCTCTTCGAGCCCGAGCAAGAAGACTCCCCAGGCGCGGCAATAGGGATCTCGGATGAATCCCGACAACTTGGGCAAAGAATCGGGCTGGATTGGGGCACAAACGCCCAATTCTGTGGGCTAAGCGATACGGATTTTGGGCTAACGACACGGTTCGGGGGAGGGCGGCTCACCCCCAACCGTCCCGCACACGGAAATAGGTACCTCCGACCTGCCCCTAACATCCACAGAGCGGACAGGAGTGCCGGTGTGCCGAATTTTGTGCCGCCTCAGTCTTTCTAAGTCCAGCAGGACCACATACCTGCCACTGGGCAACCATTGACTCCCTATCTTGCAGGCGAAACGTCACGTCTTGGCTGAGTTGATCTCCTCTTTCTGATCTTCCCGCGATCGGCTGAGAATTCCGCGAATCTTGGATGCCGGTGTCTTCACCGTGGCCTTGAGCGTGGCTTTCATGAGCTTGGTCGTACCGTTCTTCACGATGCTTCCCAACAGCTTGGCGGCTTGCACGGTGGCTGCACGCCGGAGCTTCTTCTTTTCAGGACGAACGGTGCAATCGCAGTAACCTTTCGCGATCATACCCACCCGAAGCGTGAGGAACGCGTTGGCGGCACCGGACAATGCGGAATTCATCAATATCTGTGTTCCCGGAATCGCCGCAACCGTAGAGCCGAATATTGTGCCAACCAATCCCTCGACGTCGATGTCATCAACTTCGGTTGCAATAAGTGCGGTGGAGGCCACATTAACGTAGAGCTGAACAAATTCGCGAAGCGAAGGCCTCTGAAGATAGATATGGGCTACCTGCCATATCAGTCTGACTTGGGTGACTAGCACTACGAGCCCATCCAGACGCCCGCTCTGTGAGATCGCCGTACTAAGGAATACAGTGGATGCAGCCGCTGCCACGACCTCATCCGCATGTTGATCTAGCAGTCCCAAGGCAGCTCGAATGTCATCCTGTGTGTTTAGGGGAACGTTGTTTAACTGTGGGTTTCGTACCAATCGCTTCTTCAGCCTGCGGAGGAACGCCTCATAAGCAACACAGTCATCTTGCGGTGGCGGCAGCAAGTTCTTCGGCAACTTAAGCCAAAGAACGGCAGGCATAAGCAGAAGCCCTGCATATATGAAAACGAGCGCCCACAGCACTGCACTGCCGAAAGAGCGGTTGATATCGCTTGCAAGTCTGACAACCTGGACGGTCTGGTTAATCACGAACAGGGCAAACACGAGCAGAATGAAAGCGGCGAAGAAGGCGGCGATTCGTTTGGCGGCCTGCTGCATCGGTCTCCTTCGAGAGCTTATGTCTTGATCATTTCCCCGACGCCACTTTTATGCAAGACATTTTCGATACGTTCTCAGTTTCTCTAAGGGCACGTCGCACAGTGATGTGTGTCACAGCCTCAGGCTGATATTAAGGCCACAATCGCCGAATGCAGGCTGTTACCGCTCGGAGTGCCTGATTTCGAGGAGGACCTATCAGTAACCTTTTATTGGTTTTTCGGTTCCGAGATGGCATTGAAGATCATGCGGTTGGACTATCAGATTGTGGCGGCTGCACTCGCCCTCCTGCTCGATGCTCAAGGCCGGGCTGTGGTGGGTTGATTCATACTGAAGAGTTGGCCGACGGTGACGAGTTCGACATCTCAGTGTGGATCGAGTCGCAATGTGACCTCTGCGGCAAGAAAGAAAGACATACAGCACCCACGGAGGTGGCTGAGGGAATTATTCGCGAGTCCTGGCTGAAGCGTGACGCAGCGCGTCGCACTCGTCAACACCAAGCGTCGGAAGATAAGCGGCGCAAGACCAATCCGTCCATTCGGGAGATAGCGGAGGCGTGGATCTTGGCTGCAAGCCAGCAAACCATCACGGATAACGAACCAAGCGAGTTCGACAGATTAGAGGCAGACGCTTTCCCGCCACCCGCGACGAGTGAACGACTGCCGGATATCGCAAATATTAGAGCTTCGGACGCCGCCGGGGATTTTCAGAAGCTCTTCTTCGACAAGAGACATTCGGCGCTGGTTAACGAGTTCAAGCTGCAAATGGCGAAAGCGTCGACTGATAGAAACGTTAGAAGTGGGGCGATTGCTCTCTACTGGCGGCTTTCAACGTATATTCCTGGCTATTGGGAGTCTGACTGCAGATGGAGCAAATCTGTCCACGACTGGGTAGACGTTCCTTTTGCCTATTTCGATTCATGTGACAAGGAAGAAAATCGCAACCTCAGACAACGGTATTCTAGCTATCTTGCCGACCTCGTTCGAACTGTAGACCCAAAGGCGGCGACCACTTGGGCTGAAGCAAGGTGGGAAATCAGGAACGCCTGTGCGGCTGAGGAGTGGAACTTGGTAGAGCAGATCTTCCGACATGCTTCGGATGTGCATCTTAAAGCTGAAGGTGAGTTACTTGCACTCGAACTTCATGTTACCTATCTATCGGTGTGTGGACATGAATTACGAAGATGGCTAGACAGCTCCCTGGTTACGCGTAGTCGTTTATGCCCATATTCAGAAGATGTGAATATGAATGGTTACGGGTGGACACCTGCAATCGTAGATGCCAGGTCAGACACAGACGCCCTTTGCTTCGTTTATTCAACGTTTGCTGGAATTGGCCCGAAAGATCTTTCCGACTGGCAACGTAAACGGTTGAAGCGACTCGTACAGCGATTTCATCTTGTCCGTGAAGGTCTTGGCGATATCGCATCCTTCTACGAGTCTTTGCTGGCCCAGTTGCTGGAAAGCGCAAATCAGTTGAGGGCTGCGGCAGATCACTACCGCCAACTGAGCGCCCAGCATTGTCCATTCCGCCAACTAAGCCCTGGCGGCGTAGGCTACCGATTCGCGACACACGCCTCCAGCTTATTTCTGCGGGTCAAAGACTGCAAGCAAAGTGAAGTGGTTCTCAATGAGTTTCTGCGCCTCAACCCGACAAACCGAAAAGCGGCGAAAGAGCTAGCACTTTTACAGCTTAAGAAGAACAAACGACAAGAGGCTGGGGAGACTATTACTGCTCTTGGATCAGCAACGGCTCAAACGGTGGATGATGGTGCATTGCTTCTTCTGATCGAGCACACAGTTTCGCAGAAAGCTCGGGAAAAGGCAGCTGCGGAGGCAAGACAGTGGCCGCGCTACAAGCAGCTGAGTGACCTTAGCCAAAAGGAATGGGTAAGGGCCAAGGAAATGCTCTCTGAGACCAGTGAGCAGATGAGAGTGGCTACCGTATTTCTTGGTTCAGCAGTTGAGAGGGAACTGAGGTCCCTCTTCATAGAGTTCATGAGCCAGAAGCGGCAGAGCAAGGATAGGCAGAATGGTGAATCTGAGGAATCCGCTTATGATCAGGAACACCAGCTAACTATCGGTCGCATGTGGGGTGACCTGGCGAAGGCACGGACGGGGCGCTATCAGAGACTTGCCGACTTTGTAATAAAGCGTGCGCCTGGCCTGCTTACGGTGGGGAGCTTAACTGATCTTGGAGCGCTAAAGGTCTACCGTAATAGCGCAGCCCATGGGGATCCTATGCCGTTTGCCGCTGAAGACGCTAATAAGATAGAAATGCTTGCGCGACGCATTATCGAGAGTTTGTTTGAGGGTCGTGAAGCTTAGGAACTTCGAATCGCTCACTTTCTGTCGTTTGGGTCGGGAATAAGGACCAAGCACCTTGTACCGTCACGTGTACCGTGGGATGCCTTCCAACCCCTTCCAACTGCCGTCAAACACGGAACAGTTAGCGACTGAGTTAGGGGTCAAGTACCGTCGCCTTCAACTTGAAGCCGGTGGGCGAAAGCTCTGGAGGTACGACTCGTTATGCGCATGGCGGGGCGTGGAAGAGGCTGCGCTTGCATATTTCATGCGTGATGGATGGACGGGACACGCTCAAGAACGAAGCCTCATACTGTCACTGATCAAAGCTGCATCATTGCCCGAGATCAAGGGGCGCAGCCGGGACATTTTTGTGGAAGCCCTATATGCTCAGAACGTTTGCTTTGAGGAGGACAAATTCACAAAGGCGTGGCTTCTTGAAAATATTCTCATGGCTGATGCAGTGCGAATTGAGAGTAACTTTCAGTCGATGACATCGCCACCGGCTCAAGTACTTCGCTTTTATCCAACGGTGACACTGTCGAAAATACTTGGGCTTTATTCTGCCCTCGGGAACGAACGCCTTCACGCGATCGCGAGAATTTTTGCTCAAGACCCCTACACTCAGCGGAGCGGATGGCCCGACCTTACACTCTGGCGAGGTCAAGATGTAGTTTTTAAGGAAGTGAAAGCTCCCGGCGACAAATTACAAGGAAGCCAAGAGCGGATTATTACCTCGATTCTTCGACCGCTCGGTTATGACGTGGAGTTGGTTGAGATTATTCCGAAATGATCCGGACGGTGGTGCAGGTTGCAATGAACGATAAGACCTGCTCGAGACTTGTACCGTGGCATTGCCTAAGCAAGCAGACTTTTGCCCCGCCCGGCCCCGTCCAACGCTGTCGTGACACTCTCGACCGCTCTGAATCTGATTGAAGTTTGCGAGGTGGGTGAGGCACAATGCTTTCCGGTGCAGGTTCTCACGGGCAGCATTCCGTGTGTATTCCATCGGATAGAACATTTGGCTGGGCTTTACCTGCGACCCATCCTCGTCAGGAGGTACCATGTTGAGCAGACTCCTCTCGGCAAGCCTTTCCTCCCTGATGGTCTGTTCGGTTCTGTCCGCTCAGACCTCCTCTTCCCTGATCACCAATGACCCGAGAGAGCAATACACGTTAGTTAAAGCCACACTGGCGCAATTTGCCGCCAACGGATTGATGGGGTTTCGTGGCTCCGGCGCTTATGACGTTGGCCAATGTGTTGACGCTAGCAACTACCTGCCATACTTCGGGAAACAAGTACAGCAGAAAAATGAGGAGCTGGAGGGTTTGCTCGACATCGCAATACTGTATGTGACTTGGGAGCATGACTTTCGCAAACTTGGAATTCCTCCCTCAGTCTGGGAGCCGATACTCCGGAGCGGAGAAGAAGAGGCATTGCGAAGTCACATTCAGCACACCCCCGAGGACCAGCAGATTAAGGAACAGCGGGCCACGGAGCAGCGGCTAGCTGCCGCTCTCAACCGCTATCGGGAGGAAAAGAATCCATCTTTGGGGAAGTTCTATGTGCACGGTGGTTGCGGTTCGGGCGAGATAGAGGTACACATTGCGCTCACACCTCCGGATGGTCAACTTTTTCTCATCCCCGTCTTCCTTTACAAGCTGTGTGAAGCGCAACACTTGAATCCTGCGGATCCCAAGGCTTGTGACCACTGGACCGAGGTCGTGAACGGTGCGGCAAGCTACGTTTCTGGCGATTACGTTTATCTGGCTCGCTGGACTGACGGTGCGGTGCGATGCGGGCCACTTGGTTTCAAAGGCGCTGGGGATAACGGAAAGACATTTTCGATTACGAAGTTGCGGAGTCCTGAATGCAGCCCGGGTTGGTAGGCTTCAAAGAGCTTCTGCAAGAATTTCGAGGCCTCTCGTTGTGGGCGGTGGGCGGAAGTGTAGCTGTGCCCTTCGCTGCTGCTATTGCCAGCCTCTCTCCACCGTGGCCTCCAGCCATCGTTCTGGTCACAGCGGTCGCCGAACTTGTGGCGCTCATCTACGTCTATCAGTTTCTCAGGAGATCCAGGCGACAAACCATAAACAAGATCATTGCCAGCAGCGGCTTGGCGTTAGTGATCCTTGCCGCCGTATATCTGGCTGCTGTTTCCCTGTATACCTACGAAGTGCCCACGACAAAGGAAAGGTTCGTGAAGGGCTATGTTTGCACCGAGGAAGCTGCAGCTGTCTTCAAGCAGAAATGCCCGGACCTCGGAATCGAGCAACTGAAGACTGCCGAATACGATGCCGACCGCTTGTGGACTGCCCGTTCTATCACGGTAGTCCGGCTGGCAATTGTAGGGTTGTGGCTGGCAGTATTTGTGGCTCTTTCGGTTCTTGTGGGCAGCTTTCTCGTTTTCCAGCTACAGGAGCCTGGACCCAGACCCAGGGGGGCAGGAGAGAAGGCGGACACCGTTGAAGTACACACTGCGTTCTATCACCCTGCAGATAACAGCCGAACGGGCCAGGATGTCACAGCGCTAGTGCAAAGGCTGATTAAAGAACGTGGGCCATCCTTCTTGGTTGATACGAATACCTTTGGTGACCCATTTATCAACTTGTTCAAGGCACTCACCGTTGAGTACACATTTCGTGGTGTGCGCACGACGAAGACAATCCCCCAAGACCAAAGGTTCAACGTTCAGTGACGTGCCGGTCGCCATCGCTCCATTGTTGGTGCCGTTAGCGCTTCGCTGTGCCAATCCGTCCGACGCTTGTGATTGACCTCGCAATCACCTTTCAATTCTTGACGGTCATCGCATCCGAATCAACAGCCTTTTTGCCGGAAACGCCTTCCAATCCGGCCAAAATGCCACGGTATTCGTTCTTGTCGCACTGCATTGCTAGGCCGCCTTTCTTGTCACCGTCAGCCCACGTCAGCCCAACGTAGTGCTTCTTTGACTTGCTGAGGGCCATCAAGGCTCCAATTCCAAAGCTGACCACAGCGAGGCCAATGGCAGTGCCAACTCGCCGGTGGACATCTTGCCCGTAGCTGATATCGGTAATTGCAGAGGCGGGCACGGTTGCTACATCTTTGCCGTCTCTTACGAACCGCACTTTATCTTGTTCGATGTAAAGATGTAAGCCGGTACCGGTCTTTAGGTCAGATAGGGACCCGCCATCGTAGGTGACCTTATAGCTGGTCTCTCCAGCGAATATGGTGAGTGGAACGGCAATGCAGAGGACGACGGCCAGAAGTTGTCGCATATTCTCTCCCAAGATGAACAATCTTCAGAAGGCGAGCAGTCACGAAGTGACCACGTAATTTCTAGTCCCTTGTCAACTGACCAGAGATGGATTCAGAGGACGTTGTACATGGCGCATCGACTTGTCTTTAGTGATTCGTACAGATTGCATTGTGGGGCCGGATCGAACGCTTCATGGACACTGTCGAAAGAGGGGCGCTGGACCAGATTATGGGCTGAAACCGCCTTTTCATGTGGTGACCCCTGTCACATGGGGAGGTGACAATCCTAGAATGCCCCGCAAATCGCTTTGGAAGGCCATTAAAGGCACGATTGGTTGCTGGGAGTACCTAAGGGGGTCATCGGGCAGGAAATAATGCAGAATATCCGTATTGTGTGCAGCTGTGCACCCGTATACGATACGGTTTGGGCGGAACAACGCAAAGAACATTGTGCAATAAAACGAGCCAGCGACAACGAGAGACACAATGAAGCACCTTGGGAGCCCGTCACTTGCTGTGGCCATGATAGGCGTTGCTCTGTCGTGTACTCAGGTTCAACGGCAAGCTAACCAATCTGAACAGCCGCAGCCGTACACAATCCAACGTGATGTACTAGGGGAGTCGTTGGAGTCGTTCGTAGCAAATAATCCGAACTGCAAGCCAAAGGCCGATGTTGTCGAGAACTCTCAAATGTGTGCCGCTTCAAGGCTTGCAACGAGCACCACATATGCGGGAATGCCTATAATGGGTAAACTAGCCAAGTTTTATCAAGGTCGCTTGTATGAGGTTGCCATCCATGCTTCTACTAGCGACTGCAGAGAGTTCGGTTTGTTTAGCTCACTAAAACAGAAGTTTGGAGAACCAAAAGATACTGAGCGGATAGATGGGAAGGAAATTACTCCGGTTGGAGGGTTCAAAATCTGGCAGAATGGTGTATCCACCTTAACTTACTTAGAATCCCTTGACACACTAGACCTGTGCGCTGCGACTTTTCAGTTGGACGCTGTGTACTCGAAGGTGCACAAGCTGGAAGAAGAAAAGAAAGCCGAAGAAAAAGAACAAAGGAAGCGAGATATGTAGGGTTGCAACCCGTGCTGTACGGCTCCGATGCTTCCGCTAACGGCTAAATCGGCCCATGCCGCCGCCCATTCCACCACGCCCCATCCCGCCGCCTCCGGGATAACCGCCACCACCCGGATAGCCGCCTCCAGCGTTCCCACCACCGCCTCCTGGGTAGCTCCCCCCACTTCTCGTCTGGCTCTGCTGGGCCTGCTGTACCTTTTGCTGGGCATCGTCACTCTGGGCAGGGTTGAAGTCCCAGCTACCGGTTAATTGAGCCTTGTCCGCAGCGAGCGCCACGCCTGCGAGAGCCACAAGACAAAACGCTGCAAACGGAACCGCCGCCTGTACCGAGAGCCTACGAACACATTTCATTTCGGAATCCCTCTTCTTATGTTCCAAACAGGGGCGCAAATCGTTCCCCGATTCCCACCCTGATGGCCTTGGTGTCGCTCAGACAGAAACAGGTACCTCGAAACCGCCCCTAACTTCCCTTGGACGAAAACGAGCACCGGAACTAGCTATGCAGATGAAACAACGGACCCTTGAGCAGCTCCAGTCGGTTTTGAAGAACTCCTTATAATCCCAGTACTTAGCACTTTGGCATGATTAGTGCAATTATCGGAGGTATGCGACCGTCTAGTACGAATGGAGTCAGATGATGCCGCCTATGAGCCAACAGCTGAACCTCACTATTTCCCTGAAAGAGCTGGCTGAGTTCGAGCTGGCCATCGCCACTGCTTGCATGATGCGGTCCCACGACCGACTCGAAAACAGGTTGCCACAGCGACTGAACCCGGAAAACTTTGCCGTGCCTTATTACTTCTACAGGGGGGACGGAAGCCTCGTGGTGTCCTTCGGCCGTGGATGGTATCCATTCTTGGACAACACTAGGGGGTACAACCAAGGGTCTGAAAGATGGTATGTGCCAAAGATAAGCGGACTCCTGGCCGGGGTAGGACGGGCAATGCAAACTCCTGAACAGCGACAGTTCTTACAGGGTCAATCGGGAGGCCGTGTTTTCCTTCATTCAACAGGTGCTCTTCGGGCTCCGTCCGGCGTGGCAGAGTTTGAGCTATTAACTTGGAAGCTGCCCACGGACTCGCACTTCCTTCGTGATCGGAATGCAGCTAATTCCTGACATTCCGATTTCGGATTCTCTTTCCAGATAGGGAAAATGATGACGAGGCGACAGAAATACCCTTACCATTCCATTAGCAGCCTACGACACCCTATTGGAGTCGGGGGGCACGCATTGCTGGCAGGTTAGTGATCTGCCAGACGGTACCGAACCCAAAATTAGAACTCCAACAATTGTCGTCCGATGAGCCGCCTGACCATGTCGTACCGTATAGGTTACCGTTCCCGTCTAGGACTAAATTGCCGGGAAAACAACCGCTATCGGAGTAGTTAAAGTCATGCAGGTCATTGACGTGCCATCCTCCGTGGGAATAGGACAACTGGAAAACCATGCCATTGTTCTGTTCGCCGAGCGTGCCTTGCATACACGTTCCATAAAGATTGCCAGCAGAATCCATTACTAGCGCTGACGGTGGTGGACCCAAACCGCACTCAAGACTAGCCAAGACTTCAAAGTTCCAAACTCCGTTCTGCGATGCTAGCTCAAAGACAATGCCGCTACCATATCCTCCACCTAAGTCCGTCGTGCCGTAGAGATTTCCATACTGGTCCACTAATAGTGTGCCAGTGGGCTCGTAGGGATTTCCACTGCCTGGAATAAAGTTGTAGAGGATGTTTTCATACCCTGAGTAAGGTAGTTGAAAAATTGTACCTCCGTACTCCCCTGCTCCGCCGCTTGAAGTAGTTCCGAAGAGCCCACCGCACCCCGGGGCGCAGTCAAACACCAACCCGCCGGATGGCGCAGCTCCGTCCGTAGGACTTTGCCCGAAGCTATAATAAACATTTTCATTCCATCCGTTGCTTGATTGGCTTAATTCGAAGACGGTTCCAACATTTGCAGTCCCTCCATTTTCTGTCATGCCATAAATATTGCCTGCTGTATCGAAGATCAGGAGACCTTGGCTTGGCGAAGCACCGTCGTTTGGAGGACCTTGGAAAGAGTAGAGCAAGTCTTCATTCCAATAGCATATTGCCGTCTTGCACACTGTCGCTGGCGGGGTCAACTGAAAAACCGTGCCATAATTAGCGCTGCCACCAGCGATGGTTGTCCCGTACAAAGCGCCAGTCGGGCCAATTGAGACGCCTGCACTAGGATTAGCACCATTAGGACTCCCAGTGAATTCGTACAGCGGGCTCAGCGTCCAGCCTGAATCCTTTTCGGTCATCTTGAAAACTACCCCGCAGCCCTCGGAGCAGTTCGACCCTGCACCGCCATATGATGTCGCTCCGTAAAGAGCGCCGGAGCCCGCCAGGGTCAAACCAACCGGATTTCCGCCATCCCTGTCTCCGGTGAATGTGTGAAGGGTGGTGAAGGTCTGAGCCTTAGCTGATTGCCCTGTGCCCGACACTACGATCAGGGCCAAAATAGCCATGGTTGGGGTGAAGTTGCGCATGGACCACTCCTTGTTAAGAGGAGTCTGATTTTTTAACTTCTATAACGGTCCCGAGTGTACGCCGATTTCCCGCACTTGTCCCAGATGATCTGTTTGTTCAAGATGCCCGAGTGGTTGACGTCAGCGAGAACTTAACGGCGGTTCCTGAGGCAAATGCTGGGCACTGTTGCGGTGGGTGTTGGTCGGTATGCCCTCGGTGTCTGGTACAACCGATATGTACCTCGAAACTGCCCTTAACATCCACAGGGCGGAAACAAGCATTCAATTCAAGGCTGCGGTTAAGATCTTCGGCCATCGGAGCCGGGTGAGGATTGCCAGGTTGTCACAGTGGCAAAACTTGGGCAAAGCTGTGGGACGTCGAATTGCGGTTTAGAATGTCACAGACTAATCTTCAAAGTCATGATGTGATGCGGTGTACATGGTGCCATCGAGAGGATCTGACCATTACCCAAGATCATGTCCTTCCCCGTTCAATCGGCGGTACTCTCCAGTATGCGGTTCCAGCCTGCAGTAACTGCCAAACAATCCTGTCCAAGGCTGAACGTGACCTATCCCGCAAATCCCTCTTAGCAATACATGCTTTGAGCATACAAGGTTCCCCACGCCACCCGAAGCGTCCAACTAGTGGACTTCTGCAAGCGGGTTGTTTATTGGTGGAACATCCGCTCGGCGGCTACGGAGAATCCGTGCTAAGAGCAGGACAGAAATTGCAGGCCCTTTCTCACGTAGAAATCAAAGTCGTACCCGGCGAGCCTGTCGAAGCGAGAGTTCGTGGCCCTAGCTGGGAGGAATCGGAACGGATATTCTCGGGCTTCAAATCGGTACTAGCTAACGTGCCCGGCCCGGACGGGCTGGTATGTGAAATTAATGTCTCTCTCGAAGTACCTCCATCTGTTGCGGAAGATCCCGACTTTTGGCCGAGAATGATCTTGTTGCCCGACGGCAAGCTGATGATAAGGGCACGCAACCCTGACGAGGCGAAACGCTTAGGTCTAGCTATGACCCAACTGGTTCTTAACGCTCCGCCAAGGTCGCCCTCAACTTGGACTTCTAGCGAGATCAAAGGCGGCACAACTCACCAGCTGATGATCCAGTGCGAGCCAAATTCAGTTCGGAGGATCGTGGCGAAAATTGCCTATGGTGTGTTTCATTGCATCGCTGGTTTGGAAATGCCGAAAGGCGATGACATACGCTTGAGACATTACATTTTAGGAAATTCTGTGCCAGGGTATGAACCTGTGAGCGAGAGCCCGACACCCGATCAGACAACAACTGACACAGCGTTCCATTTTGTTGCGCTTGCTCCAGAACATGATCGGCAAGCGGCAATCGTTTGCCTCTATAGAAACTCCTTTCGAGTGCAGATCGGGAGTGCGGGTACCGCCTTACCTAAGCCGATTCTTCTTCTCTGTGCAACTGATCGCAGCGGAATGCGACTTGCGACGACGGACGAAGCCGAATCCATTCTGAAGGGATTGGAGTCCTTGACTTGGATTGCTCCATCATCGTCGACAGAGTAGGGCGCAAGGGTTTAGAGCGTCTTAGGGGATGATGCCCTCGGGCTGGTTACACCTGAAGCGGGAGCCTCCACAACGGTTTGAACATTCATGTAGCGGGAAGGGCACGGACAACAGGTAAGGAGTCAGCTCCAGAAAACCTGGCAAGGAATCGGCTTGGATGGGCCAAAATTCCCAATTCTGTGGGCTAAGGGCTGCCGGACACCCTCTATGCCGAACGCTGCGAAAGAGGATATGATGGCCTCGGTGTCGTTGACACCGAATAAGGTACCTCGGCAAGAGCTGAGAACATCCACGCCGGGAGGCCAATGAGGAGTTGTAGATTTTACTGTAGCGGTGTGCACGTGTGGGGTTGTGCGGGTTGGAACGACACGGGCCTAAGTGCTTGAATTTGCTAACCGGCAGCAAGCCACAACACACCACAACACCCCTGGCAAAGTTCTGCAAACCGTTGAGGGGGAAGCAATGAGCACCAACACAATAGCTGACGACGTCGACGTAAAACAAGAGGTAACCACAAAGGAAGAGTTGGAAGACCTTAAGAGAAGGCTGGCCGAGTTGCGCACAAATCGTTCAAACACACCTTCCGGTGATGCTCTGGAGGGAAGACCATATGGCTGGGAGGACGATATTGATGGGTTAGCTATCTTCTTGGAAGACCTCAAACAGCTGATGAGCTTTCTCATAGCGGACAGGGTTCTGGAAGAGGACAGGCAATTGTTTATCGATTGCTGGCCCATAATCGAGTTGCAGATTGACATTGCCATTGCTGAGCTTAGAACAATCAACGCCGACGATCACCCGCTTTATGTAAAGCTTCACAATGCTGGATTGGCAGGTACGCCGCTTAAACTTAAGCTCCGAGAATATTGGCGGCGTGTCAAAGCAAGTCCCTTACCTGCCGTCCTCGAAATGGCCGACCGGATACTTGGAAGTCTGTTTCCAATTCTAAACGCCCTCGAGCCTGTTAAGGAATTCAAAGAGACCTTGGAGTCCAGATTGAAGAATGACGGCGATGCTGGCATTCAGGGACTAAATATCAGCGGACGAGAACAGTGGTGGAGGCAAGCGAAAAAGGGTGCGTAGGTCGATTTGCGCCTCCAATATGTGGGTGACTAATCGGCTTGTGCCTTCGATCATTTCTCTCCTAATCAAGTAGCGGCGTGGCAGTACATTGAGGAGGCCCAGTGGGAGTCTTGCTTCGCCAGAACGGTGGCAAATGGGAAAGTATTCGGCGATTTGAGTTCGATAGCGAAAGCCAGTTGCAAAAGATGTTGTATGACTCACCCGAGCTGATTGCTTCAGAACCGGACGAGGTCATCGTCTTCACCTGTGAGGCAGGCCTACCCGGGAGTGGATATACGGATCTTCTCGGAGTTACTGGCGAAGGCAGAATTCTGCTCGTCGAAACTAAGCTGGCCCGCAACGCCGAGATCCGGCGTAAGGTAATTGGGCAGGTGTTTGAATACGCAGCCTATCTCTGGGGCATGAGCTTCGATCATTTTGATTCCTTCTTCAAGCAGAAGGAACATAATTCCGTCATCGACCTGATACAACAGAAAAAGAGTGAACTTGATCGGGAGCAACTGAAGAACGGAATCGCCAGCCGTCTGGCCGATGGTGCGTTTGATCTCTTGATTGCGGTCGATGAGATTAACCCCGAACTAGAAAAGATCATCGCCTTCCTTTCCAGTCGCAAAACGGCTGTCCGCCTGGAAGCATTAGAAGTCGAGGCATACAAACATAACAACATGGAACTCGTGGTTCCACATCGGCATGGTCAAATCGACACGTCAGATCCTCCTACAGCCTCTACTACGTTGGAACAGATTGTGGCAGAATCCCCAGACGCACATAGCAGGTTGCTGCTAACTGCAGTTATTAGCGAATGGCAAAATCTGGGCCATCGGCTCGTTCCTAGGACGAAAGGAGCGTCGGGCCGTGCCTCCATAGGAGAATACGAGGAGACCATTTTTTGTGTGTATGCAAAGACGATTGAAGTATGGTTCGGGCACCTGGAAAGAAAAGGAGCACCTGCTGACATCATTCTCGAATATCGCAAGCGCTTAGCAGGCCTACCGGGGTTTACGTCAAAGTTTCTGAAGGACGACTCCCCCAATGTCAAATGGCAAGTGCTCGACGATAAGGGGGTCAAATCCTTCGTTTCTGCCGCTCAACATTTTGTGGACCAGTGGTCTCAGCGGCGGCAATTTGAGCCCGGCGACAGCAAGCAAGATTAATACAACGATGGATGGCGTCGTGAGTGCCATCCAACGGTGCGCCTGGTCTGGGCCTCATGCCCTTCTGTTTCCCACACCCGAACAGGTACCTCCAACCTGGCCTTAACATCCACAGGGCGCAAAGGCCGAGGCATTTCTCCCGCTAACGAGTCTCGTTCCCCAAGTCGTACATCCGCTGGATACTCAGCAGCCGCGAGAGTGCCGAATTTTCGTAGCGTGATGTCACGGTGAGCTGCTTGCCGTCAGAGCTGACCTGGTTGGTGTCTGTGAGCTTAACGTTCTGCAAGTTGTGCAGGCAAAGGGTGCTTGCGACATCGTCTCAGCTTAGGTCTGGCAAAAGGCGCTGCTCCTGTTTGGATGGCACCTACAATAGCTGGCGCAACATAATTCAACGTTGCACAAACGAGAAACACCAGCAATACGATGATTACGGTGGCAGTAGGGTTTATATTTTGCCCTGAGTGGCGTAACAGCTTCGCCCAGTTCGTGAATGACATGGGAAAGAGGCCACAGGGCCGGAGCATAGATCGGCGAGACCCAGAGGGCCGTACACGCCTGCAAATTGCAGATGGGGTGATGCCGTGTTACAGGCCCAGAATCGGCGCAAACTGCTTGCTAGAATTGCCGCGTAAGCGGAGAATTGCCGGAGAGATTAACTTGCAAGGAGGCGGTGGAATGGAAGCCAATACGGAGGATCGTGTGGAACTCCGTGCCGTGGAGTTGGTTACCCAATACTACCAGTCGAGAGGCTGGACGGTGACCGACGTGTCACGTGTGCGTGGAGAGCACGGCGGGTATGATCTGTTGGTTATCAAGGGACCTGAACAACTCAAAGTGGAAGTAAAGGGATGTACGCGATCATACGGCATACCCGACCCATACCATACCGAGTTTGACCCAGTTTCCCGGCGACTGATAGCTGACGTTATGTGCGTCGTCTACTTCCTTTCCGACCCACCGCAGCCTCAGCTCGCAATTATTCCCCGCGACAAAATCCCACCTGAATATGTGGTTCCGAAATTTGGGTATCGCATCAGCGGCAAGTTCAAGAATGCTGAGACGATCACTCAGTTTATGGTTGAACTTTAGCGCCCCCCGGCAGCCACAAGGTAACACTGTGCAGCTCCAATGCTTCCTGCTAACGGCCACACCAAGGTTCAGAACAGCCTCCTTACAATGCTCAGCAATTGTGTCAGGGAGGCATTAGAGCCACGATTGCAAGCTGGGAGTACTTGAGGTCACTTTGGCAGGAATTAAATGCCAGAAACAACACTTCTGCTAGTACAGTGTACCGTTTTCGCGCCCCACTAACCGCGTCATTACCGAGGACTAGAGTCTAGATCGTGCGGCTGATGCAAGGTGCGACAATCCTAGGGGAATCCTTCGTCGCCCTTGACGCAGAGATTACCTAGATTCCACCTAAGCCTTGACTTTGCTAAGTATATAAGCGGATACCGCTGATGGTGGATGCGGAACGGAGAAAGAGGTCTGGGCTATCTGTGCTATTTTAGGGCGGCCTTTATCTCAGACAAGTCCTGCTCGATCCCCTTCATCATCTCAAAAAGTGCTTTCTGCAGCGTAAAGAGAGCCTTAGCTATATCGTCTGCTTGTCCTCTTTGCTTAATAAGAGCAAGTTCTGTGTCTCTGAATAGCTTTTCAGCTTCGTAATAGTGGTAAGGCATAGTTGTTCTCTCCGTGGACTTAGCTATACGCCTCTTGCCCTTGCTAAGGTATAACAACGGTGCGGAAAGCCCCATAGTCAAGGGCGCGAACGACTACCTAAGCGGTGGCAAGATACGGTCTACTCTCGCACCAGCGCATCGGCGGATTGCCTCTATGATAGAGGAACCGTTCCAGCCGACTCTTTCATCGGCTGCCCGCATGACAGCTTCTGGAAAGCGTTCGCCGCCTCTGGGCTCTATTGCAACAATGGGTTTGTGAAAATCTTTGGCTGCTTCTATTTCCGATTGAATCCATCCTCTGTGGGCAACATACATCCCGGCAAGCACAAGAACACAATCTGCTCTTGGAATCCTGTCGTCTAACTGCCGCACAAGAAATCGATATGATTTCGGCAGCAGCCTTAAGAGGCTCAGAGGTTCATCCTTTGGAACGCTGAGGTTGTTCCACAAGAACAAGGGATGCGTGTTCAAGAGATTAACCACACCCTCGTAGTCACCCTTGTAGTCCCACGCGTGGCTTATGAACAGCTCATACCGGCGCAAGGGCGCCGGGCCTAGCGATCCTAGAAACGAACTCATTTTCTAACTATTGTAGCTCAGTCTGGTGAGGCCCCTACCGATATTCGCAGGAGGGGTAGGGAGACTCTTGCCGGGTGGGGTGCAAAGGGCGGTACGGTTAAGCACACCTTCATTTGCTCCCAAAGAAACAGAATGTTCCCACACCTTGGCGTCCGGCTTCAGATTCGACTCGTGGAGCCGGGCCGAAGCCGGGACTGATTTAAGTCGGTCTGGCATGACCTCGTTCCTGAAAACATCAAATGCATAGGTTTCCTTCGCAAGTGCTCCTAACTTGATTCCTCTGCCAAATTCTGACAAGACCCGATGGAAAGGCCGTGGTCGGCAGTTGCGGGACTCGAATTGGGCCAGACGGGACCGTGTCCCGAGCGCTGGGCCCGGCCAGAGAAAATATTTGTGCGCTGGCGTTCCTAAAGGGATATATAGTGTCGGGTTGTTGGGGCTAACCCGGAAATTCCGGTTAACACGGAAATTCCAGCGATGACCTGACACATAATTTCCTTTTATCGCACCGCGGCAACACAAGGAGCGCTCCGTAGTGCTCGAAGCCGGTCGAGGTCGCGGTTTCGAAGGAGAAGAAAGATGCTCCTCTTAGTCGCTCGCCTCCTCAAGAATTCAGTACTCGCCGTTTTCGTACTCGTCACGTTCCTCGCATCACAATCCTCAGCCAGAGCCGATGACTACGCCTATTACTTCACAGGTGCAGAAAACTTCGGAGTGATCGACTTGAATACTGGTGGGTTCATGCTGCGCGGCAATACGGGCCGCCTTCTTGACGGGTTGGGCGTATCCGGCGGGAACCTTTACGGCGACCAGCACAATGGCAACACTCTGTACCAAGTGAACCCGGCTAACGGGAGTCTGAGCACAGTTGGCACCGGAGACATCTCCTACAACGACTTCGGTTCGACGACAACCGGCCTCTACGCGTTGGATCAGACCTTGAATCTCTATTCGATCGATCCAATGACGGGCGCTGCGACTTTCATCGGTCCAACCGGCTTGAACGCCCAACATTACACGTCGCTTTCAGCGGGGGGACCGACCCTCTACTTCGCCTGCGTGTGTGGCAGCTCCCCGGAAGTTTTGTACTCGTTGAACACTACCACGGGTGCAGCGACGGAGATTGGGCCAACCTCCACTGGAAATATCGGGGGACTTGTCTTCGAGAACGGCACGTTGTACGCCGGTGTCAACACCAACACTAGCAATTCGATCTACACGCTTAACACAACGACTGGAGCAGGCACGTTTGTGGCGAACAGCGGCGCAGGTGGGTTTTTCGCGTTGGCACCAACGAATAATGGGTGGTCGACGACAGGTGTTAGCAATGTCCTATCAGTGTCTAGCCTAACAGTGACTAACAACGTGGCCTGTCCTACCGGCACGTCAGGCAACACCTGTTTCTCCATCCAGCAGAACTTCTATGTGACAACACCCAACAATCCGAATATCCCGTCTTATTGGGCTCAAGACGCATTTGCGGTAAGGCAGATATCCGGAGGAGGATGGCAGGTAGCCCACGAATACGAGGTTTGGAGTACCGACCAAAACGGTTCCATTCTTAGTTTAAAGTACTGTAATGGTATACCAATAAATAACAAATGCTACGCAATTCTCGGCTGGAAGACATGGTCGCAATCGTCCAACCTAGTGACGTCACCAGCCCTAGAATTAATGACAACAATATCCCAGCAATCTGGCATTTTGACCTTTGCTGCATCCATCGGGAGCACACAACTAACGTCCTTTAGTACGCCTGCGCTACCAGTCGGCTCCTCGATTATGGCAGCCAGCACTACCCAGCAGTTCAACAACTGGCCTAATACCTGGGAGCCGCAACTTATGCTTGTTGGGTACGGCAACGGTGAGGCGGCGAGCTTTTGTTCCCCTGGAGATTGCTTTAGTTTGGGGAGGGTGAGTACCCAGCTCCTGTCCGGGTCATGGCAACCGCCAGGCACTCAATATCCCAATACTCAGTTTTGCAGTTCGAGCCAAGAAACAAGCAGTGGCCTCAATTGGTATGTCCCGACAGGGGGTCTCCAGGCAACGTTCACAACAACAATCGAGTATACGGCGGCTGAAGGTATTATTTTTGTTCTGGGGACGGGAGATAGCAGACTAGCTGAGTGCCAGTAAGGGCGGTCCTTTGGGGGCATCGCGCCGCGTCCAGATACTGCCAATGCACAATCAATAGCCTCGCACTGCGGCTTGGGGAACGCTGCCAACGGCGTGTAATGGCCTCGGCGTCTCTTACATCGATTTAGATACCTCGAAAAACGCCCTTAACATCCACGCCGGGAGACGAGCAGCAGGGTTGTAGGATTTGCTGTAGCGGTGTGCGTGGGTGGGGTTGTGTGGGTTGGAACGGAAACGGCCTAAGTGGTTGAATGCACTAACCGGCGCCACGTCGCCAAGCATTCTGAATCCCCCCTGGAACGATTGTGGCTAGCATCTTGCCTCGATTCGCATCAGGATTGGATCCTTTGGACGCAACGTAAGGCTTGGTACTGGTGGTACAGGTTGCTGGTCGACCGGCACGAGCCGAAATCTCCGGACCACCGTCGCTAGTACCAGCAGGGCTTCGGTCAGCGCAAACGAAGCGCCAATGCATTGCCTAGGGCCGCCGCCAAACGGGAAGTAGGCGAAGCGAGGCAGGTTCTGGCAGGCTGGCGTGCCCCAACGATCTGGGTCGAACTTATCCGAATCCGGGAAGAACCTTGAATCCCGATGCATGATCCACTGGCTCATCACGATGTTGGAACCGCCGGGTATGCGGTATCCATCCAGTTCGAACTCGTTGATGGCAGTACGAGCCACGCTCCAGGCAGGGGGATAGAGTCGCAACGTTTCTTTAATGACTTTTTCGGTAAAGATTAGAGAGGGAATGTCCTCTATCGCCGGAATCCTGACCGCCAGCACACGGTCGACCTCTTCGTGAAGTCTGCCTTCGGCTTCGATATTTGCACCGAGCAGGTAGATTGCCCAGGAAACCGCCAACGCCGTGGTTTCGTGCCCGGCCAGGAGGAAGGTTAGTACTTCGTCATGCAGCTGTTCATCCGTCATTTGTCTGCCTTCGTCGTCCCGAGCATCCATCAGCATTGACACGAGGTCGCTTGAGGCCTCTCCATGCTTTCTACGACGGTCTCGAAGGATCTGATACACGGCGTTGTTCATCACACTCACAGCGGAGCGAACCTTCCGCATCCCGGGCAGCGGCAGGAATCGGGAGCTGGGAGGCAGGAGTAATCTACCGCCAACGCTGTTAAGCATGACCGTGTTTAGGGCATGTGAAATCATCTTCGTCTCCACCGTCTCCAGCCCGAATAACGCCCGCACGACCACTTGTAGCGTCACGTGCATCATTTCTCGATGGATATTGACAGCTGAGCCAGGCTGCCAAGTCGCTAGCATCTGCGCAGCAGAGTCGGTCATGAAGCGAGCATAGGAGGCGATGCGTTCACGAGCGAAGGCTGGCTGTATGATTCGCCGCTGCCGTTTCCAGGAGTCGCCCTCAGCGGTGAGCAGGCCGGTTCCCAATAGCCAGCGACTGTTCTGGATGACTCTGTCCTTGAGAAAGTTCTGCGGATTGCGAACCAGCACGTACTCGATCAGATCGGCACGATTCAGGAAGTAAACGTGGAGCCATGCGGCCCGGTAGTAGAAGATGTCGCCATACTCTGCAGCCCATCGAGTGAATGTGCCCAGTGGGTCAAGGCCGGCAAGCGGGATGTTGCCGATCAGGAAGTGCGGTTTGGGGCCTGGCGGGCGCAGCATAAGGGCTTGACCAGTGTATTCGCTGGGGCGAGCCTGCGCCGGGACAGCTTCAGGGGCGACAGCCCTCGCGTCATGCCAGCCCCGGGGATACTTCAGCGTCCGTTTCAGAGGATGAGATCAGACGGGCGAACTCGCGGGCGACCTGGGAATTGCCCCAGAACCGCCGCCATGTAATCCCCAGCCCATCATGACCGTCGGCCGGTGTATGACGGCAATCTAGAATCGCGGGAAGGAGGAGGCGCCGGTGGCGGATTCACCCGAATACAAACAGATCGAGTATGGCGTCTATGTGCCCTCCGACGCTGAAGCAATGGCAAAACTTCTGAGTGGAGGTGTTCAGTCGTCACGATCCACCCGCCGTCGCTGCTGCCCTCACTAGTTCTTGAATTCGAGGAATTCGTCCGGCTGCTCTGCCCCAAGGCAGCGGCTGAGGGTCACTTCGGCTTCGGCAGCAGCGCCGAGGGGGCTTCCCCGCCCCCATCCCGCAGCCCCCACCACCCTTTTTCTCTGGAGCGAATTACGGCCGCCGCGGGACGGAACTGCATGAATCGAGTCGGCGCTAGCAGCAGCGTATGTCGCCGAGGAGTGCAGACCATCCTTCGGGATCACTTGGCACTTACTTACGACAAAGATCGACAAGTGTTGTTTTGGGCAGCCCCAGTTTACATTTGTCCGTTTATCATCCCATCCACGATCTCCACGCTTGAGGTAATGGCGAACGCTGGAACCAGCGACCGATAGACCGGACACTGCTGCGCATACACGCCATGAATGCGTTCCACCGTCTCGCGCACCGCGCCGGGATCCTCGGCGCGCAGGGTGTGGCTGACATGCACCCGCTTGATGATGAGAACGCCCTTCTCATCCTCGACTTCGCCGCGGACCTCGCAACTGAGGCGGCCCGCTCTGGCGTCGATCTTGCGCGCATCCAGCGCGCCGGCAAAGGTGCCCAGCATTCAACCGCCGAGGGCCGCGATCACGTAGTCAATGGTGGCGGCGTGGGGCTCAGGCAGGCGGCTCTCGTCGATACCGTAATGCTTGGCGATGCCGCCATGCACGCTGAACATCACTGGCTGCGGTTCTCCCGGCAGATAGGCCCGCCGCAGCGGCCCCTTCACCCGCTCAATGCGCACGTTAGACGTGTAAGCGACCTCGGACATATGGCCTCCAGTCTGCATCCCATTCTATGCCGATGAAGTGGAGCTTCAGCACCGCGCCCCGCGTCCTTTCTCCTTAAGAGATTGATCAGCTTTGACCGCCGCGGTGACTCCAATTTAATTTCTTCGCTTCTGTGCGTCGGAGAAGCCGACCTTTGGCTTGGTCTTGCGTCTCTCGGTGCCCCTGATTGGACTCGTCGCGCACCGGCATATCAACCAGTCAGAAGCTTTGGAAAGGTATTCCAAATATTGGCCGCTCGCCGCCGTCCCTCACCACTTGTTGGTCGAATATGGTTTGTCGCTATGAAGGCGCTCCCAGAGTCTCTTGAGGCGTGTCGTAGAGGGAACTGTGAGGTTATTAACCAATTTCGTTTAGGGCCTTAACCACTGCTTCCACGAGAGAAACAAACGAATCGAACGTCCATTTGCGGATGGATCATTCTTGGATGTGTTTACAATCTGGTCAGCGACTGACGATATCCAACCCGGTCCAGCTCACCGACGAGAACCTGGCCATCAGAAAATAATGTATCGTTCTTAGCGATGCTTTGCGGACTTCGGGGGATTTTGATGGATTACATGCGACGCACCCTGATCCACATGCTGATTATGCTGCTGATCTTGTTTGGATTAATCCTGGTATTGACCGACAACCAGGTCCAAGCCGATCAAGCCTCATGCGACCAGATCAAAACCGCATGTAAGAATGCGGGCTTCGTTCTAGGCGGCGGAGCTCACAACGGGCTGTTGGTGGCTTGCTTCCAACCGATCGTCCAGGGGTCAGCGCAGCCGAAATCGGCATCGAGACCTCTGCCGACCATAAATCCGCAATTGGTGGACGCATGTCGGGCAGGGAGAGATACAGCCCCCGTCGCGGTGCTTGCGAACGCACCGCTGGTGCCCTCTGCCGACGGTCAGACCGTATTCGATCCCAATCTGAACGTCACCTGGCTCGCCGACGCCAATCTGGCCGGTAAGCAAACATTCGGAGTTTCAAACATCAACAGGGATGGCTCGATGGACTATGCGACGGCGGTCCGATGGGTCGACGCGATGAACAAGCTCAACCACGGCGCCGGTTACCTCGGTCACAATAATTGGCAGCTTCCGACCGCGCCAGTAAAAGACAAGAGCTGCGCACGTACGGGACAGAACGGCGAATCGTTCGGGTTCAATTGTTCGGGCAGCGCGCTGGGATCTCTGTATTATAAATCGTTGGGGCTTCGCGAGCCGAACACGGCCGTTCGCATACCCACCAACAAGGTCGGCCCGTTCCACGATTTCCAACCCTATTTATATTGGTCCGGGTCTCCGGCCGCCGATCCGAAGCAAGGATTTGTGAGCTTTTCGTTCAACACCGGATTTCAAGGGGCCAACGTATGGCGGAATTATCTCTATGTGCTGCCGATGATCAAGGGCAAGCTGCCGGGCACACCCCCCGCCGCGGGCGAAAGGTTGGAAGTCAACCCCGGGGGAGAAACCGTCTATGATCCAATTGCACGAGTCACTTGGCTCGTGGACGCCAATTTGGCGGCCAAAAAAACATTCGGTGTTGCAGACATCAACCCGGATGGTGCGATGGACCACTCGGTAGCGGTCCAGTGGGTCGCCGCCATGAACAAAGCCGATCAAGACCGCGGATACCTCGGTCACACGGACTGGCAATTGCCTGAGACCGGGCCGCCCGATCCATCATGCAGCACGAAAGGGGCAACCGGCTTTGACTGCACGGGTAGCCCTATGGGGGAGTTGTTTTACAGACAATTGGGGCTCCACCGGGGCGAGTCCGTGGTTGCGGCTCCAGACGTCAAGGTCGGTCCCTTCCACGATATTCAGCCTTATCTCTACTGGGCGTGCGAAGCAGAAACCGCTGGATCGGCTTGCCAGACCTACGGTCCCTCCGACGGGTTCGAGTGGAATTTTTCCTTTGGAAACGGCTTCCAGGGTACGAATCTCTTGGCAAACGAATTGTACGTGATCGTCTACTACCCCGCTACCAACTAGCATACCGTCGCCCCGCCGTAGAATGTTTGGACCGGCGCGACTCGTGGTGCCTCATCAAGTAGAGATGGCGTGACCCGAAAGATGCGAATTCGATATCTCATGGCGAAGCGGCGTGGCCGTATCTCAAACAGCGACGTTGAGGTCGCGGACAAAGCGGGTGAGTTGGTCGCCGCGATCGATAGCAAACTTACGGCGTCTTCGCATGCGCGATCGGCGCCATTTGCACGCGAGGTCGAGGATGCTTTGATTGCGGCCGAAATCGCATTGCGAAACGTACTGATCGCATCGTAGGAGATTCAAGCGCTCATTTCGAGTTCCTGACAGCTGACGGTTCCTGACGGTATGAGCATTGAACGTAGGCCGAAATCCCGACTCTGGAGCGCAGGGACGCTCCTTGGTTATCAGACGATTGGGGCTGCTTTTCTGAGGGTCACTTCGGCGTCAGCAGCAGTGCCGAGGGGACTTCCCGCCCCCCTATCCGCAGCCTACACCACCCTTTTTTCTCCTGCTTTCGGTGCCAGCTCCTCGCACGCGGTACTGACGACAGGTACGCAAGTGCCCCGAACGGTGCGGTTACACTTTCAAGTCCTATCAGACGACGCACCAACCATCGAGATGGTAACGGTCCGGTTTGACTTGCCTGTCCGCAAACCATCTTTGCGACTGAAGGAAAAAGCCCCCATCTGAGTTCAGGAGAACATTCCAAATGTTACAGGTTTTGGAATGCTCATTTGCTCGAGGACCGCTCACGCAGGATCAGCAGTTTACAGCCGCTGCTTCACACAGACTTTTGGAATGGCGGAAATTAGCCCTTGACAAAACCCACCCGGTAGGTTTATTAACCCATCTGGTAGGTTTATGAAGCATCATCACTGTCCGGTTCACCATATTCCGTTAATCTGCCCTGCTTGCATCGGTGCTAAGACTTCGACTGCCAAGGCAAAAGCCTCACGAGCCAACGGCAAGCTCGGCGGTAGGCCTAGGAAGAAAGCAGGTACGAAATGAAAGCCGCCATCTACACCCGTGTGTCCACGGCGGATCAAAACGTCGGCATGCAATTGGACGAGTTGCATGCTTACTGTGAGCGTCGCGGGTTCGAGGTTGCAGAGGAATACGTCGACTCCGCGGTGAGCGGCGTCAAAGAGTCAAGGCCTGCACTGAACCGCCTGCTGGCTGACGCCCGCCGGCGGAGATTCGACGCTGTGTTGGTCTACCGCTATGACCGCTTTGCTCGGTCGCTGCGCCAGCTGGTCAACGCTTTAGGCGAGTTTGATGCCTTGGGAGTCCACTTCATCTCCCTGCATGAATGTGTGGATACTAGCACTCCCAGTGGCCGGCTCATCTTTGGAATATTCGCTAGTATCGCCGAGTTCGAGCGCAGCCTCATCACAGAACGTGTGAAATCCGGCCAAGCGGCGGCTAGACGGCGCGGCATCAAGTTCGGCCGTCCTCGCGTGGACGTCGACGGCGAGAAAATCCTAAGACTTCGCACCCAAGGCCTGTCGTATGCGGCGATCGCTGAAGCCACTGGTTTGAGTGTCGGTACGGTATTTCGAGCGTTGAGTTGCTGAACTTGCTGACCGGGGAAGTTTTATGGAAGATATAACCCTATTCGGAGGCGAGGCCATGGCGAATGCGGCGATAGCTCTTCAAACAAGCGAAGAAAACGAAATACTAAAGCGTTTGATGAACATAGCGGCTTGCGGTCTAAGAGATGAAGATGCTCGGTTAGCGAAGGCAAAATCTCGAATCCACTGGAAGGCAAGGGGCATCTGGTTCGCCGATTATGAGCTCGTTCACGCTTATTTGATAAGACGCGCACTGGCGGAACATGGCTTCAACTGCCGCATCGACTACGAGCATCCGTACGCATCATGCAAAAGGCGTTGCGACTTGGTCGTTTACCCATCGGAGTCACGACCACTCGCAATAGAAATCAAATGGGTGACCCAAAACGAGGCTGACGGTAATGTTCTTGCTGATGCTGCAAAGCTTGCAGCGGAGGCGGGCTTCCATCGTAAGTTCCTGCTTCTCTTGCCAACGGCTGTTTGGCAGGTCCATTCTGCACATCCATTCGAGCTCTTAGGTTATGTAGCAAGACTAAACAGCCTTGCGCACTATTTCGGTAATCCCGTTCTCAATCTGCTAATGAATGACAACGGATTCACAACGCGGGCGAGTGACCCAAGTGCTCCTTTCCAGGACTTCGATGTTCCCTTCCAATTGGCTTTGATCGAAGTTCTGCCAGGGTCGCTTGCAGCGCGGTAGGCGCGGAAAAGCTTAGCCCAACCCTTCAAGGCTGGGTCAGCGTTAATGCTGCGCGTGAGTGCCGTAGGCACGACAGGCCTGCCGCCCCTAGCCGTGCCGTCGGTGAAGGCGAATTCACGCTAGTGCTGTCTCTCGACGACAACCGTGTCGCCCAGGAGCGCCTTCACGCGCTGACGTTTCATGACTCCCGCTGGCCCTTCTCTTGTTGATTCCGCCGCCCATTTCGCGACCCGGTGCAGGCGGATTCGATGCTCTACAACCGGCCGTTTAATCACAATCGTCAATTCGCTCATTGGACCGGGGGCGAGGGACGATCGGATCGTCCTGAAGCCCGCCACCGCGAGCGCCACCGCCTCGTTGAGGGACTCGGCTTGGACGTGAATGCGATGTCAGAGACCGTCGCCATCAGTGAACGATACGCTGCAACGGGCGATGCCCATGGACAGGATGGTAGCGCGTTATTCACTGTTTGTTCGCCATCAAGTTCGGTCGCGGATGAAGGAGGTCACCGGTCTGCCGAGCTCTCGCTGCTCACCCCTAGCTCACCTGAAGCCGGATCTGCCGACGGTTAGCTGTCGACGACGGAACCGGATTATGACGAGCCGGTGGATACGGCTGCGGGAAGTCCTGAGCCCGACGACCAGGTGTGTCGCTGATCAAAAAGTGAATGTTGAATAATCTGCTGTCGAAAACTGTTTCCGGCGGCAAGAGTGCAGCGTGAGCAAGCGTGGACCAGAGCAGCTCGACAGGGGGCGGGCGAATCAGCTGAGGCGCGTGCAAACCGTACGCCAAAGGCTAGAAACCCAAACTTCCGAGCGCGTTCTTTGGAGCGTGTATGCTTTCTTCATGCCCGATTTCGGACCTAAGTGGGAATGGGTGCGTGACCTTGATGAAGGTGGCCAAGGGCACGCGTTTGTAGTTAAGCAAAAAGGGATGGACAGCGAAAAATTGTATGTGCTTAAGCGACTAAAAAATCCTCGCCGAACTGGCCGCTTCGCCCGCGAGATCAAGGCATGCATGACGTTGCAGCACGAGAACATACTGAAGATCGAGGACTTTGGCGACCTTCCTGGCAAGGAACCGCAAAAGCCATTCCTAGTGACCGAGTATTGCGGGAAGGGTAACCTCACGGACGGCGACAACTTACCCAAGTCGCTCATAGATTCGCTTAAGCTCTTTCGTCAAATCTGTGCAGGTGTTGCACATGCTCATCAGCAGCGCATCGCGCACAGGGATATCAAACCAGAAAACATCTTCCTTCGTGTGGACCGGACACCCGTTGTTGGCGACTTCGGTATCTGCTTTATCAACGAGGATGCTGCGGGCGCTCGGTTGACGTCCACACTCGAAGTAGCTGGATCTCGTTGGTACTGCGCTCCTGAACTCAGGGACGGCAAGTTTGAGTCTGGGGATGCTCAGCTCACCGCGGATGTATATTCGCTCGGGAAGCTGCTGTTTTGGATGGTAAGCGGAAAACAGATTTTCGACCGGGAGGATCATAGGCATCCTAGGTATCGAATCGGGCAGGATGAGCCGAGTAATCCCGCCTATGAGCTCATCAATCAACTGCTGGACAGGTGCATAGTTAGTCAGCCGAGCCAGAGAATACAAGATGCGGTGTCGCTCGTGTATGAAGTCGACCAACTCATCAACGTAATTGAAGCGGGTGGATACCCGATAACCCTGGAGGTTCCCCACCGCTGCCTGTTCTGCGCGAAAGGAACGTACAAGGTCGTCGTTAATGGCCTGCAGGACGGCACCGAAATGAATGAAAGCAACCGCGCGAACTCAATGTTCGGGTGGGGCGCACCGGACCGCCCGGTCTGGCTCGTTATGGTTTGCGACGCTTGCGGCAATGTTCAGATTTTCAGGCCAGATCTACCCCATTCCAGACGTGGAGCTGCTAATCAACGAACAAAACTTATCAAGGAGCAGTGGCTGGCGAAGCGTAATCCGTAAGCACAACGACCAATTGTTCTCAATGGAGCTACGTATAGGTGGGTGAATGAGGGCCGAGCCTCTGCCCTGTCTCTTCGCAGCCAGCAGGATGGCCGGAAATCGCGAAGAGTCGAACATCGGTTCCCGCTGGTGTATGCCAACTGGGAAAGAGCGCAGTCGCTAAGGCGCTAGACCTCACGATCCCGCCGAGTTCACCCTTGATAGAATGCTGCCGGAAACGAGAAGGATGTGCCTATGGGTTTGCGGGATCGAATTGGACCCGACGCTCCTTACCTTATTTTTGTAGACCATGAGGGCGGCAATCCTGTCGCTGGAAAGTGCTCAGCTTGCCCGGCGACATTCAAATTTCGTCCTGGACTCACCGCCGATGCCAGATGGCATGAATTTACAGAGCATGTTCAGAAGCGACACAAATATGAGCATGTTTACTGCAACACCTGTCATCGTGAGACTTCCCACATTCTTCTAAAGCGGATTCAGCACATAGAAACGGTGAAGGGAGAACAACTTTGGGAAAGGTATTTTGATGTGCTCCAATGCCGTGCGTGCGAAGAGATCATTCTTCGGCGAATGTTTCATTACCTGGAGGACTCCGGCTATCCCCCATTTTGCTGGGACGTGCGTTATTTTCCGCCTGCCATGTTTCGCAGATCGCCAGAATGGCATGAAAAGCTCCCAGAGGAATTTAGGTCTTTACTGTACGAGCTTTACAGAGCGCTTGACAGCGAGAGCCTCTGGCTGCCGCTGGTGGGAGCGCGGACCTTGGTTGACATGTTGATGCGCGAAAAAGTCGGTGACATCGGCGGCTTCAGAGCGAAACTCAAGAAACTGGAGGAAGCCGGCTATCTCAGCTCGCATGGCCGCGAGGTGTTAGAGTCGGCTCTTGAGATGGGGAGTGCAGCCGCGCATCGAGGATATGCCGCAAGCACCTCTGACGTTCAGTCCGTGATGGACATCGTCGAGCACATGCTCCAGGCTGTTTACGTATTACCCGAGGTTGCCGAGCGATTAAAGAACTCCACTCCTCCGAGACTCAATCCGAAACAGTAGCCTTAGCTTTGGCAACTGCAACTTGCAGCCATCAGCTCGAAAAGGAGTCTCTGTTGGGGTTCGGCGGGGGTGATCCAGCGAGTCTCGGGGCATCTCGCTGGACTCCGCTCCGGCCCCCGCAATCGAGATTCGCCCGTTGCGCTATCATGAGGTGAAAGGAGGCCGCAATGACCGAAACCAGCTCAGGCGCGAGGAAGATCAAGCGCCTCTTGATAAGTTTGGCAGATGCGAACAAGGGGCTTGGATCCCGAAGCTACTTGAGCCGGCAGATTCGGTCAGAACTTCGTGCATTGGGACATAGGGGAGGTTTAAGGGCTTTGCGATGAGCAGGGCAGAAATCGTTGTTAGCTACATCAGAAGTCTCACGGATTGGCAGTTGCGGACAGCCGATCAGCCCTATGGTCACATGGGTGCCACGTTATCAGATGCTGTCCTGCAATCGGGAATCGATTACGACACGGTTGTGCTGCCGCGCATAAACCGGCTGCTGGAACAATATCCAGAGGCAACAACCACAACCGTTTTCTCGAAAGTATTGGAGCAAGAGGGCGCGCCTTCTGTCTTGCGATGGGATGGACAAAAGAAGATCAAGACGTTGAAAAGCCTGATTTCGTTGCTGATGGACGAAGGCGTTGAGACCGAGGATCAACTGCGAGTCTGGCTGGAGTCGCCTCAGAATCGGGGACGCCTCCAAGGGATTGACGGAATCGGGGATAAGACGACGGACTACTTGCAAATTCTTGCAGGCTCACAAGCGATTGCGATTGATCGACATCTGCAAGGTTTCCTCGCAAATGCTGGGGTCCCATGCCCCACCTACGACGAAGCCCGACAAGCACTCGAAGAGACGGCAACACTGATCGGCGTTGCGCCTTCTGATCTCGACTACAGCATCTGGCAGTACATGTCAACGCAATCTCAACGTCCGCCAAGTCGCTGCGCTCGTCGCAAGAGCAGCGGGACAGCTTTCATGTAATGGCCTTGTCGCGGGTTTAGCCTGTTCCCCTCGTTCGCCGTGTTCAGCCGTTCTCGCACGCGGACTGGTTGTTCGAGATCAAATGGGATGGCTTCCGGGCGCTGCTTGTATTCCGACGACGGCGTGCGGCTTGTGTCCCGCAACGGTATCCGCTCCAGCTGCAATATGAATCGGCCGTTGTGCGCCGGGCTCCTGTCCCAGCCAGCGACTCAGGCTCCGTGGGTGGAGCGTTCCGAACTCATTCCGTGGTCTAGTTCCTAGACTGCGGCACCCGGGTTAAGGCGTTCGGCAGCCCGGTGTCTCAGCCAAGCAAGCCTTCGGCTCAAAGGATGGCACCAGCGGTGGGCAATCGTGGAGGGCCTACTCCCAACGGAGTAGTGCCCATTGATGGTTGGAGATGGCCTCCAGATGACGCCAGTTGGAGCTGTCCGATTGCAGCCAAAAGACTTACAGAGCTTATTGAACGACAACATGTATCAGGTAACCCGGCGTCTATTCCCCACAGCTCCTCCCAGAGACGAAGGAACGCACGTAATCACGCGGAATATGACAACCTACCAACTTAGCGGATCGCCGAATAGGTCAGATTCGATCTCCTCAGCCCGCTCCTCATAACCATCCCGGCGAAGGAATTCCGGCAGGTGCTCTCGGAACCACTCGGTTTGCGGCCGCCGCCGCCGTCGACGCGGCGGTTTGTACATGCTGGTGAGCTCGCAGCGCCATTGTAAGTCGTCCGGTACCCTGACCAGGCGAATACACTGCTGCCGATTGCTGCCCGGCGTGACTTGGACGCAGCCACGCTCGGTCACCATCTGCCACGCGGCCGGCCAGAGGGGATGCTTGTTGGCGTTCATTGCGCGCTGCAGCTCCCGCTTTGAGATGCCATCGCAGTAGCCTACCAGCTCATCAAGTTTGTACAGAATGCGGGAAGCCAGCGCGGCCGTCCCTGTCAAATGGCTGAATAACGACTTTTCCATTTCAAAGCTCCTTGCAGGGGTGATCGTTGGGCGCCGGCGAGCCACGTAGGGGCGTTCTGATGCAGATGAGCTCGCGTCCACGAATTCGGCACCGGTGGTTTAGGCTCCCTGCTCCCTTAGCCGGTCGACAATGCGTCGGGCTGCTTGGCGGCTCTTTTCACTCTGACCCTCCCTGATCGCGTCCCTAAGCTCGCTGATTAGGCTGGCGAATTGCTCCGCCGTCCGTCGGGTCATGAGCGACTGGAACCACGGTGACTGGCCGCGGCTTCGGGGTCGGTGGCGCCGGCGTTTGGGCTGGGGCCTGGTGGCCTCGAGCTGCTTGGGAATTTCGACCAAGGTCACCCATTGACGGCGGGTTCCAGGCTCCTTCTCGATGGTTATCGCGTGGAGATCCTGCAGTTGCCGGACTGCGGCGTCAAAGGTGCCGGGATAGCGAGAGGCGTTCAGTCGACGGCGGAGTTGGGACAAAGTCACGCGGCAGCCGTGTGTCGTGATGAAGTCGAGAATCGCAACGCAGATCTGCTCTACACGACTCAGAACGGGTCTAATGACACGCGGCCGCCGGGAGTTACTTACTCCAGGCACGGTGGGTTCATGCCGCGATGCTGTTTTGTCTATTGGCATAAGTTCTCCTGTTGGGTGAATAGGCGCTTATCTAAAGGCCACAGGTCTAGTAACTAGACTGGCAGTTCGATCTCCGCTGATATGTTGGGAATTGGTGATGTGCCTTTGCGGCTGGCGTGTTCGTGAGGCGAACTCCGGCGCTTCCACGACAAAAAATACAGTCCAACTTCAGTCCAAAATGGAGTCTAAATTGGGTGAGATTTAGGGTACGAATCGATGCAAGTGCTGCAGATTCAGTGATGGACCGGAGGTGCTGTTGGGTTCGACCCCCACCGCCCCTACCAACCATCTTCCTGATGGATGGATACTTAGCAAATTCGCGCGGGGGCAAAAGGGGGCAGATAAGGCCAATGATCCGGTTCTTGTGCGTTAGTTTTCGGCGGCACGGGTGACAACCGGATGCGCGAGGCTCTCAGGTATATCGCGAGTCACGCAGATGAAAGTTGAGTGGCACTAGAATCACGCGACCCCTCTGCTTACAAGAAGTCGCACCCCGCATGAGGCCTTCTTGGCTTTCGCAGCTTACTAAAAAACGAGGCCCTGACTGTCTAAATTAGTGGGGAGCACTACAAAAGCAGACGCGTCCCCTGGGGCAGAAGTGTGCCAGAATCCGAACTTTTCATGCCATTGGGGTTAGCTTTGAGCGAAAAGCAGATTCCCCAAAGTACTGAAAATACAGAGAAGGCAAAGTAGGAAATGGAGCTGTTGGAGTCGGTCGGTCCGCGCCCAAGGCAGGTGCGCTGTGAGAGTGTGCTACGTCGAGAGAAGAAGTGCTTGCTGCAAAGCTGATTCAAGCGCTCCGACTTCTCCGCAGATCCGAAACTATTCGGTCTTTGACCGAATGGTTTCAAGAGATCATTTCAGTTTGCTAAGCCTTTGGGGCTCTCACCGCACGACTAATGATCTGTCTTACTGAAAATGAGGAAAGGCGGCAACGTTAGGCAGGATCTATTCGCCGCTAATCCGACGAGTCCCAAACTTCCCACAACCGGCCTTCGGGGGAGTCTGCAAGATTTCACTTGTCGAAGTATGGCGTTAATCGGGAGTGAGGCTCAACAGAACGAGAAGAATCGATAGAACTGCGTGAACTGCAACGGCTGGCCATAAAAGAATCCCTCGCCCGCCGGTGAGTCCTACGTAGGCGAGATAGATCATTGCGAGCGTACTATAAACAAACATCCCATAGAGCGCCCGCTGCGGTATGTGGCCCGGCCAACAAGCGATTCCTAAAGCGATCAGACTTATTCCCGCGATAC
>Ga0181523_10000736_pt1 | contig 36827 bp, 32 predicted proteins | sample PEATcosm2014_Bin_43_FD_119752 | JGI IMG/M metagenome (GOLD analysis project Ga0181523, IMG submission 119752) | Peatland microbial communities from MTU Mesocosm Facility, Houghton, MI, USA - PEATcosm2014_Bin05_30_metaG | ecosystem: Environmental > Terrestrial > Soil > Wetlands > Peat | place... | reverse complement strand
TCATGCGACCGACCGTGTTACGCTCCTCCGGTTGCGTGACGCAACCAGAATGGAGGACCGGAGACATGACGAGTCAGAGCTTCAGCACCGCCTTCCTGGTCGATCAGGGGCCGGAGGAGGCCTTCGCCGCCATCAACAACGTGAGGGGCTGGTGGTCCGGACGGATCGAAGGGACGACAGACGAACTCGGCGCCGAGTTCACCTATCGCTACCAGGACGTCCACTACAGCAAGCAGCGGATCACCGAGTTCGTCCCGAACAGCAAGGTCGTCTGGCGCGTGCTCGACGCCTCTCTCAACTTCACCGAAGATCCGAACGAGTGGACGGGTACCGAGGTCACCTTCGAGGTGTCGCAGCACGGCGAGCAGACAGAGGTGCGGTTCAGCCATCTGGGGCTCGTCCCGGCCTTCGAGTGCTACGACCAGTGCTCAAGCGCATGGAGCTTCTACGTCAACAACAGTCTCCGGCGGCTCATCACGACCGGCAAGGGTGAGCCGAACAACGACGAGGAAGCCGCCGCACGAGCCCGATCGGGATCGACACCCATGAAAACGGGCCTTGCAGTGGGGAAGATCGTCATCAGCGGGACGTGAAGGCCGAAGAGCTTGCTATCGCTCGTTCAACGGTATATAAAGTCCGTATGGGTATACGAGCCATGCAGGAAGCGACTTTCATGATCCTCACCGCCCTCGCAAGCGGTAGCCAGCATGGTTACGGCATCATCACCGACGTCCAGGAGATCTCCGACGGCCGCGTCCGCCTGCGACCCGGCACTCTGTACACCGCCCTGGACCGCCTCTGCGCCGATGAACTGATCAGGGTCGACCGTGAGGAGATCGTGGAGGGACGGCTTCGCCGGTACTACCGGCTCACACCCGCCGGCACCAAGCGGCTCAGCGCGGAGGCAGCTCGGCTACAGGCTGATGCCACTGCCGCATTGACGCGGCTGAACCTGGCCGGAGGGATGGCGACATGACCGATCATGCGAACCTCGAGCGAGGGTACCGGCGGTTGCTGGCCTCGTATCCCCGGGCGTTTCGGCGAGAGCACGGCGAAGAGATCCTCGCCGTGCTGATGGCCAGCGCCCAGGAGGGCCAGCGTCGGCGCGGGCTGGCCGCCTCCGCGGACCTGATCAGGAGCGGCTTGTGGATGCGCCTGCGCCCCAGCCTGCCGCGGTCGGCGCCCACCGTGCGGGCAGCCGTCCGGCTCATGTACGCCGGCGCCGTCGTCACCGCCCTCAGCCTGATCGTCGCGATCGTCTCGCTCCCTTACGTCGGCCGCAGCGGGGCCACGCTCCGCCTGGCAGGCCGGAGCCAGCCGCTTCCGCTCGCCATCACCGTGGGGATCGTGAGCGGCGTGGTCATGATCGCCCTGTGGCTGTGGATGGCGCGGGCGATCAGCCGGGGCCGGAACTGGGCGCGCCTCCTGTCCACGGTGCTGGTCGGCCTGGCGACGCTGCACCTGTTCGGCAACAAGGGCGCCGTCCCGGTGGTCTTCGCCGTGCTGATGTGGCTGGTCGGCCTGGCGGTGGTATGGCTGCTCTGGCGACCTACCTCCCGTGCGTTCTTCAAACCGCAGGGTCTCACACAGGTCGGGCACGGCGCCTGACGATCGGCGAGGTCAGGTGGAATAGCTAGAGCGTGCGGCCAGCTCGACCGGTGCCGCCCGACTCGCCGCCGTCTTCGACGCGAAGGGCCGCCGTGACGGCCAGCTGGGTGCGAGAGCGCGTCCCCGTCTTGCGCATGAGGCTCTCGAGGTGCTTCTCCACCGTGCGCGGCGACAGGTGCAGGCGCACCGCAATCTCCTTGTTGTTGAGTCCCTCTGCCACGAGCCGCAACACGTCGGACTCCCGCGCCGTGACCCCGAACAACAGCCACGGGTCCCGCACCGGAGGGTGGCGGAGCACGCGGCAGCGCTCCTCGAGACGATCGAACCCCAGCGCCGCGAAACACGCTTCGGCAGCTTGCAGCCAGCGATCTGGTTCGCCCCAGTGGTTCTCGAGGGCCGGCCCTGACGCGCACAGCCTGGCGAAATGCGGCCACGGACCGGAGAAGACGGCGAGGATGGCGTCGGACTCACGCGCCCGTTCGGTAGCCCGGACGGGCTCCCGACGCCCGAGGAGGACGGCCTCCGCGTAGCCGAGCACCCCGGCGTTGGCGAAGGCGCGGTCGATCCCGGCCCCACTCGCTTCGATCAGCGCAGCCTCGGCACGAGGGTCCGCCACGGACGCCAACAACAGCGGCCACAGGGCGCGGAACTGAGCCGGCTCGGCATGAGGCAGCCCGGCGAAGATCTCAGCCGCCCGAGCGAGCGACTGGAGAGCGCCTTCCCAGTCGCCCTCGAGGAACGACAGCGTGCCTCGAGCGCCCCATGCCCACGCCTCGCCACTCGGATCGTGCGGGGAGGCGGCGAGCGCCAGGCCGAGGTAGCGCTCCATCTCGTCGCGTTCTCGCCGGTGAGAACCGTTCTCCGCCAGGAAGAAGAGCGCCTTGCCCTTCACCTGATCGAGCCCGAGACGCTCGGCCAGCTCCAGTGCCTGGCGAGCGTGCTCGGCGCTGGCGTCGAGGGAGAACTCGGCGTTGCGCGTCACCGCCAGCTGCAGGTCGAGGACGGCCAGTGTGCTCAGCGCGCCCAGCTCCGTGGCGCTGCGACGCGCCTCCTCGAGGCGATCGATGCCGCCGCGCTCGAACATCTCGATCGTCCCCAGCTCGTGAAGAGCGCGCAGACGCCAAAAGGGCAGGCCCTCCGTCTCGGCGATGGCGAGTGCCTGCTCGAAGCGACGGCGAGCCGAGCTGAGATCGGCGAGACGTTCGCAGCGCCCGAGGATCTCGAGGGCCTGGCAGCGGACCTCGGCGCCGGCATCTCTGGCGGCGAGGGCGGCGGACGCCAGCTGTCGGGATCGCTCGACGTCATCGCCGGCGAGGGCGACCTCGGCCTCCACGACAAGCAGGCGGGCGACGAGATCGGAACGCTCCTCGCTCGCCAGCATCGCCTTTGCGGCCGCGAGATGAGACGCCGCCACGTTCCAGCGCGTGGCGGACACGGCGGCGTGCGCCAACTGGAGGTGGACCTCTGCCGCCTCGACAGTCGCCCCGTCGCTCTCCAGCTGCCCGATCAGCTCGGCGCCGACGGAGATGGCCTCGTCGACCCTGCCGGCAAGGGAGAGTGCCTCGAGGAGCATCCGCTCGGCTGCGGTGACGATCCCTCCTCGCCCGCCCGACACGGCCGTCGAGCGCCGCAGGGTCTCGACTGCCGTTGCGAGGGCGCCGCGGGCGAGCGAGGCGCGGCCCGACGCCACGAGCAGTGCTCCGGCTCGGGCGCCGTCACCGGCCCTCACAGCCAGATCGGCCGCCAACTCGAGGTACCCGTCGGCCGGCTCAGTGCCGGCCGGCTCGAGCACTTCGAGCACCTGTGCCGCCAGCCGGCTGCGCCGGGGCGGCAGCATGGCGTCGACGACGGCGTCCCGAGTGAGGGCGTGGCGGAAGCGAAACGTGTCCCCCTCGACAGTGATGAGCAGGCACCTGACGGCCCGCTCGAGGGACTGGGTCACCAGCTCGGGCGCAAGGCCCGTCGCCGCCGGCAGCAGATGCCAGTCGAACCGGCGCCCGAGCAGGGCGGCAGCCTCCAGCACCGACCGCTCCTGCGGGCTGAACTCGATGAGGCGAGCCTCCACGGTGTCGGTGAACGAACGCGGGACACCGGGCGAGGCCAACAGCTCCTCGACGAGGAGCGGAATCCCCTCGGCGCTGTCCTGCACGCGGGAGAAGACACCATCGCCGGCGCCTGGGGCGCAGGCGCGCACCATCTCGGCGACCTCGTCGTCATCCAGTCTCGTCAACGGCAGATGGACGACGCCGTCCCGACCGCGCAGGCGGCGAACGAGCTCGAGCCCGGCCGACGGCGTCTCGCTGCGTACGGTGATCACGCAGAGGATCCGCTCGCGACGCAGGTTCCCGGCCAGGTACTCGACGATCCCCAATGTGTCGGGGTCGGCCCAGTGGAGATCCTCCAGCACCACGACCACGCCGGCCTCGGCGCCCACGCCGCGGAGCAGGCGGAGCACGGCTTCACCGCGCGCCGCCGGGACGGCGTCGGCCTGCGCGACCCCTCCCATCGCCGGGACGATGGCCGTCAACACGGGCAGCCAGGGCGCGAGAGCGGCGTCGTCCGGCAGGCCGCCGTGCCGCAGGACGTGCAACAACGCTTCGGTGATGGGGCCGAAGGGGGTGCCGTCCCCGGCGGGGATGGCGCGTCCCACGGCGAGCAGCATGCCGTTGCGCTCGGCCTTCGCCATGGCCTCGCGGGTGAGGCGCGACTTGCCGATGCCAGCCTCGCCCGTCAGCACGACGACACCGCCCCGGGCGGCCTCGGCCCGATCGAGCGCGGTGCTCAGGGCGTGCAGCTCATCCCGGCGCCCCACGACCACCGAGCAGAGCACGTCCGCCACGCCGTCAGTCTGTCTCAGAACGACGCCTCGGATCGAGGGGTGTGCTCTGGTGACAGACGGTGGGAATTGGCGCGCATGCACCTCAAGGTCGATACCCCGCACGCCGATGACTGTGACGTCATGAATTCGCGTACCGCCTCCTCGCGCCCAAGTGATGAGAAGCCGGCGGTGCGTTTCTGCAACGTCGTGCACCGCTACCGGTCACTCGTGGCGCTGGACCATCTCGACCTCGATGTCGCGAGGGGCGAGACGGTCGCTCTTCTCGGTCCGAACGGCGCCGGCAAGTCGACGGCGATCTCCATTCTCCTCGGCTTGCAGCGCCCCCAGCAAGGCGACGTCTCGGTCCTCGGCACCGACCCCCGCGCCGCCATGGCATCGGGCAAGGTCGGTGCCATGCTCCAGGTGGGCGCTGGCAGCGGGCTCCCCCACGGCGTCAAGGTCGGCCAGCTCGTGGCGATGGCCGCTCGTCTCTACCGCCACCCTGCACCCGTCGGGCGCACACTGGCCCGCGCCGGGCTCACGAGCCTCATCGATCGCCAGACACAGCGGCTCTCCGGCGGGCAAGCCCAGCGGGTGCGCTTCGCCTTGGCAGTGGCAGGGGATCCCGACCTCGTCTTTCTGGACGAGCCGACGGCCGCCATGGACGTCGAGAGTCGGCGCGCCTTCTGGGCGATGATGCGCGATTTCGCCGGCGAGGGGCGCACCGTCGTCTTTGCCACCCATCACCTGGAGGAGGCCGACGCCGTCGCCGACCGCATCGTCGTGATGCGCACGGGACGGGTGGTTGCGAACGGCCCCGCCTCCACCATCAAGGCGGCCGTTCCCACGCGCCGCGTGCGCTTCGTCTCAGCAAGAGCCAACGCCGCACGCCTGCGCGAGCTCGACGGCGTCAACGCTGCCTGCGTACGCGGGCATGAGGTCGTCCTCGACTCTCTCGACGCCGACGCCACGGTGCGGGCGTTGGTGGCATCCGGCCTCCCATTCAGCGACATCGAAGTCACGGGCGCCGATCTCGAACAAGCGTTCATGGCCCTCACGTGCGACCTCAGCACGGCATACACGGTCGATGACGCCATGGCGGACGGCCGTGCCGCCACGCAGCCGGAGCGGGCAGCGTGACGGGGCTGGCGGCGTTCTTCAGCTTCGAGGTGCAGCGCCTGCTGCGCAACCCGCGCTATGTCGCCATCACCGTGGGGTTTCCCGTCATCTTCTACAGCCTGTTCCTGCACAGCCTCGAGCCGGCTGCTCATATCGCCGGCACGACGTGGCACACCTACTTCATGGTTTCGATGGCCAGTTTCGGGGCCATGGTCGCCGCCCTCAACGCCGGCGGCACGCGCCTTGCCTCAGAGCGGGCCTCCGGTTGGACACGGCAGCTGCGGGTCACCCCGCTGCCGGCGTGGAGCTACGTGGCGACGAAGATCGCCGCTTCGATGGTCATCGCTCTTCCCGTGATCTGCCTCGTCGAGCTGACGGGCCTCCTCGTCGGCGACGTGCGCCTCAGCGTGGCGACGTGGGTGACCCTCACCGCCGTGCTGTGGGCCAGCACCCTCCCCTTCGTCGTCCTCGGCGTGCTCGTCGGCTTCGTCGCTTCCAGCGAGACGGCCTATCCGGTCGTCACCGCTCTCATGTTCCTCTTGAGCTTCTTCGGGGGTCTCTTCACCCCCGTCTCCAGCCTGCCGACCGTTCTCCGCCATGTCGCCACGTACTTGCCGACCTACCACGAAGCCGCTCTCGGATGGTCCGTCGTCGCCGGCCGAGCGCCCGGGTTGGTCGACGTGGGGATCCTCCTCGTCTACGCCCTCGTCCTCGGGCTCGCCGTCACGTGGCGGAATCGAGCCGTGGAGTCGCGGGCATTCGCCTGAGCCGACGGGCTGGAGCCTCGCCAGCTCCGGAATGATCCCGCCGGTCAGCCACAGAGGCGCTCCGCCACGGCGAGCATCTCGCCTCCGACCGGCTGTAAGCCGACCTTCGTGCAGAGCAGGCCGGTCGAAACTCGCTCCACGACGCCCCACTCCCAGATTGCCGTGGCATCGAGCCCCATGCGGGCCGCCAGCCAGCGGGCTCGCTCCCACCCGTCGCCCTCCAGCTCGAGCGGGTCCTCCCGCATGAGGACGCCCAGGTCGTACTCGGCCTCGGCGAGCAGGCCGTCGGGGTCGACGAGCTTGAAGCCGTCGCCCGCCTCGAGGGCGTTCCACTGGTGGACGTCGCCGTGCACCAAGACGGCCCGCTCCTCGCGGTGAGCGGCGAGGCGGCGCCCCGCGCAGGACACGGCATGATCGATGGCGCGCTCCGTGCAGGGGTGATCGAGCTCGTCCCACGTCGTGACGATGAACTCGACGAGCCAGCGACTCTTGTCGGCTCCCGTCGGCAGGCCGCACCCGGGCGCCGGGCGCCACACGCCCTCGGCCGCCGAGCACAGGATCTCGAGACGCGGCCGGATGGGGAGGCCCAGTTCGTACAAGGAGCGCCCGAGGCGCTCGAGGAGGAGGGCGCCTCGCTCGGGGTCGCCTCGCAGCAGTCGCGCGCAACCCCCGCCGTCGGTGAGGCGAAGGACGGTGATCTCGTTCCTGAGGTCATCTCCAGGACGCGGCACCGGCAGCTTCAACACCGCAGGCGTGCCGTCGGCACACGAGACGTCGGCGACGAAGGCCTCCGTGCTGCCGTCGTACGAACGGCCGACGCGGATGGACCACTCCCGCTCGAGGGCGGCCACCAGCCCCGGGAGGCCGTCGAGCCAGGCGGCGGCGCCGGCCGCGAGGGCCTTGTTCCGCACGACGGCCGGTACGGCGACCATGGGGGACTCTCGCCTACGGCCGCGACGAAGACTGGCGCTGTCCGCTCAGGCGGAGAGCCGGTCGATGAGGTTGCGCGTGATGCGCTCGATCCTGGGGTCACCGTGGGCGAGGCCCCAGGCCCATTCCGTCGTGCCCGCCGTGAAGACGGTGCCTCCCGGCCGGTGCACGCCCATGACGGCGTGCCCGTGCTCGAAACGAGCGACGTTTTCGGGCGTCTCGCTCCCGAGCACGCGCCAGGAGATGAACTCGCATTCGGAGCGGGCACCCTCCGGAACGCCCCTCGTCGAGTTGTCGCGGCCGAAGAGGCGGGCCGGTACCAAGCCGAGGATCTCGAAGTCGGCCGGCGTGCCGTCGTTGCACGTCGGGTAGGGCAAGCCGTCACGCATCGTCAGCTCGCAGCCGTCGCATTCATAACCGACGGTGACCGAGGACGCCCCGATGACGTCGCCGTAGACGACCTCGGTGCCCTCGAAGACCCAGTGCTCGGGGCGATAGACGGTGTACCCGCCGGCGCCGGCCGCGACGGCCCGCCCGATGCGGTGATAACCGCCGCGGGAGAACGACACGCCCGTCATCTCGTTCTCCGGCCGCCCGATGAGGTGATCCGACCACATCGAGGTCAGCAAGTGCTGACGCTCGGTGTCGTAGACGGGATCCTTCTTGAACTGGTCCTTGTAGCCGACCATGACGGCACCGCCGTCCTCCAGGCGCACCTGCCAGAAGCTCGTGTTGCCCGACAGGAAGACCGCATTGCCGCCGGCGCGCACGAAGGACTCGACGGCGTCACGCATCTCCCAGGACCAGTACTCGTCGTGGCCGACGGACAGGTAGAGGCGCCGGCCCTCGAGCAGCCCGGGCACCGTCTCGAGGTCGGCGTTGGCGGCGTAGTCGAGCTCGTAGCCGCACCGCTCCGCCCACCGCACGAACGGCAGCTCGGCGTTCGGCCACCCTGCCGAACCGGCCCACTCGGAGAAGCCGTGTGCGCGCACGTAGGTGCGGTGCGCCTCCATCATGTGGTCCGGCGCAACGACGACGGCGACGCGATCGCCCGGCCCCTCCGGCTTGCGCAGGTAGCCCGGCGCCAAGGGACGGGCGAACGAGACGCGAGTGCCGCGGGAGTAGAGGTTGCGGCCGCCGAAGTCGTTGTAGGCGTTCCAGGTGTTCGTCGTGAGCACGAGCAAGGGCCGTGCCGGATCCACCTCGACCGACCGCACGACGAAGAAACCCACCGCCTCGTGGCGAAACCCCGCCTGGGTCCGGAGGCTCACCTCGTAGTAGCCGCTCCGCCACGACGGATCCACGGTGAGCGTGGCGCTGTCGGGCCACGGACAGCCGGCTGCGGCGGCGGACTCGGGAAGGTCGTGCGGCTCGACGGTGATCTCGCCCGACCAGACGAGCTCGCGGTGGAGCCCGACCCGGTGAACCCGGAGCTCACCGGTCGCCGGCGGCCCGGCAGCTCGCAGGCCTACGGTGTCGCCGGCGGCGACCGATTGCGGCCAGGCGTACACCCAGGGTTCGGTGAGCATCGACACTGTAGCGGAGCGTACCGTGGGCGCTGGGCGACGGGAGGGAGACGGCACCGTGGGACACGAGGTGGCCATCGAACGGCGATACCGGGACCGGACGGAGCGATCGCTCGCACTCTGGCGAGGCTTCGAGCCCGTGCTCGTGGACGGGAACACGCGGGCGCTCGCCAACTTCCCGCCCCACCCGTTGGTGCTCGTCGCCGGGCAGGGCCCGCGGGTCACCGACGCCGACGGCAACGAGTACTTCGACCTGCTCAACAACTACACAGCGCTTGTCCACGGCAACGCCCACCCTGAGCTCTCCGCCGCCGCCTCCTCCGTCCTGGCGTGCGGGACGGTGTTCCCGGCGCCCCATCCGCTGCAGGCGAGGCACGCCGCCCTCGTCTGCGAGCGCCTCTCCGGCGCCGAGAGCGTCCGCTATACCAACAGCGGGACGGAGGCTGCCATGCTGGCGGTGCGAGCCGCCCGCGCCGCCACCGGCAGGGACCTCGTCGCCAAGGCCCGCTGGGGATACCACGGGAGCTGGGAGGGCTTGTCGCCCAACGTCGGCGGTGGGGGCGAAGCGGCCGGCGAAGCGCCCGAGCCCGGAATCCCCGGGGCGGCACTGGAGGGCCTGCGCGTCTTCGAGTTCAACGACACGTCCGATCTCGAGGGAGTCTGCCGCCGGGCCGGATCCGATCTCGCCGCCATCGTGCTCGAGCCCATGCTCGGCTCGGGCGGTGCCGTTCCCGCCACGCCTGAGTTCATGGCGGCCGCCCGGCGGCTCGCCGACGAGCTCGGGGCCGTGCTCGTCGTCGACGAGGTGCAGACGTTCCGGCTCGGTTTCGGCGGCATGCAGTCGGTGCTCGGGACAACCGGCGATCTCACCGTCCTCGGCAAGCTGATCGGCGGCGGCTTCCCGATCGGTGCCGTCGCCGGCCCCCGTCACCTGCTCGATGTCTTCTCGCACAGCTCCCCGCGGCACGTGAAGCACTCCGGCACCTTCAACGGCAATCTCGTCTCGATGGCGGCCGGCATCCGGGCGATGGAGCTCCTGAGCCCGGAGGCGATTTCCCGGCTCAACACCGGCGGGGCGGCCCTCGCCGACTCGCTGCGATCTGCCCTTTCGTCCTGCGGGCTGCCCGGCTGCGTGACCGGCTACGGCTCGATGTTGAACGTGCACCTCGGCGAGGCCGTGGCTGCCGTTCGCAGCGGGAGCGATGCTCGTGGCCACGATGCCCGCCTCATGGACCTGCTCCATCTCGCCCTGCTCAACGACGGGATCTTCGCGGCGCCGCGCGGCTTCCTCAACACCTCGACCGTTCTCTCCGACGACGATCTCGCCGGTGTCGAGGCCGCCGTGAAGCAGGCGTTCGCCAACGTCGCCGCTGAGGCGCTCGGCCGCCCCTGATCCCGCCGGCGCCGGTTCGAGCGCGGACAACCTGTGGGAGGCTGCGTCGATGATCGACCACCTCTCCATCCAGTGTGCCGATGTCGCCGCCAGCACGGTGTTCTATGACGCCGTCCTCGCTCCACTCGGCGGAGGACGAGTCATGGAGTTCGCCGGCGTCATCGGCTTCGGCGTGGCCGGCAAGCCCGATTTCTGGATCGGTCCGCACGTCACCGGCGAGGGATTCCGGGAGTCGCACATCGCCTTCGTGGCGCCCGACCGGGCCAGTGTCCTCGCCTTCTTCGAGGCCGCCACGGCGGCCGGGGCGGGCGTGCTGCACGCCCCTCGCCTCTGGCCGGAATACCACCCGGACTACTTCGGCGCCTTCGTGCGCGACCCGGACGGAAACAACGTCGAGGCGGTCTGTCACCTGCCGGCGTGACCGGCCGTCACGTCTCGCTTCGCGCCGTTGCCTCGAACAGTTTCAGGACTCTCGCCGGCGCTTTCAGAATCCAGGAGTCGGTGATGACCTCGGCCAAGCGATCGAGGCCGATGGCAGGAAGCTTGACGAGCACGGACGGGTGACCGTCGTAGTGCGGCGTCGTGAAGAAGAGTTCCGGCTCGGATTCGAGGAGCGCCGCCTTCTCACCGAGGTCGGAGACGAACACGACCAGACCCCCCTCGGCCTCCGTGCGGATGCGGAGAAATCCCTTCTCCTTCACCCGGAACCCCGGTGTCCCGTACCAGGGCCGCTCGGTCGTCTCCGGAAGCGAGAGTGCGATCCGGCGCACGTCCTCTACGGTGGCCATCGACGTCACGATAGGCGCCCGCCGGCGGTTGAGCCGCCAAGATGGGGAGCTGAACGTGCCGTAGGGCACGAGGCCGGCGCCGCCGCCGGACGGCCACCGCTGCCGACGCGACGGCAAACCCAGCCAGCCTGTGCGCGAGGGTGGCAGCTGGCCGGCCGCTCGGCTATACCCGCGCAAGCGGAAGGAGCCCCCCATGGCGATGAACGTGCAGCCGATCCCGACGATGTCGGAGCGGATCAACGAGATCCGCGGACTGACGGCGGAGATCGTGAACAAGGAGATTCTCCCCAACGAGAACCTGCTGTGGGCGAGCCGGACGAACCCGAGGCTGACGAAGGAGGACCGGGCCGGCGCCAAGGAGCTCCGCGAGGAGATCAAGTCCAAGGTCCGGCAGGCCGGGCTCTGGGCGCCTCATCTTCCGGTCGAGTACGGGGGTGCCGGCCTGGACTTCCTCGAGCTCGCCTACATGAACGAGGTGCTCGCCTACGCCGTCGGGGCGGCTGCTCTCTTCGGCGTCGTGGCTCCCAATTCAGGCAACCAGACCCTGCTCGTCAAATACGGCACGCCGGAGCAGAAAGCGAAGTGGCTCGTCCCCTTGATCGAGGGCAAGTTCGAGTCCGGCTTCTCGATGACGGAACCCGACGCGGCCGGTTCCGATCCTCGGTCCCTGCGCACAACGGCGCGTCGCGACGGCGAGGAGTGGGTGATCAACGGGCACAAGTGGTTCACCTCGAATGGCAGGCGGGCCGACTTCTTCATCGTGATGTGCCGCACGGAGGATCCGGACGGTCCGGCCGACACCAACGGCCGCATGACCCAGATCATCGTTCCCCGCCACACTCCTGGCGTCCACGTTCTTCGCAACATCAACGTCTGGGGCGTCGAGAGCGACCACTGCGAGATCGCCTACGAGGACGTACGCGTCCCGATCGAGAACCAGCTCGGCAGTCGCGGCAGCGGCCACCAGGCCGCCCAGGACCGCCTCGGCGCCGGCCGCGTCTACCACTGCATGAACTCGATCGGCGGCATGTGGCGAGCCTTCGACCTCATGGTGGAACGCTCGCGAGTGCGCGAGGTGCACGGCGGGCTCCTGCAGACCAAGCAGTTCATCCAGGGCTTCATCGCCGACTCGTACATCGACATCCAGGCCGCCCGCTTGATGACGATCCACTGTGCCGAGAAGATGGCGAACGACATGGATGCCCGCACGGACATCTCGGCGATCAAGGTGTTCGTGCCGTCGGCCTACGGGCGGGTCGTCGACCGGGCGATCCAGGTCTGGGGTGCGGCGGGCGTCTCAGGAGACCTGCCGCTCTACGCCATGTACCAGGGAGCGCGCACGCTACGCCTCGCAGACGGTCCCGACGAGGTGCACCGCATCCTCATCGCGAAGAACGTCCTCGGACAGTTCAGCCACGGGGTCGGCTGGGATTTCGGCAACTGAGCCGACGGGGCTCGCCGGCGGGTGCGTCGCCGGCTAGTGCCGCGTCAGGCAACGTTTGCGCGTTTTACCAGCTCACGCAGTGCCTTGTCGTGGGCGTTACGGTTCCGCCAGGCGATGTAGCGCCGGATCATAGAAGCCTGTTCTCGATGTGAGGGGTGGTCGGTGCCGTCGAGGCAGAAGTAGCGCAGCGCCTGGAACTTGGCCTCGATTCGGTTGAGCCAGCTCGCGTAGGTCGGGGTGTAGGCGAACTCGACGTTGTTCGCTTCCGCCCAGTCGCCCACGCGGGTGTCGCTCCTCGTCGACAGGTGCGGGCTGAAGTTGTCGAGCACGATGGCGATCCGGACCTCCGGTGGGTGAAGCGATCGGAGGTAGCGGCAGAAGGCGAGGAACTCGGTGCGGCCCTTCTTCGTCACGACGTGGCCGTAGAGCTTGTCGGTCGAAAGGTCATAGGCGGCGAGCAGGTGGCGCACGCCGTGTGGTCGCGTGTAAGTCGCCCGTCGTCGGCGCCGGCGAGGTGACACCTGATCGCCCCGGCCCGAGGAGACCTCGGCCCATTGCCGGCCGGGATGGGGCTGCAGGTTGAGCGGGCCGAACTGTCGAAGCAGATAACGACGGACGGGTCACCGTCTTCGGGCTGAGACGTGCCGTCTGAGATGGCATACAGCTCGAGAATGCGGTTCTTCTTCTCCTCGAAGTCCGGGTCGTTCGACGCCTTCCAGGTCTTGATCACTTGAAAGGAGACACCCTCCTCGCGGAGAAGCGCCCGGAGTCCCTCGTGGCTGATGTCGTCGACCACCCCCTCGGCGACGAGGAACTCTGCGAGCTTCGAGAGCGACCACGTCGAGAACGGGAGTTGGTGATCCTGCGGACGGGAGAGGGCGATCTTCTTGATGGTCTGGCGCTCGGGCAGGGTGAACTTCGGCGGACGGCCGCCGGAGTAGCGAGGCGCGAGCGAGTCGAAGCCGTCAGCGTTGAAGTTGTGGATCACCTCGCGCACGCGGTCTTCGGACGTGAAGGCGACCTTCGCGATCGCCGGCACGTCCATCGCCTGGGCGGACCAGAGCACGATCTGGGCCCGGCGCCACCTCACCACCGAGCCGGATCCTCGTCGGACGATCGAAAGGAGCTTGCGTCCTTCGTCGGGCCCAAGCTCGCGGATACGCACGCGTTCAGCCATGCACAGAGTCTGCGTGACTGCATCAGCGAAGGTGGACGCGCCCCCTCAACGTTGGCGGTCACGGCACTAGCGACGGCGAAAGCGCATGCGCATGCTGGTCGCTCCGCGGTTTCCCCAGGCGTGGTAGGGGATCGTGGCCACGTGCACGGGCTCGAAGACCGGCGAGGAGCCGAGCGGCCCGTGCAATCCACTGCCGGACGGAACGACCACGAGAGCGAAGGCCGAATCGAGTGGCTGGATCGGATCGACGGTGAGCAAGCGCAAGTCGATGCCGGGCGCGTCGATGCCTTCCACGCAGTGGAGGCGGGGGCCGCAGCGCAGGAAGACGGTGCCGGCGGCACCCTCCACGCGGGGATCGGTCTCCCACCACGCCGGCTCGAAGCTCAGGTCGAGGCTCTCGCCGTCGCCGACAACGACGTGAACAGCGTCGGCGTCGCCGGCGGGTGTACCGCCTGAAGGCGACCTCGTCGCCCAGCGCGGCCGGCGCACCCGCACCGCACGCCCCAGCGGCCCGCTCAGCACGCGTATCTTCACGGCGCCGCTGTCAGGGTACGACGACGAGACCTCCACGTCCCATCCGCCGCCCGTGAGGCGAGCCGCCACCGGCAGGTGGATCAGCAGGTCACCAGTGGACGAGACCTCGGCCACGTAGCGATCGACGGTGGCGAACAAGCGAGCAAGGTTGGGTGGACAGCACGTCACGTCGAACCATCCGTGACGGCGCGGGGGGAACCAGTCGAGCAGCATCAGCTGACCGAAGTCGAACGCCTCCAACCATGGGTTCGTCTCGATGGCGTCGGGTCCGACGGCCTGCGGCTGGGAGTAGAACCAGGTGTCGCCGCCTGCCCCGACGCCGCAGGGCACGGCGTTGTAGAGGAGGGTTTCGATCTGTTCGAGGGAGCGGGTGTCGGCCGTGAGGCGCCAGATGCGGTCACTGAACTGCGTGGCGGCCACGGCTGCACAGCTCTCGGCGTAGGCCATGGCTTCGGGCAGCTCGTAGGGCTGTCCGACGGCCTCGCCGAGCCACCGTCCACCGACTGCCCCCGTCGGGTAGGAGCGCTGCATCACCATCGTGTCGAAGAGGCGGGCGGCCGAATCGACCCACTCGTGGTCTCCGGTGGCGAGGGCGACCTCGGCGATGGCGGAGGCGAGATAGAGGGCGCGCACGGCGTGCCCGGAGAGGTCGACCGTGTCGATCGACAAACCCGCCCCGTGCAGCTGAGCCAGCACCGCCCAACGGGCGAAGTCGAGATAGCGTCGCTCGCCCGTCCGGGCGCCGAGGCGTGCCATGGCGAGCTCGATCTCGGGATGGTTGTCGACGCGGTGGTCGAGCCCGGTGCCCGGACCGAACGTGGCGCACAGGTGCTCGGCGAGCCGTACGGCCGCCTCCAGCATGACGCTCGAGCCCGAGGCGCCCTCGTGTGCGAGAGCGGCTTCGAGGAAGTGGCCGGCGCAGTACATCTCATGGCTGACGGCGAGGTCGCCCCAGCGCGGCTGCTGTCCGACCGCCGTGCGGGTGCCATAGAACGAGTGCAGGTAGCCGTCAGGGTGCTGGGCCGCCACGACGTCGTCCACCACGGGGTCCAGCAGGTCGAAGCGTCCGGCGCAAGCGGCCGCCTCCATCCATTTGTAGAGGTCGGAGTCGGTGAACCAGAGACCGGCGTGGCTCGCCCGCGCACGGCCGGTGAGCCGGCGGAAGTTGTCGACGACACCGTGTGACTCGAGCCGATCGAGCAGCACGGCGAGGGTGTGCTCGGCGTGCTGCACCTGCCTCGGTGCCCAGAAGTCGTCGCGCAGCTCGGCTCTGACGGTTTCAGCCGGGCCGCTCGCTGGCGGCCTCATCGCAACCCCCACTGGAGGGTCCACCGCGGCGACACCGCCGCCACGTCCGCTCTCCCAACTCTGGTCCGCATCTGGGCTGTCCGTTCTCCTCGTGCACTTCGTTCGCTGCAGGCGTGCGCCGCACGGAGCGCTGTGAGCTGCTCGGGCGATGTTTCCATACCGAGGAGGCGGCAAGCGCCGGTCCGGCGAAGCCAGCGGCAAGCGCCTGGCCGGTGGCACACCTCGTCGGAACGAGGAGAAAGCCGCTTGTAGTCCGTCCCTCGCCGTCGTACAATAACTTCCTCAAGTTGAGGAAGTAGCTCGACCGGATGCATTCGTGACTGCTGCCGATCGGAGGGTCCGTGAGCGAGGCCATCACGGGGGCCACGGCGTGACGACGACACCTGGTCGCCGGGGCGGGCAGAGCCTGTCCTGGGAGATCCGGGCGGACCGCGATCCCCTCCCTCAACAGCTCGTCCGGCGAGCCAACGAGCGACGGGTGTTTCATCTCCTCCGGCAGCGGGGACCCATCTCGCGCGCAGATCTCGTGCGCGCCACGGGGCTCAGCGGCCAATCGGTCGGCATCATCGTCCGTCACTTGCTCGAGCAGGGGCTCGTGGAGGAAACCGGGGCGGAGCCGCAGGCCCAGCTCGGGCGGTATCCCATCGGGGTGCGCATCCACGCCCGGGGCGCCCTGGCGTTCGGGTGCAACGTCGAGCGCGACCAGATCGCCGGCGCCTGGATCGACTTGAGCGGCTCGGCCGTCGTGACCGAGACCGTGGCCTATCCGCAGGGAGAAGCACCGGATCGCACAATTCGGCGCGTCGAGGAGCTCTTCTCGAGGCTCGCGGCCGATATCGGACTCGCTGCCTGCGACAACTGGCTCCCGGCAATCGGACTCGGCCTTCCGGGACCGATCGACCCGGAGACGGCCGTCCTCGTCAACCCGCCCAACTTTCCCCGTTGGGAGGGCGTCGATCCGCGCACACTCTTCTCCCCGAAATGGAGCCTGCCGGTCTTCTGCGAGAACTCGGCGACGGCGGCGGCCCTCGGCGAAGCCTGGCAGTCGAGGACGGACACGAGCAACTTCCTCTACTGCCACTGGGGCGTCGGGATCGGCGGCGGTCTCGTCATCGACCTCGACACCTATCGGGGCACGACCGGCAACGCCGTCGAGCTCGGCCACGTCCCGGTCGTGCCGGACGGGGCGCCCTGCGGCTGCGGCGGACGCGGGTGCCTCGAGGCAGAGGCATCGGTGGCTGCCATCTGCCGGCAAGCTGCCGAGGCCGGCATCCATGCCGAATTCGGCGAGCTCGTGGCGAGGGCACCCCGCGATGCAGGCGTTGCGCAGCTGCTGAGTCGAGCCGGGCAGCTGCTCGCCCAAGCGCTCGTGGGGGCGGTGAACCTCTTCGACGTCGACATGGTCGTATTGGGTGGCCACCACCTCCTGCAAGCTGCCGAGTGGCTGATGCCGCCCGTGGTCGCCGCCGTTCCGAATCTGGCGATCCGGCGCGGCGTCCGGCCCGTCACGGTGCGCATCTCGGCGCTCGGTGAAGCGGCGGGGGCAATCGGCGCCGCCAGCGTCGTGTTCGACAAGCTGTTGCCCTCGAGTGCCGAGCTCGTGCCCGCCGCGAGGATGCAGGGATCGGAGCGCCATGCGCGAGCAACCTGACCCTTCGGCGGCCGCCGCCATCTGGTCGGAGCTCTACGAGAGCTACCCGGCTCTGGGCCCCTGCGCGCCGGCCATCGGGCAAGCCTGGGAGCTGTTGCGGGCGGTCCTGCACGACGGCCACTCCGTCCTGGTGTGCGGCAACGGGGGGAGCGCCGCCGACAGCGAGCACATCGCGGCCGAGCTGGCCAAGCCGTGTGCGCGGCGGCGCCCCCTCCCGACGCCGCTGACCGAGGCCCTCCGCCAGGCAGGCGACGACGGCTATCTCGCCGAGGGCCTGCAAGGCGGCTGGCCGGTGATGCCGCTCACGAGCCAGGCCGCCCTCCTGACGGCGATCGCCAACGACCAGGGCGCCGACTTCGTGTTCGCTCAGCAGGTCATCGCCTACGGCCGGCCGGGCGACCTGCTCTGGGCGCTCACGACTTCGGGATCCTCGACGAACGTCGTCCTTGCACTGCGCACGGCGCGCGCTCGCGGCATGCACACGATGGCTTTCACCGGGCCGCAGGGCCGGCTCGTGTCCGGCCTGTGCGACGCCCTCGTCGAGTTGCCGGGGGCGACGACGTCCAGCATCCAGCAGTCCCACCTGCCCGTCTACCACGCGTTCTGCCTGGCCATCGAGGCGGAGAGCTACGCGCCATGAGCCGCGTCTGGGGCGCTGTGGCGATCGGCGGCACGAAGTGCTCCGTGTCTGTCGCCTGCCCGACCGGCGACACGTTCTCCTTCATCGAGCGGCGGACCTTCCCGACCGACGCCTCGCCCGAGCGCACGCTGGGCGCGCTCGTCCGCCACTTGGGCGCTGCGCTGGCTGCCACCGGCGCGCCCCCGCTGGCCGGCATCGGAATCGTGTGCGGCGGGCCGCTCGACGAATCCAAGGGCCTCGTGCTTGGCCCGCCGAACTTGCCCGGCTGGGAGGCCGTCGAAGTGGTGCGGCCCTTCGAGGATCACTTCGGCGAACGCGCCTGCCTGCAGAACGACGCCAACGCCGGCGTACTGGCGGAGTGGACCTGGGGAGCGGCCAGAGGCTGCGACAACGTCGTCTTTCTCACCTGCGGTACCGGCCTCGGTGCCGGGCTCATCCTGAACGGGCGGCTCTTTCGCGGGTCGACGGGTCTGGCCGGCGAGGTCGGGCACTGGCGCCTTGCCACGACTGGCCCGGTCGGTTACGGAAAAGCCGGTTCCTTCGAGGGGTTCTGCGCCGGCTCCGGCATTGCCCGCGCCGCACAGGAGCTGGCGCTGCAGTACCTCCAGCAGGGCAGCCCGACGGCCCTGTCGCCCGGATGGCGTGACCTCGAGGGCCTGTCGGCGAAACGGGCGGCCGAGGCCGCCGAGAGCGGCGACCCAGTGGCGACTCGTCTGTGGGCCGAGGTCGGCCGCCGCCTCGGATCCGGCATCGCCCTTCTCGTCGACCTGCTGAACCCGGACGTCATCGTGCTCGGAGGCATCTACGTCCGCCAGCGCGACCGTCTGCAGGCGAGCCTGCTCGAGGAGCTCGAGCGGGAGGCTTTACCTCAGTCGGTCATGGCCTGCCGAGTCGTCCCCTCGGCCCTCGGCGAGCACATCGGCGATTGGTCGGGACTCGCCGCCGCCCTCTTGGGAGACGAGACGACGCCGGCCGGTCGTCGTGTCAGCGGGGCGACCCGAAGCCCCACCAGCGTGCCCGAGGAGCCGTCGCCGGCACCGGGCCCGCTCGCCCCGCACGCCGCTGCCGTGCCGCATATCGAAGAAACGCCGACGAAGATGGAGGAAAGGCAATGACCAAGTTGCGACGCGTGCTGCTCTTGAGCGGCGCGCTGACGCTGGCCGGTGCGTGGATCGCCGGCTGCAGCAGCAATAGCACTAGCACGACCACGAGCAGCCCCTCCGGCCCCGGATCCACGAACGGTCCGCCGCAGACCCTCACCGTTGCGTACTGGGCGAACTTCGACACGCCCGGCACGAACGCCACTCCTGATCTCATCAAGGCCGCCGCTTCGGAGCTGGCAAAGGCTCACCCCGGCGACAAGGTCGTGCTCGATCCGATCACGACCGACTCCGAGTCCACGTACTACGCGAAGATCGACTTGGCCGAGAGGAGCCGCTCGACGGCACCCGACGTCGTGATGGAGGACTCCTTCCTCATCGGCTCGGACGCCAGCGCCGGCTACATCCGGCCGCTGCCGCAGCTGAAGACGTGGCCGGGGTGGTCCGAGTTCCCGGCGGCGATGCAGAACATCGTCACCTACGACGGCCAGATCTACGGCGTCATGAACAGCACCGACGTCCAGTTGATCTACTACGACGCCAATCTGTTCCGGCAGGCCGGCATCGCCGTGCCGTGGCAGCCTCACAACTTCAACGACATCGTGGCGGCCGCCCAAGCCTTGAAGGCGCACGACGCCGGCATCACACCGGCGTGGCTCTACGCGGGGCTCCCCCTCGGCGAAGCGTCTTCGTTCCGCGGCTTCGAGGTCTTCCTTGACGGCACGAATGACCGCATCTACGACAACAGCACGAAGAAGTGGGAGGTGTCCGGACCTGGATTCACCGCCACGTGGAATTTTCTCGCCGCCATGCGGCCCTACGTCGAGCCCGAGTCCGACTGGTCGAACCCGAACGCCAGCGCAACGGTGAACATCACCCTCATGCCCGAGCAGAAGGTCGGGATGGTGGTCGACGGCAGCTGGGTCTCGACGTTCTACGTCAAGGGCGGCCCCAAGCCGATCCCGAACTTCCTGTCCACCTACCTCGTCGCCAAAGTACCGACGGACAACCTCGCGGCGCCCTACACGGACCAGTCCGGCGGTTTCGCCTGGTCGGTCGGCGAGCAGTCAGCCAACCCGGCACTCGCTGTCGAGCTGATCGAGGACCTCTCGACCGCCCCGAACATTGCCGAGTTCGACGCCAAGGACGGGAACCTCCCGCCGCGCACCGACGCCCTCACCCAGCCGCAGTGGGCGCAGGAGAACAGGCTCGACCCGATCCTGACCTTCTCCTCGGAGCTGCTGGCGTTCACGAACTTCCGGCCGAACCTGCCCGCCTACCCACAGATCTCCAACGAGATCGCCACGCTCACGGGCGACATCGACACAGGATCGATGACAGCGGCTCAAGCCGAGCAGGCCTACGCCGCCAAGGTGACCCAGATCGTCGGCGCCGGCAATGTCGAGGCGATGACGAGTTGACCCCGATGGGCGGCCCGTCCGATCGCTCTCGCCGGGTCGGCCTCGGCCGACCCGGCGTCGCCGCCGTTCAGGGGCGGCCGGCCGGCGATGGCGGGCGCTGGCGCGGCGATGGGGCGCCACGGCGCCGGCGGTCGCGAGAGGCTTGGCTCCATGGCTAGCGCTGCCCACGGCATCGTCACGGAAGCAGGACGCCGCCTCCGCATCGGGAACCGCGGACGTCAGCGGCTGACCGGGGTCGGCATGGTGCTCCCCCTCGTCGTGGTCGTGCTGGCGTTCCTCGGTTGGCCGATCATCTGGACGCTGGTGTTGTCTCTCACGAACATGACGGTGACGGGTCCGACCGCCACCCACTACCAGTTCATCGGCTTCTCGAACTACGCAAAGCTCTTCTCGTCCGGCAGCGGGCTCGTCTCGTCGCTCTTCCTCACGCTCTACTACCTCGTGGCTTCGGCCTACATCGGCCAGGCGCTCTTCGGCTTCGTCCTTGCCTACCTCATGATGCGGTGCAGCCTCGGTGTCCGAAAGGTCGTCGGGTCGATCATCATCTCCTGCTGGCTCGTGCCCGAGATCATCGCCGCCTGGATGTGGTTCGCCCTCTTGAGCGACGGCGGCACGCTGCAACAGGGCCTGCACGCCGTCGGAATCCCGTATCAGACATGGCTCATCTCGCACCCGATGATCTCGGTCAGCCTCGCCAACTCGTGGCGGGGGGTGGCGTTCTCCTTCCTGCTGTTCTCCGCCGCCCTGTCGGATGTCCCGAAGGAGCTCATGGACGCCGCCGAGGTCGACGGGGCCGGCGGCTGGCGACGCCTACGCAGCATCATCATCCCCCTCCTCGCCACGACGATCCTCGTCGACTTCGTGCTGATCACCCTCGGCACCCTCAACGACTTCACGCTCATCTTCGCCATGACCGGCGGTGGGCCCGGCACCAGCTCGAGCGTGCTGTCGGTCTTCATGTACCAGCAGGCCTTCGTGACCTTCCAGCTCGCCTACGGAACCGCCATCGCCGTCGTGCTGCTCGTGATCGGCGGCCTCTTCTCGATCCTCTACATCCGAGCGCTCCGCCGCCAAGGCGCCCTCAACATGAGCCGATGATCAGCGCCCCGCCCTCCCAGCAGCGAGCGGTCTTCCGGCACCTGCCGTCGGCCGCCATGGTGCTCGTGGGCCTCCTCTTCCTCATCCCGTTCGTCTGGATGGTGATCGTGGCTTTCCAAGCTCACGGATCCTTCAACCTGCAGGGCGGCGGCAGCTTCACGCTCTCGCACTTCTCGGACGTGCTGCACGAGAGCTCGTTCGTGTCGTCGTTCGAGAATTCGCTCTACCTCGCCGTCGGCACGACGCTGTGCACGACGGTCATCGGCGTGCTCGCCGCCTATCCCCTCTCCCGCTTCCAGTCGCGCGCCCAGGAGTGGTTCGTCTACGTCCTCGTGTTCCTTACCGGCCTGCCGATCATCGCCCTCATGGTGCCCACCTACGACTTCTTCGTGACGCTGAACTTCATCAACTCGAAGTTCTGGACAGTGTGGTTCATGACGGCGACGGCGCTCCCCTTTGCCACCTGGATCGCCCGCAGCTTCATCGACGCCGTGCCTCGAGAGGTCGAGGAGGCGGCCTGGATCGACGGTACGAACCGCTGGGGGTCGCTCTGGCGCCTCGTGGTCCCCTTGATCGTGCCGGGCATCTGCGTCGTGGCGATGTACACCTTCGTGAACGCCTGGAGCGACTTCTACATCCCCTACATCCTCTTGCAGGGCGCCAACAACCCGGCCTCTGTCACGATGTACAGCTTCTTCGGCCAGTACAACATCAACTACAGCGACGTGGCAGCCTTCGCCCTGCTGTACTCGCTACCTCCCGTCGTGCTGTACCTCATCGTCACCCGTTGGGTCGGCCAGGGCTTCGCCCTCGGCGGAGCGGTGAAAGGCTGAGCGATGCCGCCAGAGACCGAAACCGGGCGTGAGGTCGTCGAAGCTTCGGCGCGCACCGTGCACCTCATCGGGAACGCCCACATGGACCCCGTTTGGATCTGGGACTGGCGTGAAGGCTTCGGCGAGGTCTGGGCGACCTTCCGGGCGGCCCTCGACCGCCTTGCCGAGCACGCCGACGTCGTTTTCACGGCGAGCTCAGCCGCCCATCACGAGTGGATCGAGCAGCACGACGAGGCCCTCTTCGAGCAGATCAGGGCGGCCGTCGCAGCCGGTCGTTGGTGCCTGGTCGGCGGCATGTGGGTGGAGCCGGACTGCAACCTCCCCTCCGGTGAGTCTTTCTGCCGCCAGCTCCTCGTCGGGCAACGCTTCTTCCAGCGAGCCTTCGGTCGCGTGGCCCGCACCGGCTACAACGTGGACTCGTTCGGCCACGCTGCCGGCCTCCCGCAGCTGCTGTCCCGCAGCGGCCTCGGCGCCTACGTCATGATGCGACCAGCGGCGCACGAGCGGGAGCTGCCGGGCCAGGCCTTCCGGTGGGGGGACGCCGACGGGAGCACGGTGCTCGCCTACCGGATTCCCTTCGACTACGCCACCGACTCGGCTGAGCAGATCCCGGAACGAGTGCAGGAGCTCGATCGGCGCGCCGAGTCGGAGAACACCCCGATGATGCTCTTCTACGGCATCGGCAACCACGGGGGCGGCCCGACACGAGCGATGCTGCAGGCGATCGACACCGTTGCAGCAGATGACGCCGGTGTCGCCTACAGCGACCCTGACCGCTATTTCGCCGAGCTCGAGAGCCGCCGCCCGGCCCTGCCCCTCGTGCACGGCGAGCTGCAGCACCACGCCGTCGGCTGCTACTCGGTGAGCGCATGGGTCAAGCGCGAGAACGACCGCTGTGAAGCGGCCCTTCTCGGCGCCGAGTCGGCCGAGGTGGTGGCAAGCCGGCTGGTAGGACGCCGCTATCGGGCGGCGGAGCTCACCGCCGCCTGGAAGGAGCTCCTCCTCTGCCAATTCCACGACACCCTCGCCGGCACGGCGAGCGAATCGGCGTACGGGACCGTGCGCGCCCGCTTCGGCTACGTCGAGACGATGGCCGACCAGGTGACGACGAACGCCGTCTATGAGATCGCCCACCGCGTGGACACGAGCCTCGGACTGGGCGGCCCGGTGCAGCGCGACTCGTCGTTCTGGACCGGGAACGAGGGCTCCGGCGTTCCCTTCCTCGCCTACAACCCACTCGGCTGGCCGGTGCGCCAGGTCATCGAGGCACCGCGGTCGTCGGCGGCTGTGCTCGACAGCGACGGGAACGAGATCGCCAGCCAGGCGGTGGCCTCCGGCGAGGTCACGCTGTTTCGCTCGCACTCGTTGTTCGTCGCCGAGCTCGGCCCGCTCGGCTACGAGATCTTCTGGCTCCGCGGGGGGACGGCGCGCCTGCCCGACGGTCCGGCGCCCGCCACGCAGCCGGTCATCGAGAGCGACGTCCTACGCGCCGTCGTCGAGGTCAGCACGGGCAGCATCTCGAGCCTGGTCGATCTGGCGAGCGGGACCGAGCTGATCGGCGACGGCGGCATCCGCCCTGTCGTTCTGGCGGACAGGAGCGACACCTGGTCGCACGGCCTCATCCGATACGAGGGCGAGCAGGTCCCCTGCGAATTCGTCGGATGGGAGACGATCGAGAGCGGGCCCCTTCGCTGGCGACTGCAGTTGCGGTTCCGATCCGACGCCTCCTTCCTCACCATGGATCTCTGTCTTGCCCGCGCCGCCTCGTTTGCCGAGATCCGCCTCCGCGCTGACTGGTCGACGCCTCACGTCGTACTCAAGCTCGTGATGCCGTGGCGACTCGGCCCGGAGGTGGTCACCGTCGCCGGCGCTGCCTACGGGCACGCTGTGCGCCGCCCCTCCGGAGCCGAGGAGCCGCTGCAGGGCTGGCTCGACTGCTACGACCCCACGACGGACCGGGGCGTCGGTTGCACGACCGATTACCTGCACGGTTATGACGCCACAGGTGCCACCACCCGGCTCACCGTGCTGCGCAACCCGCTGGCGGGAGATCACGGCGGAGGATGGGCGGCCCGCCCCGGCGACGACTACCCGTACACCGACAGCGGTCGTCACCAAGCCAGCGTGCGGATCCACCCTCACAGCGGGGACTGGCAGGCGGCCGGGCTCGTCGCCCGCGCTGTCGAGCACCTGCGTCGTCCCATCGTGGTGGCGGACACCTACCACTCCGGGGATCTGCCCGCCAAGGGAGCCTTCTTGCGAGTGGAGCCGCCCGGCGCCGCCGTCGTGCGAGCGCTGAAGCGGGCAGAGAACGACGAGGGCATCGTCGTTCGCCTCGTCGAGGCCACCGGGGCGCACGTGGCCGTGGCGCTCAGCGGTCGGCTGCTCGGACGCGCGGTGGCAGCAGAACTGGCCCCCTACGAGGTGCAGACCGTGCTCGTCCCCGACGATGCATCGGCGCCCGCCCGCGTCGTGGACATCGCCGAGCTCGAGCACTCGACGGAGGCAGGTGCTGAGTCATGGCCACGGTGAGCCTCGAGAACGTCACGAAGACCTACCCGAACGGCTTCGAGGCCGTCAGAGGTGTCGACCTCGACGTGTCGGACGGCGAATTCGTCGTCCTCGTCGGCCCGTCCGGATGCGGCAAGACAACGCTGTTGCGCATGGTGGCCGGCCTCGAGCAGATCACCTCGGGGACCTTGCGCATCGGCGAGGCCATCATGAACGAGGTCGCACCGAAGAACCGCGACCTCGCCATGGTGTTCCAGAACTACGCCCTCTACCCGAACATGACCGTGGCACAGAACATCGGCTTCCCGCTCAAGGTTCGCAAGATGCCGCGCAACGAGATCCGAGACAAGGTCGCCCAGGCGGCCGAGCTGATGGGCCTCACGAAGCTCCTCGACCAGCGCCCCGGGCGGCTCTCGGGTGGGCAGCGTCAGCGAGTCGCCATGGGTCGGGCGATCGTGCGCGAGCCGGCTGCCTTCCTCATGGACGAGCCGCTGTCCAATCTCGACGCCCGCCTGCGCGTCCAGATGCGGGCGGAGATCAACCGGCTGCAGCGGCGCCTCGGTGTGGCGACGCTCTATGTCACCCACGACCAGACCGAAGCCATGACAATGGGCGACCGTGTCGCCGTGCTCGCCGAAGGCAAGGTGCGGCAGTGCGACGTCCCCCAGCGCATTTACGACCACCCGACCGACCTGTTCGTGGGCGGCTTCATCGGCTCGCCGGCGATGAACCTCTACGAGGCTCGCCTGGGCGCCGACGCCCGTTCACTGCAGCTCGGATCGCAGCGGCTCGAGCTTCCCGACTCCCTGCTCGCGCGACGACCGGAGCTGGCGAGCTACCGGGACTCGCCCGTTGTGGTCGGCTTCCGCCCCGAACACCTCCGGATCTCCGCCGAGAGCGGGCGACCGGGCTTCGTCGGAGACGTCGATCTCGTCGAACCGCTCGGTTCCGAGCTCCTCGTTCACTTCGCCATCGACGCGACGCCCGTTCGCACCCATGAGTCCGAGCCGGCCGAGAGCGTGTCCCTTGGGGGCACGGCCGGAGACGGCATCGCCAGCGTGGACGCCGCGGCGGCCGTGAAGCCAGGAGGGCGCCTCCGCCTCGAGATCGATGCCGATCGCATCCACTTCTTCGACCCCACGAGCGAGCAGTCGATCTCGCAATAGGCCGCCGGCGCCCGTGGAATAGCCCCACGCAGCCAATTCGCGCATTTCGGCGGGACTCTTAGCCGAACTCTGGAGTCGTTCGGCCCTAGTTACCGCGGCGTCAGACCGCTTGAGTGGAGATGCGAGAGCCGATCGGGAGCCACCACGTGTGGGTGCCGCCGTGTCGTCTTTCGCTCTCGAAGCCGACAAGAAAAGGGGTCGTCACGATGACCTTCTCGAGACGCGCCTTCCTCGGAGGGAGCGCGGCAACCGTAGGTGGGGTCGTTCTGGCCGACCATCTGCGCTTCTTCCAGCCACTCCTCGGGCAGGACGCCGAGGCTTCCGAGCCGGTCGTCAACGGCAACGCCACGGTGTACCGCACCGGGCACTCGAACAACTGCGACGGCGCCTGCGGTCACCTCATCCACGTCGTCGACGGGCGCGTGACCGAGATCGGACCGGCCAGCTGGGGAACCACGACCGTCTCGGGCGCCCCTGCTCCCACGTTCCACCCGCGTATCTGCCTGCGGGGCCTCTCGCAGATCTCGAACACCTACAGCCCCGACCGCATCAAGTACCCCTACATGGCGGTGGGCGGGCGCGGCTCGGGCCGCTGGAAGCGCATCAGCTGGGCCGAGGCGACCTCCATGATCGCCGAGAAATTCCAGGCGGCACAAGAGAAGTACGGCAAGAAGTCCGTCTGGATCGCCCCCTACACCGGCTCGCTCGCCCTCATCGAGGGCGTCGTAGGCGCCGGCTTCCGTCTCGCCAGTGTCATCGGCGCCTCGGCCGGCGACTCCGAGGGTGACAACGAGGGAGACTCCGCCACTCCGGCCGGCTGGAACTACGTGCTGGTGGATCCGGCGAACCCGGCCAACGGCGGGGGTTTCTTCACCGGGCACGAGTCCGTCGACTTCCTCTCGGCCAAGGGGATCGTCTTCTGGGCGAACAACGTCGCCGAGACGTCCATCCCCGACTGGCGCGTGATGTGCGACGCCCGCGACGCCAACGGGACCCAGCTCATCTCCGTCGACCCCCGCTTCACCGTCACGTCCGCCGCCTGCGACGACTGGCTGCCGATCCGGCCGGGAGCCGACACCGCCCTTATCGACGGGATCATCAACTACGTGCTGTCGCACGGGCTCTACGACGCCGACTACATCCGCAGCTACACCGTCGGCCCCTACCTCGTGGACCCGAGCACGAAGAAGTGGCTGCGGGCCAAGGACGTCATCGCAGGCGCCAAGGACGACGACTACGTCGTCTTCGACGAGGCGGACGGCACGTTGAAGGCTGCGAGCGACAAGTCCGTCAAACTCCCCGCCCTCTTCGGGACGCACGCCGCCGGCCAGCAGCAGGCATCGACGGCCCTGCAGGCACTCGCCGACATGGCCTCCAAGTACACGCCGGAGTACACCTCGGCGCTCACGGACCTCCCGGCGGCGCAGATCGTCTCCCTCGCCCAGACATGGGGCACCTTGAAGCCCTTCGCCGTGCGCGTGGGCTTCGGCCTATCCCACTGGTACCACGGCGATCTCCACATGCAGGCCTTGCTCACGCTGCAAGCCATCACGGGCAACCTCGGTGTCCACGGCGGCGGCGTCACGACGTTCGCCGGCGGCCTGACGACGACGGCCTTCGACCTCTTCAACTGGTGGAACCCGACCGGCACTCCCTACCCGGTGCTCGAGCCGATGAACTTCTGCGACGCCGTGCTGAAGGACGATCCCTATCCGGTGCGGGCCGCCTGGTTCATGATCGACAACTTCGCCCAGCAGATGTCCGACCGCAACCAGGTCGTGAAGGCCATGATGGCACTCGACTTCTGCGTCGTGTCCGACTACGTGCTCTCGGCGACGGCCGACATCGCCGACCTCGTCCTGCCGGCCTGCACGTACCTCGAGAAGACCGACCTGTTGTCGTCGAACAACTTCTACCTCCAGTACATGCCGAAGATCATCGACCCGCTCTTCGAGTCGAAGTCTGACCTCGACGCCATCGCCCTGGTGGCCGACAAGATGGGGGTCGGCAAGTACTTCGACCAGCCGCCCGACGAGTACCTGCGCCAGATCATGCACATCGGACAGTCGAACGCCGACCCGACGGTGAAGGGCCTGACCTGGGAGCAGCTCACGACCGAGGCAGTGCACCTCAACACCGACCCGATGCCGTACGTGCCGTTCTACAACAAGCAATTCCCGACCAAGAGCGGCAAGATCGAGTTCTACGTCGAGATGCTGGTGCCCTTCGGCCAGGAGCTCTGCGAACACCAGGAACCCATCGAGGCGTCCCCCACCAACGCCCTGTATGACAAGTACCCGCTCGTCTTCCTCTCCACCCATACGAAGTTCCGCACACACTCTCAATACGTCAACCTGCCGTGGCTGAAGGAGCTCAACAACGGCGGTCAGGGGTTCCTCGAGATCAACCCGGTCGATGCCGCCTCCCGTGGGATCGCCGACGAGATGGTCGTGCGGATCTTCAACGACCGTGGCGAGATGAAGGTGCGCGCTCGCCTCACGGAGTCCGTCAAACCCGGCGTCGTCAACTGCTACCAGGGCGGTTGGGACACGATCCAGGTCAAGCACTACATCGAGGGCCACCCGAACAACCTCACGCACCAGATCGCCAAGCCGGCGCAGGCCCTCATCCCGAATTTCCCCTCGAATGCGGCGTACTACGACTGCCTCGTTCAGGTCGAGCCGGTAGGAAGGTGACAGTCATGGCCTCTGGGAGCAAAGCCGGAACGCCGCACCACGTCATGGTGATCGACACGAACCGTTGCGTCGGTTGCTGGACATGTGCAGTTGCCTGCAAGCAGATCAACAACGAGCCGCTCGGCTACTGGTGGAACCGCGTGTTGACGACAGCACCCAACCAGTCGACGACCGCCAAGGCGCCCGCCAGCGACAACATCGACGTGCCGTACGGCGTCTTCCCGAACCTCGAGCTCGCCTACCTGCCCGTCGCCTGCCAGCACTGCAACGACGCACCGTGCGTGAAGGTCTGTCCCGTGCAGGCGACGTTCCGGCGGGACGACGGCACGGTGCTCGTCGACTACGAGCGCTGCATCGGCTGTCGCTACTGCATGGCGGCTTGCCCCTACGGCGTGCGAATCTTCAACTGGGGCGACGCCGAGTATGCGCCTGGCGGCATCGTCGGCTACGGCGAGGAGTACCGCTACGACGGCCGCCTCGTGTTCACGCCGGAGCGACCGAAGGGCGTCGTCGAGAAGTGCACCTTCTGCGTCGAGCTCATCGACGTCGGCGAGGATCCCTACTGCGTGCAGGCCTGCCCCATCGGCGCCCGCATCTTCGGGGACCTCAATGACGCCGACAGCACGGTCAGCCAGCTCGTGAACGAGGGCGGGGCCGTTCAGCTCCACCCCGAGCTCGGCACGGATCCGAACGTCTACTACGTGCCCGTGCGCCAGCGCGTGGCGCGAGAGAGCTGAGGGGGTTAGGTCATGGCCACCAGCACGGCTTCGCTTCCGATCTCGGCGCCACGTGAGCGCAGCTCGCAGTTTGGGCTCCGCCTCTGGTACGGGGTCCTCGTCCTCGTGGGCGCCTTCGGCGTCGCCGCCTGGATCTACGAGCTCGAGCACGGCCTCGCCGCCACCGGCATGCGCGACGTCGTCTCCTGGGGGATGTACATCTTCACGTTCGCCTTCTTCATCGGCCTTTCGGCAGGCGGCCTCATCATGGCCTCGAGTGCCGAGGTGTTCGGGATCAAGGCCTTGAAGCCCCTTTCGAGGCTGGGTGTTCTCTCGGCTGCCGCCTGCGTGACGGTGGCCGCCCTCATGATCATCCCGGACCTCGGGCGCCCCGATCGCATCCTCAACATCTTCATCCATCCCAACTGGACCTCCCCACTCATCTGGGACATCCTCATCATCTCGGTGTACTTCGTCTTCTCGGTCGTCGACTTCGCCGTGCTGCAACGGCACGAGTCGGAGCCCACGACGCTGCGCCGGACCGTTCGGGTGCTCGCCTACGTGGGACTCCCGACGGCGGTGTTGTTGCACTCGGTGACGGCCTGGATCTTCGGGCTGCAGATCGCCCGCACCTGGTGGAACACCTCGCTGATGGCGCCTCTCTTCGTCGTGTCCGCCATCCTGTCCGGCACCGCCCTCGTGACGCTGCTCGCCCTGGCCGCTGAGCGCTGGGGTGGCCTCAACCTGCCGGACGACACAAGGCGGTGGCTGCGTGGCTTCATCACCGTCGCCCTCATCGTCGACTTGTTCTTCGTCGGCTGCGACTACATCACCGTGCTCTGGGGCAACGTGCCGGCCGACCGCTCGGCCCTCAACCTCGTGCTCCCAGGCGGATCCTGGTCATGGATCTTCTGGACGGAATGGATCGTGGGAGGCGTCATCCCGCTGTCGTTGCTGCTCGTCCCACGGCTCCGCAAGGTGCAGGGCTCCCTCGGACTGGCCGCCAGCCTCGCTATCGTCGGCGTCCTTGCGTTCCGCATCGAGCTCGTCGTGATCGGGTTCATCAACCCGCTCACCCAGTTCCCGCCCGGTAACGCCATCGGCACCTACAACCCGACAACGACGTCGTTCCAGCTGATCGGTCGCTACTCGCCGACGTGGGTCGAGTACGGCATCGTGCTCGGCCTCGTCGCCCTCTTCGCCGCCATCATGACGGTCGGCTACCACCGTTTGATCGGCCCGTCCGCCGCGAAGCCCAAGGCGGTCGTGCGGCCCCTGCCTGCAGCACCCGGGCCGGAGGTACCAGCCGGCACGGACGCCTCGACTCCGGGTGGGCCGGGCACCGTGAGGAATGCCTGATGGCTCTCGACTCCCCCGTGATGAACGGCGGCCGCCCCATCGCGGGGGCCGGATCCCCAGCCCGAGGTGAGGGCGAGGTTCCGGAGGCCGGCAGCACCGTGATCGTCGCCCTCGATCTCATGGCGCACTGGTGGAGCCGCCCGATCGCCGGCGAGGTGGCCACGTGGCTACAGGCGGCCGAGATCGAATCGGACATACGCGATCGCATCTCCCCTGCGACCGGCGGCGGGGTCGGCCGGCTGCCCGTCAGCCGAGGCGAGGCGCCTGCCCTCCTCGAGGAGTACGAACGCCTCTTCGTCGGCCCGGGGCACGTCTCCTGCCCGCCCTACGAGTCGTTTTGGAGAGAGGACGTGCCGGTCGATATCCGGCGCAGCCTGATGGGGCCTTGCACGGCCGATCTCCGTCGCCTCTACGGCGAGCTCGAGATCGAGCTGGCGCCCGCCAGCGGCGAGCTGCCCGATCACGTCGCCGTCGAGCTCGAGGCCTTGGCCTACGCCCTCTCGTTCGAAGAAACCCTGCCCGTCGCTCATGCGCTTTTCCTCGAGCACCTGAGGCAGTGGCTGCCCCGGCTCTGCCGAGCCGTCGCGCACGAGGCGCAGCATTCCTTCTACCGAGAGCTCAGCGGCCTCAGCCTGCAGTGGCTCTCCTACATCCAGGACTACTTCGCCTCCCTCGGCGAGGCGCAGCCCGGGACGCCGTAGCGGTGGCGGTGTCGCCGCTGCCAGGGCCCGCCGGCGACACGGTGGTTCTTCTCTGTTCAGATCTCTGCGAGCTCGAGCCCTGCCCGGTCTCGGCAGGCGCCATCGCCACGGGACTGTCCTCCCGCGGTCATGGCGACGTCCGGCTCTTCGTGGTGGAGAACCTCTGCTCGGAACCCGCTCGCCTGGCCCTGGCGCTGCGAGGTCTCGGCGGTCGCCGCGTCGCCGTCGGCTGCCGCCAGCTCGGGACGCGCCGTGGCGAGATCATCGCCCATCTGCGCCGTGCCGGCCTTCATCCCGCAGGCGTCCAGCTCGTCGACCTGATGCCGGCCGCCACGTCGCAGGCGGCCGTCGTCACCGAGCAGTCGATCGCTCACATGGACGCCGCCCTGGCCCGCCTCGCCGCCGCCGACCTCGAGGAGCCCGTGCGCGAACGCCTGGCGCCCCGATCGGTGGACGTCTCGCGCCGCAGCCTCTTTCGCCCCGGCGAGATGGCGCGGCGTCCCGTCGCCGCCGTGCGAGCGACTCGCTGCCCGAGTGACAGCCGCTGCACTGCCTGCCTGACGGCCTGTCCACATGGTGCCCTCCACCTCGTCGAGGGTGGCCTTTCCGTCGATCCCTCCGCCTGCACGGGGTGCGGTGCGTGCCTGAGCGCCTGCCCGTCGGGCGCCATCTCGCTCAACGGCACGTCGATCGGCCAGCTCGAGGCCGCCGCGAGCGCCCTCGCCACGGCGGCTCTGCGGTTGGGAACACGGGTGGTGGACGGCGTCGCCATCGTGTGCAGGGAAGCGACGGCCGACGTGGCTCCCGGCGGGAGGTGGCTGCCGCTCGAGGTGCCGTCCCTCGAGATGGTGTCGGCCGGGTGGGCTCTGCAGCTACTGAGCGCCGGCGTTGCCGTCACCCACGTCGGCTGCGGCGAGGAGGCGTGCGCCCGGCGGCAGGACGAGTTGACGGATCTGTGCACCCGCCTCATCGAAGCGGCCGCCCCGCAGCTGGGCGGACTCGTGGCAGGTCCGGTCGGCGACGGTGTGCCGGCGATCGATGCTCCCTGGCGGCCGCCGGCCGACCGTGCCATCGCGGTCGTGTTGCGGGAACCGGCAGCAAGCGTGCAGGCCCTCTCGGCGATCATCTCGTCGGCTCCGGCGCTCGGCACAGGACGGCCCTGGAGCGTCGGCTCGCCGGCGTCGCCCCTCGGCGAGATCGCCATCGAGGCTGCCGGCTGCTCTGCGTGCGGGTGCTGTGTCCTCGCCTGCCCGACGGGCGCCCTGCAGGCAACCCAATCGGAGGCGGCCGCCTACGTGCTCTCCTTCGACGCCGCAGACTGCTCGGCCTGTGACGCCTGCGTCGCATCGTGCCCGGAGGGCGTCGTGACGCTGCGGCGACTCGTCGCCTCCGACAACCTGACCCCTCATCGCCGTCCTATTGCCCAGATGTTGGATGGAGGCCACCGTTGCGCCTCCTGTGGCGGGCCGCTCGCCGCTGGGCTCGCAGGTGACGTCGTCGCCCAGCGCATTGCCGCATCGCACCCGGAGATCGCCGCCCGACTGCTCGCCGAGAACCGCTGCAGCGACTGCCTCCTGTCGGCAAGGTCTTGACCGTCGCCGCGATTCGGGAGACGCTTGCCAGGAGGGGCCGACCCCGACCCGTGGGGAGGACGTCGTGGACACCACTGAGCTCGAAGCTGCTTACCACGCCTTGTTGGAAGCGGCCGCCGCCCCCCGGCGCAGCGCCGCCTCGGAGAAGGAATGGGACGCAGACCGCGTGCTCGCCCATGTCGCCGCCAGCAGCCGGATGCTCGCCGCCGCCAGCGCCGAGCTGTTGTCGGGGCGAATCCCGGTCGTCGACAACCGGCCTACCCAGTCGCGCCCCTACCTCGACGCCATCGTCAACAGCGCCGCCGGCAGGGCCGAGCTCCTCGCCACGGTGGAGCGCTGCGGACGCGAGCTCCTCACGCTGGCAGCTCAGCTCTCAGCCGACCAGGCCGCCACGACGACACCCACGATCATCGAGGACGGCGGCCGCATCCGCATCCAGCGTCCCGTGGCCTTCTCGAGTCTTCTCGCCCCGGACCACGTACGCGAGCACGTCGATCAGTTACGAGCGTTGACGTGACGTCTGAGGTCCCCTTTAGCATGACGCCCGAGCAGTCCGACCGAGAGAAGAGGAAGTTCAGTGACCGGCGATTACCTACCTGACGTTTACCTTCGCCTGCGGTCGCGCCTGCCGGCCGTCGCCGACGCTCTCGATGCTCTCGGGGAGGCCACCGAGCAGGCGGGACCGCTCGACGAGCGCACTCAGCGTCTCGTGAAGCTCGGCATCGCCGTCGGGGCCATGGCGGAGGGCGCCGTTCGATCGAACACCCGTCGGGCCCTCGCCGCTGGCGCCACCCCGGAGGAGATCCTGCACGTCGTCGCTCTGGCGATCACAACGCGGGGGTTTCCGGCTGCGGTCGCTGCCTTCTCATGGACCGATGAGGTGCTCTCGTCCGAGCCCTGATTTGGGCGCCGGCGCCGCCTCGTTCCTCAGCACCTCGCCGTTGCGAGCAAGTCCTGTGCTCCGTGTCGACGATCGACGGTCGTGACACGGACTTCGGAGAAGCCGGCCGCCGCGAGAACCGAAGACAGCTCGGGGCTCGTCCAGCAGGCGAAGTAACGCCCGGGGAAGTCGTCATCAGGAAGCTCGTAACCCTCGTAGCTCCCCGCTATGAGGGTGACCATCAACCAGCCGCCGGCGCGCAGGACTCTCTTTGCCTCCCCGAGAGCGCCCGGGAGCCTCGCCTTCGGAAGATGCAGATACGAATGCCGGGCAAAGGCGCCGGCGACAGTTCCGTCAGCCAGCGGGAGCGCCTCCAGGTCACCCTGCAGGAGCGGGCAGCCGCGAGGTCGCGCCAGGGTCAGCATCGCCGCCGTGGCGTCGACGCCGAGAACGGGCCCGTCGAGCTCACCGAGATAGCGACCGGCACCGCACCCCAGATCTGCCACCAACCCAGCTCCGACGCGCTGGCGGAACTGCCTGCCGAGCCCGTCAGTCGTGTCCCCTCTTCGCTCTTTCCACGTGACAGCGACGCGCTCGTACACGGCGACAGTCGCAGCGTCCATGGGCGCGAGTATTCACCAAAGGACGGCTTCGCAGCAGACAGCCACGCATGTATCGAAGCCTGCTTCCACGAACCCATCCGCCTCCGCCATGACCGAAAGGGGGCTCGGTACGAGGAGGCTGGCCCGCTCGCGTAAGCTGACGTGGTGACGACGATCTGGGCTTCGGACTTTGGCGCGGTCGAAATGATCTCGGCCGTCTTCACATCGCCGTCGTGTCGCTGCATACCTCATCCACGACCGCCCCGGACCTGCCCGTTGCCGGCGGCGCGCCGCGACAACGAGAGTCTCGCATGCGGCAATTAGGCATCGTGTGATGACGGTCACGACGGAGGTGAATCCGGAGCCGACGATGATGCCGGCAGCCTTTCTCGGCCATGGCAACCCGATGAACGCCCTTGAGAACAACCGTTACACGCACGCATGGTCTGCCTTTGGTGCCTCGGCACCGCGACCGCGCGCCATCCTCGCCATTTCGGCGCACTGGTTCATCCACGCCACCGCCGTGACCGCCATGGCGCGGCCCCGCGTCATCCACGACTTCTATGGCTTCCCTCCGGAGCTGTTTGCATTCGATTATCCGGTGGCCGGCGCTCCCGACATTGCAGCCAAAGTCGTCGAGATCGTCAAGCCTCACTGGGTCGGTCTCGACGAGGACAGCTGGGGCATCGATCACGGCACCTGGTCGGTTCTCGCCCACGCCTTCCCGGAAGCCGACATTCCCGTCGTGCAGCTGTCGATCAATGCTCTGCAGCCGATCGAGTACCACTTCGAAATCGGACAGCGCCTTGCCCCACTGCGCGAGGACGGCGTGCTCATCATCGGCAGTGGCAACGTCGTCCACAATCTGCAACGGATGGATCGGGGCATCCCCGATGCGGGCTTCGATTGGGCGCAACGATTCGACGACGAAGCCCGCTGCATCATGAACGAAGCACCTGGTGACATCGCTCGGCTGGCCGAGCATCCCGACGCCGGCCTGGCTGTGCCGACGCCCGACCACTTCCTGCCTCTCGCCTACATAGCTGGCTTGGCAGCAGCGGCGGGCGACACCTCAGACGTGCTCGTAGACGGCTATGCCTTTGGCTCCCTTTCGATGACGGCATACACCGTCGGTTCGAGGTGGCGGGCGATGGATGAGGCAGTGGCTGACAGCACAGAAGTCGGCTTCACAGCGCCGGCCGATGAGCTGCCCCCGCCCGACGAGACGAACCTCTAGGCACGGCAATGGCGACAGACGAGCGACCCGACGGCAAACGGCCGCGCACCTGGCTCCGACGCACTATTGACAGCGTTCGTGCCTCATGGGCGGCACAAGAGAGAAACGTCTCAAGAATCCCTGATCGGCCGTCGATAAGAAAGTCAGTGTCACCGCACGACCACACGGTCGACCGCGCCCGCTTGGGCATGACGGAAATCAGTGAGCGCGCCGCGAGATTGCCGTTGTATCCAGCGGAAACACGCAGTTCAATGAGCATTTCGGCCGGCCTGGCGCCCCCGCCGCCTTCTGCGACAGCTCAGGTGCCACAAGACGGCGCCGCGGCGAAGTCAAGCCCCTCCGTGCGGGTTGCGATCCTCTCCGGTCTGCTCGTCGTGGTGTCAGTGGCACTGCTGTTAGGCCCGCTCCGCCGTGTCGGGCTCGTTCCGGTTCCGAACCCGATTGCGCAGCCGTGGGCGGCCGTCTTCCTGATCGTGCTCTCGGCCGCTGCCGTGTTGGCGCCGGTGTCGTTCCACCACCGCGGACACACGTACCTGTTCAGCCTCGGCGAAGTCCCCTTGCTCCTCGGGCTCGTCTTCGCCACCCCGCTCGTGCTCGTCCTTGGGCGGGTCGTCGGTGGTGCGATCGGGTTTGGTGTCGTGCGCCGTCAATCGCCCCTGAAGCTGACGTTCAATCTCGCCAACGGTGCCTTCACCGCCGTCGTCGCCGAGACGGTCTACCGCGGGATTCTCCAGGGGTCTTCCTCTGCCTCCGGGCCACTCGGGTGGGCGGCCGGGGCAGCCGCGCTTGCCGTCGCCGCCCTCGCCGGGCAAGCAGCCGTCGCCCTCGTCGTGCGCATGCACGGGCAGAGCCGGCCGCGCACGAGCCGCTTTGAGTTCCTGACGTTCGCCCTGTTGCTCCTTGCGAGCATCGGTCTGGCTTTCGTCGTTCTCGACGCCGCCGGCGTCGGGAGCCGCTTTGCCTTGCTCCCACTCCTCGTCGTGGGCGGCATGATCGTGTTCGCCTACCGCGGCTACCTCCGGCTCACCAAGCGCTTCGGAGCGCTTCAACAGCTCTACGACTTCGGGCGGTCGCTTGGCGGGTCGCAGATCGAGCCCGCCCAGACCGTGTGGGCGGTACTCGAGCGGGTGCAGTCGGTCATGCGCGCCAACGGGGCCGAGATCCTGCTGTGTGAAGAGTGGCCGGTCGGTCGCCATGTCTCGTTGCGCGACG